>Ga0209573_1000153_pt1 | contig 175900 bp, 158 predicted proteins | sample TNRBio252014_DNA_FD_185870 | JGI IMG/M metagenome (GOLD analysis project Ga0209573, IMG submission 185870) | Wastewater treatment Type I Accumulibacter community from EBPR Bioreactor in Madison, WI, USA - TNR Reactor_6/25/2014_ DNA (SPAdes)... | ecosystem: Engineered > Bioreactor > EBPR >...
CCTCGACCACCACGGCGCCGCCACCGGCCCCGCCTCACCGCTGGCCGACATCGACCCCCACTCCGAGGTCGGCCAGGTCATCGCCCGAGCGTTGGGCATCGACCCCGACACCGACCGCGGTCCCCGCTACGCCAACCGCGACCTGCGCCGCGCCGCCGCGGCCCGCGACGGCGGCTGCGTCGTCCCCGGCTGCGGCATGCCCATCGCCTGGTGCGACCGCCACCACGTCATCCACTGGGAACACGGCGGCCCCACCATCATCGAGAACCTCGCCCCCCTCTGCGGGTTCCACCACGGCCTCGTCCACCGATTGGGCTGGACCATGGTCGCCACCGACGACCAATGGTTCTGGTTCCAGACCCCCGGCGGCGAACGGTCCTGGTCCCGACGCCACGGCATCCAACGCACCGGACCGCCCCCCACCGGAGCACCACCCACCGGACCACCCGGAAGCGACGATGCCGTCCTCGCCTGCTGACCCGCCGGCTGACCGCCGGCGCGGATGGCACCGGTAGGCTTTCCGCATCATGCGTGCCAACGAGCTCCGCCGGGCGTTCCTCGGGTTCTTCGCCGACCGCGACCACGCGGTCGTGCCGTCCGCGTCCCTCATCCCGCACGACCCCACGCTGCTGTTCACCGTGGCGGGCATGGTGCCCTTCAAGTCCTACTTCGTGGGCGAGGAGACGCCGCCGTGGCCGCGGGCCACCAGCGTCCAGAAGTGCGTCCGGGCGGGTGGCAAGCACAACGACCTCGACGAGATCGGTCGGACCAGTCGGCACCTCACCTTCTTCGAGATGCTCGGCAACTTCAGCTTCGGCGACTACTTCAAGGACCGGGCGATCCCGCTGGCCTGGGAGTTCGTGACGCAGACCCTGGGCCTCGACCCCGAGCGGCTCTGGGTCACCGTCCACCTCAGCGACGACGAGGCCGAGGGCATCTGGCGTGACGTGGTCGGGGTGCCGGCCGAGCGCATCCAGCGCCTCGACGAGGACAACTACTGGAAGATGGGCGACGTCGGCCCCTGCGGTCCGTGCTCGGAGATCTTCTGGGACAAGGGCCCCGCCTACGGCGCCGACGGCGGTCCGGCCCACGGCGGCGAGGACCGCTTCATCGAGATCTGGAACCTCGTGTTCATGCAGTTCGAGCAGCAGCGCGACGGCTCGATGATCCCGCTGCCCAAGCCCTCGATCGACACCGGTGCCGGCCTCGAACGGGTGCTGTCGGTCCTGCAGGGCGTCGACTCGGTCTGGGAGCTCGACGAGATCCGCGCCCTCATCGCCCGGGCCGAGTCCCTCTGCGGCGCCACCTACGGCACCGACGAACGGCGCGACGTCAGCCTGCGCATCGTGGCCGAGCACGCCCGCACCGCCACCTTCCTGGTCTCCGACGGGGTGATCCCCTCCAACGAGGACCGTGGCTACGTGCTGCGCCGGATCATCCGCCGCGCCGTGCGTCACGCGTACCTGCTGGGCGTCGACGACGTGGTGATGGGGGCCATGGTCGACGAGGTGGTCCGGCTCATGGCCGCCGACTACCCCGAGATCGGCCAGCGCCACCAGCAGATCCGCGATGTCGTGGAGCGCGAGGAGCAGGGGTTCCGCCAGACGATGCGGACGGGCCTCGGCATCCTCGATGACGCCCTGCGCGGCCTCGACGCCGGCGGCGTCCTGCCGGGACCGGTGGCGTTCCAGCTCCACGACACCTACGGCTTCCCCTTCGAGGTCACCAAGGAGGTCGTCGCCGAGCGGGGCTTCGGCACCGACGACGCCGGCTTCGAGGCCGAGATGGCCCAGCAGCGCACCCGCGCCAAGGCCGCCCGCAAGGACGTCGCCGCCGACGAGCACGCCGCGGGGTACGCGGCGTTGGCCGAGGAGCACGGGCCCACCCCGTTCGTGGGTCGGGAGGTGGAGTCCACGGCGGCCACCGTGCTCGGCGTCTTCGGCGACCACGTCGTGCTGGACCGGACCCCCTTCTACGCCGAGTCGGGCGGGCAGATCGGTGACACCGGCGTGATCGAGGCCTTCGGGGTGCGCGCCGAGGTCCTCGACACCACCTACGGCGTCCCCGGCCTGGTGCGCCACCGCGTCCGCCTCACCGAGGGCGAGCTCACTCCGGGTCTGTCGGTGACCGCCACCATCGACGGCGAACGCCGGGCGGCCATCCGCCGGCACCACACCGCCACCCACGTCCTGCACTGGGCGCTGCGCGAGGTGCTCGGCGAGCACGTGAAGCAGCAGGGGTCCTGGGTCGGTCCGGACCGCCTCCGGTTCGACTTCAGCCACTTCCAGGCGCTGACCGACGAGGAGATCCGGGCGGTCGAGGACCTGGCCAACCACGAGATCCTCACCAACGCTCCGTGCCGGCACTACGAGACCACCAAGGAGGCCGCGCTGGCGGCCGGCGCCATCGCGTTCTTCGGCGACAAGTACGGCGACACCGTGCGCGTCCTTGAGGCCGGCCCCCACAGCGTCGAGCTCTGCGGTGGCACCCACGTCGGCGCGCTGGGCGACATCGGTCCCGTCAAGGTGGTGTCCGAGACCTCGATCGGCTCCAACATCCGACGCATCGAGGCCGTCGCCGGGCTCGGCCCGGTCGAGCTGCTGCGCGAGGCCGAGGCGCACCTGGCCGCGGCCGCCGACGCGGTGGGTGTGCCGGTCGGTGACCTGCTGGACGGCCTGCGCAAGCGCCAGGACGAGGCGAAGGCCCTCCGTGACGAGGTGCGAGCGCTCCGCCAGCAGGTGGCCCGGGCTGCAGCCGGCGAGCTGGCCGGCACCGCCGTCGACGGCATCGTGGTCGCCCGGGTCGAGACCGAGGCACGCGACGAGGTGCGCGACCTGGCGGTGTCGCTCCGCGACAAGCCGGGTGTGCGAGCGGTGGTGCTGATGTCGTCGCCGGGCGGCAAGGGCGTCGCGGTGGCCGCGGCGGTGGCGCCCGAGAGCGGGCTGAACGCCGGTGAGCTGATCGCGGAGGCCGTCAGGATGGTCGGGGGCGGTGGCGGCAAGGGCGCCGAGGTGGCCACCGCCGGCGGTCGTGATCCCGAGGCCATCGACGCTGCGCTCGACCACGTCCGTGCCTCGCTGGGGCTGGCCGCACCGGCATCCTGAGCGTGCGCGCCATCGGGCTCGACCTCGGGACCAAGCGGATCGGGGTCGCCCTGTCGAACAGCGAGGGGACCCTGGCCACCCCCTACGGGGTGGTCCCCCGGACCCGCGACCGGGCGGGGGACCACCGGCGCATCGCCGAGATGGCGGCCGAGGCCGAGGCCGAGGTCGTGGTGGTCGGTGTGCCGTACCACCTCGACGGACGGCTGAGCCCCAACGCCCGCGCCGCCCTCGCCGAGGCGCGTCAGCTGGGCGTCACGGTCGGGCTCCCCGTCGAGACCTACGATGAGCGCCTGACCACGGTGAGCGCCGAGCGCTCGCTGCGGGACATGAACATCCGAGGACCCGCCCGTCGCAAGGTGGTCGACCAGTTGGCAGCCACGGTGATGCTGCAGGCCTGGTTGGACCGTCGACGCGACCGGCCCAGCGACGAGACGACGTGAGCCCCAAGCCCCCCGCCCCCGACTACGACGGCGAGTACTACGACGGCGACTACGTGCTGCTGCCCCGTGAGGGCAAGCTCCCGAAGCGCATCCTGCTGACCGTCGTGACGGCGCTGGCCGTGCTGGGCGTGTCGGCGTCGGTCCTGCTGGTCTGGGTGGCCCGTCAGATCACGCCCACCGGGCCCCAGGGTGACAAGGTGGCGTCGCTGGTCATCCCGAAGGGGGCGACGCTCGACGTCATCGGCGACCTCCTCGAGGACAACGGGGTCGTGTCGAACGGCTCGGTCTTCAGCTGGTACGCCCGCTGGACCGGTGCGCCGGCGCCCCAAGCGGGCGAGTACGTCGACTTCCACCGCAACTCGGCCATGGCCGACGCGGTCGACGTCCTGTCCGGGGGGCCCGTCCCCGACGAGGCCGTCGTGCTCACGATCATCCCGGGCATGTGGCTCGACGACGCGCTCGCCGAGATCGCCGAGACCTTCCCGTCCATCTCCAAGGAGGCACTCCAGCTGACGTTGGCCTCGGGCGAGATCCGCTCCAAGTACCTCCCCGAGGGCGTCACCAACTGGGAGGGCTTCCTCCTCCCCGAGACGTACCAGTTCTCCAAGGCGGCCACGGCGAAGGAGATCCTGACCGAGCTGGTCTCGACCTTCGACGAGAAGCTCGACGAGCTGGGCTACGGCGAGGCCGAGAGCCGCACCGGGCGCACGGCGTACGAGCTGGTGACGATCGCCTCGATGATCGAACGCGAGACGGGGGAGCCGGCCGAGGAGCGGGGCAAGATCGCCCGGGTGATCTTCAATCGCCTCGACGTCGACATGGCGCTCGGCATCGACGCCACCATCTACTACGGCCTCGGGCGCAAGGGCGGCAGCGACGACCCGCTCACCAGCAGCGACCTCGACGCCGACACGCCGTACAACTGGCGGAAGTACAAGGGCCTGCCCCCGACCCCGATCGCGCTCGCCTCGTTCGACTCGCTCGCCGCCGCGATCAACCCGCTCGACGGTGCCTGGAAGTGGTACGTCCTCGTGAACGCCGACCCGCCGACGCACTTCTTCACCGACGTCGAGGCGGAGTTCGTCGAGAAGCGTGACGAATGCCGTCGCAAGGGGCTGTGCTGAGCGGCCCCGTGGGGCCGGTGGCCTCCACACAGGTGGCCGCCGTGCTCGGTGACCCCATCGCGCACTCGCTGTCCCCGGCCATCCACAACGCGGCGTTCCGGGCGCTCGACCTCGACTGGGTCTACGTCGCGCTCCGCGTCGGACGGGGCGGTGGTGCAGCGGCCGTCTCGGGCGTCCGGGCGCTCGGCCTGGGCGGCGCCTCGGTGACCATGCCCCTCAAGGAGGAGGTGCTCGGCCACCTCGACGACCTGACGCCCACCGCGGCGGCCCTCGGCGCGGTGAACTGCCTCTTCTGGGACGAGGGTCGCCTGGTGGGTGACAACACCGACGGGGGTGGGCTGGTGGACGCCCTGGCCTGGGAGCACGGCATCGATCCCGCCGGTCGGCGGTGCGTGGTGTTGGGGGCGGGAGGCGCCGCCCGCTCGGTCGTCGCCGCGCTGGCCGCCGCCGGCGCCTCCGAGGTCGCCGTGGTCGCCCGCACGCCGGACCGCGCCGAGCGGGCCGCTGCGCTGGCCGCCGCGGTCGGGAGCGTGCGGGCCCTCGACGTCGTGGCCGAGGCGTCGATCGTGGTGAACGCCACCCCGGTCGGCATGGCGGCCCACCCGGGCACCCCGTGCGATCCGGCGCTCGTGGCGGCCGACGCCGTCGCGGTCGACCTCGTGTACCACCCGACCGAGACGGCGTGGCTGGCCGCCCTGCGCTCGCGAGGCGTTCGCTGCGGCAACGGCGTCGGCATGCTGGTCGGCCAGGCGGCTCGGCAGTTCGAGCGCTGGACGGGCGCCCGCCCCCCGCTGGACGCCATGGTCGCGGCCGCCGGGCTCCCGCCGGTTCCCCTCCCGCCGCCATCGGTCTGAGCCGTTCGCGGTCGTCGCCGCAGTGCGGGGGCGGTTCGGGCCTACAGGTGAGGGCACCGATGTGCCGATGGGCTCACCGGAAGCGGACATCGGGCGGAGGTTCGGCGTGGGGTTGCAGGGAAGCATCGACTCGTTCCCGTTGGCGGACGTGCTCCGGCTGCTGGCGTCGACCGCCAAGTCCGGTCGCCTCGGCGTCGACGGGGACCGCGGCGTGGGTCACCTCTGGTTCTCGTCGGGCGGTCTCGTCGGCGGGGCCGCCGCCGAGTCCGGTCCGGCTCCGGGCCCTGATCGCCTGGCCGACGTCGTGGTGGCCCTGCTCCGTCAGCGCGTCGGCACCTTCGCCTTCGACGCCGACGCGACGTGCCCGGACCCCTTCGAACGCACCGACGTCGAGGCGGTCCTCGAGCTGGCCACGGCCGCCTTGGCGGAGCTGGAGTCCTTCCTGGTCCGGGTCCCCTCGATCGAGCATCTGCTCTCGGTGCGCCCCGAGCTCCCGGCGGAGGAGGTCGTGATCGACCGTCGCCGGTGGACCGCGCTCGCCGCCATTCGCGGTGGGTGCTCCGTCGCCGACCTGGCCCGGACCCTCGACCTGGACGAGGTGGCTGCGTTGCGGACCGCCTGCGATCTGCTGGACCTGGGGGTCGTGGAGGTGGCGGAGCCCGCCGTCGAGGACCCGCTCGACGACCGGTCGGCCGCCGAGCGCGTCGACACCGGCGGCGCCCCGGCCGCGGAGCTCACCGACGGCGGGCCGTGGGGGGTCGAGGACCCCTGGGTGCCCGAAGGCGGGTGGCCTGGGCTCGTCGACGAGGGCGGTGCCGACCTGGTGGTGCTCGGCGCGGCAGCTGAGCCACTCGCCGCCGAGGTCGTGGTCGACGCGGAGGTGCACCCCGAACCCCGACCGGAGGTGGCGCTCGAGGTGGTCGACGAGGTGGAGCTGCCCGATGGTCTCGAGGAGCTGTTCGGGGACTTCGACCCCTTCGGCACGGTGGCCGGCGCCGAAGAGCTGGCGGAGCTGGGCGACGAGGTGACGGGAACGGGCGAGGCCGAGGAGGCGCAGGGCGCCGGGTCGACGGGCTCGCCGATCCTGGCCGCCGTCGCCGGCGAGCCCGAAGCGCCGTCCGCCCCGATGGCCGCCGACGATCCCGAGGCCGAGCTCGCCCGCCAGCTGGCCATGCTGAGCCCGAAGGCGGCGCAGGCCGTGGCCGCCGCCGCCGGCGTGGGCGACGACGGAGCGAGGGAGCACGTCGTGCGCTTCCTCGGGTCGGTCTGAGCGACACCCCCCGGTGGAGGGTCATCCCCCGAGACCGCTGAAGGGTCCATGATGGCGGGGATCCTCATCTCCGACTCGGCACTGCCGACGGGAAGGGCCGGCAGGATCGATCCGATCGGGAGTTGGGCAGCGACATGATCACGCTCACCGAGGCGCTCACGAACCGTTTCCCCCTGGGCAGCGCCTGGGTCCGACGTTCGTTGGCGACGATGGGCGGCGGCATCGGGCCGCACCTGAGCGTCCACGACGTGGCCGAGGGCTGGTGGCGTTCCGACGCGTCGGCGGAGGCCGTCACCACCTTGTTCATCCTGGCCGAGGACCGACTGGGCCTCGGCCACCCCGATGGGCAGCCGGCCCGGTGGGTCCCCATCTCGGCCATCACCTCCCTCGACGTCGTCGACGAACCGGACGAGGCGGTGCACGCCGTCGTCGTCGGACTCGCCGGTGGGGTGCGCTTCACCGTCGGGTGGCCCGAATGGTTCAGCACGTTGCTGGTGGAGGTGCTGTCGATGGCACCCGTCTCGGTGTACGACCCCGCCGGTTCCGGTCCGATCGACGACGGCCCCCCGACCCCGACCCGGGCCGCGAGGGGCGTCGACGCCCTCCCGGCCGAGCTGGACGGTCGAGCCGACGTGGCCCCCGACCCCTCGGCGCTCGATGCCCTCGGTCCGAGCCCGTGGACCGAATCCGAGGTCCCCGACCTCGGGCCCGACCCGGTCGACAGCGTCGCCGACCTGGCTCCGCCCGCCGCGGCCCCGTCCGCGCTCCCGGCAGCCGTTCCGGCCGGCGACCCGGTCGGTCCCGAGGAGGCGTTCGCCCCCGATCACGCCGACCCGCCCGCTGCGGAGGGGTCCCTCGAACCCGACGTCGAACGTGGCCCCGCCGTCTCGGCGACCGAGCCGGTCGCCGCCGAGCCTCCCGAGGGACCCGTGCCGCCGTGGCGGATGCCCGGCACGGTCTGGCCCGACCCGCTCCGAGGCGTGGGCTACGTCGGCGGTCATCCCGACCTGCCCCGCAGGCGCAAGAGCGGCACCATGCTCTTCGCCCCGCACGGCCTGGTCGTGAGCGGATCCGGCTTCCAGAGCTGGCAGCTCCACCTGGAGTGGTCGCAGATCGACCAGCTCTCCATCCAGGGCGCCGACGAGGTGATGTTCTGCGATCAGATCAAGATCGACCCGAACTCGAGTGCGGTCTGCGTCGACACCATCGACGGTCACCGCGTGTTCTTCGAGATCCGCATGCGACGTCCACCGTCGCTGCGGGCCACCCTCGCACCGCTGCTCCAGATGGTCGAGTCGATCGGGCCCTGGCGGGTGGCCGCCGGCCTCGCCGTCGACGAACCCGTCTGAGGCCGCACGTCCGCTCCCACGCTGCGGGAGTCGTCGGACGCCCGGCGCGGGCCGGGTAGCCTCCGCCGCGTGTCCGGCCCCCCACACCACCTGGCGCTCATCGGCATGGCCGGGGTCGGCAAGTCGGCGGTCGGACGCCGGCTGGCCCGACGCATCGGATGGTCCCTGGCCGACATCGACGAGCTGGTCGAGGCGGCCGCCGGGTCGACGGTGGCCGAGCTGTTCGCCGAGCAGGGCGAGGAGGCCTTCCGGGCCATCGAGTCGTTGGTGCTGGCGGGAGAGCTGGACGATCCGACGCCCTCGGTGGTGGCCACCGGTGGCGGCATCGTGGTCGAGCCGGCCAATCGGGAGCACCTGGCCCGGGCCGCCCTGAGCGTGTGGCTGCGGGCCGACGTGACCGTGCTGGCCGATCGCGTCGAGCGGTCGCGCACCGTCCGACCCCTCCTGATGGGCGACACCGAGGCGCGGTTGCGTGAGCTGTCCGAGGCGCGGGCCCCGCTCTACGCCGAGGTCGCCGACGTGGTGCTCGACGTGGACGACGTCGGTCTCGACGAGGTCGTCGAGGCCGTCGTGGCCGCCGTCGGAGCCCGCCTGGGGATCGGGGCCGGGTCGTGATCCGCGTCGAGGTCCCGCTCGCCGACCGCGCCTATCCCGTGCTGGTCGGTGCCGGCGTCCGTCACGAGCTGGCGACGGTGCTGCCCGCGGGAACCCGTCGCGTGGCGGTGGTGACCAACCCGACCATCCCCTGGACCGTCGACCCGGGCGTCCCCCACGAGGTGTTCCCCGTCCCCGACGGCGAGCACCACAAGACCCTGGGCACGGTCACCGAGCTCTGCTCGGCCTTCGCCCGCTGGGGGCTCACCCGCGCCGATTGCGTGGTCGGCGTCGGCGGGGGCATCGTCACCGATGTGGCCGGGTTCGCCGCCGCCGTCTACCACCGCGGCCTGCCCGTGGTGCACGTGGCCACCACCCTGCTCGGCCAGATCGACGCCGCCATCGGGGGCAAGACGGGGGTGAACCTCCCCGAGGGGAAGAACCTCGTGGGCGCGTTCTGGCAGCCGTCGGCCGTCCTCTGCGACACCGAGACGCTCTCCACCCTGGCTCCTCGCGAGCTGGCCTGCGGGTTCGGGGAGCTGGCCAAGTACCACTGGCTCGGTGGTGGACGGCTCGACGAGCTGCCCCTCGATGAGCAGGTCGCCGCCTGCGTCCGGATCAAGGCCGAGGTGGTGGCCTCCGACGAGCGTGAGTCGGGTCGGCGCGCCATCCTCAACTACGGCCACACCCTCGCCCACGCCATCGAGATCGCCGGCGGCCACGACCTGCGCCACGGCGAGGCGGTCGCCATCGGGCTGATCTACGCGGCGGAGCTGGCGCAGCGGCTGGGGCGGATCGACGCGGCGGAGGTGGCCGAGCACCGCCGGGTCGTGGGGCGCTACGACCTGCCGTCGCGACTGCCCGAGGGCCTCGACGACGACCGGATCCTCGAGCTCTTCGCTCGGGACAAGAAGGCGACCCGGGAGACGACCTTCGTGCTGCTCGACGGCGACGGTCAGGTGACCCCGGTCACCGGCATCTCCGAGACCGTGCTCCGCGACGCCCTGGCGGCCCTACGCTGAGCCCCATGTCGAGTCGCTCGGTCCTGCTCCTGTCGGGCCCCAACCTCGGTCTGCTGGGCTCCCGTCAGCCCGAGGTGTACGGGATCGAGACGCTGGACGACCATGTGGCCACGGCCCGGGCCGCGGCCACGACCGCCGGACTCCGCCTCGACCACCTCCACAGCGACCACGAGGGCGAGATCGTCCGCGCCGTGCACGGGGCCCGGGGCGTGCACGCCGGCATCGTGATCAACCCCGGCGCCTTCACCCACTACTCCTGGGCGCTCCACGACGCGCTGGCGGCCTTCGACGGTCCGGTGGTCGAGCTGCACCTGTCCAACCCCTGCCGTCGCGAGACCTGGCGCCACACCTCGGTGGTGGCGCCGGTCGCCACGGGCACCGTCGCCGGCTTCGGTGGGGCCGGCTACCGGTTGGCGGTCGAGGCTCTCGCCGGCCTCCTCGCCGAGGCCCGGTGAGCCGGCGGTGACCGCCCTGCTGCCCCCGATGGAGGTGGCGGCGCGTCGCGAGCGGTTGCGACCCCTCCTCGACGACGCCGGGGTCGACGCGTTGCTGGTCACCCACCTGACCAACGTCCGGTACCTCACGGGGTTCACGGGTTCGGCCGGTGTGCTGGTGATCGGCCACGACCGGACCACCCTGGTCACCGACGGCCGCTACGCCGACCAGGCCCCGGCCCAGGTGACGGCGAGCGGCGCGGAGGTGGCCGTCGAGATCGCCGGACCCGACCAGCGCGCCGTGGTGGCCCGACTCCTGGGGTCGGTGCCCCGGCTGGGCCTCGAGGCCGACACGCTGCCCTGGGGCCAGGTCCGGGCCTGGGGCGCCGCGCTCGGCGGCACCGAGCTGGTCGCCACCTCCGGCGTGGTCGAATCGCTCCGCGAGCAGAAGGACGAGGGCGAGATCGCCCGGATGCGCGCCGCGGCCGCCATCGCGGACGAGGCCCTCGCGGCGGTGCTGCCGATGCTGGCCACCGGTCCGACCGAGGCCGACTTCGGCCGCGAGCTCGATGCCGCCATGCGGCGCTCGGGTGCCAGCGGGCCCTCCTTCGAGACGATCGTCGCCTCCGGCCCCAACGCGGCACTGCCCCACGCCCGCCCGGGGGAGCGTCGGGTGGGGCGCGGCGAGCTCGTGGTGCTCGACTTCGGGGCGGTGGTCGACGGCTACTGCTCGGACATGACGCGGACCGTCTGCGTGGGGGAGCCCGGCGACGAGGACCGCCGCCACTACGAGGTGGTCCGCGACGCCCAGGCCGCCGGCGTGGCGGCGGTGCGGGCCGGCGTGTCGGCGAAGTCGGTCGACCAGGCCTGCCGGTCGGTCATCGAGGCGGCCGGGTGGGGTGACCGGTTCACCCACGGCACGGGTCACGGGGTCGGCCTCGACGTGCACGAGGCCCCTCGGGTGGCCGCGACGGCGACTGCTACGCTGCGCCCCGGCCACGTCGTGACGGTCGAACCGGGTGTCTACCTGCCCTCCCGTGCCGGGGTCCGGGTGGAGGACACGGTGGTGGTGACCGACACGGGCTGTGTGCCGCTGACGTTGACCCCCAAGGAGCTCTGCGTGGTCTGAGTCGGCGTCGGATCGGCGCCTGCTCGCCGCCCGGAGCCGGACGACGAGGACCCATGCCCACGATCTCCACCGCCGACTTCAAGACCGGCATCACGCTCGACCTCGACGACGGGCTCTACCAGCTCGTCGACTTCCAGCACGTCAAGCCGGGCAAGGGCGGGGCCTTCGTCCGCACCACCATCAAGAACGTGCGCACCGGGGCCGTGCTGGACCGCACGTTCCGAGCCGGCGAGCGGATGGAGCGAGCCTTCGTCGAGAAGAAGGACATGCAGTTCCTCTACAACGACGGCACCGACTACGTCTTCATGGACACCAGCAGCTACGAGCAGCTCACCGTGGCTCCCGCCGCCCTCGGCGACGCCCGGAACTACCTGGTCGAGAACATGACGGCCCAGGTGATGATGTTCGGCGACGAGATCATCGGGGTGGAGCTGCCGGCCGCGGTCGACCTGGCCATCGCCGAGACCGAACCGGGCGTCCAGGGCGACCGGGTGTCGGGTGCCCGCAAGCCGGCCACGCTGGTCACGGGCCTCGTCGTGCAGGTGCCGCTCTTCGTCGGTCCCGACGACACCATCCGGGTCGACACCCGGACCGGCGAGTACATCACCCGGGCCTGACGTGTCGCTCCCGATGACCGGGCGGCGAGACGCCCGGGAGCGAGCCGTGCAGCTGGTCTACGAGGCCGAGCAGCGCGAGCTCGACCACCACGACCTCCTCGAGGAGCAGGTGGTGGAGCCCGACGACTACACCCGCGACCTGGTGGAGGGCGTCGGGCGCGAGCAGGTGGCCATCGACGACCTGCTCCGGCGCTTCGCCACCGACTGGCCCCTCGAACGCATGGCGGCGCTCGACCGGGCGGTGCTGCGCATCGGGGTCTACGAGCTCTGCCACCGGCCCGAGGTGCCCACCGGGGTGGTGCTCAACGAGGCGGTCGAGCTGGCCAACGCCTACGCCACCGACGACTCGGGGCGCTTCGTGAACGGCGTGCTGGCGGCGATCGCCCGCGAGGTCCGCACCGCCTGAGCCCGGCCGGTTCGGCCTCTGGTACCGTCGCCGCGACCGTTAACGCGGGTCCGGTGAGGCCCGCACGGGAAGCGAGGTGCAGATGGCCGACCGAGAGCGGCGGGGAGCTCCGCCCTACGGCGGGGTGTTCCAGCCCCGGACCCGCGTGATGGAGGCCGAGGACGTCCGTCGGGCGGTCCGGCGCATGGCCCACGAGATCCTCGAGCACAACCACGGGCTCGACAACGTCGAGCTGGTGGGCCTCCAGACCGGCGGCGTGCCCCTGGCCCGGGCCATCGCCACCGAGCTCGCCGAGATCGAGGGCACCCAGCTCCGGGTGGGCATGCTCGACGTCGCCTTCTACCGGGACGACATCGGGCTGCGACCCGTGCTGCCCGAGGAGGTCACCGACATCCCCTTCGACGTCGACGGCCGCATCATCGTGCTGGTCGACGACGTGCTCTTCACCGGTCGGACCATCCGGGCCGCCCTCGACGCCCTCGGGGACTACGGCCGCCCCCGGGCCGTCCAGCTGGCCGTGATGGTCGACCGCGGCCACCGTGAGCTGCCGATCCGGCCCGACTACGTCGGCAAGAACCTGCCGACCCGCCGTGACGAGATGGTCAACGTCAGTGCGGAGGGCGTCGAGCTCGGCGAGATGGTGAAGTGATGCGTCACCTCCTGTCGATCGACGAGCTGGAGCGGGGTGAGGTCGAGGAGCTGCTCGACCTGACCGACCACTTCGTCGAGGTGAACCGCCGCTCCATCCCGAAGGTGCCGGCGCTGCGGGGCAAGACCGTGGTCTCGCTGTTCTTCGAGGACTCGACGCGGACGCGGCTGAGCTTCGAGACCGCCGCCCGCCGCCTGTCGGCCGACACGATGACCTTCTCGGTGGGCACGTCGTCGGTGAAGAAGGGCGAGTCGGTGCGTGACACCGTCGAGACGCTCAGCGCCTTCGGCGTCGACGCCTTCGTCGTGCGCCACCGGTCCTCCGGGGTGCCCTGGCAGATCCGCAGCTGGACCGACGCCGCGGTCGTCAACGGCGGCGACGGCTGGCACCAGCACCCGACCCAGGCGCTCATCGACAGCTACACGATCCGGAGCCACTTCGGGTCGCTCGAGGGCCGCCACGTCGCCATCGTCGGCGACGTCAAGCACTCCCGCGTGGCCCGCTCCGACGTGGCCGCCTTCACGAAGCTGGGCGCCACCGTCACGCTGGTCGCCCCGCCCACGCTCCTGCCGCCCTCGCTGGCGGGGTGGCCGGTGCAGGTGAGCCACGACCTCGACGCGGTGCTGGGCGACCTCGACGTCTGCTACCTGCTCCGCATGCAGCAGGAGCGCATGACCGAGGCCCTCGTGCCCAGCCTGCGGGAGTACACGGCCAGCTACGGGCTCACCGCCCGTCGGGCCGACCGGCTGGGCGAGGACGCGCTGATCATGCACCCCGGGCCCATGAACCGCGGCGTGGAGATCGCGCCCGAGGCGACCGATCGCCCCAACGCCGTCATCACCGAGCAGGTCGCCAACGGCGTGTCGGTGCGGATGGCGGTGCTCTTCCGGCTGCTGGGCTCCGGCTCCCAGCTGGCCGTGTTCGACGACTCGGGTGCCGGCCCGGACACGTGAGGTGGCGACGGTGGACGAGTACGTGATCAAGGGCGGCCGGGTGATCGACGAGACCGGTGAGCGGTTCGCCGACGTGGCGGTGCGCGACGGGGTCGTGGTCGCGGTCGGCCCCGAGCTGCACGGGAGCCGCACGCTGGACGCCTCGGGCTGCGTCGTGGCGCCGGGCCTGGTCGATCTCCACACCCACCTCCGCCAACCGGGCAAGGAGGAGGCCGAGACGGTCGAGACCGGCAGCCGGGCCGCCGCCCTGGGCGGCTACACCGCGGTGCTGGCCATGCCGAACACGACGCCGACGATCGATGGCGCGGCGGTGGTGCGCGAGGTCCAGGAGCTCGGGCGCGGCGCGCTCTGCGACGTCGAGGTGTCGGGGGCCATCACCGTCGGCCGTGCCGGCGAAGCGTTGGCGCCGATGGCCGAGATGGCCGAGCTGGGCGTGCGGATCTTCACCGACGACGGCACGGGAGTGCAGGACACCCGCCTGATGCGACGGGCGCTCGAGTACGCGTCGGGGTTGGGCGTGACGCTCGCCCAGCACTGCGAGGACAGCGCCCTGAGCGAGGGCACCTGCATGCACGAGGGCGAGTGGTCGTCCCGGCTGGGGTTGCCCGGACAGCCGGCCGAGGCCGAGGAGCTGATGGTCATGCGCGACATCGCGCTGGTCCGCCTGACCGGGGCCCGGATGCACTTCCTGCACCTGTCCACTGCCGGCTCGGTGGCCATGGTCGCGGCGGCCAAGTCGTCGGGGCTGCCGATCACCGCCGAGGCCGCCCCGCACCACTTCACGCTCACCGACGCCTGCTGCGCCTCCTACGACGCCACCTTCAAGGTGCACCCGCCGCTGCGCACCGAGGCGGACGTCGCGGCGGTGCGGGCGGGCCTGGCCGACGGGTCGATCGACGCCATCGCCACCGACCACGCCCCGCACCCGGCCCACGAGAAGGAGCGACCCTTCGACCAGGCCCCACCGGGCATGTTGGGCCTCGAGTACGCGCTGGCGCTGGCGATCACCGAGCTGGGCCTCGACCTGGCCCAGGTCCTGGCGCTGCTGTCGTGGCGCCCGGCGCGGATCGCGGGGATCGCGGACCGCCACGGGGGACCGGTGGGCGAGGGTCGCCCGGCCAACCTCTGCGTCATCGACCCCGACGCGACGTGGACCATCGAGGCCGGCGGGGGAGCGAGCCGGTCCTCCAACGTGCCCTACGTGGGCCGCCAGGTGCGGGGCCGGGTCCGCCACACGATCCGATCCGGCGAGGTGGTCGTCCTCGACGGCGAGGCCCAGCGCTGAGCCCCCCCTCGGAGTCGGCCCGTCTCCGGCGCCGCTAGGGTGTGGCCCCGACCGTGAAACGGATCCCGTGAGGTCCGTACGGACGGAGGTGTGACGTGACGATCCGCGACGGGGCCCTGGTGCTGGCCGACGGCTCGGTGTTCGAGGGCGAGCTGTTCGGCGCCGATCCCGCCGGTGGTGTGACCACCGGCGAGGTGGTCTTCAACACCGTCATGAGCGGCTACCAGGAGGTCATCAGCGACCCCTCCTACGCCGGTCAGATCATCACGTTCACCACGGCGCACCTCGGCAACTACGGCGTGACGACGAGCGACGACGAGGCTCCGCGGGTGCACTGCCGCGGCGTCGTGCTGCGCGAGATGGCTCGCCGCCACTCGAACTGGCGTGCCGAGGGCAGCCTCGACGCCTACCTGGCCGCGGCCGGCGTGGCCGCCATCGGCGGCGTCGACACCCGCCGCCTCACCCGCGTGCTCCGCGACACCGGCGCCATGCCCGGCGCCTTCGGGGACGCCTCGATCGACGACCTCACCGCCGCCGCCCGCGCCGCCCACGGCACCGACGGTCAGGACCTGGTCTCCCGGGTGACGTGCGCCGAGTCCTCCGTCGTGCCGGGTGCCCCGGGCCGCCGCATCGTGGCCGTCGACTGTGGGATCAAGGCCACCATCGTCCGCTGCCTGGCCGACTCGGTGGGGGAGGTCGTGGTGGTCCCGTCGTCCACCTCGGCGACCGACATCCTCGCCCTGGGGCCCGATGGGGTGTTCCTCTCCAACGGCCCGGGCGACCCGGCCGCGGTGGCGGGCGTCGCCGACACCGTCCGGGAACTGCTGGGCCGGGTGCCCGTCTTCGGCATCTGCATGGGCCACCAGCTCCTCGCCACCGCCCTGGGCGGCAGCACGTTCAAGCTGCCCTTCGGGCACCACGGCGGCAACCACCCGGTGCGCGACCTCGAGTCGGGGCGCGTCGAGATCACCAGCCAGAACCACAACTACTGCGTCGACCTCACCGGCGTGGCCGACGTGGCCACCACCCACGTCAACCTCAACGACGGCACCCTCGAGGGCTTCCGCTCCACCCGCCACCCGGCCTTCGGCATCCAGCACCACCCCGAGGCCGGGCCGGGACCCCACGACGCCCGCTACCTCTTCGACCGATTCGCCGACCTGATCGACGCCGGGCGCTGACGGCGGGCCCGTCGCCGCCGGCGTCGGTCTCAGCTGGTCCTCAGGTCGGCTTCAGGCCCCACCCAGGTCGGTCGTCCAGGGTGGTGATTGAACACCATCGAGGGGAGCTGCCATGACCGAAGTGATCGACCGTCGCCGCTCGTTGCGCCTGCTGGGGGGCGGCCTGGCGGGCCTGGCTGGAGCGACGGCGCTCGCGTCGTGCGGCGGCGGCGACGATCCCACCACGTCCACGACCATCGCAGCGGGAGACGACGCGACGAGCGCCGCCGACGCGGGAACCTGCACCGCCGTCCCGCAGGAGACGGCTGGCCCGTACCCGGCGGACGGGTCCAACGGGCCTGACGTGCTGGGGGAGGAGGGCGTCGTCCGCCAGGACATCCGGTCGAGCTTCGCCGGCTCGTCGGGGACCGCGGCGGGCGTCCCGCTGACCATCGATCTGACGATCCTGTCCGTGGCCGCCGGCTGCACGCCCCTCGCCGGCGCGGCGGTGTACCTGTGGCACGCCGATGCCGAGGGCCGCTATTCGATCTACTCCCGGGGCGTCACCGACCAGAACTACCTGCGCGGGGTCCAGGTCGCGGACGGCGACGGCAAGCTGACCTTCACCAGCGTCTACCCCGGCTGCTACGACGGGCGCTGGCCCCACATCCACTTCGAGGTCTTCGAGACCGAGGCCGACGCCACCGGCGGCGGCACCAAGCTGCGGACGTCCCAGATCGCCCTCACCGAGGAGAGCGCCGCTGCGGTCTACGCCACCGACGGCTACGGCCAGAGCACCCGGAACCTGGCGCGCACGTCGATCGGCAGCGACATGGTCTTCGCCGACGGCGCCTCGCTGCAGACGCCGACGGTGTCGGGGTCGGCTGCCGAGGGCTTCACCATCGCCCTGACCGTTCCGGTGTGAGCCCCTCGGGGCGCCTAGTGTCCGGCCGTCCCCCTCCGAGCCGGTCGTCCCGCCGGCGCCACCCCGAGGAAGCCACGTTGCCCCGCCATCCCAACCGCTTGCCCGCCGAGCGGCTCAGCCCGGTCACCTCCGTCCCCTTCGTGCTGGTCCACCTCGTCCCGGTGCTGACGATCTTCACCGGCATCGGCTGGGCCGACTGGAAGCTGCTGCTGATCACGTTCTGGACCCGGATGTTCTTCATCACGGGCGGCTACCACCGGTACTTCGCCCACCGGACCTACAAGACCTCCCGGGCCTTCCAGTTCCTGCTGGCCTTCGGTGGTACCACCGCGGTCCAGCAGGGCCCGCTCTGGTGGGCCGGCCACCACCGGCTCCACCACCGCTACACCGACACCGTCCAGGACGTGCACTCGCCCATCAAGGGCGTCTTCTACAGCCACGTCGGCTGGATCATGGCCTCCCAGGCCGACGAGACCCCGCTCGACGCCATCGCCGACTTCGCCAAGTACCCCGAGCTGCGGTTCCTGAACCGGAACAACTGGATCGGACCGTGGGCGCTGGCGTTGCTCTGCCTGTGGGTGGGCGGCTGGTCGGGCCTGCTGGTCGGGTTCTTCCTGTCCACCGTGATGCTGTGGCACACCACGTTCCTGGTGAACTCGGCTGCCCACCTGTGGGGGACCCGTCGCTACGCCACGGCCGACTCGAGCCGGAACAACCTGCTGATCGCGCTGCTCACGATGGGCGAGGGGTGGCACAACAACCACCACCACATCCAGAGCTCGTGCCGGCAGGGCTTCCGGTGGTGGGAGATCGACGTCACGTACTACGTGCTGAAGGTGCTGTCGTGGCTGCGGATCGTGCGCGACATCAAGGCGCCCAACCCCACGGCCATGCGCACGGCGGTGCTGGCCGACGGTGCCTACGACATCGGCATGTTCCGCTTCCACTGGGACAAGGCGACCACGCGGGTCGCGTCGGCCACCGAGCGGGAGGACCTGGCGGACGCCCGGGTCGAGCTGAGCCGGCTGGCGGACGCCACCCTGGTCGCCGCCGAGGAGCTCGGCCGTCGCTCGCGGCGACCGCCGGCCGACGAGGCGGGTGCCGTGGCGGGCGGGACGGCCTCCGACCAGCCGCTCGACGCGGTCGAATCGGCCTGAGCGCCCCGTCGCCCGCCTTGCCCCCGCCGGCGGCGATCCGTACCTTCGACCAGGGGACGACACCGGGGAGTTGACGTGGGTTCGAGGTCGCGCAGGTCGATGATCGTGCTGGTGGCGGTGGCCACCCTGGTCTCGGCGGCCGGGTGCCAGGTCTCGCGCGTCGGTCGACGCTGCGCCCCCGACTCGGTCGGACAGGACACCACCCACGTGCTGATCTGCAAGCGGGGACGCTTCGTGCGTTGGATGTCGAAGGCCGACGCGCTGCGCCTGTTGGCGGCCGTCCAGGCCCAGAACGCCGCCGGCACGCCGGCCGCGGCCCCACCCGCCGCTCGCGCCACGGTCCCCCCGGTCGCAGCCGGGACCACCCCGCCGGCCGCCGGGAGCGGCTGGGGCACCCCGGGCTGCTTCGACGGCAACGGCGCGTTCACCGACATCTGGTACGTCGGCCCGGAGGACACGCTGGGCAACGTGCGCGGCTCCAGCTCGTCGGACGGGTCGTGCCGTGAGGGGGCGGGCGGGTTCGTCCTCACCGTCGTCCGCGCTCCCGCCGAGGGCGACGCCGCGGCGCGCTGCGCCGGCCTGGGAGCCCCGTGGGGCGACGTGTTCTCGATGCCGATCGAGGCGGGCTACGCCTTCCCGGTCGACGCCTGGGGCTGCCGCTGAGCGAGCGGGTGGGACCGGCGGAGGCCGGCCCCTGCGGCGTCGGGTAGAGTCGGCGCCCGGTGCACGTCCACGAGCCGCCGACCTCGACCCCCGACGGGAGTCCCCTCCGAGCCCCCGATGGGGGCTCTTTTCCTGTCCGGCGCCGTGCCGCCACCCCGCCCGACCCCTCCTCCCACTTCCCGGAGTCCCCCGATGCCCCGGCGCGCTGACCTCGAGTCCATCCTGCTGATCGGGTCCGGTCCGATCGTGATCGGCCAGGCCTGCGAGTTCGACTACTCCGGCACCCAGGCGTGCCGGGTCCTCCGTGAGGAGGGCTACCGCGTGATCCTCGCCAACTCGAACCCGGCGACGATCATGACCGACCCCGACTTCGCCGACGCCACCTACGTCGAGCCCCTCGACGTCGACGTGGTCGAGCGCATCATCGCCAAGGAGCGGCCCGACGCCGTGCTGCCCACGCTCGGCGGCCAGACGGCGCTCAACCTGGCCATGGCGCTCCACGAGCGCGGCGTCATCGGCCACCCGGGCACTCCCGAGATGATCGGGGCCAACTCCGAGGCCATCGCCACGGCCGAGGACCGCGAGCGGTTCAAGCAGGCCATGGTCGAGATCGGCCTGAAGGTCCCGGCGTCGGGCACCGCGCACACCATGGACGAGGCCCGGGCGGTGGCCGACCAGGTCGGGCTCCCCGTGGTCATCCGCCCCGCCTACATCCTGGGCGGCAAGGGCACCGGCATCGCGTCGACCCCCGAGGAGTTCGAGCGCGTCGCCGCCAACGGCCTCGCCGCCAGCCCGATCTCCGAGATCCTCATCGAGCGCTCCATCGCCGGCTGGAAGGAGTTCGAGCTCGAGGTCATGCGGGACCGGGCCGACAACTGCGTGATCATCTGCTCGATCGAGAACGTCGACCCGATGGGCGTCCACACCGGCGACTCGATCACCGTCGCCCCGGCCCAGACGCTCAGCGACGTCGAGTACCAGGCCATGCGCGACGCGGCGTTCGCCTGCATCCGGCGGGTCGGGGTCGAGACCGGCGGGTCCAACGTGCAGTTCGCCGTCAACCCCGAGGACGGCGACATGGTCGTCATCGAGATGAACCCGCGGGTCAGCCGCTCCTCGGCACTGGCCTCGAAGGCCACCGGCTTCCCCATCGCCAAGATCGCGGCCCGCCTCGCGGTGGGCTACACGCTCGACGAGATCCCCAACGACATCACCCGCAAGACGCCGGCCAGCTTCGAGCCGACCATCGACTACGTGGTGACCAAGGTGCCGCGCTGGGCCTTCGAGAAGTTTCCCGGCCAGAAGCCGGTGCTGGGCACCCAGATGCAGTCGGTGGGCGAGGTCATGGCCATCGGCCGGACCTTTCCCGAGTCGCTGCAGAAGGCGCTGCGCTCCCTCGAGCAGGGCCGGGGCGGCCTCAACGGCGACCCCGGTGAGGCCGCCTACGACTCGCTGAGCGACGAGGAGCTCCTCGACCGCTGCGGTCGAGGTACTCCCGAGCGGATCTTCGAGGTCGAGGCCGCGCTGCGCCGCGGCCTGGGTGCCGAGGCCGTCGTCGCGGCCAGCCGCATCGACCCGTGGTTCGTCGACCAGATGTCGATGATCACCGAGGAGCGGGCCGAGCTGGCCGCCATCGGCCTCGACGGGATGTCGCGTGCCCGTTGGCGCCGGGCCAAGCGGTTGGGCTTCGGCGACAGCCAGCTCGCCTACCTCTGGGGCGTTCCGGAGACCGAGGTCCGGGCGGCCCGCCTGGCCGCGGGCGTCGAGATCACCTACAAGACCGTCGACACCTGCGCGGCCGAGTTCGAGGCCGAGACGCCCTACCACTACGGCACCTACGAGGACACCTCCGAGGTGCAGCCGTCCGACCGTCGCAAGGTGATCATCCTGGGGTCGGGCCCGAACCGCATCGGGCAGGGGATCGAGTTCGACTACTGCTGCGTGCACGCCTGCTTCGCCCTGGCCGACGCCGGCTTCGAGACGGTCATGGTCAACTGCAACCCCGAGACCGTCTCCACCGACTACGACACCTCCGACCGCCTCTACTTCGAGCCGCTCTCGGCCGAGGGCGTGCTCAACGTCATCGACGCCGAGCGACGCTCGGCCGCCGAGGGCGGCGGCGAGCTGGCCGGCGTCATCGTCTCGTTGGGCGGCCAGACGCCGCTCAAGCTCGCCGGGATCATCCCGCCCGAGCTGATCCTCGGGACCAGCCCGGAATCGATCGACCTGGCCGAGGATCGTGACCGCTGGAACGCACTGTGCGCCCGCCTCGAGATCCCCCAGCCGGCCGGCGGCACCGCCACGACCCTCGACGAGGCCCTCGCCGTGGCCGGTCGGATCGGCTACCCCGCGCTCGTTCGGCCCAGCTACGTGCTGGGCGGTCGGGCCATGGAGATCGTCTACGACGACGAGGGCCTGGCCGCCGCGATGGCGGCGCTGGCCGGGCTGGGCGGCCTCGGCCGCGAGGGTGGGCTGTCGGCGGAGCGACCGGTCCTGGTCGACCGCTTCCTCGAGGACGCCGTCGAGGTCGACGTCGATGCCATCCGCGACCACGCGGGCGAGGTGATCATCGGCGGGATCATGGAGCACGTCGAGGAGGCCGGGGTCCACTCGGGGGACTCGGCCTGCGTCATCCCGCCCGTCACCCTGGGTCCGGGCACCATCGCGGTCATCGAGGACTACACCCGGCGGATCGCCACCGAGCTCGACGTCCGCGGCCTGATCAACGTCCAGTTCGCGGTCAAGCGCACGGTGGGCGCGGACCCGAGCCAACCGGCACCCACCGACGGCGGTCAGGTGTTCGTCATCGAGGCGAACCCCCGGGCCAGCCGGACGGTGCCCTTCGTGGCCAAGGCCACCGGCGTCCCGCTGGTGAAGGTGGCGGCCCGGGTGATGGCCGGTGCCACCCTGGCCGAGCTGCGGGCCGAGGGGCTGCTGCGCGAGCGGGTGCAGGGCGACCACGTCGCGGTGAAGGAGGCGGTGCTCCCGTTCAACCGCTTCCCCGACGCCGACCCGGTCCTGGGCCCGGAGATGCGTTCCACCGGTGAGGTCATGGGCATCGACCTGACCATGGGGCTGGCCTTCGCCAAGTCGCAGCTGGCGGCCGGTGACCACATGCCCACCTCGGGCACCGTGTTCATGTCGCTGGCCGATCGCGACAAGGCGGTCGGGCTGCAGGCCGCTCGACGCTTCGTGGAGCTGGGCTTCGACATCGTCGCCACCTCGGGCACGGCGCGCCACCTGCGCGAGGCGGGCGTCCCGGTCTCGCAGGTCCTGGCCAAGCTCGGCGTCGACGGCACCGTCGTCGAGGAGGGCGTCGACGCGGTCGACCTCATCTCGGCGGGCAAGGTCCAGCTCGTCGTCAACTCGCCGCGGGGTCGCGGGCCCCGGGCCGACGGCGCCCACATCCGGAGCGCAGCCGGGTCCCACCACGTGCCGCTCCTCACCACGGCCGCGGCCGCCCTGGCGGCCGCGAACGGCATCGCCGACACCCGGGCGCACGAGCCGGCGGTGCGGAGCCTGCAGGAGTACCACGCCGGCGTCCGGCGGTCGTGAGCACCGACCTCACGGTCCGGCTGGGGTCGCTGACCCTGCCCAACCCGGTGATGAACGCGTCCGGCACCGCCGGGCACGGCACCGAGCTGGGGGCGTACCTCGACCTGTCGGCGCTGGGCGCCTTCGTCGTGAAGTCGCTCTCGGCCGAGCCCTGGCCCGGCAACCCGGCGCCGCGGGTGCACGAGACGCCGGCCGGGATGATCAACAGCGTCGGGCTCCAGGGGCCGGGGGTCGCCGCCTGGCTCCGTGACGACCTCCCCGCCCTCCGGCGCGCCGGCGTGCGTCGGGTGGTGGTGTCGATCTGGGGTCGGTCGGTCGCGGACTACGCCGCGGCGGCGCGGCTGCTCGCCGACGCGCCCGAGGAGGTGGTCGCGGTCGAGGTGAACCTCAGCTGCCCCAACCTCGACGGGGGCAGGCACCTCTTCGCCCACGACCCGGCACTGGCCGCGGAGGTCATCGAGGCGGTCGCCGTGGCCGGCCGGCCCCGCTGGGCCAAGCTCAGCCCGAACACCGACCGGCTGGTCGAGGTGGCGGGTGCGGTGGCCGCAGCCGGGGCCGAGGCGGTGACCCTGGTGAACACGCTGCTCGGCATGTCCATCGACGTCGAGCGTCGGGCGCCGAGACTCGGGGGCGGGGGAGGGGGCCTGTCGGGTCCCGCCATGCATCCCGTGGCGGTGCGAGCTGTCTACGATTGCCACGCCGCGCACCCCGCCCTGCCCATCATCGGCGTCGGCGGAGTGGGCACGGCGACCGACGCCATCGAGCTGCTGCTCGCCGGGGCGGCCGCCGTCCAGGTCGGGACGGCCACCTTCGCCGATCCACGGGCTCCCCTCCGGGTGCTCGAGGGCATGGCACGGTGGTGCTCGGAACGACACCTCCGCACGATCTCCGAACTGACGGGAGCAGCACATGGCCGATGACAACGGGGCGGTCCCCGACGAGGTGCGGCGGAAGCTGGCGCTGGCGCTCGACACCGACGACCTCGTCGACGCCCACCGCATCGCGGTCCGCATGCGGCCGTGGTTCGGGGTGGCCAAGGTCGGCCTCGAGCTGTTCAGCGCGGCGGGGCCCGACGCCATCGGCACCCTCCGCGACCTGGGCTACTCGGTGTTCCTGGACCTCAAGCTGTTCGACATCCCGACCACCATCAACCGCTCGACGCGGGTGCTCGGCGCGCTGGGCGTCGAGTACCTGACCCTGCACGCGTTGGGCGGGGTCGACATGCTCAAGGCCGGCGTCGAGGGCCTCTACCACGGGGCCGAGGCCGCCGGACTCGAGCCACCGGTCGCCCTGGCCGTCACCGTGCTCACCTCCGACGACACCGCACCGCCCCACATCGTGCCCAACCGGGTGCGGGTGGCGCTCGAGGGCGGCTGCGGCGGACTGATCCTGGCCGCCAGCGACCTCCAGACGGCACGGGAGCTCGCTCCTCGCATGAAGCGGGTCGTCCCGGGCATCCGTCCCGCCGGTGCACCCCGTCACGACCAGGCCCGGAGCGCCACGCCCCAGGAGGCCGCCGCCAACGGGGCCGACCTGCTGGTCATCGGGCGGGCGGTCACCCAGGCCGAGGACCCCTCGGCCGTCGCCGCCGAGATCGCGTCGGCCGTCGCCGGCTGAGGCCGCCGTGGACCACGCCGACGACGCCGAGGCCCGGGCGCTCGCCCGTCTCGACGAGCTGCGGGCCGCCCGTGCCGCCACCGTCGCCGCGGTGGCCGACGGGGCCACCACGCCGGCCCGCCTGCTCCGCTCGCCCGACCCCGTCACGGCGGGCCTGCGGGTCCTGACCCTGCTGGAAGCGGCCCCGGGGGCGTCCAAGGTGGGCTCGCGACGGCTGCTCGACGAGGTCGGCATCGACGAGCTGGCCACCGTGGAGGAGGCGGGGCCGGACCCGGTGGCACGACTGGCCGACGCGCTCGACGCGTCGGCGGCGGCGTCGTGATCCTGGTCATCAGCGGGCCGGGCGGAGTCGGCAAAGGGACGCTGGTCGCCGAGCTGTTGCGCCGCGACCCGAGGTTGTGGCTCAGCCGCTCGTGGACCACCCGCGACCGGCGACCGGGCGAGGCGGCCGACGCCTACGTGTTCGTCACCGAGGACGCCTTCCAGCGTCACGTCGACGAGGGCGGCTTCATCGAGTGGGTGCAGTTCCTCGACTACCGCCAGGGCTCGCCCAAGGCCGACCCGCCGCCGGGCCACGACGTCGTGTTCGAGATCGACGTGGTCGGTGCCGCCGCCATCCGCGGGCTGTACCCCGATGCCCTGTGCATCTTCGTCGATGCCCCCAGCCGGGCCGTCCAGGAGCAGCGGCTCCGGGGTCGGGGCGATCCCGACGACGTCGTCGCCCGTCGCCTGGCCAAGGCCGACGAGGAGGCCGCCGCGGCCGATGCGATGGGCAGCATCGTGGTGATCAACGACCAGCTGGAGGCGGCGCTGGCCCAGATCCAGGCGTTGATCGACACCCACCGCGCCCGCTGACGCACGCCAGCAGCGGGCCGGGCTCGCTCGGCTGGTACAGTCGAACGGCCCACGGGCCGAAGACCCCCACCGAACCCGGAGACGACGATGGCCGATCGCTACGACACGATGATGGAGCCCCGCGTGGAGGAGCTGCTCGATCGAGCCGGGTCCAAGTTCGGTCTCGTGGCGCTGGCCGCACGTCGGGCCCGTCAGATCAACTCGTACTACGGCCAGCTGGGCGACGGGCTGGGCACGATCGTGCCGCCGCAGGTCACCTCCACCGCCTCGAAGTCGCTGTCGATCGCCTTCGAGGAGATCGCGGCCGACAAGATCGTGGGCGTGAAGGCCTCCGAGCTGCCTCAGCCCGAGGGCTCGGGCGACGGCGAGGCCGAGGGCCCCGAGCCCGACGCCGCCGGCTGATCGGACCCCACGCGGTGCTCGCCGGCCGTCGCGTCGTCCTCGGCGTCTCGGGCGGCATCGCCGCCTACAAGGCGGTGGAGGTCTGCCGGCGCCTGGTCGATGCCGGGGCGCACGTCTCGCCGGTGCTCACCGAGGGCGCGCTGCGCTTCGTCGGTCGGACCACCTTCGACGCCCTGGGCAGCGAGCCGGCCCAGGTCTCGCTCTTCGACGAGGACCACCCGATCCCACACACCCGGCTGGGCCAGCAGGCCGACGTCGTCGTCGTCGCCCCGGCCACCGCTCGGGTGATCTCCGAGTACGCCACCGGCCGTTCGGCCGACCTGCTCGTGGCCACCCTCGTCGCCACCCGGGCCCCGGTGGTGATCTGCCCGGCGATGCACACCGAGATGTGGGAGCACCCCTCGGTGCAGGAGAACCTCGACACGTTGCGACGACGCGGGGTGATCGTGGTCCCCCCCGAGGAGGGGCGCCTCGCCGGCGGCGACGTCGGCACCGGACGGTTGGCCGCCCCCGAGGTGATCGTGGCCGCCGTCGAGGCCGCGCTGGTGCCCCAGGACCTCGCCGGGGTCACGGTGCTGGTGACCGCGGGCGGCACGCGCGAGGCCATCGACCCGGTCCGCTTCATCGGGAACCGCAGCTCCGGCAAGCAGGGCCACGCCATCGCGTCGGAGGCCGCGGCCCGAGGGGCCGCGGTCACGCTGGTCACCACCACGCCACCCCCGTCCGCCTTCGGGGGCGCCGTCGTCCGGGTGGAGTCCGCCGCCCAGATGCACGACGCCGTGATGGCCCGGCGTGACGCTGACGTCGTCGTGATGGCCGCCGCGGTGGCCGACTTCCGCCCGGTCGCCGTGGCGGACCGCAAGATCAAGAAGGGCGACGGCGTCCCGGTGGTCGAACTGGAGCCGACCGTCGACATCCTGGCCGCGCTGGGTTCGGCGAAGCCGGAGGGGCAGGTCCTCGTGGGCTTCGCCGCCGAGACCCACGACGTCGCCGCCCACGCGGCCGACAAGCTGGCGCGGAAGGGTGCCGACCTGTTGGTGGCCAACGATGTGGCCGCCCCGCAGGTGGGCTTCGAGCACGACACCAACGCCGTGCTCATCCTCTCGACCGACCGTCCCCCCGTCGAGGTCCCCCTGGCCGACAAGCGCCAGGTGGCCCGGGCCGTGCTCGACGCGGTGGTGGCCCGTCGGGGCGCCTGAACGGCCGTTCGGAGCACCGAACGCGGTCGAGGGTTTCGGAACGGCCCCGGAAGCTGGCACACTGGGCGACCCGCCGCGACGGTGCGCGGGGCGCCGTCCGGGTGTCGGGTCGGCGCGTGACCACACATCCCGCCAGGAGCAGACCTGATGACCTCGTGGACCTTCACCTCGGAATCCGTGACCGAGGGGCACCCCGACAAGATGGCGGACCAGATCTCCGACGCCATCCTCGACGCCATCCTGGCCCAGGACCCCTCCAGCCGGGTGGCCTGCGAGACCATGGTCACCACCGGCCTGTGCATCGTGGCCGGCGAGATCACCACCTCGGCCTACGTCGACATCCCCTCCATCGCCCGCAAGACCATCAACGGCATCGGCTACGACCGGGAGTCGTTCGGCTACGACGGCAACACCTGCGGGGTCATGGTGGCCCTCGACGAGCAGTCGCCGGACATCGCCCAGGGTGTGGACGACTCCGAGGAGGTCCGGGCCGGGACCGCCGGTGAGGAGGACCAGCTCGACAAGCAGGGTGCGGGCGACCAGGGGATGATGTTCGGCTACGCCTGCGACGAGACCGACGCCCTCATGCCGCTGCCCATCCACGTGGCCCACCGCATGTCGGAGCGCCTCGCCGAGGTGCGCAAGGCCGGCACCGTGCCCTACCTCCGCCCCGACGGCAAGACCCAGGTCACCTTCGAGTACGACGGCAACCGCCCGGTGCGCCTCAAGACGGTGCTCATCTCCACGCAGCACAACGACGGCGTGGACCGTGACACCGAGATCCGTCCGGACCTCATCGAGCACGTCATCCGGCCGGTGATCCCGGCCCAGTTCGCCGACGACGACTACGAGGTCTTCGTCAACCCCACGGGCAAGTTCGTCATCGGCGGCCCGGTGGGCGACTGCGGCCTGACCGGGCGCAAGATCATCGTCGACACCTACGGCGGCATGGCCCGCCACGGCGGCGGTGCCTTCTCGGGCAAGGACCCCTCCAAGGTGGACCGCTCGGCCGCCTATGCGGCGCGTTGGGTGGCGAAGAACGTGGTCGCCTCGGGGGCGGCCAGCCGCTGCGAGGTCCAGGTGGCCTACGCCATCGGCATGGCCCGGCCCGTGTCCATCCTGGTCGAGACCTTCGGCACCGCCACGGTCGACCCGGCCAAGCTCGAGGACGCGGTGAAGGAGGTCTTCGACCTCCGCCCGGCCGCCATCATCCGTGACCTCGACCTCCGCCGGCCGGTGTTCCAGCCGACCGCCGCGTACGGCCACTTCGGGCGTACGGGCGACGGATTCACCTGGGAGCTGACCAGCCGGGTCGACCAGTTGAAGTCCGCCCTGGGGCTCTGAGGTAGCGAAGCGCTTCGAGCTCGACGACGACCCGCACCCCCGTCCCGCACCGGAGTCCGCTCCGGAGGGGCGGGTGGTGCGGGTCGTGGTCGATGTGGGGGCCGCTCAGGCCAAGCCGCGGATCGAGCCGTCGGCTGCCACCTCGATGTCGAGGTAGCGGGGTCGGGACGGCAGGCCCGGCATGGTGATGATCTCCCCGGCGTAGACAGTGGTGAAGCCGGCCCCGGCCCGCGCCTGGAGCGATCGCACCGGGAACGTGAACCCGTGGGGGGCGCCGGCCAGGTCCGGATCGTGGGAGAGCGAGAGGTGCGTCTTGGCGACGCACGGCGGCAGGTGGTCCAGCCCGTCTCGCCGGAGCGCGTCGAGGTCCGCTCGGGCGCGCTCCGACCAGGACACCTCGGCCGCCCCGTAGACCTCGGTGGCCAGGCGCTCGACGGCCTCCACGACCGGCGTCGGATCACCGAAGCGCGGGCGGTAGCGGGCGTGGGCGTCGACCGCGTGCTCAACGGCCTCGGCCAGGTCGCTCGCCCCTGCGGCCCCATCGGTGAACGCGGTGTGGGTGCAGGCGGCGACGGCCCCCGCGGCCCGTGCTCGGTCGAGCACGTGCGCCACGGCCCGGGCGTCGTCGGAGCCGAACCGGTTCACCGCGACCACGACGGGGAGTCCTGACTCGGCCAGCGTCGCGAGGTGGGCCCGGAGGTTCGCGAGGCCGGGCTCGATGGCGTCGTCGGGGGTGGTGCCGGAGCGGCGGCCGTGGTCGGCGAGGGCTCGCACGGTCGTGACGAGCACGATCGCGTCGGGCGCCGGTCCTCCGGCGGGGACGACCAGGTCGAGGCGCTTCTGCGCGCCCAGGTCGGCGCCGAAGCCCGCCTCGGTGACCACGAGGTCGGCCCGCTCGAGGGCCAGGCGCTCGGCGGCGATCGACGTGCACCCGTGCGCGATGTTGGCGAAGGCGCCGCCGTGGACGAGTGCCGGCGTGCCCTCGGCCGTGCGGAGCAGGTTGGGCCACGCGGCCTCACGCAGGAGCGCCGCCATGGCCCCGGCCGTCCCGAGGTCCTCGGCGGTGACCGGCGCGCCGTCGCCGTCGCGGCCGACCACGATGCGCCCGAGCCGTTGCCGGAGGTCCTCGGGATGGAGGGCCAGGGACAGCACCGCCATCACCTCGCTGGCGGCCGTGATGTCGAAGCCCGTGGAACGTGGCGTGTCCGATGGCGTGCCGTCGGGGTGGACGAGGATCGATCGCAGGGCTCGGTCGTCGATGTCGATCACGCGCTTCCAGTTGATCGAGTCGGCGACCAGCCCGGTGTGGCCCGACGCGGGCCGAAGCTCGTGGTCGACCGCGGCGGCGAGGAGGTTGTTGGCCGACTCCACCGCGAACAGGTCGGCTCCCATGCCGAGCAGGGCCTCGTCGAGGGGCGCGAGCCGGGCGGCGCCACCGCCGGCGCCACCTCCCTTGAGGCCGAGCGTGGGACCCAGCGACGACGTCCGCAGCGTGACCGCCGCGCGGTGGCCGCGGGCGGCCAGCGCGTCGGCCAGGCCGATGGCGGTCACCGTCTTCCCCTCACCCGCCCGAGTCGGTGTCGTGGCCGTGACCAGGACCAACCGTCCACCCACGGGGCCGGTCGGGACGGCTCGGCGGACCTTGGCGCGATGGGGTCCGGTGCCGACCAGCTCGTCGGCGTGCCACAGGTCGGGGTGCGTCGTCACGTCGGCGGCCGGGAGGTTCGACGGAGGCGGAGGGGCGCCATGGCCAGAGCCTGTCAGACGGCCCGCCCGCGAGCCCGCGGTAGGGTCGTCCACGGTGGCGGAGCGGCTGTTCGAGGTGGGTACGGCCGGTCGCCCCGGCCCGACCCCCCGGTACCGGCCGACCGATGGTCGAGTGGTGCGGGTCGTCGTCGATGTCGGTGCCATCACCCGCCCCTTCGACTACCTCGTCCCGACGCGGTGGGCGGACCGGGTCCGGGTGGGGACCATCGTGCGGGTGCCCCTCCACGGGCGTCGGGTCCGAGCCTGGGTGGTCGAGCTGGATCCGGCGACCCCGGCCGGCCTGCGACTCGAGCAGGTCACGAAGGTGACCGGGGAGGGACCGCCGGCCGACGTCATCGAGCTGTGCCGCTGGGCGACGTGGCGGTGGGCGGGTCGGCTGCCGCAGTTCCTGGGTGCCGCCTCGCCCGAACACGTGGTCGCATCGGTGGGCGCGCGCCCCCCACGCCGGTCGGTGCCGACACCGCCGCCACCGACCGGCTGGCCGACCGAGCCGGCCTCGGCCCCCCGCTCGACGTTGCGCCTGCCGCCGGCCGAGGATCCCGGTCCGTTGCTGGTCTCGCTGGCGTCCCGGGGCGACCTGCTGGTGGTGTGCCCGACCGCGGTCGAGGTCGACACGGCGTTGCAGTCGCTGCGTTCCGGCGGCGTGCGGGCGGTCGGCTACCCGGACGGGTGGGCGGCGGCCGCGGCGGGAACGACGGTGGTGGGCACGCGGCGGGCGATCCTGGCCCCCATGCCGGACCTGGCCGCCATCGTGGTGCTCGACGAGCACGACGAGGCGTTGCAGGCCGAGGGGTCGCCCACCTGGCACGTGCGCGAGCTGGCCTTCGAGCGAGGGCGGCGCCGCGGCGTGCCCGTCGTGCTCACGTCGCCCTGCCCGACGCTCGAGGCCCGGCGGCGCGCACCGGTGGTCGAGCTGGCCCGGACCCGCGAGCGGGAGGGCTGGGCACGGCTCGAGGTCGTCGACCGACGTGACGAGGACCTGGCCCGCGCCGGGCTCTTCTCCGCTGCGGTGGTGCGGGCGCTCACGGACCGCTCGGCGGGCCGGGCGCTGTGCGTGCTGAACCGGACCGGTCGGGCCGCGCTGGTGGCGTGCGGCGCCTGCCGATCGGTGGCCGACTGCGAGTCGTGCGGCGCCTCGGTGGTGCTCGACGACGACCGCCGCTTGCGCTGCCGACAGTGCGGGACGGTGCGGCCGATGGTGTGCCGGCGTTGTGGTGCCACCTCGATGCGCCAGCTCCGGGTGGGCGTGACCCGGGTGCGCGAGGACCTCGAGGCGCTGTTGCGGGAGCCCGTGGCCGAGATCACCGGATCGGGGCGCCAGGGGCCGGGGTCGGCGCGGGTCGTGGTCGGGACCGAGGCGGTCCTGCACCAGGTGGGGTCGGCGGCGTCGGTGGTCTTCCTCGAGCTCGACCAGGAGCTCCTGGCCCCGCGCTACCGGGCCGCCGAGCAGGCGCTCGCGCTGCTGGCCCGGGCATCGAGGGTGGTGGGAGGTCGTCGAGGTCGGGTGCTCGTGCAGACCCGCCATCCCGAGCACGTGGTCATCCGTGCTGCGCTGCTCGCCGAGCCGGACCTGGTGGCGGACGGCGAGCTGGCCCGCCGTGAGCTGCTGGAGCTCCCGCCCGCGGTACCGGTGGCGGTCGTCGGTGGTGCGGCGGGCGACGCCTACGTCGAGGCCCTCCGGTCGAACGAGGCGGCGGGAGCGCTGCGCTTCGATCGGGGGCCGTCGGGCGACTGGCTCGTCCGCGCTCCCGAGCGGGGGTCGTTGCTCGACGCGCTGGCCGCCACCCCGCGACCCCCGGGCCGTCTCCGCCTCTGGGTCGACCCGGCCCGCCTCCCCACCTGACCGCACCCGGCCACCACGACGCCTGGGCGGTGCCGTTCGGTTCTCGAAGGGGACCACCCGCGAAGCGACGGGGTCACCACTGCTGGCGGGCCCACTCGTAGATGGCGATCGACGCGGCCGTGGCCACGTTGAGCGAGCCGATGCTGCCCAGCTGGGGCAGGTAGCCCAGCTGGTCGCAGGCGGCGAAGCCGGCCTTGGAGAGCCCGTGGTCCTCGTTGCCGACCACCAGGCAGACGTCGCCGCGGAGGTCGATCTCGTGCAGTGGCACGGCCCCCTCGGCCAGCTCGACGCCCACCACGCGGAAGCCCCGCTGGTGCGCAGCGGCGGCCGCCTCGGCCATGTCGGCGACGCGCTCCCAGGTGAAGAAGCGCTCCGAGCCCAGCGCCGTCTTGCCCACCTTGGCGTGGTCGGGTGCCGCGCCGTTGCCCACCACCCACAGGTGCTCGCAGCGGTAGGCCGCCGCGGTCCGCAGGATGGCGCCCACGTTGAAGGGCCCGGTGACGTCGTCGAGCGCGACGGCCAGGCGCCCCTCGGTGCGGCGTCTCCAACCCCGGTGGAGGCGCTTCAGGTCGGTCGAGCGGAGCGAGCTCACGTCGGAGGTCCTCCTTCCGAGGGCGGGGTGGCACGGGCTCGGACCTCGAGCACCCGGAAGGCCTGGCGCGACGCCAGCCGTGCCGTCGACCAGCCCTGGTCGTCGAGCCAGGCAGCGAGGCTGTCGGCCCCGAGGTGCTTCTGGACCACCAGGTGCGCCACCCCCGTCGGGGCGAGCCGGTCGAGCCAGCCCGACAGCAGCTCCCGCAGGGCCGCCTTGCCGATCCGGACCGGGGGGTTCGACCAGATCCGGTCGACCGCGAGGTCGTCGGGGACGTCCCCGGGGGCGGTGACCACCACGTTCGGGCAGCCGGCCTCGGCCGCGTTGCGGGCGCAGAGCTCGCGGGCGCGGGCGTTCACGTCGACCGCCCAGACGGTTGCGGCGGGCGATCGGCGGGCCATGGTGAGCGCGATCGGCCCGTAGCCGCACCCGACGTCGACGAAGGTTCCGACCGCCGGCAGCGCTGGTGCCTCGGCCAGCAGCACCCGAGTGCCCGTGTCGACGTGGTCGGGCGAGAAGACCCCCCGGTCGGTCCACAGGCGGAGGGTCAGATCGGGGAGGGCCAGCTCGACCCGGACGGGGGCCGAGGCCACGGCCGGATCCGCCTCGAAGTAGTGGCCCCGGCTCACGGGGGGCACGGTAGCGCCGGTAGTCTGCGGCCATGTCCTCCGAGCGCCGCATCCGCATCGTCGGCGACCCCGTGCTGCGCAAGCGCGCCGAGGAGGTCACCGAAATCGACGGTGCGCTGGTCGACCTCGTCGACGAGATGTTCGAGACCATGTACCAGGCCCCGGGCATCGGCCTGGCTGCCCCGCAGGTGGGCGTGGGGCAGCGGTTCTTCGTCTACGACCTCGAGGGTGGCGAGGATCCCAAGGTGCTCATCAACCCCGTCATCTCGGGCACCGACGGCGAGTGGTGGTACGACGAGGGGTGCCTGTCCATCCCCGGGCAGTACTTCGAGATCTGCCGGCCCAAGCAGATCGAGGTCCGCGGCATCGACCTCGACGGCAACGACGTGGTCTTCGAGGCCGACGAGCTGCTCAGCCGCATGATCCAGCACGAGCTCGACCACCTCGACGGCGTGCTGATGCTCGACCACCTCGACGAGGAGCAGGCCAAGGAGGCCAAGCGCCTCGTGCGCGAGCTCCAGATGGGGCGGGCCGACCGCACCCCGCCGGCGCCCGAGCCGAAGCGTCGCCTGGGCCTGTTCCGGTGACCCGTCGCCCCCACGGGCGACGGCGAGGTCGCTCGTGATCGCCGACGCGCCCCCGGGCCCGATCCGGCGCGTCGCCTACCTCGGCACCCCGGCCGTCGCCGTGCCCCCGCTGCGCGCCCTGGTGGCCGCCGGCTTCGAGGTTCCGGTCGTGGTGACGGCCCCCGACAAGCGTCGCGGCCGGGGCTCGGCCGCGGTGCCGACGCCGGTGGCGGCGGTGGCGCACGAGCTGGGCCTCGCCGTCGCCCACGACGCGACCGCCCTCCTCGACCACGACCTCGACGCCGGCGTGGTGGTGGCCTTCGGCCAGATCCTGCGGCCGCCGGTGCTGGGCCACGTGCCGCTGGTGAACCTGCACTTCTCGCTGCTGCCCCGTTGGCGGGGCGCGGCGCCCGTCGAGCGGGCGATCCTGGCCGGCGACGCCGAGACCGGCGTCTGCGTGATGGCGGTGGAGGAGGGCCTCGACACCGGTGACGTGTACGCCTCGGATCGCACGCCGGTGGGCGACAAGACGCTGGCCGAGCTGTGGGACGAGCTGGCGGTGCGGGGGAGCGAGCTGCTGGTCGAGGCGTTGGGGGCCGGGCTGGCCGGTCCGGTGCCCCAGCGCGGCGAGGTGACCTACGCCGCCAAGCTGGAGAAGGCCGACCGGTTCCTCGACCCGACCGCCGAGGGGGCCGAGCAGCTGGCCCGTCGGGTCCGGCTGGGCGGCGCGTGGACCGCCTTCCGCGGGGCCCGGCTGGGCGTCGTGGCCGCCCGGCCCGTCGAGCTCGACGGGCCGTCCGTTGCCGACGGGGCGGCGCCCGGCGCCCTCCTCGACGGACCCGTCGTCGTGGCCGCCGACGGTCGGGGGCTCCTCCTCGAGGTCGTCCGGCCCGAGGGCCGTGGCGACGTGGCGGCCGCCGACTGGGTGCGCGGCATCCGCCCCGCGCCCGACGAGCGGGTGGGCTGATGGCGGACGCTCGCAAGGTGGCGCTCGACGCGCTCGTCGACATCGAGCGCGACGGCTCCTACGCCAACCTCCGTCTCGGAGCGATCCTCGGCCGTACCGACCTCGACGAACGCGACCGGCGCCTGGTCACCGAGCTGGTCTACGGCGCCATCCGTCAGCGTCGGGCGCTCGACTTCCTGGCCGACCGGTTCCTCTCGAGCGACCCGCCCCCGGCGGCCCGAAACGCGCTCCGGCTGGGCGCCTACCAGATCCGCTGCACCGACATCCCGGACCACGCGGCGGTGGCCACCACGGTGGAGGCCACGCCCAAGCGCTTCCGCGGGCTGGTCAACGCGGTGCTGCGGAAGGTGGCGACCTCGACGGTGGTCTGGCCCGACGACGGCACTCGGCTGAGCTACCCGGACTGGGTGGTCGAGCGGTTGGTGGCCGACCTCGGTGCCGACGATGCGATCGCGGCGCTCGAGTCGATGAACCGACCGCCGACCACCTCGGTCCGCCCCGACGGCTACGTGCAGGACGAGGCGTCCCAGATGGTGGCCGAGGCCGTCGGGGCCCGACCCGGGGAGGTGATCGTCGACCTCTGCGCAGCACCGGGCGGCAAGGCCACGGCGCTCGAGTCCGAGGGGGCACGGGTGATCGCCGTCGAGCTCCGCGCCTCGCGGGTGGGGTTGATCCGCCGGAACGCGGCGACGGTGGGCTGCGAGGACCTGTTCGCGGTGCGGGCCGATGGTCGTCGACCGCCGCTCCGGCCGGGCTGCGCCGACCGGGTGCTGGTCGACGCCCCGTGCTCGGGGCTCGGGGTCCTCCGTCGACGGCCGGACGCCCGTTGGCGCGTGCGCCCGGCCGACGTCGAGCGCCTGGCCGGGCTGCAGATCGAGCTCCTCGAGGCGGCGCTGCCGCTGGTCCGCCCGGGCGGCCACCTCGTCTACAGCGTGTGCACCCTCACCGTCGCCGAGACCCTCGAGGTGGCCGAGCGGTTCGCCGCGGCCCACCCCGAGCTGGTGGCCGACCCGCCGCCGGGTGACCCGTGGGAGCCGTTGGGCAGCGGCTCCCGGTTGCTGCCCCAGGCCGCCGAGACCGACGGGATGGCGCTCTTCGCCTGGCACCGTCTCGTCTGAGGGGAATGCCTGCCGGCTCGCCGCGGGGTGGGCCTACCATCGGGCCATGGGTGACGAAGCTCCGCTGCAGGCCAAGGTCCTGACCGTGTCCGACCGGGTGATGGCGGGCGAGCGCGAGGACACGTCGGGTCCGCTCCTGGTCCAGCAGCTCCGCGACGCCGGCTTCGAGGTCGTCGAGCACCGGGTCTGCGTCGACGGCGCCGAGCCGGTGGCCAACGCCCTCAGCCACATGGCCTTCTCGTTCCACGGGCTCATCGTCACCACCGGCGGGACGGGCTTCGGCCCCCGCGACAAGACGCCCGAGGGCACCCGTCGGGTGCTCGACCGCCGAGCGGCGGGGCTGGCCGAGGCGATGCGTGCCGCCAACCCGTTGGGTCGCCTGTCGCGCGGGGTCGCCGGCACCCGGGGCCACGCCCTGATCGTGAACGTGGCCGGCTCGCGGAACGGGTCGGTGCAGATGCTGGGGGCGATCCTCGACATCGTCCCCCACGCGCTGCGACTGATGGTCGACAACGACGCGCCGCACCCGCACTGAACCGGGGGCCCCGCAGCTGGTCGAAATCGCGACGACCGATCCGATCGCGACCTGCCGGTCTGGTACCCTCGACGCCGGATGTCGCAGGAGTTCACCCCCGTCGACCGCGAGTTCATGGCGCGCGCCATCGCGGCGGCGGCCCGGGTGCGTTGCATCACCGCCCCGAACCCGTGGGTGGGGGCGGTGGTACGGGCGGCCGACGGCACCCCCTTCGAGGGGGCGACGCTCGAGCCGGGCCGGGCCCACGCCGAGGTCGGGGCGCTGGAGGCGGCCGGCGACGCCGCCCGGGGCGCCACCCTCTACGTGACCCTCGAGCCGTGCGACCACACCGGGCGCACCGGCCCCTGCACGCAGGCCATCGTCGACGCCGGGATCGCCCGGGTGGTGGTGGCCATCGAGGATCCCGACCCCCAGGTGGCGGGACGTGGAATCGCCCGGCTGCGTGACGCCGGCATCCAGGTGGACGTCGGCCTCTACGCGGATCGGGTCGAGGCCCAGCTGGCCCCCTACATCCGCCACCGCACCACGGGTCGGCCCTGGGTGGTCCTCAAGCTCGCCGCCTCCCTCGACGGCGCCACCGCGGCCCCCGACGGCTCCAGCCAGTGGATCACCGGCCCCGAGGCCCGCGCCGACGGCCACCGACTGCGCGCCGAGTCCGACGCCATCGTCATCGGCGCCGGCACGGTGCGCCGCGACGACCCCTCGCTCACCGTTCGCGACTACCGACCGCCGGTGCTGCCCCAGTCCGGATCCGTCGACCCGATGCGGGTCGTGCTGGGCACGGCCGGCCCCGAGGCACGGGTGCAGCCCTGCCGGGAGATGAAGGGCGACCTGGCCGGCGTGCTCGACGAGCTCGGTCGCGACGGCGTGCTCCAGGTCCTGGTCGAGGGCGGCGCGGCGGTGGCCGGCGCCTTCCACCGGGCCGGTCTGGTCGACCGCTACGTCATCTACCTGGCGCCCGCCCTCTTCGGCGGTGGCGACGCCCGCGGGCTGTTCACCGGGCCGGGCGCCTACTCCATCGACGACGTGTTCCGGGGCCGGTTCCTCTCGGTCGAGCGGGTGGGCGTCGACCTCCGCGTCGAGATGGCGCCCGTCGGCACCGACGAGGAGGCCTGATGTTCACCGGGATCGTCGAGGAGCTCGGCTCGGTCGTGTCGCGCGACGGCGCCAAGCTCCGCCTGGCTGCCCGCACCGTGCTGACCGACGCCGTCCTCGGCGCCTCGATCGCCGTGAACGGGTGCTGCCTGACCGTCGTGGCCTGGGACGCCGAGGCCGGGTGGTGGGAAGCCGACGTCTCCGACGAGACCTATCGCCGCACCGCCCTGGGTGAGCTGGCCCCGGGCGACCCGGTCAACCTCGAGCGGCCGGTCCGCCTGGAGGACCGCCTGGGCGGCCACCTGGTGCAGGGCCACGTCGACGCCGTGGGCACCGTCCTGGCGCCGTCGCCCGACCTGGTCGTGTCCCTGCCGAACGGGTTGGCCCGCTACGTCGTCGAGAAGGGGTCGATCACCGTCGACGGCGTCAGCCTCACCGTGGTCGACGCGCTGTCCGACCGGTTCTCCGTCGCCCTCATCCCGCACACCGCCGCGGTGACCACGCTGGGTCGACGCGAGGTGGGCAGCCACGTCAACCTGGAGGTGGACGTGACCGCCAAGTACGTCGAACGGCTCATCGAGGCCCAGTTGGGCCGCCTGGGCCCGAGCGGGCCGCCGGCCGGCGACCCCCCAGCACCGGAAGCAGGAGTCGATCCATGACCCAGCGAGACGATTCGATCTTCGCCTCCATCCCCGACGCCGTCGCCGCCATCGGCCGGGGCGAGATCGTGGTGGTGGTCGACGACGAGGACCGCGAGAACGAGGGCGACCTCATCATGGCGGCCGAGCACGCCACCCCCGAGGCCATCACCTTCTTCGTGCGCCACACCTCCGGCGTGATCTGCGCGCCGCTCACCGGCGACCGCCTCGACGAGCTCGAGATCCCACTGATGGTGCGCGAGAACACCGAGTCGCACCGCACCGCCTTCACCTACTCGGTCGACTTCATCCACGGCACCAGCACGGGCATCTCGGCGGCGGACCGCTCCACCACGCTCCAGGCGCTCACCGACCCCGCCACCAAGCCGCTCGACCTGGCCCGACCCGGCCACATCTTCCCGCTGCGCTACGCCGAGGGCGGCGTGCTGAAGCGGGCGGGCCACACCGAGGCGGCCGTCGACCTGGCCCGCATGGCCGGCTGCTACCCGGCCGGCGTGCTGTGCGAGGTCGTCAACGACGACGGGACCATGGCGCGGGTGCCCGACCTGGTGGAGTTCTGCAAGACCCACGGGCTCCTCATGATCTCCATCGCCCAGCTCATCAAGTACCGCCGCCAGCACGAGAAGCTGGTGAAGCGGGTGGCCGAGGCCCGCATCCCCACCGACTGGGGCGACTTCACCTGCTACGTCTACGAGTCGCTCCTCGACGGCGAGCAGCACGTGGCCATGGTCAAGGGCGCGGTGGCGGGCGAGGACGACGTCATGGTGCGGGTGCACTCCGAGTGCCTCACCGGCGACGTGTTCGGCTCGATGCGCTGCGACTGCGGGGTGCAGCTCGACGGTGCGATGCAGCGCATCGCGGAGGAGGGCCTGGGCGTCCTGGTGTACCTGCGGGGCCACGAGGGCCGCGGCATCGGGCTGGGCCACAAGATCCGGGCCTACAACCTCCAGGAGCGCGACGGGCTCGACACGATCGCCGCCAACCAGGCGCTCGGGCTGCCCGTCGACAGCCGGGAGTACGGCATCGGCGCCCAGATCCTCAACGACCTGGGGATCACCACCATGCGGCTCATCACCAACAACCCCTCGAAGTTCGGCGGGCTCGAGGGCTTCGGTCTCGAGATCACCGGCCGGGTCTCGATCCCGACCACCCCGAACCCGCACAACGAGGGCTACCTCCGCACCAAGAAGGAGCAGATGGGCCACCTCATCGAGGGGTTGGAGGACTGATGGGCGTCGACCAGGCGGCCGAGGGCCGCGTCGCCGTCGAGCTCGACGGGGCGGGGCTGCGCATCGGGCTGGTGTGCGGGCGGTTCAACGACCACATCACGTCGCGACTGCTCGAGGGTGCGCTCCGGGGCCTGGCCGACGTGGGCGTGGCCGACACCGACGTGTCGGTGGAGTGGGTGCCCGGCGCGTACGAGGTCCCCTTCGCCGCCAAGGCGATGATCGGATCGGGCCGGATCGACGCCGTGGTCGGGTTGGGCTGCGTGATCCGGGGCGAGACCAGCCACTACGACTTCGTGGCCGGCGAGTGCGCCCGGGGCCTCCAGGACGTGCAGCTGGCGACCGGCTCGCCGGTGGTGTTCGGCGTGCTCACCACCGAGAACGTCGAACAGGCGTTGGCCCGCTCCGAGGGCCCCGGCGGCCACAACGTGGGGGAGGAGGGGGCCCGCACCGCGGTCGAGATGGTCCTCCTCGCCCGCCGCTACGCCCCGAGCTGAGCCCGCCCCGGCCGATGCCGGGTCCCGTCGATGAGGATCGTTGTGCGCTCCGTCGTGGATTCGACGACGCAACGCACAACGGAGGGGCGGCTGGGCCGCAACGCTCAGGCGTCGTCGTCGCCGAGGTGGGCCAGGCCCGAGAGCTCGCGCGCGGCCCGGCGGCCCTGGACCCACATGAGGACCAGGACCACGGCGATGCTCGCCGCCAGGATCGGGTTCTGGTAGCGGCCGACCCAGTCGGCGAACCCGCGGATCTCCTCCTCGAACAGCCCACCCAGCCACCGGCAGACCCACAGGCGCAGCGAGGTGCCCGCCAGGTTGAGGGCCAGGAAGAACGGCAGCGGGATTCGGGCCGCCCCGCAGGCCAGCGACACCCAGTTGTTGGGAGCGAGGATCGCGGCGACGGCCAGGACCTTCTGGGCCCCGGGCTTGAGCAGCGCGCTGCCGTCGGGCCCGAACATCTTCTCCATGCCCGGGTTGTCCTCCGACGCCCAGGCGATGGCCTTCCGTCCGTACCAGAACCCCAACAGGTAGAAGGCCGGGTCGGGGAGCAGGTGCCGGACCAGTCCGACCCCGTAGTAGGTCCAGGTGTCCAGCGAGTTCGTGACGAGCAGCAGGTTCCGGTTGGCCGGGCTCAGGGCCAGCAGCGTCACCGGGCTGGACTCGATGAGCTTCACCCAGCTGGCCCCCGAGATCCACCCCAGCACCAGCAGCGTGACGATCACGGTGCCGGCCATGGGCAGCACCCACCGTGGCGGTGGGTGGGGGAGCGGCCGTGGGTCGATCAGGGGCGCGGGCGAGTCGGCGATGGCCGAACTGTAGGTGGCGGGCGGGCAGCGGTAGCGTGCGCCGCGCATGTACCGGTTCCTGTGGCAGCCCCGCTGGATCATCAGCCACGTGCTGATCGCGGCGCTCGTCGTCACGATGATCAACCTGGGCTTCTGGCAACTCCGTCGGCTCGACGAGCGCCGGGACCTCAACGCCCGCATCTTCGGGCGATCGGAGCAGCCCGAGGAGAAGTTCGACGACGTCGTCCGCGGCATCGAGACCGTCGAGGAGGGTCGCGGCATCGACTACCGCCACGTGTGGGTCCGGGGGACCTACCAGCCCGAGCGCGAGGTCATCGTGCCCGGACGGAGCTCCGGCGGCGCGCCGGGGCGCTGGATCGCCACCCCCCTGGTGACCGACGAGGGCCGCACGGTGCTCGTCCTCCGGGGCCACCTCGCCGCGGTGGCCGACGATGACGTGCCGCCGATCGACCAGGCCGAACCCCCCGCCGGCGAGGTCGAGCTCCTCGGGTACGTGCGACGCTCCCAGGAGCGCCAGGGCCTGGAGCCGAAGGACGCGGCGCTCGAACCCCACCAGTACGCCCGCCTCGACCTCCCCCGCATCGCCGAGCGCGAGGGGCTCGAGGAGCTCGAGCCGGTCCTGGTGCAGCTCGCGGTCCAGGAGCCGCCCACCGACACCTCGCTGCTGCGGCCCGTGGCCCTCCCCGAGCTCACCGAAGGGTCCCACTTCTCCTACGCGATCCAGTGGTGGATCTTCTCGACGATCGCCGTGGTCGGCTACCCGCTCGTGCTCCGGCGCACGGCCCGCAACCGGGCTGCGGCCGAAGCGTCCCGACCGGGTGGCAGCGGTGGTCCGCCCGAGCCCGACGAGCCGTCCGAGCCGGACGGCTCGGCCGAGCCCGCCCGGGCCTCCTGAATCGTGAGCGCCCCCACCGTCCGTGACCGCGTGCTGGATGCGGTCGTGGACGCCGTGGAGCGGTCGGGGCTCCGACAGCTGGCGATGGAGGAGGTGGCGACGCTGTCGGGCATCTCGCGGGCCACGCTCTACCGCCACTTCCCCGGTGGTCGGGAGCAGCTGGTCAGCGAAGCCGTCACCCGCGAGGTGGCGAGGTTCTGGGGCCAGCTGGCCGACGCGGTGCGGGACCTGCCCACCATCGAGGACCGCCTCGTCGCCGGCATCATCGACGCCCGCCGGCGCATCGACGACAACGACCTCCTCCAACGTCTGCTCGCATCCGAGCCCGACGACTTCCTCCCGCGGCTCTTCGAGTCCGACTCGTTGGTCCACGAGGTGCTCCGCGGCTACCTGCGCGACCTGCTCGAGCGCGAGCGATTGCGGCCGGGCGTCGATCTCGAGGAGGCGGCCGACTACGTCACGAGGATGCTGCTCAGCCACGTCGCCACCGCCGGGCGGTGGGACCTCGCCGACGAGCGCGACGTCCGGCGGCTCGTGCGCCGGCAGTTCCTGGCCGGGATCGTGGAGGGGACCGACCCGCCTCGGGTGTGACTTCGGTCACCCCGCGAGGCACTGAGACGGATTGCGTCCTAGTGTCTCAGCCATGGTCACGGAGACGCCGGCGCTCGTCGCCACCCCCGAGGAGCGGGTGCTCGATGCTGCCGTCGCCTGCGTCGCCCGCTGGGGCCTGGCCAAGACCACCCTCGACGACATCGCCCGCGAGGCCGGACTCAGTCGGGCCAGCGTGTACCGCCGGTTCCCCGGCGGGAAGGCGGCGCTGCTCCAGGAGGCAGGCCAGCGCGAGCTGCGCCGTGCGCTCGCCGAGCTGATCGAGGCGCTCGAGACGGCCGAGACGCTCGAGCAGGTCGTCACCGACGGCATCGTCGCCGCCGCGGCCGCGCTCCACGACCATCCCGCGGTCCGTCAGCTCATCGAGCACGAGGCGGACGTGGTCCGGCCGCTGCTGGCCTTCGACCGGATCACGCCCGGCCTCCTCCTGGCCGCCGAGCTCTGCGGGCCCACCCTGCACCGCTTCGTGCCGCCTCGCGCCGCCGCCGAGCTGGTGGAGCAGTGCTCCCGCCTCGTGCTGTCGCTCACGTTCGTGCCCGGATCGGTCGATCTGGGTGACCACGACGCCGTCGGCCGCTACGTGCGCGCCTACGTGCTGCCCGGGGTGGAGCGGCTCGCCGCCGGGCCGACCACCGATCCATCCACCGACCCGACCACCGCCGACCACCCAGGGGGGACCCCGTGACCGACATGCAGGAGCTCATCGGACGTGACGAGGTCAACGACCTCGAAGCCATCCTCGAGATCACCAACAGCGACCGCGACGAGGTGATCCACACCGTCACCGACAACGCGGACGCGATCTTCACGTGGGACTACACCAAGGGCGCCCGGCCCGCCCTCGAGAAGCTCTACGAGAAGGCCAAGGTCTCCCAGTGGAACGGTGAGACCGACCTGCCGTGGGACCTCGACGTCGACATCGAGGCGACGGTCATCAACAACTTCGCCCAGCAGGACGCCAACGGCGTGGGCCTGGCCGACTTCGACGTCACCGGCACCCCCTTCGCCAAGTGGTCGGACCAGGAGTGGCTGAACCTGGGCGTGCAGTCGAACATCTGGATGATGAGCCAGTTCATGCACGGGGAGCAGGGCGCGCTCATCTGCACGGCCAAGATCGTCGAGACGGTGCCGTGGATCGACGCCAAGTACTACGCCGCCACCCAGGTGATGGACGAGGCCCGCCACGTCGAGGTCTTCGCCAAGTACCTCGACACCAAGCTGCAGGACAGCTACCCGGTCAACGCCCACCTGAAGATGCTGCTCGACGACATCGTCAACGACAGCCGCTGGGACATGACCTACCTGGGCATGCAGATCATGGTCGAGGGCCTGGCGCTGGCCGCCTTCGGCTTCATGCACATGATGACCACCGAGCCGCTCCTCAAGCAGATGCTGCGCTACGTCATGAGCGACGAGGCCCGCCACGTCGCCTTCGGCGTGCTGTCGCTGAAGGAGTACTACGAGGGGCTCACCGACGCCGAGATGTTCGAGCGTCAGCAGTTCGCCTTCGAGGCGTCGGTCCGCATGCGCGACCGCTTCCTCCAGCAGGAGGTGTGGGAGCGCATGGGCGTGCCCGTCAAGGACGCCATCCAGGCGGTCATGCTCACGCCCACCCGCCAGATGTTCCAGATGATGCTCTTCTCGAAGATCGTCCCGAACTGCAAGAAGCTGGGCCTGCTGGACCGCAACGACCAGTGGCTGCGCCGCCGCTTCGAGGAGCTGGGCGTCATCCAGTTCGAGGACTGGGTCGACACCGGCAGCGAGTACGAGGACTTCGCGCTGACCGACGCCGACCAGCGCACGGCCTGATCACCGGGCCGGACGACCCGGGTCCGCCTGGGTCGAACGGCTCAAGTCCGTGAGGCGTTGGGGCCGATAGGGCGACCGTGCCCACCGCCACCGACGCCCTCACCGAACCACCCGAGACCGACGCGCCCGACCCCCGGAACCACCCGCCCGGGGGTCGGGCCGCGTCCGGCGCCTCCCGTCGGGGCCTCTTCGTGGCGGCCGGCGCGGTCGGCCTCGCCGCCTGCACGCCGCCGCCGCGGCGTCCCGGCGGCGGGACGACGACGACCGCCGCACCCGCATCGCCGCCGACCACGGCGCCCGCTCCGCCCCTCCCGACGGGGGCGCTGACCGCAGCGCTGCTCGTCGACAAGCTCACCTTCGGGCCGCGGCCCGGGCTGGCCGCCGCGGTCGAAGCCCGCGGGCTCGCCGAGTGGATCGAGGACCAGCTCCGCCCCTCCGAGCGCGGCGTGCCCGACGCCGAGGCCCGCCTCGCCGGCTGCACGACCCTGCGCAACACCCATCGCCAGAACTACGACGTCCAGGCCGGGCCGGCCGGCGCGGCGCAGCTCGAGGCCGAGCTGGACTGGGCCACCATCCGCCGCGCCGTCTCCAGCGAGCGACAGCTCTTCGAGCTCATGTGCGACTTCTGGCGCAACCACTTCAACGTCTGGCGCCACCACACGTGGATGACGTTCCTGATCACCCGCGACCACGAGACGGTCATCCGCCCCCACGCGCTGGGCAAGTTCAGCGAGATGCTGTCGGCGTCGGCCCACAGCACGGCGATGCTCGACTACCTCGACAACCTGCCCTCGGACGCGTCCGCCCCCGGCGGCGTCAACGAGAACTACGCCCGGGAGCTCCTCGAGCTGCACACGCTCGGGATCATCGACGGGCAGAAGGCCTACACCGAGGCCGACGTCCGTGGTGTCGCCCAGGTGATGAGCGGGTGGTCGATCGACTGGAGCGACACCCCCTCCCGCTACGACTTCGCCTTCCTGCCCTGGCAGCACGACCGCTCGGCCGTGTCGATCCTCGGCGGAGCGTTCACCCGCCCCGCCCGCTCCTACGGCCAGGGCTACTCGGACGGCGTGCGCCTGCTGGACGTGCTGGCCCACCACCCCTCGACGGCCCGCTACGTCTGCTGGAAGCTCGTCCGCCGCTTCGTGGCCGACGTGCCGCCTCCCGACCTGGTGAACAGCGCGGCGGCGGTCTTCACGGCCAACGACACGGCCATCGTCCCGGTCCTGCGCCACATCATCTCGAGCCCGCACTTCGCCGCCGCGCACCGCTCGAAGGTGCGGCGGCCCTTCGAGCAGCTGGTGGCGTCGCTGCGCGCCCTCGACGCAACGATGGGGGACGATCCTCGAGGCCACGCGGCGGACACGCTGCGCTGCGCGCTCGAGGATCTCGGCCAACCGATCTTCGAGCGTCCGAGCCCTGACGGCTACCCCGACGCCGCCGGCGCCTGGGTCTCCTCCGAGGGCCTGCTCCAGCGGTGGGCGATGGCGGGTCGACTGGCCCGCAACAAGCTCACCGATCCGAGCTCGTCGGATCGGGTGGTCGTGACCCTGGCCGCTCGCCTCCCGAGCCCGCTGCCCGCCACCGTCGCCGCCCTGATCCGCCGGCTCGCCCTCGACCTCGGTGGCGTCGTGCTGTCCGACGCCGACGTCGCCGACCTCTGCACCGCCCAGTCGCTGAACCCGGCGGGCAGTCCGACCGCCGTGAGCGGGAGCACCTCGACGCTCGCCCAGGTGGTCGGGCTCCTCCTGGCCCACCCGACCTTCCAGCGCCGCTGAAGGAGCCGCCCGTGCCCACCTCTCTGCTCCCCTCGCCCTCGACCACCCGACGCCGCTTCCTCGCCGGCAGCGGCGCGGCCCTCGCCGCCGCAGCCGCCCGGCCGGTGCTGTCCTTCGCTCCGGCCGGCGCCACCCTGCCCGGCGGGGTCGTCGTGGTCATCTTCCTCCGGGGTGGCGCCGACGGGCTCAGCCTCGTCGCCCCGTGGGACATGCCCAGCTACCGCTCGCGCCGGCCGACGATCCGGGTCCGCACGCCCGACGAGTTCGCCGACCCCGCCGGCCGTGCCGGCCTGCCCCTCGAGGCGGGCGGCGCGGTGGCGCCGTTCGCGCTGTCGGGGGTCCTCGCCCTCCATCCCGGCCTGGCCGCGCTGCACCAGGGCGCGTGGGTCGGGGGCGACCTGGCCGTCGTGCACGCGGCCGGCATGCCCGCCAGCGAGAGCGACACCCGGAGCCACTTCGACTCGATGCGCAACTGGGAGCTGGGCTCCGCGTCGAGCGTGGTCAGCACCGGCTTCCTCAACCGCTTCCTGACGGCGATCGACGCCACCGACCAGCTCCCGGCCGTGTCCCGGGGCACGGGCCTGGCCCGCTCCCTGTCGGGGCCGGTGCCGGCGTACTCGATGGCCGAGCTGTCGAGCTTCGGGGTCAGCGGGTTCTCGTCGAACTCGCGGGCCCGCGCCGCGCTCACCAGCTGGTACGACCGTTCGCCGGGTGACCTCCTCGGCACCACCGGCGCCAACACGCTCGGGCTCATCTCGGCCGTGACCAGCGTCGACTGGGCCGGCCCGGCGTTCGCCCCCCGCAACGGCGCCACCTACGGCGACGACGACATCGCCCGCAACCTGCGGGAGGTGGCGAAGCTCGTCCGCTCCGGCCTCGGGCTCCGGGTGGCCTGCATCGACGCCGGCGGGTGGGACACCCACGAGGGGATGGGAGCGCCCGACGACCCGGGATCGTACTTCCGGCGGCGGGCCGGGCAGCTGGGCGACGCGCTGGCCGCCTTCCGGACCGACCTGGGCGCGGAGCTGGCGAACGTCACGGTGGTGACCATCAGCGAGTTCGGCCGCACGATCGACGAGAACGGGTCGGGTGGCACCGACCACGGCCGGGGGAGCTGCCTCCTGGTCATGGGCGGTGGCATCCGCGGTGGCGTCCACGGCGACTTCGTCGACGCGATCACCGACGGTCCCGAGGGCGACCTGGCGGTGGTCAACGACTGGCGGCGTGTGCTGGCCGAGGTCCTCACCGTGCGGGGCGGGGCCCCCTCGGTCGAGTCCGTCTTCCCGACATGGAGCCCGCAGACGCCACTGGGGATCTGCGGGTGAACGACCCTCGGGCGAGGGGCTCGGGAACGCTCACCACTGGGTGAGCACGAAGCGATCGAACGCGGGCAACGAGAACGAGAGGCTCCGACCGTCGCGGCGGTGCAGCAGGCCCCGGGCCAGGAGCTCGTCGCGGGTGGCGTCGAGCACCGATCCCTCGCCCCCCAGGCGGGTCCGGTCGCCGAGTCGGCGGGCCACCTCGGTGGGGTCCACCGACGAGGCACCCAACTCGGCCACCGCCGTGAGGTAGCGCCGGGCCGCGGCGTCCAACCCGGCCACCCGCTCGGCGTACCAGATCGAGATCATGTCGGCGCGGGCCTCGGCGGCCCCGGCGTCCACGTCGTCGGGGAGGATCGGACTGCGCTCGGCACGGTTCCAGGCGTGGTGGGCGAAGGTCTGCACGAGGAACGGGACCCCGCGGCTGAGCTGGGCCACCCGGGCCGCCGCCCGGGGGTGGAACTCCACGCCGTGGGGCTCGGTGGTGGCGGACAGCAGCTCCTCGACCTGGGCGCCGCCGAGCGGACCGAGCTCGATGCAGTGCACCCCGCCGAGCCGCATCGGCAGCCCGCCGAGGAGGATGGTCGCCGGGATCGCCCGTTCCGCCGAGGTGGCGGCCACGGTGGCCAGGATCGACGTCGCGTCGCCCAGGCGGTGGGCGTCGTCGACGATCACGGCGATGCCCGAGCTCTGTGCCCGGAGGACGTCGCCCAGCTCTCGGAAGCAGTCGATGGCGTCGAGCACGAGCCCGGCCGAGCCCTCGCGGAACGTCGAGACCAGCTCACGCAGGCGGGGGAGTCGGGCCTCGCCGCTGCCGCGACGCTCCATGGCGTCGAGCGCGGCAACCAGCCCGTCGGCCAGCAGGAGCCGGAGGCTCCCGCCGTCGGGTCGCACGACGGCGGACCACCACCGCAGGGTCGACCAGCGGTCGACCACCTCGGCCAGCAGCGCGGAGGTCCCCATCCCGGCCAGCCCGGTGACGGCCAGGGCCGCGGTCGGCTGCCCGGAGCTGGTGCGCAGCACCATCTCGTCGAGGGCGGCGAGGGGAGCGGCTCGACCCGCCAGGCGCGCCGGGCGTTCGCCGGGGCGCGCCGAGAACGGGTTGGTGAGCAGCTCCACGACTGCAGGCTATGGGCAGCACATCCCGCTCCCACCGGGGCCGGCGACCCATCGCGAGTTCAAGGTCGGACCGCCCGACGGCCGATAGGGGCCGGGAACGGATCCACCGTCGCGGGGAGTGCGCATGTTCGCCAACGTGTCCATCCGGGTGAAGCTGCTGGCGGTCCTCGCCGCCCCGGTGCTCGTGATGGCCGGCCTGGTGTGGCTGGTCGTCGCTCCGCGTCTCGAGGACACCCGCACCGCCGAACGCACCCTGCGCCAGGCTCAGCTCGGCGGCGCGGCGCTCGCGCTGCTCGACGACCTCGTGGTCGAGCGGGAGGCCTCGGCGCTGGTGCTGACCGGCGTCGAGCTGCCCGCGGGGACCGACCTCGCCGGAGCCCGGGAGGCGGTCGACGCGTCCCTGCGGTCCTTCACCGACACCGCGGCGGGGCTCGACAGCGCCGAGCTGCGCAGCTCGGTGGCGGGCGCGATCGACGCAGCGGGTTCGCTGGCCGAGCTCCGCGACGAGGTGGACCGGCGTGCGGCCACCCCACCGCAGGTCCTCGACGACTACTCGACCCTGGCCCAGCCGTTCGCCCAGGTCGGGGGCAACGTGGCCGCCGGCGCCACCGACGGCGACCTGATCCGGCGGGGTCACGCCCTGGACCTGTTCGTCCAGGCCGCGCAGCAGCAGGCGCGACTGCGCACCGAGCTGGCCGTACGCCTCGCCGAGGGCCGCTTCGACGGCGCTGCGTTCGGGCGGGCGGCCACGCTCCGCGACGATGCCGAGCAGACCTTCTCGCAGTTCGAGGCCCGGGCCCTCGCCGACGACGTCGCCCGGTTCCGGGCGGCCCGGGCCACGGGGGAGTGGACCGGGGCCGAGCTCGCGCTCGACCAGGTCATCGCCGTCGGCTCGCTCACCGCGCTCCCGACCGTCGACCTCGGCACCTGGCTGTCCACCGTGGACGGTCAGACCACGATCCTCGCCCGGGCCCAGGCCGAGCTGGCCGCCGGGGTCCGCGACGCCGCGGCCACGTCGTCGGACACCGCGGCCGCATCGGGGTGGTGGACCCTGATCATGGCGCTCGCCGCCGTGAGCTTCGCCGTGCTGGCGGCCGGGATGTTGAGCCGATCGATCGCCCGGCGGATGGGCCGGGTCTCGGCGCAGGCCGAGGAGATCGCGTCCGAGCGCATCGCCGAGGTGCTGGCGGCGGGACGCGTCGGTGCCGGTTCGGAGTCGCTCCCCGAGGTGGCGGCCGACGGACGCGACGAGGTGGGCCGCCTGGCCGCCGCGTTCAACTCGGTGCTGGGCGCCGCCGTGACCTCCTCGCTCGAGCACGCCCGCCGACAGCACGAGACCGTCACGGGGCTGCTCACCTCGCTCGGCCGGCGCAACCAGTCGATCATCGAGCGCCAGCTCGAGGTGATCGACGGCCTCGAGGCCGTGCACGACGATCCGGCCCTCTTGGCCGAGCTGTTCCGGCTCGATCACCTGGCGACGAACCTCCGCCGCAACGCGGAGAACCTGCTGGTCCTGGCCGCCGACGCCGCGCCCCGCGGGTGGCACGAGCCCGTGGCCGTCTTCGACGTCGTCCGGGGTGCCGCGTCCGAGGTGCAGGACCTGGATCGGGTGGACGTGGCCGTCGACCCCGCCGATCCGTCGGTGATCGACGGGCGGTTCGCCGTCGACCTGTCGCACCTGCTGGCCGAGCTGATCGAGAACGCCACCCGGTTCTCGCCGCCGTCGGTGCCGGTGGTCGTGGAGCTGGACTACGAGCCGGGCCAGCTGGTGCTGCGAGTGGTGGACCAGGGCATCGGCATGGCGGCCGACGAGATCGAGGCGGCCAACCGGCTGCTGGCGGCGCCGGTGGCGATCGACGATCTCGTGGCCGACCGGGTGGGGTTCCACGTCGCGGCCCGGCTGGCCGCTCGCCTCGGTGTCACGGTCGCGCTGCAGCCCGGGGCGCACCGTGGCCTGGTGGCGTCGGTGGGTGTGCCGTTCGCGTTGCTCGTGGATCGGCTCGACGGGGCGGCCGCCCCCGAACGGGTCGGCCTGTTCCCGACGAGTCCGCGAGCCGACCTGCCGGCCGCGGTCACGGCGCCGATCGAGCCCGTGGATCCCCTCCTGGACATCGAGCTCGAGGCCCCGGCGCTGCCGACGCCCGCCACGATGCCCGTGACCTCCATCCCGGCACCGCCGGCGGTGGCGGACGTCCCGTCGGTCCCGATCCCGATCCTCGCCCCCGTCGCGCTGCCGGTGGCGGCGGTCGAGCCGCTCCAGCACCCGGTTCCCCCGGTGCTGGCCGCCACGCCGTCCGCCCCGCCGGCCCCGGTTGGCTCGCCGTTCGCCTCGCCCCAGCCGTTCGAGCCGTTCGGTCCGGCGGCGGTGGAGCCGTTCGGTCCGGCCGAGCCGGCGTTCGAGCCGGCTCCCGTGGCCGAGCCGGCGTCGGAGCCGGTGGCCGTGGATCCGTGGTTCCCGGTCGAGTCGGCGTTCGAGCCCGAGCCCGAGCCGGCGCCGGAGCCCGAACCCGAGCCGGCGTCGGAGCCGGTGGCCGTGGATCCGTGGTTCCCGGTCGAGTCGGCGTTCGAGCCCGAGCCGGCGTCGGAGCCCGAGCCCGAGCCGGCGTCGGAGCCGGTGGCCGTGGATCCGTGGTTCCCGGCCGAGCCGGCGTTCGAGCCCGAGCCGGCGTTCGAGCCCGAGCCCGAGCCGGTCGCCGCGGCGGAGGTGCTGGCCAACGGGCTGGTGCGGCGTCAGCCGGGTCAGGCGCTCGACGCCTCCCGGCGCGAGGACGAGGTGGACGCCGGTCGCTTCCGGCGGCTGCCGGTGCCCGGAGCCGATGACGCGGGTCCTGCCGAGGTCCGTGCCGCGGAGCGACGTGCGGCGATGGAGCGGTTGACCACCGGCGTCGCCCGCGGCCGTTCGCTGTTCGCCCGACCCGTCGAGGTCCCGGCCGAGGAGGTGCAGTGGTGATCCGTGCAGGGCTGAGCGCCGAGGCCGAGAACGTCAACTGGCTGGTCTCGACCTTCGTCGAGCGCGTCCCCGGCATCGTGGACGCCGTCGTGGTCTCCTCCGACGGGCTCCTGATGGCGATGAGCGACGGCATCGGTCGGGCCGGCGGCGACCAGCTGGCCGCCGTGGCGTCGGGCCTCACCAGCCTCACCCGTGGTGCCGCCCGCTGCTTCGGGGGCGGCGAGGTGGGCCAGGTGATCGTGGAGCTGGAGGCCGGCTACATGTTCTTCATGGCCATCAGCGACGGGTCGTCGCTGGCCGTGCTCGCCACCAAGCAGTGCGACGTGGGCCTGGTCGGCTACGAGATGACGATGCTGGTGAAGCGGGCGGGGGCGGTGCTCACCCCCGCACTGGTCACCGAGCTCCAGTCGTCCCTCCCGGCGGTGTGACGTGGGGGGCCCGCCGGTCGTCGGACGCTCGGGCGGTCGCCGCTTCGTGCGCCAGTTCGCGCTCACCAGCGGTCGGGTGCACTCCTACGGCGTGGACCTCCCCCTCGACACCATCGTGGCCCGGTCCGCCACGCCGCCCCCCGGTCCAGCGCCCTCACCCGAGGCCGCCCAGATCCTCGCCCTGTGCGCCCGCCCCCTGTCCATCGCCGAGATCTCCGCGCACCTGGGGGTCCACCTCGGCATCGCCCGGGTGCTCGTCAGCGATCTCGTCCAGCTCGGCCGGGTGGTCGTCACCACCGGGGTGACCGACGACGACGGACCCGATCTCGCCACTCTCGAAAGGTTGCTCGATGACCTTCAGCAGCTGTGAGCCCCGGAGCGGGCAGGTCGCCGCTCCCGCCGCCTCGCCGGTCGTCCGTCCGCTGAAGATCGTGGTGGCGGGCGGGTTCGCGGCCGGCAAGACGACCTTCGTCGACGCCATCAGCGAGATCACACCGCTCACCACCGAGGCCCCCATGACGCAGTACTCGGTCGGGCTCGACGACGCCGGGGAGGTTCGCACCAAGACCACGACGACGGTGGCCATGGACTTCGGCCGCCTGACGCTGAGCGACACGGCCATGCTCTACCTCTTCGGGACCCCCGGCCAGGACCGCTTCTGGTTCATGTGGGACGAGCTGTCGCGGGGCGCGGTGGGGGCGATCGTGCTCGTCGACACCCGCCGGCTGGCCGACTGCTTCGGTGCCGTCGACTACTTCGAGCGACGCGGCCTGCCCTACGTGATCGCCCTCAACGAGTTCGACGGGCTCCTGGCCCACGAGCCCGAGGACGTGCGCGTCGCGCTGTCGGTGGCGGCCGACGTGCCGATGGTGGCGGTGGACGCCCGCGACCGGTCGGCGGTGAAGGCGGCGCTGGTCGAGCTCGTGCGCCACGCCATCGCCCGGCGTCGCCAGCTCGTCGGCACGGCCTGAGGCCGGGGCAGGCGGCCGGTCGGCGCCGCTACCGTGCGGCCGTGTCCGAGACGTTCGAGACCCGGGTGCTCCTGGCCCTGCGACTGACCGGCTTCGCCGACTCCGATCGGCTGGCGGACCGCAGCGGGGTGGACCTCGACGTGGTGGTCGCGGTGCTCGAACGGGCCGCGAGCGCCGGCTGGGTCCAGCGCCGGGAGGGACGCACCCGAGGCTGGACGCTCAGCGCGGAGGGCCGCCGGCGGGGGGAGGAGCTCCTGGCGGCCGAGCACCGTGCGGCGGGCGTCTCGGCCCGCCTGGCCGAGCACTACGAGGCGTTCCTCCCGCTCAACGCCCGACTGCACGACGTGTGCACGCGCTGGCAGGTGCGTGCCGGGTCCGGTGACGCGGCGCCCGTGCCCAACCACCACGACGACCCCGACTACGACGCGGCGGTGGTGGGTGAGCTGGTCGAGCTGCACGACTCGGCCCGCCCGCTGCTGGGGGAGCTGGGCCGGACCCTCGACCGCTTCGCCGGCTACGGGGACCGCCTCTCGCTGGCCTGCGAACGCGTCCTGGCCGGTGACCCCGACTGGTTCACCCGTCCGATGATCGACTCGTACCACACCGTCTGGTTCGAGCTGCACGAGGACCTGCTGGCGACCCTCGGCCGGGACCGGCGCAGCGAGCGGTGAGCCGCCACGGCGTGAACCGGTCGAGGCGCCGGCGACCGGCCCGGTAGCGTCTGGCCCATGCACGGAGCCGCCCCCCGCTTCGGCCGCGTCGTCACGGCGATGGTCACCCCCTTCGACGAACGAGGCGACCTCGATCTGGCCGCGGCCGAGAACCTCGCCCACTGGCTGGTCGACAACGGCAGCGACGGCCTCGTCCTGTGCGGCACCACGGGAGAGAGTCCCGTGCTCACGGACTCCGAGGAGGTGGCGCTCACCCGTGCGGTGCGCAGCGCGGTCAGCGTGCCGCTGCTGTTGGGCACCGGCTCGAACGACACCGCCTACGCCGTCGAGGCCACCCGTCGGGCCGCCGAGCTGGGCGTCGAGGGGGTCCTGGTCGTCTCGCCGTACTACAACCGGCCCTCCCAGGCCGGGCTCGACCACTACTTCCGGACCGTCGCGGCGGCCACCGACCTCCCCGTCGTCGTCTACGACATCCCGGTGCGCACCGGCCGCAAGGTGAACACGTCGACGCTGTTGCGCCTCGCGCACGAGGTGCCCAACATCGTGGCGCTCAAGGACGCGGCGGGGAACCCGGCCGAGACGGCCCGGTTCCTCCGCGACGCCCCCGACGGCTTCGAGGTGTACTCGGGTGACGACCCGCTCACCCTGCCGCTCCTGGCCGTCGGCGCCGTCGGGGTGATCTCGGTGGCCTCGCACTGGGTCGGTCGGCAGCTGGGCGAGATGATCGCGGCGTTCGGCAAGGGCGACGTCGCCACCGCCACCCGGATCAACCAGTCGCTCATCGAGAGCTACGAGTTCGAGACCGGCGACGAGGCGCCCAACCCGGTTCCCACCAAGGCCATGCTGCGGGTGCTCGGCATCGGCGTGGGCCAGTGCCGTCCGCCCATGGGCTTCGAGCCCGAGTGGCTCGAGCCCCGGGCCCGCGAAGTCCTCGCGGCGCTGTCGTGACCACCGTGACGACCACCGACCGAGCCGGTGCGCCACCGGTCCACATCACCTTCCTCGGGGGCCTGGGCGAGATCGGCCGCAACTGCGCGGCCGTCGAGCTCGAGGGTCGCATCATGCTCATCGACTGCGGGCTGATGTTCCCCGACACCGACATGTTGGGCATCGACCTCGTGCTGCCCGACTTCACGTGGCTGCGGGAGCGGGCCGACCAGATCGAGGGCTGCATCCTCACCCATGGCCACGAGGACCACGTGGGGGCCCTGGCCTACGCGCTCCAGGAGTTCTCGTTCCCGATCATCGGCTCCGAGCTGACGCTCGGCCTGGCCCGGGGGCGCATCGAGGAGGCACGGCTCATGGACCGCACCCGCCTCGAGGTGGTGCGCGACGGCGAGCGCCGCAGCTTCGGGCCCTTCGACTGCGAGTTCCTGCCCACCACCCACTCGGTGCCCCACGCCTTCGCCACCGTGCTGCACACGCCCCAGGGCGTGATCGTGCACACCGGCGACTTCAAGATCGACCTGACGCCCGTCGACGGCCGGCTGGCCGACCTCAGCCGCATCGGCGGCCTGGCGTCGTCCGGTGACGGGATCCGCCTGCTGCTCAGCGACTCGACCAACGCCGAGGAGCACGGCCACTCCCGCTCCGAGAAGGCCGTGGGTTCGGTCCTCTACGACCTGATGCACGACCACCGGGGCCGACGGATCATCACCGCCTGCTTCGCCAGCCACGTCCACCGGGTCCAGCAGATCGCCGACGCGGCCATCGAGTTCGGCCGGGTCATCGCACCCCTGGGCCGTTCGATGCGCCGGAACATCACCATGGCCCGCCAGATGGGCATCCTCGACATCCCCGAGGCGTCGCTCATCGACATCGACGACATCGACGCCCACGAGCCCGGGAAGGTGTGCGTCATCTCCACGGGCTCCCAGGGCGAGCCGATGTCGGCCCTGGCGCTGCTGGGCGGCAACGAGAACCGATGGCTGAAGATCAGCCGCGACGACACCGTGATCCTCAGCTCGCACCCCATCCCCGGCAACGAGCACGCGGTCAGCCGGGTGATCGACAACCTGGTTCGCCTCGGTGCCCAGGTCATCCACTCCGGCATCGAGGACGTGCACGCCACCGGCCACGCCAAGCAGGAGGAGCTGAAGCTCATGCTGTCGGTGGCCCGCCCGGAGTGGTTCGTGCCGGTGCACGGCGAGTACCGCCACCTGGTGGCCCACGCCGGCCTGGCCCGGGTCATGGGCGTGGCGTCGGACAAGGTGGTGGTGGCCGAGGACGGCGACCGCCTGGTGCTCGACGACGAGGGCGTCCGCATCGTCGAGCGGGTGCCGGCCGAGTACATCTACGTCCACGGGGTCGGTGACGTGGGGACCTCCACGTTGGCCGAACGCCAGATCCTCGGGGCCGAGGGCGTGGTGGCGGCCATCGTGTGCGTCGACCGCGAGGCTCGGAGGATGGTGGGCGGGCCCGAGATCACCAGCCGTGGCTGGGCCGAGGGTGAGGACCACGACCGCTTCGTCACCGAGATCGGCGAGCGGGTGCGGGCCGCGGTGACCAAGGCGCTGGCCGACGGCGTGACCGAGCGGGCTCCGCTCGAGAAGGCCGTGCGGCGGGCCGCCGGGTCCTACGTCGGCGACACCACGCGGCGCCGCCCGATGATCGTCCCCGTCGTCGTCGACGCCTGAGGCTCCGGCGAACCCTCACCGAATCCGTCGGTGGCGACCGGTAGCGTCTGGGGCGCCATGGCCACCAAGCAGCAGTCCCGGCGTCCCGCCGCCTCGAAGTCCGGCTCGTCCCGCTCGGGCTCGTCGTCGGGGTCGTCCGCGCCCCGTCGTCGACCTGCCACCCCGCCCGAGCCCGAGCCCGGCGTCGTCTCACGGGCGTTCGGGGCCCTCCTCGACGGCCATGGCCACGACCTCTTCGGCGTCCTCCTGGTGCTGGGCGCGCTCGTGGCCGGCTTCGGCGTCTGGGGTGGCTCCGACGTCGCCGTGCCCCGCCTGCTCACCACCGCCGTCGCGGCCACGTTCGGGCTGGTCCGCTTCGTCGCCCCGCTGGCCATGCTGGCCGCAGCGGTCCTGCTCATCCGCGGGCCGCAGTACCCCGTCGACGCCGAGACCGGCGAGGTGCTCGTCATCGACGACGGTCGTGGTCCCCGCCGCTTCCTCGGCGCAACCCTGGCGGTGGTCACCGTGGCAGGGCTGCTCCACCTCCTCCGCCGTCCGGGCTCGGTGGAGGCCGACGGACTGGACGCCTTCAAGGACGCCGGCGGGTTCGTGGGCGCCGCGGTCGGTGTGCCGCTGCGGGGGCTCATCGGAGGCTGGGGAGCCGGTGCGGTGCTGGTCGTCGTCCTCCTGTTGGCGGTCTCGCTGCTGGTGGGACGCAGCCTGCGTGAGATGGCGTCGTGGACGGCCACCGCGGCGGCGCCGGCCGCGGCGGTGCTGGGCGAGGCGGTCCGCGGGCTGTTCCGGGTGGGTGGTGAGCCCGAGGCGGGCCCCGCCGATGACGGGCCGGTCGTCCAGCTCTACGACCAGGACGCCGATGCCGATCCCGCGCCGCGCAAGCCCAGGGCGCCGCGCAAGAAGCCCACGCCGCCCGAGCCCACCGTCACGGTGCCCGGTGCCGACGCGGTGGCCGAGCAGCTGGAGATCCAGCTCGAACCGCGGAACCCGAACTCGCCTTGGACGCTGCCGCCGCTCACGCTGCTGTCGCGCTCGAAGAACCAGGAGGTCGACACCGAGGCCATCGCGGCCCGGGGCCGCGAGCTCGAGGCGGCCCTGGCCGAGCACGGCGTCACCACCCGCCTGGTGGGCATGGTGGTCGGCCCGACCGTCACCCGCTACGAGCTCGAGCTGGGCGTGGGCGTGAAGGTCAACCAGGTGGTCAACCTCCACAAGGACATCGCCTACGCCATGGCGTCGCCCGACGTGCGCATCCTGGCCCCCATCCCGGGCAAGCAGGCCATCGGCGTCGAGATCCCCAACCGCAAGCGCCAGATCATCGCCCTGGGCGACATCCTCACCTCGCCCGAGGCACTGAAGGCCCGCAGCCCGCTGTCGGTGGCGGTCGGGCGGGACATCGAGGGCCGATCGTTGATGGTGGACCTGGCGAAGATGCCCCACATCCTCATCGCCGGCCAGACCGGTGCCGGCAAGTCCAGCTGCATCAACTCGATCATGACGTCGATCCTCATGCGGGCCACCCCCGACGACGTCCGGCTCATCCTGGTGGACCCCAAGCGGGTCGAGCTCACGCAGTACAACCGGGTGCCGCACCTGCTCACCCAGGTGGTCACCAACCCGAAGAAGGCGGCCAACGCGCTGGCCTGGGCGGTGGCCGAGATGGAGCGCCGCTACGAGCTGCTCGAGGAGGTCGGCGTCCGCGACATCGCGGGCTACAACGCGGCCTTCGACCGCGGCGAGCTGGCGGCCCGTCTCGGCGAGGAGCGTGAGTTCCAGCGGATGCCGCTCATCCTGATCGTGGTCGACGAGCTGGCCGACCTCATGATGGTGGCCGCCCGCGACGTCGAGGAGTCCATCAACCGCATCGCCGCCAAGGCCCGGGCCGTGGGCCTCCACCTGGTCATCGCCACGCAGCGTCCGTCGGTCAACGTCATCACCGGCGTGATCAAGGCCAACATCCCGGCCCGCTTCGCCTTCTCGGTGGCGTCGGCCACCGATTCGAAGGTCATCATGAACACCGGCGGCGCCGAGCGCCTGGTGGGCCAGGGCGACATGCTCTTCCTCGGCCCCACCTCGTCGTCGGCCGAGCGCGTGCAGGGCTGCTGGGTCGAGGAGAAGGAGGTCGCCGCCGTGGTTGCGCTCTGGCGCAAGCAGGCGCCCGAGGTCACCTACGTCGAAGAGGTCCAGGGCGACGCCAACCTCGCGGTCGTGGCCCAGCCGGGCAGCGGTGGGGGCGGCGCCGGTGGGGGCGACGAGGAGGACGACGACCTCATGTGGCAGGCCATGGAGCTGGTGGTGCGCAGCCAGCTCGGGTCCACCTCCATGCTGCAACGCAAGCTCAAGGTGGGCTTCGCCCGGGCCGGTCGCCTGATGGACCTCCTCGAGGAGAAGGGCGTGGTCGGGCCCTCGGGTGGCTCCAAGGCCCGCGAGGTGCTCATGACGGTGGAGGAGCTCGAGGAGCTGCTGGCCCAGCGCTGAGTTCGGCACGCGTGCTCCGAGGTTCCACCGGATCACGCCAAGATGACGATAGGGTTACGGGCGTAACGAGATCGTCATGTGGGCGGAACCGAAGGGTTCCCCTCATGCGGCGGCCCCGCCGACCGAGAGGAACACCATGGCTCGTGCACGCAACTCCCGCCGGCTGGCGGTCACCGCCGTCGTGCTCACCGCTGCGCTCCTGGGCACCAGCTGCCTCGAGCCCGACGCCACGGCCGGCCAGCCCGACGCTTCCCTGGGCGGATGTCCGCTGTTCCCGAAGGACAACTACTGGCACGCCAACGTGCGCGCCATGCCGTTGCACCCGAAGTCGAAGCAGTGGGTCACCGCGCTGGGGCGCTCCAACCCCGTCCACCCCGACTTCGGGTCCGGCACCTGGCAGGGCCGCCCCATCGGGTTCCCCTACGTGGTCGTGGACGGGAGCCAGCCGAAGGTGCCGGTGAACTTCTGGTACGCCGCGGAGAGCGACCCCGGTCCCTATCCGTTGCCCTTCGACGCGCCGATCGAGGGGGGCCAGGACGCCGACGGGGATCGCCACACCATCGTGGTCGACTCGTCGACGTGCACGGCCTACGAGCTCTATGCGGCACGTCGTGGCGCCACGCCCGCCAGCGCCTGGTCGGCCGGCTCGGGGGCGAAGTGGGACCTCCGCTCGAACGCCATGCGCCCCGAGGGCTGGACCTCGGCCGATGCCGCGGGGCTGCCCATGCTCCCGGGGTTGGTCCGCTACGACGAGGTGGAGCGGGGCGACATCGACCACGCCATCCGCTTCACGGTGGGCGTGCACGCCCGCACCCACATCTGGCCGGCGCGCCACCTCGACGACGCCGGGACGAACCCGGACCATCCGCCGATGGGGGCATGGTTCCGGCTGAAGGCCGGCTACGACATCTCGTGGCTGCCGCCGCAGGCCAAGGTGGTGGCCCAGGCCATGAAGGACCATGGCATCATCGTCGCCGACGCCGGCGCCAGCTGGTTCCTCTCCGGCGCGCCCGACCCCCGCTGGAACAACTCGGACCTGCTGCAGCTCCGCCGCATCACGGGCGACGCCTTCGAGGCGATCGACGCCCGGGGCCTCATGAAGGACCCGAACTCGGGCGCCACGAACTACGTCCCGGCGAAGCGCTGACCGTCGGCCCCGCCCGAGGGTCGTCCACGGGCCGTCCGGGGGAGGGTCGACCGCTACCCTGACGTCGATGTCGGGCAGCTACTGGATCGAGACGCTCGGGTGTCCGAAGAACCAGGTGGACTCCGACAAGCTGATCGGGCGGCTCGTGGCCCAGGGGCACCGTCCCGCCGAGGACCCCGCCGGGGCGGACCTGGTGGTGGTCAACACGTGTGCCTTCGTCGAGGAGGCCCGGCAGGAGTCGATCGACACCATCCTGGCGCTGTCGGAGGATCGCGCACCGGGCGCGCGCCTGGTGGTGACGGGCTGCATGGCGGAGCGCTACGGCCCCGAGTTGGCCGAGGCCCTGCCCGAGGTCGACGCGGTGGTGGGGTTCGGCGCGGAGCTGGCCCCGGCCGGGACTCCCGCGGGCCCGAGCTCGGGCCGGGCCCGGATCCCGGTGGCGGCGGCGAGCCTCCCCGACTTCGACCTGCTCAACCTGCCCCGGCCACGCGCCGAGCGGCCGTGGGCCTACGTGAAGGTGGCCGAGGGCTGCGACCGGGCCTGCGGCTTCTGCGCCATCCCGTCCTTCCGGGGGCCCCAGCGCAGCCGGACCGTCGACGACATCGTCGCCGAGGTCGAGGCGCTGGGCGTACGCGAGGTCGTCCTCGTGGCCCAGGACCTGGCCGCCTTCGGTCGTGACCAGGGCGTGGGGGAGCGGCGGATCGTGCCGTTGGTCCGAGCCGTCGCCGAGCGGGTCGACCGGGTCCGCCTCCTGTACCTCTACCCCTCCGATCTGACCGACGAGCTCGTCGACGCGGTCTGCGACACCGGCGTCCCGTACTTCGACCTGTCCCTCCAGCACGTCTCGCGTCCCCTCCTGCGGCGGATGCGGCGGTGGGGCGACGGCGAGCAGTTCGCGGCCCGGATCGCCGACATCCGTCGCCGGGAGCCCGATGCCGCCTTCCGGTCGAACTTCATCGTGGGCTACCCCGGTGAGACCGAGGCCGACCACGACGCGCTCCTGCGCTTCGTGGCCGAGTCCCGCCTCGACTGGTGCGGATTCTTCCCGTTCTCGCCCGAGGACGGCACCTACGCCGCCGAGCTCGACTCGCCGGTGGACCCCGGACTGGCCGCCGACCGCCTCGCCGAGCTGCGCGAGCTCCAGGACGAGATCACCGCGTCGCGGCGAGACGAGCTGGTGGGACGCACCCTCGAGGTCCTCGTCGACGAGCCGGGCGTCGCCCGTGGTGTGCGCGAGGCCCCCGAGATCGACGGCGTGGTGAACGTCCCCGACCATCTGGGGGTCGGTGAGTTCGCCCGGGTCGAGGTCGTGGCGGCGCTCGGCCCCGACCTCGACGCGGTCCCCGTGGTCGAGGGCGTCGGGGCGACGACGTGACCGGGGATCGCGTGGCCGGAGCACCTCCCGACCCTGCACGGGCGAACACGCGTCGTGCGGTGTTCGGGCCCTCGGCGATCCTGACGCCGGCCAACGCCGTGACCATCCTGCGGCTCATCGCGGCGCCGCTGGCCTTCGTCATGATGATCGAGGACGACGACCACAGCTCGTGGGCCATCGTGGCGGTCTGGTTCGTCCTGTCCTTCAGCGACATGGTCGACGGCAACCTGGCCCGGCGCTACGGCACCACGCGCTCGGGCGCGTTCCTCGACCCGTTGGCGGACAAGGTGCTCACCATCGGCGGCATCGGCGCCATGTGGTGGGCGGGGCGGTTCCCGTTCGTGGCGCTGGCCTTGATCGTGGTCCGCGAGATCGCCGTCAGCGCCTTCCGTGCCGGCTACGCCCGCCAGGGGCTCGCCGTGCCGGCATCGCAGCTGGCGAAGTGGAAGGCGTTCATCCAGATGGCCTCGGTGGGGTGGGTGACCCTGCCGTGGACCGTTCGGATCACCTGGCTGGCCGACGTGACCCTCTGGGTGGGCGTCGCCGTGGGCATCGTCAGCGGCGTGCAGTACTTCGTCGCCGGCAGTCGGGCCGCCACCACGATGGCGCGCGACGACGGGGCCTGACGGAGCGGCGACGGGGCAGACTCTGGCGGACCGGCGATCGCCGGCAACCGAGCCGGAGGGGGAACTCGATGCTGCACCGGACCAAGCGCGCCGCGACGGTGGCACTGGCGCTCGCCCTGTTGGGCCTGGGGGCCTGCTCCGGCGACGAGGACGTCGCCGAGGACGACGCGACCGCGACGACCACGACCGCCGCGTCGGACGCCGCCACCTCGACCACCGCCGCGCCGGACGAGCCGCTGCGGATCCTGCTCACCAACGACGACGGCATCGGCGCGCCTGGCATCGACGCGGTGGCCGAGGCGCTCGCCGCGCTCCCCGACGTGGAGCTGAACGTCGTCGCCCCGGCCGAGAACCAGAGCGGCTCGGCGGGCAAGACCACGCCCGGAGCGCCGGCCGGCGTCGCCTCGGCGACGGCGAGCGGTCGCGCCGGCTTCGCGGTGCCCGGCTTCCCGGCCGACTCGGTGATCTGGGCGCTCGACGGCGGTGGTGTGGCCGAACGCCCCCACCTGGTGGTGTCGGGCATCAACAGCGGCCAGAACATCGGGTCCTTCGTCGAGCTGTCCGGCACGGTGGGCGCGGCCCGGGCGGCGGCCTCGCTCGGCGTCCCGGCACTGGCGGCCAGCCAGGGGTTCGGCGAGCCGCCGGACTTCGCCACCGGCGTCCGCTTCGTCGTCGAGTGGGTGAGCGAGCATCGTGACGCGCTCGTGGCGGGGACTCAGCCCGTGGCCGTCGAGAGCCTGAACGTCCCGACGTGCACCGCCGGCACCGTCCGCGGGTTGGTCGAGGTGCCCGTGGCGGCCGACGACGCCGGTCGCGACCTGCTGGCCACCGACTGCACGTCGACCGCCACCGACCCGGCCGACGACGTCGCTGCCTTCACCACGGGCTACGTGGCGTTGAGCGATGTGGGGCTCGGTTAGCCTGCGCCGACCATGCGAGCCGAAGTCGTCGCCATCGGGACCGAGCTGCTCCTGGGGCAGATCGTCGACACGAACTCGGCGTGGATCGGGGAGCAGCTGGCGCTGGCCGGCATCGACAGCCACCTGCAGGTCAAGGTCGGTGACAACGTCGATCGGATCGTCGAGGCGATCGACGCCGCCCTGGGCCGCGCCGACGCGGTGATCTGCTGCGGCGGCCTCGGACCCACCCAGGACGACCTCACCCGGCAGGCGATCGCCCGGGTCATGGGCGTGGACCTCGTCTTCGACGAGGACCGGGCCGACCTGATCCGCTCGATGTTCGGCTCGCGAGGTCGGGACATGCCCGACAACAACCTCCTTCAGGCGTACCACCCGGAGGGCAGCCGGTTCATCGACCAGCAGCCGGGGACCGCTCCCGGGCTGGTGTGCCCGATCGAGCGCGACGGCGTCGAGAAGGTCGTCTACGCGGTGCCGGGCGTGCCCTGGGAGATGCAGGAGATGGTCTCGGGCACGATCCTGGGCGACCTCCGGGCGCGCTCGGGCGACACCTCGGCCATCCGCAGCCGCGTGCTCCGCACCTGGGGCCAGTCCGAGTCGGGGCTCGCCGAGATGCTCCACGAGCGGATGGTCGAGCTCGACGAGGTGGGCAACCCCACCCTCGCCTTCCTGGCCTCGGGCATCGAGGGCCTGAAGGTGCGGATCACCGCGAAGGCGGCCGACGAGGCCGAGGCCGAGGCCGTGCTGGCCGACGAGGAGGCCCGGGTCCGCCGGGTGCTCGGCGATCTGGTGTTCGGCGTCGACGACGACACCATGGAATCGGTGGTCCTGGGGCTCCTCGAGGCGAAGGGCCTCACGCTCGGCGTGGCCGAGTCGCTCACCGGCGGGCTCATCGCGGCCCGCCTGGTCGACGTGTCGGGTGCCTCGCGGGTGTTCCGCGGCGGCGTCGTGGCCTACGCGTCCGAGGTGAAGTTCGACGTGCTCGGCGTGCCCGAGGGACCCGTCATCACCTGCGAGGCGGCCGAGGCCATGGCGGCGGGCGTGCGGCGGGTGCTGGGCGCGGAGGTGGGCATCGGGGTGACCGGCGTGGCCGGCCCCGACGCGGCGGAGGGTCGTCCCCCGGGGACGGTCTGCATGGCCGTCGACGTGGCCGGTGACGTCTCGTCGGTCGAGGTGCGACTGCCCGGTCGACGCCGGCAGGTGCGCGAGTTCAGCTGCATCTCGGTGCTGGCGCTGCTGCGCAACAAGCTCGCCGCCGACTGATCCCCGGTCGGCGGTCCTGCGCCCCGCACGGTCGGGTCGAGGGTGCTTGATCGAACAGCTGTTCGGAACTACGGTGCTGTCATTCGATCACGGCTCGTTGTCAGTGGTCGTCGTTAGGTTCACCGGCAACCGATCGCTGCCCCGACGGCAGCCCACCCAGCACCCGACGACCGGGTCGACCGAAGGGAAATCCAGTGGAGCGAGACAAGGCACTCGACGGGGCGCTCGCCCAGATCGAGAAGCAGTTCGGCAAGGGCGCCGTCATGCGCATGGGCGAGAAGGGCTCGATGCGGGTCGAGTCCATCTCCACCGGTGCGCTGGCCCTCGACATCGCCCTGGGCGTCGGCGGGCTGCCCCGGGGTCGGGTCACCGAGATCTACGGCCCCGAGTCGTCGGGCAAGTCCACGCTCGCCATGCACGTGGTGGCCGAGGCCCAGCGCAACGGGGGCACGTGCGCCTACATCGACGCCGAGCACGCCATGGACCCCGTCTACGCCGCCAAGATCGGCGTCGACGTCGACCAGCTGCTCATCTCCCAGCCCGACACGGGTGAGCAGGCCCTCGAGATCGCCGACATGCTCGTGCGCTCCGGAGCGCTCGACGTGGTGGTCATCGACTCGGTGGCCGCCTTGACCCCCAAGGCCGAGATCGAGGGCGAGATGGGCGACTCCCACGTCGGCCTCCAGGCCCGGCTCATGTCCCAGGCGCTGCGCAAGCTCACCGCCAACCTCAACAAGACCGACACCATCTGCATCTTCATCAACCAGCTGCGCGAGAAGATCGGCGTGATGTTCGGCTCGCCCGAGACCACGCCCGGCGGCCGGGCGCTGAAGTTCTACAGCTCGGTCCGGCTCGACATCCGCCGCATCGAGGCCATCAAGGACGGCGTCGAGGTGGTGGGCAACCGCACCCGGGTGAAGGTCGTGAAGAACAAGGTGGCCCCGCCGTTCCGCCAGGCCGAGTTCGACATCATGTACGGCCAGGGGATCAGCCGGGAGGGCTCGCTGCTCGACATCGGGGTGGACCTGGGCTTCGTGAAGAAGTCCGGCGCTTGGTACACCTACGAGGGCGAGCAGCTGGGCCAGGGTCGTGAGAACGCCAAGACGTTCCTGTCCGAGAACCCCGAGATCATGGTCGAGATCTCCGAGAAGGTGCGTACACACCTCGGCATCGGGGTCGACCCCGACGACCAGCCCATCGATCTGGTCGCGGCGGGCGACGACCTGCCCATCACCCTCGACGACTGAGCTCGTCGTCGGGCGGGTACTCCCGCTCCACGAACGCCTGCCAGGTGGCGACGGCCCGGGGCCCCGGCCCCGGGCCGCTTCGCGCCCACGGTCGACCCGCCGACCCCCGCCAGCCCCCCACCCCCCCCGAACCGCTGCCGACCCTCCCAACCCTCCCAACCCTCCCAACCCTCCCCGAACCCCCCCCGAACTTTCGGGGAATCGCGCTGGTGGGCGTCGCCCTCGCCCGACAGAACGGGACGGGAAGGGGGTCCGGACGCGACGAGGCCCCGCCCGAAGGCGGGGCCTCGCTGCCTCGGCAGGACGGAGGGACTACGAGCGGGGGATGAGCACCCGGTTGATCACGTGGATCACGCCGTTCGAGGCCGGGATGTCGGCCTTGACCACCCGCGCCGTGGTGTTCACGGTCACGCCGGCGCGGCTCTTGCGCACGACGATCGAGCGACCCTGCAGCGTGGGGGCCACGGTGCGGCGACCCAGGTCGGTCGAAGCGACCCGACCCGAGACCACGTGGTACTTGAGGATGTTGGCCAGCTGGGTCGGGTTCGACAGGAGCTTCGCCGGGGTGGTCCGCAGGCGACGCATCAGCGTGTTGAACGCCGCGTCGGTCGGAGCGAACACCGTGTACGGCCCGGGGCCCTGCAGCGCCTCGACGAGGCCAGCCGCCTTGGCCGCGGCGAGCAGGGTCGTGAACGAGCCCGCCTCGGTGGCGACGGCGACGATGTCGCCCAGCTTCTTCGGGGGCAGCAGCACCCGGTCGATGACGTGGATGACGCCGTTGGTGGCCGCGACATCGGCGGTCACCACGGTGGCTTCGCCGTTGATCGTGACCTTCCCGTTCTGCGGGATGATCAGCAGCTGACGACCCTCGAGGGTCTTCGGGCCGAGCGGACCGGTGATGGCGGACGACGGCACGGCGCCGGACACGACGTGGTACGTGAGGATCTCGGTGAGGAGCGCCTTGTTGGCGAGCAGCGCCTCGGTGGTGATCCCCAGCTTGGCCAGGCGACCGAGGAGCTCGGCGAAGGCGGCGTCGGTCGGGGCGAACACCGTGTAGGGGCCCGGCGCCTTCAGCGCATCGACCAGCCCGGCGGCCTCGGCAGCGGCCAGCAGGGTGCTGAAGCTGCCGGCGGCCTGGGCCGTCGCGACGATGTCGCCGGTGGCCTGGGTGCGGACGGCGGCGGCCGACGGACGCGACGGCGCCGCAGCGGCGCTGTCGAGTCCGATGCCCATGCCGGCCACGCCCAGCCCGACGGCGACCGCCGTGGTTCGGAACGTGCGGGATCGTGTCATGTGTGCTCCTCGGTGGGGTGGACTGACGATCGGTGCTTCGGGGGTTGTCCTCGACCCGGATGCACGATCCCCGAACTTCGCTTCGGGTCCGTCCGTCGGCGGCCCATACGATGTGGGTCGTGGCCCGCACCTTCGAGATCCGCACCCACGGCTGCCAGATGAACGAGCACGACTCCGAGCGCATCGCCGGGCTGCTCGAGGCCGACGGACTCGTGGCCGCGGCACCGGGCGAGGCCGCGGACGTGGTGGTGCTCAACACCTGCTGCATCCGGGAGAACGCCGACAACAAACTCTACGGCACGCTCGGCCACCTCAAGTCCGAGAAGGAGCGGCGCCCCGGCATGGAGATCGTGGTGGCGGGCTGCCTGGCGCAGAAGGACCGTGAGCTGGTCCGCCAGCGGGCGCCCTACGTCGACGTGGTCCTCGGCACGCAGAACGTCGGCCGCGCCGCCGAGCTGCTGGCCCGCTCCCGGGTCGAGGGACCCGTCACCGAGGTGCTCGACCCCGACGAGGTCGACGACGAGGACCGGTTCCCCAGCGCGCTCCCGGCGCGCCGCGAGGTGCCGTACCTCGCCTGGGTGACCATCCAGGTGGGTTGTGACAACTCGTGCGCCTTCTGCATCGTGCCCGCCGTCCGTGGCCCCGAGATGAGCCGACCCTTCGGCCAGTTGGTGGACGAGGTGCGCGGCCTGGCCGCCGACGGCGTCACCGAGGTCACGCTCCTCGGGCAGAACGTGAACTCCTACGGACGCGACCTGACGTTGCGACTGCGCGACGGGAGCGCCCCGGCCGACGCCGAGGCGCTGGCCGGCGCCGCCTGGCTCGACGACCGTCGGGCCCGCCCGCTCTTCGCCGACCTCCTGCGGGCCGTGGGGAGCGTCGAGGGCATCCGCCGGGTCCGCTACACCAGCCCCCACCCCAAGGACCTGCGGGCCGAGACCATCGCGGCCATGGCCGAGGTGCCCGCCGTGTGCGAGCACCTGCACCTGCCGCTGCAGTCCGGCAGCGACCGGATCCTGGCCGCCATGCACCGGGGCTACACCGCCGAGCGCTACCTCGAGCGGGTGGCGGCGGCTCGGGCCGGCATCGAGGACCTGGCGCTGACGACCGACATCATCGTGGGCTTCCCCGGCGAGACCGAGGCCGACTTCGAAGCGACGCTCGAAGTGGCCGCAGCCGCCGGCTACGACTCGGCCTACACCTTCGTCTACTCGCCGCGTCCGGGCACCGAGGCGGCCGAGCAGCACGATCGCTTCGTCGCCCACGCCGTGGCCGTCGAGCGGATGGGCCGCCTCCGTGCCGTGATCGAGCGGTCCATGCTGCAGCGGAACGCGGCTCGGGTCGGCCGCGTCGAGGAGGTCCTGGTGGAAGGCCCGTCGAAGAAGGATCCATCGGTGCTCACGGGCCGCACCCGGCAGAACAAGCTCGTCCACTTCGCGGCCCCGAAGGCGATCCGTGCCGGCAGCTACGCGACCGTCGAGGTGACCGAGGCAGCGCTCAGCCACCTGCGCGGGCGGTTGATCGAGGTGGCGGCCCCGGCCACCCACCGGACCCGCCTGGCGGTCCTGGCCGGTTGAGCGCTCTCGCCCGGACGACGCCCGTCGTCATCGTCGGCCCTACGGCGTCGGGCAAGTCGGCGCTCGGGCTCGCGTTGGCCGGGCGCTGGGGCGCCGCCGAGATCGTGTCGGTCGACTCCATGCAGGTGTACCGCGGCATGGACATCGGCACGGCCAAGGCCACCGTCGCCGAGCAGGCCCGGGTGCCGCACCACCTGATCGACCGGCTGGACCCCTGCGAGGAGTGCTCGGTCGCCTGGTTCCAGGCCGAGGCGCGCGCCACGATCGCTGCCCTGCGCGAGCGTGGTGCTCGACCGATCCTGGTCGGCGGCACCGGGCTGTACCACCGGGCCGTGGTCGACGGCCTCGAGATCCCGGGCCGCTTCCCCGACGTGGTGACGGCGCTCGCGGCCGAGCCCGACACCGTCGTCCTGCACCGGCGGTTGGCGGAGCTCGATCCCGCCGCCGCGGCGCGCATGGAGCCCGGCAACCGGCGGCGGGTCCTCCGGGCGCTCGAGGTGACGCTGGGTTCGGGGCGACCGTTCTCGTCGTTCGGTCCCGGGCTCGAGGCGTACCCGGCCACCGACTGGTACCTATTCGGCCTGGCCGTCGACCGGGTCCGATCGGCCGAGCGGATAGCGACGCGCGTGCACGAGATGGTCGCGGCCGGACTCGTCGACGAGGTCGCTCGGCTCCTGGCGCGGCCCGAGGGCCTGTCCCGCACGGCGAGACAGGCGTTGGGGTATCGGGAGGTGATCGAGCACCTGGAAGGGCGGTGCACGCTGGAGGAGGCGATCGAGCTCACGATCGTGCGCACCCGACGCTTCGCCGTGCGCCAGGAGCGGTGGTTCCGGCGGGACCCCCGGATCCGGTGGTTCGACGCGGAATCCGTGGATCTCGTCGAGGCGGTCGCCGATACGGTGGTGCCCTCATGACCGAACCCCTCCGGTTGAGCAAGCACCACGGCCTGGGCAACGACTTCCTCGTCGCGCTCGAGGCCCGGAACCCCGGCCTCGTTCCCGACGGCGGGCTCGCCGTCGCGCTCTGCGACCGTCACCGGGGCGTCGGGGCCGACGGCATGTTCTTCGGACTGGCGCCTGACCGGCCCGGGGCGGACCTCCGCATGGTCCTGTTCAACGCCGACGGCTCCGAGGCCGAGATCTCCGGCAACGGCATCCGCTGCCTGGCCCAGGCCGAGCTCCGACGCCGGGGCGAGCGCGAGGGCGAGGTGGTGGTCGACGGGGCGTCGGGACGGCGGGTCCTGCAGAGCTCGGCCACCGAACGTCCCGAGCGGGACCTGCTGCGGGTGCGGATGGGTGCGGTGGGCGACGGCCCCGAGCTGGGTGCGGTGGCACTGGCCGTGCCGGCGCTGCACCGGGGGAGCGGCTCGGTCGGGAACCCCCACGTGGTGCTCCACGTCACCGCCCTCGACGAGGTCGACGTGGCCGATCTCGGTCGGCGCATCGAGGCCGAGGTGGCCGGCGGGACCAACGTGCACTTCCTGGTCCACGAGGGTGGCGACGCCGTCCGGCTCCGCCACTGGGAGCGGGGAGCGGGGGTCACCGAGGCGTGCGGGTCGGGGGCGACCGTCTCCGCGGACCTGGCCCACCGTTGGGGGCTCGTGGGCGACCGCGTCGAGGTCCGGATGCCCGGCGGCACCGCGGAGGTCGATCTCCGCGGCGACGAGCCGGTGCTCCTCGGCGAGGCGGTCCTCGTCGCCGAGATCGAGGTGGCCCGTGGCTGAACCGTTCGATCCCGACGACGCGCTCCACCCGCCTCTCGAGTCGCCCGACGTCGAGGTCGGCGACACCGATGGCGTGGACGCCCCCGATGTCCCCGAGAGCCACCGCGGCGCGTTCGGCGACTACGGCGGCACGGGCGCCGGCTTCATCGACCGCTCGTTCCGGGAGCGGATCGTCATCGTCGGGGTCGACTTCCCGCCCTACGACACCGACGTCCTCGAGGAGCACCTCGACGAGCTGACCCGCCTGGTCGACACCGCTGGGGCCGACGTCGTCGGCCGGGTGCTCCAACGCCGACAGCACCCCGACCCGGCCACCTTCATCGGCAAGGGAAAGGCCCAGGAGGTCAAGGAGCTGGCCGAGGCCTTCGACTGCGACACCGTCGTCTTCGACGACGAGCTGAGCCCCGCCCAGCAGTTCAACCTCGAGAAGGTCCTGGGTCGCACCGCCATCGACCGCACGGCGGTGATCCTCGACATCTTCGCCCAGAACGCCTCGAGCCTCGAGGGCAAGGCGCAGGTCGAGCTGGCGCAGCTGAAGTACCGGCTGCCCCGGCTCCGGGGCAAGGGCCGCTCGCTCTCCCAGCAGGGCGGCGGCATCGGCACCCGGGGGCCGGGCGAGACCCAGCTCGAGGTCGACCGACGTCGCCTGGTGCGCCGGATCCACAGGCTCGAGTCCCAGCTGCGGGTCATCAAGGAGCACCGCGACACCCAGCGCAAGGCTCGTCGCCGTGCCGCCCTCCGCCACGTGGTCATCGTGGGCTACACCAACGCCGGCAAGTCGACCCTGCTCAACCGGCTCACCCAGGCCGGCGTGCTGGCCGAGGACCGGCTCTTCGCCACCCTCGACCCCACCACCCGCAAGCTGCAGCTGCCCGGCGGCGAGGCCGTGCTGCTCACCGACACGGTCGGGTTCGTCCGCAAGCTGCCCCACCAGCTGGTGGAGGCGTTCACGTCCACCCTCGAGGTGGCCACCGAGGCCGACCTGCTGGTCCACGTCGTCGACGGCTCCGCCGCCGACCCGCAGGCCGAGATCGAGGCGGTGCGCGACGTGCTGGCCGAGATCGGTGCCGCGGAGGTGCCCGAGCTGCTGGTCTTCAACAAGGCGGACCGCTCGCCCGAGCCCGCTCGGCTGGCGGCCCGCGCCGAGGGCGCCTGCCACATGTCGGCCGCCACCGGCGAGGGCGTCGAGGAGCTGCTGGCCGCCATCGGGGACCGCCTCCGGAGCCTCGTGCCCGCCGTGGACCTCCTCATCCCCTTCGAGCGGGGCGACCTGTTGGCCGCCGTGCACCGCTCCGGCGAGGTGATGTCGGAGACGGCGGCGTCCGACGGCATGCGGCTCCGGGTCCGGCTCGAGGAGCGCGAGGCCGGACGCTTCGAGCCCTACGTCGTCGAGCCCGCCCCGGCGGGTGCCCCGTGATCCCGGAGCTGTCGTGAACGAGCCGTTCGTCCCGCCGCCGTACCCCTACGACCGACTGGCCGAGCTGGTCCGGGTGGCCGAGGGCCACGACGGCGGCGCGGTCGACCTCTCGGTCGGCACCCCCTGCGACCCGCCCCCCGCCGCCGTCGCCGAGGCGCTGGCCCGGGCCGAGGCCGCCCGTGGGTACCCGCCGTCGATCGGGACCGCGGCCTACCGGCAGGCCGCGGCGGACTGGATGGCGCGGCGCCTGGGCGCACCGGTGTCGCCCGATGCCGTCGCCGCCTGCGTGGGGACCAAGGAGCTGGTGGCCTCGGTGCCGCACCTGCTGCGCCTGCGCCGGCCGGATCGGGACACGGTGCTGCACCCCGCCATCGCCTACCCGACCTACGCCATGGGCGCCACCCTGGCGGGATGCCGGTCGGTGCCGGTCCCCGCCGACGACCGCTGGCGCCTCGACCTCGACGCCATCCACCCCACCGACGCGGCGCGGGCGCTGTGCCTGTGGGTGAACACGCCGGGCAACCCCGCCGGTGGGCTCGACGACCTGGCCGCGGCGGCCGAGTGGGGGCGCCGCCACGGGGTGCCCGTCTTCAGCGACGAGTGCTACGTCGAGTTCACCTGGGACGGACCGCGCAGCACGATCCTCGCCGAGGGCAGCGACGGGGTGGTGGCCGTCCACTCGCTCTCCAAGCGATCGAACCTGGCCGGGGCCCGGGCCGGCTGCTACGCCGGCGACCCCGAGCTGGTCCGGTTCCTGTCGGAGGTCCGCAAGCACCAGGGGCTGATGGTGCCGGGACCGGTGCAGGCCGCGGCCGTGGCGGCGTGGGGCGACGACGACCACGTCGACGTGCAGGCCGACCGGTACCTCCGTCGGCTCCGTCGACTGGCCGAGGTGCTCGCGCACCTGGGCGTCCCGGTCGAGCTGCCCGGCGGCGCCTTCTACCTCTGGGTTCCGGCGCCCGACGGCGATGCCTGGGCACTGGCCCGTCGGTTGGCCACCGACGTCGGCATGGTGGTGAGCCCGGGTGAGTTCTACGGCCCCGACGGGGCGGGCCACGTCCGGGTGGCGGCGGTGGCCGATGACGAGCGCATCGAGCTGGTCGCCCGGCGGGCGGGGATGTCGTGAGCGTGCCGCCCGAGGACCTGCTGGCCCTGACGGCCCGCTTGGTCGATGTCGCCTCCCCGAGCTTCGAGGAGCAGGAGCTGGTGGCCTGGCTGGAGGGGGAGCTGCGCTCGCTCGGGCACCTGGAGGTCACCCGGGTGGGCGACAACCTCGTCGCCCGGACGCTGCTCGGGCGGCCGGTCCGGGTGGTGCTGGCCGGCCACACCGACACGGTGCCCGCCAACGGCAACGACTCGGCCCGCCTCGACGGCGACGTGCTGTGGGGGCTGGGGTCGGCCGACATGAAGGGTGGCCTGGCCGTGATGCTCGCCTCGGCCCGTCACCATCGGACGCCGGCCGTCGACGTGACCTACGTCTTCTACGCACGCGAAGAGGTCGCGGCCGTGCACAGCGGGCTGGCCGAGCTGGTGGCGGAGCGTCCCGACCTCCTCGCCGGTGACCTGGCGGTGCTCGGCGAGCCGACGGGCGGGATGATCGAGGCGGGCTGCCAGGGCACCGTCCGGGTGGAGGTGGTGCTCCGGGGTGAGCGGGCGCACTCGGCCCGTCCCTGGATGGGTCGCAACGCGGTGCACCGGGCCGCCCCGCTGCTGGCGGCCCTCGAGGCGTGGGAGCCGCGGCGCCCGGTCGTCGGGGGCTGCGAGTTCCGCGAGGCGCTCCTGGCGGTGGGCATCGCCGGGGGCGTGTCGGGCAACGTCGTGCCCGACGAGGTGGTGGTGACCGTGGGCCACCGCTACGCGCCCGACCGCGACGCCGACGAGGCCGAGGCCTGGCTCCGCGGCTGGCTCGCCCCCCACCTGGAGGAGGGCGACGAGGTCCGTGTCGTCGATGCGGCTCCGGCGGGCCGACCGGCCACGAGCCACCCGCTCGTGGCCCGCCTCGTCGAACGCCACCGACTGGACGTGTCGGCCAAGCTCGGCTGGACCGACGTGGCGCGCTTCTCGGCGATCGGCGTGCCGGCCGTGAACCTCGGCCCGGGTGACGCCACGCTCGCCCACACCGCGCAGGAGCGCGTCGAACGCCTGGCGTTGGAGCGGACGTGGGCGGTGGTCGACGACCTCGTGAATTCCCCGGTGGAGGGGTGACACGGCGCTAGCGTCGTTTCGTCCCCACCCCGGAGGTTCCCATGGTCGCTCCGCAACCAGCGATGGCGCAGCCCAAGCCGAAGATCAAGCCCGGTGTGGCCGGGATCTGGATCGGCATCGTCCTGATCCTGCTCGGCCCGATCGGCTGCAGTGCCCTCTTCTTCGTGCCCCTCGCGGGCGTGATCGGCCAGGTCACCGACCTCGTCGAGAGCGCCAGCGGCGAGAACCGGGTGGACGTCGGCAACAGCCAGACGTTCCAGCTCGACGGCGTCGACAACATCTGGATCTTCGGCGTGGCCGACAACGAGGGCGACGCCGGCCTCGTCGATGTCACCGTCACCGCTGCCGGCGGGGACGCGCTCACCTGCGACACCATCACCGGCGGCAACGCCAGCGGTTCGGCCGCCGGACGCTCCTTCGAGCTGATCTGCGCGGTCGAGCTCGGCGGGGCCTCGGAGATCACCGTGACCGCCGAGGGCCCGACCGGCGCCCAGGCGGCCATCGTCAACGTCTCGATCTCGCCCGGGCAGATGGGCGGGTTCTTCATCGGTGGCCTGGCGGCCGGCGTCCTGCTGCCGCTCATCGGCTTGATCCTGCTGATCGTCACCGTGGTCCGTCGTTCGAAGGCCAAGAAGGCCCTGCCCGTCGGCGGCTACGGCCCGCCTCCGGGCATGCCCGGCATGGCTCCGCCGCCCGGTGGCGGCTTCGCCCCGCCGCCCCCGGGGGGATCGGTCCCGCCGCCGCCCGGTGGCGGTATGGCTCCGCCGGCTCCGCCGGCCGCCCCGGGATGGGGTCCCGGCACCTCCGCGCCGCCGGCTCCGCCGGCCAGCCCGCCGCCCCCGCCGGCTCCGGCACCCGGGACGGTCCCGCCGCCGCCTCCGGCGCCTCCGGCCGGCGATCCTCCGCCGCCTCCGCCGCCGCCGCCCGCCTGAGCGGGAGTTCATCGCCTCCGTCGGGGGCCTCTACGCTTCGTCGCTTCCCGACGAGACGTGGAGGCCCCCGACGTGGCGTTTTCGACCGTGGACGAGTTCCGCCAGCACATCGCCGAGGTCCAGGCCCGGGCGGGCTGGAAGCCGCCGACCGCCTTCGCGCTGGGCATCGCCACCTTCTCCACCCAGGGGGACGGCACCAAGGTGCTGGACACCCACTACCCGGTGGTGAACCTCGGCGAGAACCTCGGGTTCGCCGCGCTCATGACCGACCTCGTGGGTGCGGACGGGTCGTCGGGGACGGTCCGGCTGTCCCGTTCGATCCTCGAGCGCGCCGCCGAGATGGTGGCCCCGGTGCTGGCCGACGGCGGCGAGCACCCCAATGCCCGCCTCTTGTCGGTGCTGTTGTCGGCGGCCGACGCCGAGCCGGCACCCACGGCCACCGTCCGCGTCCCCGTCCTCACCTGCATCGCGGATCTGGCCGACCCGCCGATCGACGCGCACGACGTCTACCTGCGCCTCCACCTGATCTCCACGCGGACCATCGCTCCCCACGGGTGCAACCTCGACGGGCAGTTCGGGCTGTTGGCCAACGTGGTGTGGACCAACCGCGGCCCGTGCGATCCCGACGGGTTCGACCTGGTGCGGGCTGCGCTGGCGGCGCAGGGCACGCCGCTCGTGGTCCGCAGCGTCGACAAGTTCCCCCGACTGACCGACTACGTGATCCCCAGCGGCGTGCGGATCGCCGACGCGGACCGGGTGCGACTCGGTGCGCACCTCGCCGAGGGGACCACGGTGATGCACGAGGGCTTCGTGAACTTCAACGCCGGCACGCTCGGGCCGGCCATGGTGGAGGGGCGCATCTCGGCGGGCGTGGTGGTCGGAGCCAACACCGACATCGGCGGTGGGGCGTCGATCATGGGGACCCTCTCGGGCGGCGGCAAGGAGGTGATCTCGCTGGGCGAGCGCTGCCTCCTCGGCGCCAACGGCGGCATCGGCATCTCCCTCGGCGATGACTGCGTGGTCGAGGCCGGGCTCTACGTGACGGCCGGGACCCGGGTGACGCTGCCGGACGGCTCGGTGACCAAGGCGGCCGAGCTGAGCGGTCGGAGCGGGCTGCTGTTCCGCCGCAACTCCCAGAGCGGCGCCGTGGAGGTGCTGCCGCGGGGCTCGACCTGGGAGGAGGGCCTCAACGAGGCCCTCCACGCCAACGACTGACGGCCGACGCGGGTCAGACCTTGCGGAGGACCGTGACGACCTTGCCGAAGACCGTCACCTCGCCGGCGTCGAAGACCATGGGCTCCATGGTGGGGTTGGCCGGGTGCAGGGTGACCTTGGTGCCCTTGCGGCTGAACCGCTTGACCGTGGCCTCCTCGCCGGGGATGCCGGCCACGACGATCTCGCCGTTGTCGGCGGTGGCCTGCCGACGCACCACCACGTAGTCGCCGCCGAAGATCCCGTCCTCGATCATCGAGTCGCCACGGACCCGCAGCATGAAGAGCTCGCCCTCGCCGGTGAACTCGGCGGGGAGGGGGAGGAGCTCCTCGACGTGCTCCTGGGCCAGGACGCCGGTGCCGGCGGCGACGTCGCCCAGCAGCGGGACGTGGCGCACCGGCGCTCGGTCGGCGGTGGCCCCGCTGGCGGGGTCGAAGCGGACCTCGATGGCCCGCGGCTTGGTGGGGTCGCGACGGAGGTACCCCATCCGCTGGAGGCTGGAGAGGTGCGAGTGCACGGTGGAGGGCGAGGTCAGCCCCACCGCGGCGCAGATCTCCCGAACCGACGGGGGGTAGCCCCGCTCGGAGACGGTGCGGCCGATGTACTCGAGCACCTCTCGCTGGCGCTCGGTGAGGGGCTCCGGCTCGCCGTCGGGGGCGGTGCGGGTGGTGCTGGTCATGGGTGCCTCCTGGGGACGGTGGGCGACCGGGTGGTCGAACAGGCGTTTGCACCGTAGCACGTCGACGCAAACGCGTGTTCGACCTTGACAGTCGAACGGACGTTCTGCTTGGATGCCGAACACCTGTTCGTGGCACCGCCGAAGGTCGGCGTGCGGCGGCCCCGCCCCGGGTCGCTGTCAGTGGTCAGGTGGAGAGTGATCCCCATGGCAGCAGTCCTCCGTCCCCAGCCCGCCCGCCACCTCGCCGACGTCGGGTCCTCGCCGGCCCCCGCCCGGGCCGAGCGCCCCCGGCTCGTCGTCATCGAGGGTGGCCGCTCGTCGGCCGCTCGGGCCCGCCGTCGTACCTTCCTGCTCCGCCGGGCCACGGTGTTGGCCGCCCTCGTCCTCGGCACGTGGGGGGTGGCCGGTGCGCTCACGCCGTCGGGCCCCGCGCCGCAGCTGCCCGCCTCCCACCTGGTGCAGCCCGGTGAGACGCTGTGGGGCATCGCGTCGGCCCTCCCGGTCGACGCCGACGTGCGGGTCCTGGTCACCGAGCTGGCCGAGGCCAACGGCGGCGCCGGGGTCCGGGCCGGCCAGCAGCTCGTCATCCCGGCCTCCCTCGCCGACCTCGGCCGCTGAGCAGCTGCCCGGACGGCACCCGGCGTTCGCCCGCTCAGCCGCGCAGGTAGCGGAGGAAGAGGTGGTCGTCCTCGGCGAAGAGGCGGTCCAGGCGAAGTCGGCGCGGCGGGTGGAGCGGGTGCGGGAGCAGCCGATCGCCTTCGCCGCCCCCCGCCATCCAGGGGGCGAGGGTCAGCGCCCACTCGTCCACCAGGTCAGCAGCGGCCAGCTGGGCCAGCAGGGTCGGGCCGCCCTCGCACAGCACGGTCCCGTGGCCGCGGCGGGCCAGCTCGTCGAGCAGCCGTTCGGGTTCCACCGAGTCGGTCCCGGCCACCACGACGTGGGCCCGCCCGGCCAGCCGGGTTCGCCGCTCCTCCGGTGCGGTCGCGGTGGTGGCCACCACCGGCCACTGCGCCGGGTCGGTGCAACCGTGGTCGAGGAACGGGAGATCGTCGTCCAGGTCCAGGGACGCGCTCACCACGCAGAGGGCGGTGTCGGGCCCGGCGCCACCTGCCGGTCCGGCGTCGGCGGGGAGGCGGTAGCGCTCGGCGCGAGCCGTCCCGGCGCCCACCAGCACCACGTCCGCCGCCGCCCGCAGGGCGTGGAAGACGGCGGTGTCGCCAGGGCTCCCCAGCGGTCGCGAGCGTCCGTCCAACGCGATCGTCCCGTCCGGAGCGGTCACCATGTCGGCCAGCACCCAGGGCCGCCCGTCCGGTCGTCGACGCGGCTCCGCCGCGATGGCGCCGACCGGGTCGATGTCCCGCTCGTGGCGGGGCAGGAGCCGATCCACCGCGGCACGGTACCAGCGTGCGTCCGGAGGCCCCGTCCACAGGTTGTCCACCGGCCTGGGGACGACCGGGTCCTCGTCGGAGGGGGTCGCCGCGGCGCACGTCGAGGCGTGCCGATGCCCGTCGCCGCGTTCCGTCACCGGCGTGGCGACGCCCGGGGGGCGGGCAGCTCGCCGAGCATCCGGTGTTGGGGAGAAGTGCGCCGGATATTCACACGTTGTTCCCCTTACGACTCACAGGCGAGGTTCCCTAGATTCCTCGGCGGCAGAGCGACGTGGGCGGTCGGACTGGTGGCAGTCGCACGTCTCACTTGGCAGGCCGGACGACTTCCTGGGGGTCGATCGGGGTCACACGCGGCGGGTCGTCCGGCGTCGTGGAACCCCAGCACCGCCTCCTCCCGGTCGTCCACGTCGCCCCGCCGTGAAGCATCCGAGACCGACGACGCCGGGGCCCACGGACGTGAGCCCGCCGTCCGAGGACGACCGCCGTACCGTGGAGCGCACGGACGGTGGCCACGCGTCGCGTGGACCGCACCACCCCCCGAGGAGCACCCATGGCCATGACCGACGACGACGTGCGCCTCGGGCTCCGCCGCACCTTCACCGAGGCCGGCCGGCACCCCTACGACGACGTCGAGTGGGGGCGTCGTGACGTGCGGATCGTCGACCACCGCGACGGGTCGGTGTCCTTCGAGCAGCTGGGCGTCGAGTTCCCGACGTCGTGGTCGGTCAACGCGTCGACCATCGTCGCCCAGAAGTACTTCCGCGGCACCCTGGGCACACCCGAGCGCGAGTGGTCGCTGCGCCAGGTGGTCGACCGGGTGGCCGACACCATCACCACCTGGGGCGAGCGCGACGGCTACTTCGCCGACGACGTGGAGCGCGACACGTTCAACGCCGAGCTCAAGCACCTGCTGGTCACCCAGCGGGCCGCCTTCAACAGCCCGGTGTGGTTCAACATCGGCGTGAAGGGCGTGCCGGCGCAGGCCTCCGCCTGCTTCATCCTCTCCGTCGACGACTCCATGGACGCCATCCTGAACTGGTACCGGGAGGAGGGCGTCATCTTCAAGGGTGGCTCCGGTGCCGGGGTCAACCTCTCTCGCATCCGCTCGTCGGTCGAGCGGATGAAGGGCGGCGGCACCTCGTCGGGTCCGGTCAGCTTCATGCGCGGCGCCGACGCCTCGGCGGGCACCATCAAGTCCGGCGGCAAGACGCGACGCGCCGCCAAGATGGTCATCCTCGACGTCGACCACCCCGACATCGAGGAGTTCGTGTGGTGCAAGGCCCGGGAGGAGCGCAAGGCCCGGGTGCTGCGCGACGCCGGCTTCGACATGGACCTCGACGGCGCCGACTCGTTCTCGGTCCAGTACCAGAACGCCAACAACTCGGTCCGGGTCACCGACGAGTTCATGGCGGCCGTGCTGGCCGACGAGCCGTGGGACCTCGTCGCCCGCACCACCGGTGAGGTCATCCGCACGGTCAGCGCCCGCGAGCTCATGCGGGGCATCGCCACCGCCGCCTGGGAGTGCGCCGATCCCGGCATCCAGTACGACACCACGATCAACCGGTGGCACACGGCGGCGAACACGGCACGCATCAACGCCTCGAACCCGTGCTCGGAGTACATGCACCTCGACAACTCGGCGTGCAACCTGGCCAGCCTCAACCTGCTCACGTTCCTCGACGAGGACGACCGCTTCGACGTCGAGGCGTTCCAGGGTGCGGTGGAGACCGTCTTCGTCGCCCAGGAGATCCTGGTCGGCAACGCCGACTACCCCACGCCCGAGATCGCCAAGAACACCCGACGGTTCCGCCAGCTCGGCCTGGGCTACACCAACCTCGGAGCGCTCCTCATGGCGCTGGGCCTGCCCTACGACTCCGACGAGGGCCGGGCCTGGGCCGGGGCGATCACGGCCCTCATGACCGGCCACGCCTACGCCACCTCCGCTCGGATGGCGGCCCGCATGGGGCCCTTCGCGGGCTTCGCCGACAACCGCGAGCCCATGTTGCGCGTGCTCGACATGCACCGTCGCGAGGCGGCCGACATCCCCGAGGACCTCGTGCCCCACGAGCTGCTGGGCGCCGCCCAGCGGTCCTGGGACGAGAGCTGCGCCCTGGCCGAGGAGGTCGGCGTGCGGAACTCACAGGCCACCGTGCTGGCCCCCACGGGCACCATCAGCTTCATGATGGACAGCGACACCACCGGCATCGAGCCCGACCTGGGGCTGGTGAAGCTCAAGAAGCTGGTCGGCGGCGGCACCATGTCGATCGTCAACCAGACCGTGTCGCGGGCCCTGCGGCGCCTGGGCTACGACGAGGGCCAGATCGCCGAGATCGTCGGCCACGTCGACGAGCACCACTCCATGCTGGGCGCCCCGCACCTGGCACCCGAGCACCTGGCCGTGTTCGCCTGCTCCATGGGCGACAACGTCATCCACTACCGCGGTCACCTCGGCATGATGGCGGCGGTGCAGCCGTGGATCTCCGGAGCCATCTCCAAGACCATCAACACCCCCGAGCGCACCACGGTCGAGGAGATCGAGCAGATCTACCTCGACGGCTGGAAGCTCGGCCTCAAGGCCGTCGCCGTGTACCGCGACAACTGCAAGGTGGGCCAGCCCCTCAGCACCGGCTCGGGCGCCAACGCCGTCGAGGACGACGACGCGGTGTCGGGCGACGCCGGTCCGCTCCAGGTGGTCGAGCGCATCGTCGAGCGGGTGGTGCGCGAGCCCGTCCGCGAGAAGCTCCCGCGGTCGCGCTCGTCGCGCACCTTCGAGTTCCGGGTGGCCGACTGCAAGGGCTTCGTCACGGTGGGCGAGTACGCCGACGGCCGACCTGGCGAGCTGTTCGTCCGGGTCTCCAAGCAGGGCTCCACGCTGGCGGGGATCATGGACGCCTTCGCCATCGCGGTCAGCCACGGCCTCCAGTACGGCGTGCCGCTGCGGGCCTTCGTCGAGGCGTTCGTGGGCATGCGCTTCGAACCCGCCGGCATGACCGACGACCCCGAGGTGCGCATCGCCACCTCGCTCATGGACTACCTGTTCCGTCGCCTGGCCCTCGAGTACCTCGACGCGGGCGATCGGGCCGAGATCGGCATCTTCAGCGTGTCCGAGCGGCTCCAGCCCACGCTGCCGGGCGTCGAGGAGGCGGTCACCGAGACGGTGCAGGGCCACGACGTCACCCCCGACCCGCCCAGCAACCGCGCCGAGGTCTCGGCCGACCCGCACGCCCCGCTCTGCATGCAGTGCGGGGTGCGGATGCAGCGGGCCGGCTCCTGCTTCGTCTGCCAGGAGTGCGGCTCCACCAGCGGCTGCTCCTGACGGCGAGCGGGACCCGATCGGATCAGAGGAGGCGGTCGGTACCCGCCTCGGCGCGCAGCTCCGCGATGCGGCGCTCCAGGTACGTCGAGAAGTGGCCCGCGTAGCGGTCCTGCAGCTCGGGGATCATCCAGTCGTTGCCGGTGACCTTGCGTCGACAGCCCGGCGTGGCGCAGGCGCACTCGAACTCGTCGTAGTCGTCGGCGTCGCACATGGCGTAGTCGAAGGTGAGCTCCTCGCCGACGGCGATGTCGCGCATGGCCACCAGGAGCACGTTGCCGGCGATGCCGCAGTTCGGCTCGCAGCTGTGGTTGATCAGGTCGGCCGGCTCCTGGCTGGTCGGGCAGGCCAGGAAGAGGTCGACGTCGATCTGGAGGGAGTGCACCTGTTGCTCGACGGGGAGTCGCTCGAACTCCTCGCGGGTCATCACGTAGCCGCCGAAGCCGGCGACGCAGTCGCCGGCCCGCACGGGAGCCGTGGCGAACACGCCGACGCCCTTCCCGCCGGCCGGACGCACCTCGGAGTGGGGGGTGAGCCAGGAGTGCCGCACAGCCGTTCCTTCCGTCGCGTCGGAGGCGGTCCGCGTGCACGCCGGACGACGCGCACGACGTCGTGGAGGGTAGATCACGCCGAGCGGTACGTCGGACGTCGCGTCGAGCGGTCCGGACCAGCTCCGGTCGCATCCGATTGGCCGACCTCGCGAGGACGTGGCATCCTCGCCGACGAGGCAGTTGGTCCGTTCGTCCCCCGGAGGGTTCAGTGTTCGACGTCGGAGATCGAGTGGTGTACCCGCACCACGGTGCTGCGGTGATCGTCAAGCGCCAGACCCGTGAGTTCAACGGGGAGAAGACCGACTACCTGGTCCTCCAGATGGCGCACGGCGACCTGACGCTCTCGGTCCCCGCCGACAAGGCCGAGGAGGTCGGGATGCGCCCGCCGATCGGCAACGAGGAGGTCCAGGACCTCTTCGAGCTGCTGGGCAAGAAGGACATCCGCGAACCGGCGAACTGGTCGCGGCGCTTCAAGAACCACCAGGAGAAGCTGAAGTCCGGCGACGTCTACCAGGTGGCCGAGGTGGTGCGGAACCTGGCGCTGCGGGACCAGTCGAAGGGTCTGTCGGCGGGCGAGAAGTCCATGTTCGTGAAGGCCCGCTCGGTGCTCGTCTCCGAGCTCAGCTTCGCCCTCGACGTCTCCGAGGAAGAGGCGCTCGAGCGGGTCCAGGCCACCCTGTCCTGACCCTCGCGCCGCCGGCTGCGGCCGGGTCGGCGATCAGAGCGTGACCACGGGCCGGCGCTCGGCGAGCATGTCGTCGACGGTGTCGGTGACCGGGTGCGCGGCGACGGTGGGGAAGCGGGCCGCCATCCGGGCGACGTCCGCCGCGGGTGGGCCGGCCGCCCCGCCGACCCTCGTTCCGTCGAGGGCCTCGATCTCGAGGGTTCGTCCGGCCCGAGCGGCCAGGTGGGTGAGCACCTCGAGCTCGCTGGTCGGCGACGGCGCCACGACGTCGATCGCCGTGGGCGAGCCCACGACGCCCCGGAGCGCCCGTTCGATGACGTCGACGACCGTGCGCACGTCGACGACCTGTCGGGCGGACCGCCCGTCGCCGTGCACGGGCACGGGGCGGTCCTCCACCACGGCGTCCACCATCGCGTCGAGCCAGCCACCGCGGGGATGGCCGACCGGGCGCCCGGCCCCGACCACCTCGGCCAGGCGGAGCTCCAGGAGCCGGAGGCCGAAGCCGCTCCGGTAGCCGGCGACCGCGGCGGCCGCGGCGGCGAACGATGCCGCCAGCGGGTCGGTGGCGGGGGACGTCTCGGCGTCCAGCCAACCGCCGACCACCAGGTGGGCCACCCCGTTGCGGGTGGCGGACTCGAGCACCCGGGTGGTGCCGGTGGCGTTCACGTCGTGGACGCCGAGCGGATCGGCCAGCCCGGCGCCGTGGCCCCAGCGGGCGGCCAGGTGGACCACGGCGTCGGCCCGTCCGACCAGTCCGTCGAGCAGGTCGCGGTCGAGCACGGAGCCCACCACCGTTCGGACGGGCAGGTCGGCGAGGTCGTCGAGGTCCGCGCCGCTGCCGTCGTCGAGGACCACCACGTCCTCCACCCAGTCCCGGCGCACGAGCCGATCCACCAGCCGGGCACCGACGAAGCCACCACCACCGATCACCAGGGTCTGCACCCGATCCCATCGGCCGCGGCGGCCGGGCGCTGAGCCGGCGCCCCCGTACAGTGGTCCCGTGTCGTCCCGTGCCCGTCGTCCCCTGCATCGCCGTGCGTCCGGGCTGATCGGGTGGCTGGCCGTGCTCGCCGTGCTCGGGTCCGCCACGGGCTGTTCGGTGTCCGAGTGGGACACGTCCGAGATCGACCGTCCCACCACCACCGAGGCCGTCACCTACACCCGCGACGAGGCCGGGATCACGGCCTCCCTCGTCGACCACCTGGCCCGGCCCACCGCCAACCTCAACGAGTGGTCGCCGTCGGAGGACCAGGCCCGCTGCGTGGCGGAACGGCTCCTGCGTCGGATCTCGCCCGAACGGCTCTTCGAGGCCGGCTTCGACCCGGCGGAGGGGTCGTTGGCCCTCGAGCTGAGCGACGAGGAGCGTGCGGCGGTGGTGAACGTGCTCGTCGGCTGCGTCGACTACGACGCGGCGGTCCTGGAGCTGCTCTCGGCCTACGGCAAGGTGCCGCTGCGGGTGGCGGCGTGCGTGTCGCGCGGCGTCGAACGCCTGGGCCTCGACCGCCGATTGGCCGAGGGGCTGGTCGAGGGCGCCGAGCCGGACGCGCTGGCCGGCGACGGCCAGCTCGCCTCGGGCCTGGCCACCCTGGCGGTGGAGTGCACCCAGCCCGAGGACCTCCTGCCGAACGCCCCGCTGCCGGTCCAGCCCCAGACCGACATCTCCGACGCCAGCGGGACACGACGCTCCAGCGAGACCACGACGGCCGACGACCCGGCCGAGGACGGCGCGGAGGACGCCACGACGTCCGGCGGCACCGCCCCGGAGGACGCGCTCGACCTCGGGGGCGGCCGTGACGGCACGGGGTCCGACGGTCCCTGAGCGGCACGGGGCGGGTGTCGGCGGACCGTAAGCTCGACCTCCGTGCTCGGAACCATCCCCAGCCCACCGTCGGACGCCCTCCCGATCATCGGGGTCCGCTACTACGGCCTGATGATCGCGCTCGGCGTGCTGGCCGCGGTCTGGCTGGCCCGGCGGCGGTTCGCCCAGCGGGGGATCGACCCCGACCTCATGGCCGACATCGCGGTGTGGGCGGTCCCGGCGGGGCTCGTGGGCGCCCGCGCGTACCACGTGATCACCGACTACGGCACCCGTTACTGCGGCACCCCCGAGTGCTCCGGCTCGCTCTTCCCCGACGCGTTCCTGATCTGGAAGGGCGGGCTCGGCATCCCCGGCGGGATCCTGGCGGGGGTGGTGGTCGGCATCTTCGCCGCTCGCCACTACGGCGTGCCCATCGGTCGAGGGCTCGACGCCGTGGCGCCCGCCCTGCCGCTGGCCCAGGCCATCGGCCGGATGGGCAACTGGTTCAACCAGGAGCTCTTCGGCCGCCCGACGGATCTGCCCTGGGGTCTGCGGATCGACGACCCCGCCGCCCTCTTCGCCCTGCCCGCGGAGTACCAGGGCGAGACGGTGTTCCACCCGACGTTCCTCTACGAGGGGCTCTGGAACCTCGGGTTGATGTTCCTGCTCATCAAGGTCGACGCCACCCGGCGGCTCCGGCCGGCGAAGGTCTTCTGGCTCTACGTCTTCGGCTACGGCCTCGGTCGCCTGTGGGTGGAGGGGCTGCGCATCGACGAGGCCACCCTGGTGGGCGGGCTCCGGGTGAACACCTGGATGAGCCTGGTGATCATGGTGGTGGCGCTGGCGATGGTCCTGCGGGGCGGCCCGTTCCAGGACGACGAGGCCCGCACCGCCGCGCTGGCGGTCACGCCGTGGGTGGAGCCCGCCGAGGGCACCCCGTCGGGCTCAGAAGCTGCGCAGCTCGTTGAGGACGACGTCGCTCAGGGCGGGCCACAGGACGCCGGCCCAGGGGCCGAAGTCGGTGTCGCCGAGCCCGACGAGGGCGAGCTCCGCGTCGGGGTCGACCCAGACGAAGGTGCCTGACTGGCCGAAGTGGCCGAAGGTGGCCGGGCTGTTGGTGGTGCCGGTCCAGTGCGGTCGCTTCTGGCCACGCAGCTCGACGCCGAGCCCCCACGGGTTGGGCGTCTGACGTCCGAAGCCGGGGAGCACGCCCACGAGGTCGCCGAACTGGTTGGTGCGGGCGGCCTCGATGCTGGTGGTGTCCAGCAGTCGAGATCGGAGCATCTCCAGCGCCCACGCGGCCAGGTCGGCGGCGGTGGAGGTGGCTCCGTGGGCGGGGGAGCCGTCGAGGGTGGTGGCGGCCATGCCGAGCGGTTCGAAGACGCCGGTGCGCAGGTAGCGCTCGACGGGGATCCCGGTCCGCTCGGCCAGGTGGTCGGCCAGCACCTCGAACCCGCAGTTCGAGTAGATCCGCCGGGTGCCGGGGTCGGCCAGGCGGAACGGTTCGTCGGGGCCGAGGCCCGAGGCGTGGGCCAGCAGGTGGCGCACCGTCGATCCGGGTGGCCCGGCGGGGTCCTCGAGCGAGACGGCGCCCTCCTCCACGGCCAGCCACACCGCCGTGGCGACGAGCGGCTTGGTCACCGAGGCGAGCCGGTACGGCCGGTCGAGGTCGCCGGCCGAGGCCAGGATGCCCTCGGGTCCGACGGCGGCGACGGTGACGTGGTCGGCGGGCCAGCGCCGGATCAGCTCGACCGACGCCGCCGAGGGCGAGCGGGTGGTCGTCACGACCGGTCCCAGAGGTGGGCTCGGTCCGAGGTGCGGCCGAGGAGCACCTCGGCCGGACGTTGCCGGTCGATGTGGCCGATGAGGCCGTGGTAGGTCCCGTAGCCCACGAGCTGCTGCAGCCGGTGCCCGAAGGTGGCGACCAGCTCGACGGGGAGGCCCAGCTGCTGGTTCTCCTGCTGGCGGATCCACCCCGCGCAGTAGTTCATCGCGATGCCGACCCGCCGGCGATCGGTGCGGTTGGCGCCGCCGCCGTGCCAGAGGCTGCCGTGCCAGACCAGCACCGATCCGGCGGCCATCTCCGCGGCCACGGTGGGGTGGTCGGACCCCCACGCCGGGGCGTGCTCGGCCCGATGGGAGCCCGGGACCACGCGGGTGGCGCCGTTCTCCTCGGTGAAGTCGGTGAGCGCCCACATCGTGTTGCAGACGGTCGCCACATGGGGGCGGGGGAGCGGGTGCAGCTGGTCGTCGGCGTGGAGCGGCTGGGCGACCTCGCCCGCACCGATGGCGATGGACGACAGGCTGGAGATCAGGCATCCGGGGTCGAGCACCGACTCCACGACGGGGAGCACGACCGGGTCCACCGGGATCGCGGCGAACGACGGACCGTGGGCGAGGAGGTTGTACACGCGGTGGGTGCGGCGGCCCTCGAAGTCGTTGTCCGCCGGCTCGATGCCGAGCCGCTCCTCGAGTCGGGCGACCTCGTCGGCGAGCGCGGCGGCCTGATCCACGCGGAGCACGCCCTCGATGATCGTGAAGCCGTCGCGGTCCAGCCGGGCCAGGTGCTCCTCGAGGGTCCGCTCGGCGACCGCCACGACCCGCATGCTAGGTCGACGGGCGCCGATGCCGGGTGGAAGTGCTCCCAGCCGGTAGATTGGGTGGCGAGCCCTGCACCTGCGGGCTCCCGCGTCGGTGCGCCAGCAGCGTGCCGTTCCCTCCCGGAAGGCCGTCGAGCGCTCCGGGGACCTGCCCGAGCGGGCTCCGACGCCGATCCGAGAGGCAAGTACATGACCACAACGTTCGAGTCGCTGGGCGTGGCCGCCCCACTCGTCGCCGCACTCGCCGAGCGCGGCATCACCGAACCCTTCGCCATCCAGGCGCTCACCATCGCCGACGCCCTGGCCGGTCGCGACGTGTGCGGCAAGGCCAAGACCGGCTCCGGCAAGACGCTGGCCTTCGGGCTGCCGATCCTGCAGGTCCTCCCCAAGGCCCAGCCGTCGCGCCCCACCGGCATCTGCCTGGTCCCCACCCGCGAGCTGGCCACCCAGGTGCGCGACGAGCTGGCGCCGCTGGCCGCGTCGATGGACCGGGTGGTCACCGCCATCTACGGCGGCGACCCCATCGAGAAGCAGGTGAAGGCCCTCGAGGGGGGCGTCGACCTCATCGTCTGCACGCCCGGCCGGGCCATCGACCTCATCGACCGGGGCACGCTCTCGGTGGCCGACGTCCGCCACGTCGTCGTCGACGAGGCCGACCGCATGGCCGACATGGGGTTCCTGCCCCAGGTCGAGTGGATCCTCCGCAACGTCGAGGGCACCCACCAGACCCTGCTCTTCTCGGCCACCCTCGACGGGGTGGTCGACGGGCTGGTCAAGCGCTACCAGCACGACCCGGTGAGCCACGAGGTCGAGTCGCCGACGGTGACCGTCGACCAGATGCAGCACCGCTTCCTCCAGGTCCACGAGATGGACCGCGTGAAGGTGGCCGCCGCCATCATCCGCAACAACAACCGGACGATGATCTTCACCGCCACCAAGCACGGCGCCGACCGCCTGGCCGCGAAGCTGGAGGCCGAGGGCGTGGAGGCCGCGGCGATCCACGGCGACCTGCGCCAGAACCTCCGTGAGCGGGCGCTGGCGCGCTTCATGGAGGGCAAGCTGTCCGCGCTGGTGGCCACCGACGTCGCGGCTCGCGGCCTCCACATCGACGAGGTCGACGTGGTCATCCACTACGACCCGCCGGCGGATCACAAGACCTACCTGCACCGGTCGGGCCGTACCGCCCGGGCGGGCACCTCGGGCGTCGTGGTCACCTTCGTGCTGTGGAACCAGGAGCTCGAGGTGAAGCGGCTCCAGAAGCGGATCGGCCTGAACATCCCGATCGTCGAGATGTTCTCCAACGACCCCCGGTTGACCGACCTGGGCGGGTGGGACCCCACCGCCACCGAGGCGGCCAGCGCCTGAGCCTCAGGACGGCGTCCCGAAGGCCAGCCACCAGGTGCAGGCCAGGAGGCTGAGCCCGTCCTGCACCTGGTCCCCGAGCAGCAGCTCGCGCAGCCGCGCCCGGTCCACCCACTCGAGGCGGTCGACCTCGGCGGGGTCCGTCGGCGCACCCACGTGGGTGGCCCCGTCGGCCACGAACGCGTGGAACTCGGCGTCGACCACGCCGGCGATGGGGTGGAAGCGCACGAGCGGGCGCAACGGGCCGGGCTCCCACCCGGTCTCCTCGCGGCCCTCCCGGCGAGCCGCCTCCTCGGGGGTCTCGCCCGGGTCGATCCGCCCGGCCGGGATCTCCCAGCCCCATCGGTCCGCCACGAATCGGTGGCGCCACAGGAGCAGCACCCGGTCCTCGGTGTCGACCATGAGCACGCCGGCCGCGTCGGCGGTGTGGGCGACGTGGTGCTCGAAGCGCCGGATCCCGGGGATCTCGACGTCGACCAGCGAGACCGACAGCCACGGGTCCTCGTAGACGTACCGCTCGCCGTGCCGCTGCCACTCCACCCGGCGACCCTAGGTCCGCCAGACTGCCCGCCGTGCCCTCGCCGTGGACCCGCGATGCCCGCCCCGGCTCGGCCCGCCCGCTGTCGTCGGCCGCGCTCGAGGCGATCGAGATCGGTCGAGCGCACGAGGCGGCGCTCCACCCTGACGTGCGCCGTCGGGGCGCGCACTTCACGCCGGCGGGGGCCGCAGCGGTCATCGCGGACCTCGCGCTCGGCGCCTGGGGCGGCCGGGGTCTGCCCCGGGTGCTCGACCCCGCGGCGGGGGCGGGCGCCCTGCTCGTCGCCGTCGCCGACCGGCTGGCCGACGGCGGGGCGGAGCCCGACCGAGTGCTGGGCGTGCTGCGCGGCGTCGAGCTGGACCCCGCGACCGTCCGGGTGGCCGACGACGCGCTCGGTCGGTGGGCGTCCGGGCGCGCCGGCCCGCCGACCGCGCCCACCGGGCCGGGTGCGTCGGGCCGTGTCGTGGAGGTGGGTGACGGGCTGGCCCTGGGCGACCACGGCGCCGACGTCGTCGTGGCCAACCCGCCCTTCGGCGGGCAGCGTCGACGGCACACGGCACGGAGCGCGACCGACAACGCGGCGCTCCGCGGCCGCCTCGGTGCGGAGTTGGTCGACCTGACCGCGGACACTGCCGCGGTCTTCCTGGTCGCGGCGTGCGTCGGCCTGGCCGCGGGCGGGGTGGCGGCGGTGCTCCAGCCGCGGCCGGTGCTGGCCACCGCTGGGGCGGCCGGGGTCCGGCGCGCGCTGGCCGGCTCGGTGCGCGGGGTGTGGCTCCCGGGGACGGTGGGCTTCGACGCCGACGTGGAGGTGGGCGCGGTCGTGGCGGGCCGACCCGACGAGGCACGGTCCGACCCGGTGCGCGTCTGGACCGGAGCGGCGGCCGAGCAGGAGTCCCGGGTCGAACGGCAGCTGATCGAGGGCGCCACGTGGGCGGCGCTGGTGGTGGTGGCCGACGGCGTGCCGCCGCTGGGGCCGGTGCCGCCCGGGCGGCTGCGCGACGTGGCCGAGACGGCGTCGGGCTTCCGCGACGAGTACTACGCGCTGGTGGCCGCCGTGGTCGAGGGCCGCCCCGGCGGTGCGGCAGCGCCGTTGTGGACCACGGCGCACGTCGATCCGGGCCGGTCGTGGTGGGGGAGCCGTCCGGTGCGGATCGGAGGCCGCCGTTGGGCGTCGCCGTGGGTGGACCTCGACCGGCTGGCTGTGTCGGCGTCGCCGCGGGTGTCGCGGTGGGTGACGGCCCGCCGGGTGCCGAAGGTGGTGGTCGCCTCCCAGACGCGGGTGATCGAGGCGGTCGCCGACCTCGAGGGGACGGCGGTGCCGCTGACGCCGTTGGTGTCGGTGACCAGCGACGTGGTGGGGCCGGCGGCGCTGGTCGCCGCGCTCACCGCGCCGCCGGCGACGGTGTGGGCGCACCACCACCACGGGGCCGCGGGGCGCGCCCGCGGGGCGCTGCGCCTCGCCGGCCGGGAGCTGCTCGGCGTCCCGCTCCCGAGCGCTGCCCATGCATGGTCCGAGATGGCGGCCCGGTTGGCGGCGGGCCCGGGGGACCGTGCGTCGTGGCGAGCGGTGGGTCGACTGGGGTGTCGTGCGTGGGGCTGGGACGGCGACGTGGCCGAGGGGGCCGTCGAGTGGTGGCTCGATCGGCTGCCCGCGATCGGTGCATGAACGGCAACGATCGTGTGGCGGTCGGCCGGAGGCCGCTAGAGTGACCAGGTACATCTCGAGCGGCCCGCGTGCGGGTCCGGCAACCTGGGACGGACACCCAAGGTGCCATCCCGACCTCCGGGTCGGGGATGTGGTCGGCCCAGCCGGCAACGAAGTGTCCGGGGATCGCTCCCCGCGCCACGGGTGTCCAACCACCGTCGGGCCCGTCGTCGGCCACCTGCACCCCCATGGCACCTGACGCACCTCTCGATCCCGACCTGCCCGTGACCGGGGCCTGGCGGCCCGGCGACCCCGCCGGCGCCCGGCGGTTCGCGCCCGTCGTGACCGGCCGGCCCTTCCACCTCGAGGGCGGCGGCGTCCTCCACGAGGTCACCGTGGCCTACGAGACCTGGGGCACGCTCGACGAGCAGGCCTCCAACGCCGTGCTGGTGTGCCACGCCCTGACCGGCGACGCCCACGCCGCGGGCCGTCCCGGGCCCGGCCACGCGGCCGAGGGCTGGTGGGACGGGCTGATCGGGCCGGGCCGGGCCATCGACACCGACCGCTACTTCGTCGTGTGCGCCAACGTGCTGGGCGGCTGCCAGGGCACCACCGGTCCGGCCAGCATCGATCCCGCCACGGGGCGACCGTACGGGGCGAGCTTCCCGGTGGTGACGATACGCGACATCGTCCGCACCCAGGCCCTCCTCGCCGACCACCTCGGCATCGCCCGCTGGCACTCGGTGGTGGGCGGATCGATGGGCGGCATGCAGGCGCTGGAGTGGGCCGTGATGCTGCCCGACCGGGTCGGCTCGGTGGTGGCCATCGCCACGTCCGTCGCGGCCAGCGCGCAGCAGATCGCGTGGTCGATGGTGGGTCGGCGGGCGGTGCAGGCCGACCCGGGCTTCGCCGGCGGCGACTACTACGACCGCCCCGCCGGCGAGGGCCCTCACCGCGGCCTGATCCTGGCTCGCCAGATCGCCCAGATCCACTACCGCTCCGAGGAGGTGTTCGAGGCCCGCTTCGGTCGGGAGCTGCTCGACCCCCTCGACGCGGCCGGGACCTTCTCGCTCGACCAGCGGTTCTCGGTCGAGGGTTACCTCGACTACCACGGCCGCAAATTGGTCCGGCGCTTCGACGCCAACAGCTACCTGCGCCTCAACAAGGCGATGGACCTCCACGACGTCGGACGCGGGCGAGGCGGCGTGGCCGCCGCCCTGGGGCGCGTCGGGGGCCCGGCCCTGGTGATGAGCATCCGCAGCGACATGCTCTACCCGCCGTACCAGCAGGAGGAGCTGCGGGACGGTCTGCTCGCGGCCGGCGTCCGCTGCGGCTTCTTCGAGATCGACAGCCCCGATGGCCACGACGGCTTCCTCATCGAGCTCGGTCCCATCGGCCGGGTGCTCGAGGGGTTCCTCGACGGCGTGTGGGACGATCCCCTGACCCGTTCGAGGAGGACGGCACCGTGACCGACGATCCCCCGGCGCCGGTGGCGCCCCTGCACCCCGACACGCCCCTGCACCCCGACACGCCCCTGCATCCCGACACCACCGCCATCCGGGCCGGCCGGTCCCGCAACGGCTCGGCGTTGGCACCCACCCTGTGGCCCAGCTCGGCGTTCGTGACCGAATCGGCCGACGCGGCCCGACGGATGGCCACCTCGACCACCTCGGTCGAGTTCTACAGCCGCTACGGCAACCCCACCGTCGCCGCCTTCGAGGAGGCCATGGCCGAGCTGGAGGGCGCGCCGGCTGCCCGGGCCTTCGCCTCCGGCATGGGTGCCATCACCGCAGTGGTGCTGGGCCTGTGCTCGACCGGGGACCACATCGTCACCCAGCGCCAGCTCTACGCCGGCACCCAGCTGCTCTTCACCGCGGTCTGCCCTCGCATGGGCATCGACGTCACCTTCGTCGACGCCGGCGACCCCGACGCGTGGGAGGCCGCCATCCGGCCCGGCAAGACCATGCTGTGCTTCGCCGAGAGCCCCGCCAACCCGCGCCTCGCGTTGGTGGACCTGGACCGCTTCGGGGCGATCGCCGGGCCGATCACCGTGGTGGACTCGACCTTCGCCACCCCCCTCGGCCAGCAACCCCATCGTCACGGGGTGCAGCTGGTGCTGCACTCGGCCACCAAGGCCATCGCCGGGCACAACGACGCCACGATCGGGGTGGTCACCGGCGAGCGGGACCTGCTCGACTGGCTCTGGGGCTTCGCCGTCCTCCAGGGCGCCAACGCCAGTCCCTTCGACGCCATGAACGCCCTCCGGGGCATCCGCACGCTGCCCGTCCGCTTCGAGCGCCAGAGCGCCACGGCCACGCGACTCGCCGCGTTCCTCGAGGCCCACCCGGCCGTCGCGGCGGTGGCCTACCCGGGGCTGGCCTCCCACCCCCAGCACGAGCTGGCCCGCCGCCAGCTCGCCCACTTCGGCGGGCTGGTCACCTTCGACATCGACGGCGACGCCGAGGCGGGTCGCCGTTTCGTCGAGGCGACCGAGGTGGCGCAGATGGCGACGTCGCTCGGCGGACCCGAGACCCTGGTGACCCATCCGGCGTCGACCACCCACGTGGGGTTGCTGCCCGAGGAGCTGGCCGCGGCCGGGATCACGCCCGGGACGATCCGGATGTCGGTCGGCCTGGAGCACCCCGAGGATCTCGAAGCCGATCTCGATCGGGCGTTGCGCGCCGCCCGGGCGGGGTAGACCGGCACCGTTCGTCACCCGGGGCGCCACCACGTCGTCCGGAGGGAGCCGCCGTGCCCGAGATGCTCGAAGCCGAGGCGTACCGTCGCGCCGCCGAGTCCTGCGTGGGTCGGCGGGTGCGTGCCGTGCACGCACCCGATCCCTGGTTCCTCAAGCGCGGGACCGACGCCGTGGCGTTGGCCGCCGCCCTCGAGGGCGGCCGTGTCGACGGGGCCACCCGCCACGGCAAGGTGGTGCTGCTCCACGTCGGGGGCGCCGTCGTGTCGCTCCGGTTCGGGATGACCGGTCGGCTCCTCGTCGACGGTCGCGGCCCGATCGACGCGCTCGAGTACGGCCCGGCACGGTCCGATCCCCGCTGGGTCCGCTTCGGGCTCGAGTTCGTGGGGCGCGGATCGGTCCGGCGCTCCCTGGAGCTGGAGGACCCTCGCCGGCTCGGCGGCGTGGAGCTGGACCCCGACCTGTCGGACCTGGGGCCCGACGCCCTCCACGGACGGCTGGGGCCCGCGCGGCTCGCACCGATCCTCCGGTCGGAGGCGCCGCTCAAGGCGGTGCTGTTGGACCAGCACCGCATCGCCGGGTTGGGCAACCTGCTGGTCGACGAGATCCTGTGGCGCGCCGGGCTGTCGCCCCGCCGCCCGGCCCGGTCCCTCGACGACGACGAGGTGCGGGTGCTCGCCGGCGCCATCCGCCGAACGGTGCTGCTGCTGGGCCGACGGGGCGGTTCGCACACCGGCGACCTGATGGTGGCCCGGGTGCGGGGAGGGTGTTGCCCCACCGACGGCACCGAGCTGCGTCGCGAGACCGTGGGTGGGCGCACCACCTACTGGTGCCCGCTCCACCAGCGGTAGGGGCCGGCGAAGGCGAGTGCTTGGCGGGGACCGCTCCGCCCTGCCAGGATCGTCCGCCGATGGATCTGGGAGCAACGCTGAGCCTGGCCGGGCCGACGGTGGTCGCCCTGTTGGCGGCGACGCCGCGGGAGGATCCCGCCCAGGACGACCTGCGCCTCGTGATCATCGGCCTGCTGGCGCTCGCCGCGGTCCTGTCGGTCCTCACCGTCGCCTTCTGGCGCGCCACCCGCCCGGCTGCGGACGCCGCCCCCGCTCGGCGATCCTCGCGAGGCGACGACGAGGTCACCGTCCGAGCCGTCCCGGCGCCCACGCCGACCGGGGCCGCGGTCGACCCGGCGCCGTGGAGCGCACCCGCCGCGGCGGTGTCCGCGCCGCTGCCCTCGGCGCCGTCGCCGGCGCGCACCCCCGTCGGGTCGCCCGACGCCCCGTGGCCGCCCCCGCGGGTCCCCCGGGTGGGCTCGGCCCGACCGGCACGGCCGCCCGACGATCCCGACTCGCTGTTCGGTCGCCTCGCCGCCCTCCCGGACCTCGATCCGGCGCCGGCACCGCTCGCGCGCTCGGCGGCGAGCCCCGTGCCTCAGGAGCCGCCGTCGGTCCCCGAGGAGTCGTCGAGCGGTCGGCCCACCCGCTCCACCAGCAGGTCGTAGAGCCGCTCGGTGTTGCGGAGCAGGTCGTGCTCCGCCTCGACCCGCTCGCGCCCCGCGGTGCCCATCTTCGCCCGGAGCTCGGGGTCGAGTCGGAGCCGGTCGATGGCGTCGGCCAGCGACGCCGCGTCGCGGGTGCGGGCCACCAGGCCGCTCACCTCGTGGGTGACCAGCTCCTGGGGGCCGGGGAGGTCGGTCGTGACGACGGGGCGGGCGGTGGCGAAGCACTCGGTCAGGAAGTTCGGGAGCCCGTCCATCGAGCCGCTGGCGGTCTTGCAGCAGGCCAGCACCCCGACGTCGGCGGCCGCGAGGTGCCCACGTACCTCGACCGACGTCTGCTGGCCCCAGAACGTCACCACGTCGGAGATCCCCAGCTCCTCGGCGTGGCGGACCATGATCTCGCGGTAGTCGAACCCGTTCGACAGGTTGCCGCCCACCAGATCGAGGTGCAGGTCCACGCCCCGGTCGCGGAGCAGCTTCACCGCGTCGAGCAGGTAGCGGTGGCCCTTGCACTCCTCGAAGCTGGCCACGCAGACCATCCGGAAGGGCCGATCCGCGTCCTCGGGGGGCGGCGGCTGCGGCGTGAACACGTCGACCTGGACGCCGTGGTGGGAGACCACGCCCTTGTCGGTCACGACGTCGCCGAACAGCTCGCGCAGGTCCTCCATGGCGAAGGCGGTGCACGTGACGAAGTACTCGGCGTCGGCGATCTTGGCGGCCAGCCCGTCGGTGTTCCACCGGAGGTCGTGGGCGTGGCCGGTGAAGCTGTAGGGGATGCCCACCAGGCGCTTGATCACCCACGCAGCGTGGGTGGGGTAGGTGGCGTAGTGGGCGTGCACGTGCTCGATGCCGAGGCGTTCCATGCGCAGCGCCCAGGCCGCGGCCAGGGGGATGATCACGAGGCTGCGCAGCAGGAAGTCGGGGGAGTGGCGGAACTCGCGCAGCGCCCACGTCCAGCACTCGAGGAGCGCCTTGGGGTCGCGGCGCAGCCACGTGAGGTGGGCGCGGACGATCTCGAGGTTCAGCCTCGGGAGGTAGTGGGCCCGACGGTCGAGGTCGACGGCGTCGGGCTGGACCTCGCCCTCCTGGTGGTGGGTGATGGCGAACAGCTCGATGGGCACGCCGAGGCGTTCGAGGGTGAGGATCTCGCGCAGCTGGAAGGTCTCGGACACCTTCGGGAACCGGGAGACGATCACCGCCAGGCGGGGCGGGCGCCGTTGCGGGTCGGACGACATCCGTGGAAGGGTACCGGCCCCCCTCCGGGGTGACGGCGAGCGAGGACGGTGAGCGGCAGTGCGGGTGTGCGTGGTGACCTCGTCACGGATCGACCCCCGCAAGCCCCGGGCCCTCGGCTTCGTGCGGGCGCTGGTGCGCGCCGGCCACCACGTCCACGTCGTGGCCATCTCGGACCACTCCCTCAGCGGCCGCACCCCCCTCGAGGGGGCGGTGGGCGGCCTGGAGGAGCTGGGGGTGACGACCACCGAGGTCACCTACCAGCCGCGACGGGCGGGGATGGCCAAGGCGGTGCTGTCGACGGTGGCCGGCCGGGCCACCTCCGACGTGGCGCTCTACCAGGACCCGGCGCTGCGTGACGATGTCCGGCGCGCCGTCGAGGCCTGCCGTCCCGACGTGCTCCACGCCGATCGCAGCCGGGTGCTGCCGCTGATCGAGGGCGTGGGGGCGCCGGTGGTGGTGGACCTCACCGATCCGCGCAGCCTGTTCTTCGACCACTACCGGGCCCAGGTCCGCCGCCGGCCCGACCGCCTGGCGCTCCAGGAGCTGGTCCGCGCCGGGCTCGACCTGCGGGCCGCCCGGCGGGAGGAGCGGGAGCTGCCCCGGCGTCACCTGGTGCTCGTGGCGTCGGAGGCCGGGCGCGACGTGATGGCGGCCGCCGGCGCGCCGGACGCCGGGGTGGTCGTGGTGCCGAACCCCGTGGAGCGCGCCGAGCGGGCCGACCCCACGCCCCGCGACCGTGGTGGGGCCGCGCCGGTGGTCGCCCTCACCGGCAACCTGTCCTACCCGCCCAACGTGTTGGCCGCGGTGGACTTCGGCCGCGACGTCTGGCCGACGGTGGCGGGCGCGCTGGCGGGGACGACCCTGCAGCTGATCGGCGCCACCCCGCATCGGGCGCTCGACGCGCTGGCCGCCCGCACCGACGTCGAGGTCCGGGCCAACGTCGCCGACATGGCCGCCGCGCTGGCGGCCGTCGACGTGGCCGTGGCACCCCACGAGGTGTGCGGCGGGTTCCCCAACCGGGTGGTCGACACCGTCTACAAGGCGGGTCGGCCCATCGTGGTCTCCGACGTCATCGGGCGCATGGCACCGGCCGAGCTGGGGACGCTGCTTCCCGTGGCCCGGAACCCCCGTGAGTGGGTCGAGCGGATCCGGGACTGCATCGAGGGTGGCGACGCGGTGGCCGCCACGGTGCGCGAGCTCCAGGACCGCCTCGAGGCGCGTTGTGGCATCGACCGGGTGGCCGACCAGCTCGTCGACGCCTATGCCCGGGCCGGCGCCACCCCTGGGTAGGGTGCGGGCATGGCAGCGTTCGACCCCCAGGACATGGTGGTGCGGTTCCGCGAGCGAGCGGCCGCGGTCAAGCGGCGGCAGGTCCCGCCCGTCGAGGGCGAGGCCCGTCGGGCCTTCGTCGAGCAGTCGCGGCTGGACTTCCAGGACTTCGCCATGATCGGCGACGCCGAGGCCTCGTTGGACGACGGCGTCCTCGTCCTGCGCATCGACCTGCGGCCGAGTGGCAGCTGACCCGCGGCTCGAACGGTCGATCGCCGCGATCGACGCCGCCAACGCCGCGGACCCCCGACGCGTCGCCCACGACGGCGAGGACCTGCCGCTCGAGGTCCTCCATGCCCGGCGCATGACCCACTGGCTGGCCGTCGTCGATCTCAACGCCGACGCCGCCCAGCAGCTGGCCGCCCGTGCCCACCACCTGCGCCGCTGGGAGCGGCCCCGCGGCGACTACCCGGAGGGGCGGGCCGGCTACCTGCGCTGGCGCAAGGACGCCCGCGAGCACCACGCCCAGGTGGTGGCCGAGCTGTTGGCGGCCGACGGGTGGGACGCGGCGACCGTCGACGACGTCTGCCGCATCGTGCGCAAGGAGGACCTGCGCACCGATCCGCGGGTCCAGGCCCACGAGGACGCGCTCTGCCTCACGTTCATCGAGCTGCAGGCGGGGAAGTTCCTCGGGTCCCGCGACCCCGACGAAGCCCGACGGATCGTCGAGAAGACGGCTGCGAAGATGAGTGCCCGGGGTCGTGGCGTCGCCCTCGAAGCGCTGCCGCTCCCCGACTGGGTGGCCGAGGTGCTGCGTTCCCCCGACGGCCGGTGATGGCCCTCAGCCGAGCTGGTCGAGGACGAGCGCCCGGAGCCGGTCGAGTCCCACCCCGGACTCGGCGCTGACCCAGACGATGTCCTTGGGGTCCAGCTGGCAGCCGGCGGCGAGGTCCCGCTTGCGACGTTCCCGCTTGGCCGACCGCACCTTGTCGTGCTTGGTGGCCACCACGGTGAAGGGGAGGTCGTGGGCTCGGAGCCACTCGAGCATCTCGACGTCCAACTTGGTGGGCCCGACCTCACCGTCCACCAGCAGGAGCACCTGGCGCAGCGCCGCCCGTTCGAGCAGGTAGCGCCGCACCATGGGGGTCCACTGGGCCCGGGTGGTCTTCGAGACCGAGGCGTACCCGTAGCCGGGGCAGTCGATGAGGGCGCGGTCGTCGTCGAGGGCGAAGCAGTTGAGCAGCTGGGTCCGGCCGGGCGTCTTGGAGGTCTTCGCCAGGTCCTTGCGGCGCGCCAGCGCGTTGATGAGGGACGACTTCCCGACGTTGGAGCGACCGATGAGGGCGATCTCGGCGGCCCGGTCGGGGAGTCGCTCGAGTCGGTCGGCCGAGGTGACGAAGTGGAGGGGGAGCGGGGACGAGCTCACGGCCCCTCCCGGCCGGCCACCAGCAGGCGGTAGCCGACGCCCGGCTCGGTCGCGATCCGCGGTCGCTCGGGGCCGTCGCCCAGCTTCTTGCGGAGGTTGGTGACCTGGATGCGAAGCGGACCCGAGCTGGTCGGGCGGCGAGTGGGCCACACCGCGGCCGTGATGGCGGCGTGGGTCAGCACCCGTCCGGCGTTGCGGGCGAGGAGCAGGAGCAGGTCGAACTCCTTGGCGGTCAGCTCCACCTCGTCGGGGCCGACGCGGACACGTCGGGATGCCGCGTCGATGGTGAGGTCGCCGAGGCGGAGCTCGGCGACCTCGACGGTGGCGGCGAGCAGGGACCGGTGGCGGAGCGCCACCCGGATGCGGGCGGCCAGCTCGTCGACCGAGAAGGGCTTGGTCACGTAGTCGTCGGCACCCAGGTCGAGGGCCCGCACCTTCCGGTCCTCGGCGCCGTCCGCACTGAGCACGATGATCGGGTTCGGGAACCACCGTCGGAGCGCCGCGCAGACGTCGAGGCCGTCCATGTCCGGCAGACCCAGGTCCAACACGACGACGTCGGGTGGGGTCACCGTGGCCGCCTCCATCGCGGCGCCACCTCCGGTGACCAGCTCGGCGTCCCATCCCCGGGACCGCAACGCGGTCAGCAGCACCGCCCCCACCGAGGGGTCGTCCTCGACCACCAGGAGGCGAACCTCAGCGGGTGGGGAGGACGAGGGTGAAGGTTGCGCCGCCGCCAGGGGTGTCACCGGCGGTGAGGCTACCGCCGTGGGCCGCGGCGGTGGCCCGGGCGATGGCGAGGCCCATGCCGCCCACGCCGCTGGGTCGGCCCGAGACGAACGGGTCGAAGATCCGCTCGGCGGCGCCCTCGGGCAGGCCCGGTCCGTGGTCGACCACCGCGATCGCGATGGACCGTCGGCTCGGGATCACCCGGATCGTGATGGGGGTGCGGGCCGGTGTGTGCTCGGCCGCGTTCTCGACGAGGTTGGTGAGCGCCTGGTCGATCAGCACGTGGTCGGCCCGGGCCAGGACGGGCTCGTCGGGGCCCTCGGCCTCGATGTGGGCACTCGGGAACCGGCGGCGACACCGATCGACGACCAGCCCGACCAGCTCGACGACGTCCACGTCGTCGAGCTGCGGTTCGAGGGCGCCCGCCTCGATGCGGGCCACCGACAGGAGGTTGGCGACCATCCGGTCCAGCCGTCCGGACTCGTCCACGACCAGGTGGGCCAGCCGGCGTCGCTCGTCGTCGGAGAGTCGGTCGTTGTCGGCCAGCTCGGCCGAGGCCGCCGTCACGGTGGCCAGGGGCGTGCGGAGGTCGTGCGAGACGGCACGGAGCAACGCCGCCCGCTGCCGTTCGATGGCGCCCAGCATGGCGACCCGGCGGGCCACGGTCTCGCTGACCACGGCGGCCACGACGCTGAAGGCCGCGAGCGCCACGAGGTCCTGGGTGAGCGACACCGTGGGGCGCCCCACCGGCGGAAAGAGGAAGCCGAGCACCGCGGTGGCGGCGGCGACGGTGGCGAAGCCGGCCACGCGGCCGCCGACGACGGCGGCCAGGGTCACGGGGACGACCAACAGGAGGGCCTTCGCCGCCGGAGTGAGCGGATCGCCGAGGTTGGCGACCACCAGGCCGACCAGCGCCGTGCCCCCGAGGCCGAGGACGAGGCCCGGCACCGTCCGGACGACGGCGTCCGGCCGGCGGGGCCCGGGGGCGGGCGGGGTGCGCGTCGAGGCCATCCCTCCAGGCTGGCAGCCCGGAGGTGTGCCCGCTGACACGTCCTGGCCCCCCCAAGGCGCGAGTAGCTTGCGTTCCCGCGGATCGAACGGCTGGGGGTCGTGGATGGAGCGGGAGCGGAACGTCGGCGTGTCCGATCCGAGGTGGAGCCGGCGGAGGTTCCTCGGCACCGGATTGGGTGTGGGGGCGTTCGCGCTCGCCGGGACGACGGCGACGGGGTGCGGGCCCTCGATGCCGCCCGGCGGGGGCACGCCGCGGCCGGAGTGGTTCCCCACCTCGCCGGCGTCGAGCTACCAGATCGCCGGGTGGGCGGCCCGGCCGTCCGTGGCGGCCGGCGAGGACGTGGCCCTCCACCTGAACGGCCTCGGCGGCAACGCGGGGGCGCCCGCCACGCTCGAGGTCTGGCGGGTCGGCTGGCACGACGGGGTGGGCCACGAGCGGTACCTCGAGCCCACGTCGGTGGTGCTCGGGCCCGAGCGGCCGCTGCGGACGGTCACCGATGCCGCCACGGGCCTCGAGGAGGCGCTGTGGCCCGAGACCGTCCGCATCCGAACGGTGCGCGACGGGCGTCCCTGGCCCTCGGGGGTGTACGTGGTCCGCCTGACCGGCGCCGACGGACGACAGTCACTCGTTCCGGTCACGATCCGCGACGCCGCGACCGACGCCACGGTGCTGGTCGTGCAGTCGCACCTGACGTGGCAGGCCTACAACGTCTACGCCCGCCACCTCTACGACGGCGGGAGCGCGGTCACGTTCCGCCGGCCCTACTTCTTCGAGGCCTCCAAGGCGTCGTTCGGGGCGGGGGAGTACTTCTGGCTCGAGCACCGGGTGGTCCGGTGGCTGGAGCGCACGGGCTTCCGGCCCACCTACATCGCCGACGTGGACCTCCACACCCAGCCGGTGCCGCCCTCGGTGAAGGCGATCGTGCTGCCCGGCCACCCCGAGTACTGGACCCAGCCCATGCGTGAGCAGCTCGAGGCGGCCATGGCCCGAGGCGTGGGGGTGCTCAACCTGGCCGCCAACACCATGTACTGGCGTGGCCGGATGGAGCCGTGGGAGGGCGGGTCACGCTACGTCTGCTACAAGACCGAGTCGGGCCTGCCCCACCCCGACGACCCGCTCCGCGCCGACCCCGAGCAGGCGACGCAGCTCTACCGATACACCGGTTCGGCCGAGCAGCAGTTGTTCGGGGTGATGTTCGACGGATGGGTCGACGCTCCCCAGTACGTGCCCGGCCCGTCCTGCTACTCCTACCCCTTGACCTGCGCGGACGTCGCGCACCCGGTGTTCGCTGGGACAGGCATCGCGGCGGGCGAGGTGTTCGACGGCCTCTGTGCCGGTGAGGTGGACGCCCGGGTGCCCGGCTACGGCCCGGTCCCGTCCTCCACGGTCGCCTTTCGGGCGCAGCTGCCGTTTCTGGTGGGCAACCGGAAGGACCCGGCCGCCCCGGTGATCGCCGAGTCGGTGCTGTTGGAGCGTCCGCTCGGCCCGGTGCCGTCGAGGGTGTTCAGCGCCGGGTCCTACGGGTGGCCCTACGGCCTCGACGACCTGGGCTTCGACGGCTACCCGTACGCGTTCGCCAACCCGAAGATCCAGGCGCTGACCGCCCAGATCCTGCGCTGGTCGATGCGCGAGCTCTGAGTTCGCTCCGGTCCGGCCGGGCTCGGAGGAGGCTGACGGCATCGGCCAGGATGTCCCCCGTGCTGGTGTCCCTCCTGCTCCTCGTCGCCGGGGTCGCGCTGGCCGGATTCGGGGGCGAGCTGTTCGTCCGCGGCGCCGTGGGCCTGGCGGCGCGTGCGCGGGTCCCGGCCGGGCTGGTGGGAGCGACGGTCGCCGCGTTCGCCACCTCCACGCCCGAGCTCTCGGTCGGGATCCAGTCGGCCACCTCGGGTCGTTCGGGGCTGGCACTGGGCGACGCGCTGGGCAGCAACGTGGTGAACGTCGCCGTCGTGCTGGGCATCGTCCTGGTCCTCGGTCCGCTGCGGGCCACCCGGGCCGAACTTCGGCGAGACCTCGGACTGGCGTTGGTCGCACCGTTGGTGGCGCTCCTGATGTTGCTCGACGGGCGGCTCGGCCGGGCCGAGGGGGTGTCGCTGCTGGTGATGTTCGTGGCCTGGGTGGTGGCGGTGGGACGCCAGGCGATGGGGGAGCGGTCGGCGTCGACCGAGGTGCTGGGCGAGCACGACGGAGGCCGGGTGGTGTGGTCGGTGGTCGGTGGGCTGGTGGCGTTGGTCGCCGCCGGGCGACTGGTGGTGATGGCGGCGACGGGGATCGGCGACGAGCTGGGCCTGGACCCCTTCGTGGTCGGTGCCACCCTGGTGGCGTTGGGGACCAGCACGCCCGAGATCGCCACGGCGGTCATCGCTCGGCGACGTGGCCACAGCGAGGTCGGCGTGGGCACGGTCCTGGGCAGCAACGTGTTCAACACGCTGTGGATCGTCGGGATCGTCGCCGTGATCCAGCCGGTTCGGACCCAGCCGTCGGAAGTGGCGCTCTCGGTGCTGACGTCGGTGGTGACGCTCCTGATGATCGTGCCGACCCGTCGGGGCGTCGTGCCCCGGGAACGAGGCGTGCTGCTGCTGGCCGTCGCCGCGCTCTACGGCGCGGCAACCGTGGCGATCGAGCACGGCGGCTGAGGAAGCCCGCCCGAACGCGACGAAGCCCCCGGTTTCCCGGGGGCTTCTCTGGAGCGGACGACGAGATTCGAACCCGCGACCCTCACCTTGGCAAGGTCGTGTCGATCGTGCGTGAAGTGCGCCGAGTGCGCTCCCGTGAGCTGGAGTCGGGCGATCCGTCCGCCGAATCGGGTCCAGTCCGGGGAGTATGCAGAGCGCTCTACTACGGCACGGGGCCGTACTGTGGGGGCATGGATCGGATCGCGGTGGCCGTGACGAAGCGGCGGATCGACGAGCCCGACGACTCGTGGGCCAGCTACTGGCGCACCCGGCCGGTGGAGGAGCGCCTCGCCATGGCGACGGAGCTCAGCTTGGAGTGTTCCGATGCGGTTCCTGACGAAGGACTTCGTCGAGTTCATCGAGTGCTGCGCCGCTCGTGACGTCCGCTTCTTGATCGTCGGTGGGTACGCGCTCGCCGCGCACGGCTACCCGCGGGCGACGAAGGACCTCGACGTCTGGGTGTGGATCGATGATGACAACGCCGATCGCTTGGTCGAGGCGTTGCGGGACTTCGGCTTCGGGGAGACGGGGCTGACGGCTGCGGACTTCCTCGACCCCGAGGTTGTCGTTCAGCTGGGCTACCCGCCACTTCGCATCGACCTGCTCACCTCGGCCAGTGGCCTCGACTTCGAGGCGTGCTGGGAGCGGCGGCTGGATGTGGGAGTGGGCTCGGTCAGCGCAGGGATCGTCAGCTTGGATGATCTCGTGGCCAACAAGCGGGCGAGTGGCCGTCCCCAGGACCTCGTCGACATCGCGATCCTGACGTCGGACGAGGACGGGTAGTCGCGACGAAGCCCCCGGTTTCCCGGGGGCTTCTCTGGAGCGGACGACGAGATTCGAACCCGCGACCCTCACCTTGGCAAGGTGATGCTCTACCAGCTGAGCTACGTCCGCAGCGGCCGACACTGTAGCCGGTCGTGACGGTCGGTCAGAACTCGGTGCCCGATCCCAGTGCCCGCACGGTGCCGACCAGCTCGATAGCCAGGGCGACGTCGTGGATCTGGTCGATCGTCACGAGTCGCTCGGGGTCGGAGAACGTCATCGACGCCGTTCCCTGGGCGTGGCGTCCGAGGACGTCGAGACCCTCGAGCTGGAACGACTCCACCGTCGGGACCCAGCGGCGGTCGCTGACCACGAGGACCCGCTCCGTGGTGGCCACCACGGCCGTCGGCACGCCGAGGGACTGCCCGGCCACCGCGCCCACCACCGACTCGTCCTCGCCGAGGAGCGCACCGGCCACCGAGAACGCCACCGCGCACTGCGTCTGACCGGAGGCCCCGACCCGACCCACCGCCGCGGCGAGGCCGTGTCCATCGGGTTCGACCACCGCCGAGGGCGCGGGCGGCACGAGCGGGCCGTCGTCGGCCCCTGACGCACGGCCCGAGGCGAAGGCCGGGGGCGGACCGGCCGGCGCCGGTGGCGAGGCGGGTGCCGACGGCGCCGGCGCGGCCACCGGGACGTGAGCGAAGCCACCGCTGCTGCCCGCGAGGGCCTGCGCGATCAGCTCCTCGTCGGGATCATGGGTGGTCCACTTGCCGCGAGCTGGGTCACTGACGCCGTCATCGTTGGCGAACTGACCGAACGGCGAGCGGGGGGAGAGGTCGGGGTCGGGCGGAACCTCGAAGAGCGCGGTTCCTGATGCTGCGTCGGGCCGCTCCTCGGCGGCGAAGGGATCCGCGGCGGTCAGCGACGGCGGCTCGTCGGGGCCCGACGGTTCCTCCTCTTCGTCCTCGGGTGCGGCGGCGGGCCCGGGTTCGGCCTCTGGCCGGGCGGAGAACGGCGGCGGGGGAACGGCGGACGGGCCCGTCTCCGACGAGAACAGATCAGGCGGCACCGGCGGTTCCGCCGCCGGGGTCACGGGATCGGAGTCCTCGACGATCTCGGCGTCGGTGATCTCGTCGAAGTCCGGCGAGAAGGACACGGGTCGAGGTCGGGCGCCGAGGGCCGGGTCGTCGACACGCCGCTGGTCCACGTCGCCGAGCGAGTGGTCGGGCTCGGGGTCATGGCGAGGCGCCGCAGCCTCGTGATCGTGGGCCCGGGCCGGGTCGCCGTCGGTGTCGGCGGGGTCGGGGTCGGGGTCGGGGTCGGGGTCGGTCGGATCGCCGCCGAGGGAGAAGAGCGCGCTGGGCACGGCGAGGCGGGCCGCGCCGCAGACGGCGCAGCGTTCGCCCTCGCCCGGGTCGTGGCCGCAGTTGAAGCAGGTCTCGGTCATGTCGGCGTCGGCATCCTCTGGCTGGACGAACGGGTCGGTGGTGGTGGCCGCCGGTTCGTGCGTCACGATACGGGACGGCTCGGGTTCGCTCGGCGGTGGCGGCTCGGGCGATCCGGTGGGCGGCGGAGGCGGCGTCGGCGTCGGTGTAGGTGTCGGTGTCGGTGTCGGTGTCGGTGTTGTTGGTTCGGCGGCCCGAACCGGGCGGGAACCGCGGGCCCGAGCGTCCGGTCGCTCGTCGTGCTCCCCGAGCGCGTCGAGCACCGGTGTGCGCGCGGCCCGCACGGCCGGCCACGCCGAGCCGACCAGCCCGAGGCCGAGCGCGGCCAGCCCGACCCACACCAGGGTGAGGACCGGGATGGACAGGGTCGAGAGCCCCAGATCGCCGAGCGCGGCCACGGCGGCTGCGGCGGCGCCGATGCCCAGCGCCGTCCCCGCCAGGGTGCCCACCACCGACAGCGCGGTCGCCTCGGCCACCACCAGGGCGACGACCTGTCGGCGGGTCGCTCCGATCGCTCGGAGCAGACCCAGCTCCCGGCGCCGTTCGTGCACGCCGAGCTGGAGGGTGTTGGCCACGCCCACCAGGGCGAGGACGACCGAGAAGAGGAGCATCCACTGGATGACCCGCCCGAACCCCCGCAGCACCTCGACGCGGCGGCTCACCAGCTCCTCCGGCCGGAGGACCGACTTCGCTCCGGCGTTCAGCGAGACCTCGCGGACCTGGTCCACGGTGGAGGGCGCGGCACCGGGTTCCAACCCGACGAAGGCCAGGATGTCGACGCTCTGACCGAGCTCCTCGGCCAGGACCGCGCTGTCGACGATCGCCTCGCCCAGCAGGACCGACAGCGACGAGCGGTAGATCGCCACTACCTGCAGGTCCCGCACGGCCCCGCTGGCGAACTGGACCGGCGTGCGGTCGCCGGTCCGGAGCCCTGCCGCGTTCGCCGCCGACTCGGAGAGCGCGATGCCGTCGGATGGCAGGGTCGCCGGCGGTTCGTCGGCGAGGTCGAGGTCGAGGAGCTCGAAGACGGACTCCCCGTCCATGCCGGCGATGCGGAAGGTCGCCCCGCCGACGGTGGCCGTGCCGGTCCGCCACCCGCTCACGCCGCTCACGCCGGGGACGGTCCGAAGTCGGGGGATCAGGTCGCCGGCCAGGCCGCCACGGGTGAGGGTCCCGGAGTCGACGACCAGGTCGGCCCGGATCGCGCCCTCGACGGTGTCGTCGAGTGAATCGACGAAGCTGCGGGCCAACACGCCGAGCCCGGCCACGACGGTCACCGCCAGCATCAGCGCGGCGGCGGTCGACGAGGTGCGGAGCCGGGCCTGGTCGCTCCGGGCGGTCGCCACGTGGCGGAGCCCGGCGCTGGGCGCCACCAGCAGGCCCGTGGCGGCGGTGACGATCGCTCCGAGCAGGGTGGGCAGCAGCGCCAGGACCGCACCGGTGGCCAGCCCGGCGCCGGCGCCGATCGCTGCGGCGGCCGCGCCACCGACGACCGCGCCGATCGCCGCGCCCAGGCCTCCTGCGAGCAGCACCACGGCGATGCGGATCCGGTTGCGTCGGCGGGCCGGCGCGGTGAGTCGCGGGCCCAACGCCTCGACGGGCGCGGCCGACGCTGCGGCGTGGGCCGGAGCGAGCCCGGCGGCCACGGTGGTCACGACCCCGACTGCCACGGCCAGCGGAGGGATCCACCAGGTGATCGGGGACCCGGCCACGGGAACGGGCGAGCCGAGGCTCCGCAGCGCCGCCTCGATCCCGAGGCCGATCCCGAGGCCGACCACGATGCCGGTGACGCCGGCGCCGGCGCCGGCGACGGCGGCCTCGGTGGCCGCCGCACCACGGAGCTGACCCGAGGTCGCGCCCACGACCCGGAGGAGGGAGAAGCCGCGGCGGCGGTGCTCGAAGAGCAGCGCCATGGAGTTGGCCACGGTGAACGCGCCGACCACGACGGCGAGGACGGCGAAGGCGATGAGGAGGACCCGGACGAGGGTGAAGCTCTTGGCCAGGGCGGTCTGGCGGTGCTCGGCGTGGGTGGGGCCGTCGGCCAGCTCGCTGCCGAAGGGCAGGATGGCGGCGATGCGCTGCGCCGTCGACGCGGCGTCGGCGCCGGGTTCCAGGCGGATGGCGATGGCGTTGTCGTCGGCGTTGAGGTCGAAGAGCCGCCGGGCGGTGTCCAGCGAGAAGAGGGAGAGCGACGAGCCCTCCGGGAGCTCGTCGTCGTCGAGGTCCACGATGCCGGTGACGCGGAACGGCAGCGTCGTGACCTTCGTGGCGATCACGACCGTGTCGTCCACCTCGACGCCGGCGGCGGTCGCCGATCGGCGGTCGATCACGACCTCGTCCTCGCCGACCGGGGGTCGGCCGCCCGGCTCCAGGCGATAGGGGTTCAGGCCGTCGTCGGTGGGCCAGTTGGCGCCGAGCGGGCGTTCGGTGAGCCCGAGGCTGACGACGGCGTCCCCGGTGGTCGGGATGATGATCGCCGTCGACTCGAGGCGGGGCTCGACGGCGGCCACGCCGGGGATGCGGCGGATGGGTTCGACGATGCTGTCGGGCACCAGCCGACGCACGTACTCCAGGGGCGTGTCGAGCGAGACGGTGCCCTCGACCACGTAGTCCGCGGTCTCGGAGGCTCGACCGGACTGCGCCGCCAGGCCGTTGCCCACCCGGTGGAGGAGCGAGAGCGACCCGGCCAGGTAGCCCACGCCGAGGGCCACGGCGATGGTGGAGAGCGCCAGCCGTCGGCGCTGCCGCAGGAGGCTCCGGAGCGCGACGGCCAGCCCACCGCCGCGACGGCGTCGGATCGGAACGGCGGCGGGCGCCCCGGGGTCAGAGGTCGGTGCCTCGTCGGGCGCTCGGGGCGGTCCCGCGGGCGGGGCTGCGGCGTCCTCCTCGGTCCGGCGAGGCCGCTCCCATGCGACGTGCACCCGCCCGTGATCGACCGGAGCCGGGAGGTACCGCCCGTTCGCCGCAGGTGGATCCGACGGGAGCGGTGGCGGGGGTGGGGTCGGTGGTGGAGGAGGGCCGGGATGGGCGACGTCGGGGAGCACGCCGAACGCCCGGGCGATGGCGTCGGCCGCCTTGTCGTCGATGCGGGACGAGACGGGAGCGTCCTCGCCGGTGTCGTCGCCCGGGCCCTCGGTGGAGGTCGTCATGGCGCGCCGACCGGCAGCTGCGGAACGGCTGCGGTTCGGTGCTCCCGGCTCACCGGGCCAGGCTAATGATCGACCGGTCTGCGGTCGCGACACGGCCGACGGCGACGGCCCCCCGTTCACGCGTGGATCCGCCAGGTTCGGTCGTGCGGCTCCGACGGCTACCATGAGCGGCCCTGGCGACGTGGCCGAGTGGTTAGGCAGAGGCCTGCAAAGCCTTGTACACCGGTTCGAATCCGGTCGTCGCCTCCAGGTCGTGCGGGGCCCGACAGTTCGTCGGGCCCGGCGCGGCGCCGTCCCGGGCTGCTCGGACGAGCTGCTACGGTGAGCGGCCGTCGGGCCGTTGGCGCAGTTGGCTAGCGCACCTGCATGACGCGCAGGGGGTCACAGGTTCGAATCCTGTACGGCCCACCCGACACGAAGCCCCCGGTCCCACCGGGGGCTTCGCCCGTCTTCTGCCGGGGATCGGCGGCGGAAGCCGTCGCAGGACCCCGAACGTTCGCCGGCGTCGGGCGTTCGCCGGCGTCGGGGGTCGGGCGTCGGGGGTCGGGCGTCGGGGGTCAGTCGCCGCCGTCGGCCAGCATCTGCCCGACGAGGCGCATGAACGCGTCGAGCTCGCGCTCTCGGGCCGCTCGCACGGCGTCGGCCCGCCCGGCGAGGAGCAGCCGCTTCGTCTCGACCACCGGCCCCAGTGGCAGGCCGCCGATGTGGCGGGCCAGCGCCAACGCTTCGTCCATCAGCGCCTCGTCGTCGACGACCCGCAGCGCGATGCCGTCGGCCACCGCCTGGGTGGCGTCGATCCACGGCTCGGTGAAGAGCACCTCGGCCGCCCGCTGCCATCCCATCACCGTGGGCATCATCAGGCTGGCCGACGCCTCGGTGGTCACCCCCAGGCTGATGAACGGCACCTTGATCCGGGCGGTTCGGGCCATGAGCACCAGGTCGCAGTGCAGCAGCATGGTCAGCCCGATGCCCACGCCCACGCCGTTCACGGCGGCCACGATCGGCTTCGGGAACGACTCGAGCACCGGCATGAACCGCTGGTAGCCGGGCTCCTCGGACTCGAACACCGACGGGTCGGCCATCTCGCCCAGGTCCTGGCCGGCCGAGAACGCACGGCCCGTGCCCGTGATGAGGACGCAGCGCACCGAGTCATCGGCCGCGGCGGCTTCGAGCGCCTCGGCCGTGGTCCGCCACAGCTCCTGGTTGAAGGCGTTGAGCGCCTCGGGTCGGTTCAGCCGCAGCACGCGGGCACCGCCGTCGTCGTGGACCAACAGGACCGGCTCGTCGGCCATCGCATCCTCCGGGGTCGGCGCCGACGTCGTCCGGTCGGCCGCTCGGGCGGCGCGCACGCTACCGGTCCGAGCTTCCGAGGCGCTGGGTAGGGCACCTCGTGAACCGACCGAGGAGGACGACCGTGACCCACGCCCAGGAGATGCTGCGGACCTACCCCAACGAGGTGGGCCTCGACGCCGAGCGACTCGCCCGGGCCATCGACCTGCTGGTCGACTGCGCCAACACGTGCACCCAGTGCGCCGATGCGTGCCTGTCGGAGGACCGCATGGCCGAGCTGGCCAGGTGCATCCGATTGAACCTCGACTGCGCCGACATCTGCCTCGCCGCCAGCCGGGTGGTGTCCCGTCAGACCGAGTACGACGTCGAGGTGACCCGACCGCTCGTCGAGGCGTGCCTCGCCGCGTGCCGGAGCTGCGGCGATGAGTGCGAGTCCCACGGCGCTCACATGGAGCACTGCCGGATCTGTGCCGAGCAGTGCCGGGCCTGCGAGCGGACCTGTCGCGAGCTCCTCGACGAGATGGCCCGCTGACGGCCCGCCTCCGGGTCGGGCCGGCGGGATCAGTCGGCGGCGGGGATCGGCACCTGGTCCACCCGGGGCCAGGGATGTGCCTCCTCGAGCTGGAGGGCCAGCTCGAGGAGGAGCCGATCCTGCCCGTGGGCCGCGCCGAACATGATCCCGATGGGCAGGTTCGACGCGGCGTCGTGCCCGAGCGGCAGGCTGATCGACGGTGCCCCCGTGGCGTTGGCCAGCGGCGTGAAGCCCACCCACTGCTCCACCCGTGGGAACAGGACGTCGAAGGGGAGGTGCGTGCCCAGGTGCCCGATGGCCGGGGTGAGCGTGGCGCAGGTGGGGCTGAGCATCACGTCGATGTCGGTGAACAGCCCCGCGTGGTCGGCGGCCGAACGCTTCATCCGCCAGACGACGCCGGGGGTGCGGTGCGCCCGCGAGCGGAAGTGCCGGGCCAGCCCGTGGGTCAGGTCGGTGAGGCGGCCGTGGTCGAAGCTGCGGTCGTAGAGCCGGTGGCCGTGCCGGCTGACCGAGTAGGCGAGCATCGCCCAGTAGTGGGTGAAGTCCTCGGCGAAGCGGGCCGAGAGCGGCAGCTCGACGGGGCGGACCGAGTGACCCAGGGCCTCGAGGTCGGCGGCGACCCGGTACAGGGCGGCGCGGGTGGGGGAGTCGACCTCGATGTCGGTCGGCGGTTCGGTGACCAGCCCGATCCGCAGCGGACGATCGAGCGGCTCGGTGACGTGACCCACGGCGGGGAGTCGGGGGTCACGGTGCATGGTCTCGGCCTGGGCGAAGAAGGTGGCCGTGTCACGGACCGATCGGCTGAGGACGCCGTCGGACACGATGTCCACGGGCAGCAGCTTGGAACCGTCGTTGGGCACGATCCGACCGCGTGTGCCCTTGAGGCCGACCAGGCCACAGGCCGCGGCCGGGATGCGGATGGAGCCCCCGCCGTCGTTGCCGTGGGCGATGGGGACGACGCCGGCGGCCACCAGGGCGGCCGAGCCGCCGGAGGAGCCGCCGGCCGAGTGGCCGAGGTTCCACGGGTTGCGGGTGGCGCGTTGGTCGGGGAACTCGGTGGAGGCCGTGAACCCGAACTCGGGCAGCGACGACTTGCCCAGGCAGACGGTGCCCATGTCCGCGAACTGGCGGGCGATCTCGGCGGTCCGCGTCGCCGGGCCGACCCGGTGGAAGGCGTCGGAGCCCTCCCGGGTGGGCAGCCCCTCGACGTCGACGTTGTCCTTGATGAACGTCGGCACGCCGGCGAAGGCCCCGGTCAGCGGCCCGGCCGCCCGCTCCAGGGCCCGCTCGTAGTCGGGCTCGGCGATCGCGCTGAGCTCGGCATCGAGGCGTCGTGCCCGTTCGATCGCGGCACGCACGACCTCCAGCGCCGTCACCTCACCGACCCGGACGGCGGCCGCGGTGGCCGTCGCGTCCAGGCGGGCCAGCTCGTCGTCGAAGGCGTGGGCGGTGGTCGGCTCGGACATCGGGGTCGTTCCTCCTCGCCCCGTCGGGCGTCCCGGGACGGCGGGACACTACCGGGGCCGCCCGAGCGGTCCCCAGGCCTGGGACACTGGTGGCCATGACTCGTCCGCCCGCTCGCCACCTCCTGACGGCGCTCGTCGTCGTGGTGATGGTCGGGGTGGCAACGGCCTGGGGTGTGGTCGCTGCGGGGCGAGGGTCGGAGGCGGAGGGCACCAGAGCGCGCGGGTTCGAGGAGGCTGCCGCAGAGGGTGCGGTGGCCGGCGGGGCCCGAGGAGGCCCGACGTCGACGGTGGCCCCGGTCGTGGTCGACCACCGCCTGTTCGCAGTGGGCGACTCGGTGCTCCAGGGGGCGGCCCCGCGCCTGGTCGACGAGCTGGACGACTGGGAGCTGACGGTCGACACCCGGGTGGGCCGCTTCCTTGACGAGGGCATCCGCGTCGTCCGCCGTCATCGGCGTGACCTCGGTGAGGTGGCGGTCGTCGCGCTCGGCAACAACTACGGCGGTGACGAGGAGGTCTTCGCGGCCCAGGTCGACGAGATGCTGACCCAGCTCGCGCCGGTGGACCACGTCTTCTGGCTCACGGTGGCCGAGTTCCGCGAGGACCGGCGGGAGGTCAACGCGGTCCTCGAGGCGGCCGCCGCTCGCGACCGGCGACTCCGACTCGTCGACTGGAACGCGGTCTGGGCCGACGACGCGTCGCTGACGGCGGCCGACCGCCTGCACCTCACCCCCGCCGGCGCGGCGAGGCTGGCCCGGCTGGTGGCGGAGGAGCTGGCCGCAGCCGGGCTGCGCCCGCGACCGGGTGCGGGTCGCTCCGAGGTCGTGACGGCCGGGACGCTGCCCGCGGGGGCCGACGGCGCGGTCGGCGACGCCGTCCCACGCCGGTCGGCGACCACGACCACCTCCGTCACCACATCGAGCGTGGCGCCCTCGACCACCCGGGACGTCGAGCCGGAGCCGGTGCCGGGGCCCTCGACGTCGGCGCCCGCGCCGGCCTCCACGACCACCTCGCCGTCACCGCCGCCGACCTCGACGCCGTCGCCCGAGGAGTCGTCGGGGCCCTGACCTCGTGCCCGGGACGACTCAGTCGCTGCCGGCGGCGCCCAGTCGACGCTCGAGGTCGTCGAAGTCGATCGTCCCCCGGTAGCGGTGGACCACCTCGCCGTCGCCGTCGAGGAGCAACGTGCCCGGCAGTCCCGTGAACCCGTAGTCGCCCAGCACGATGCCGTCCGGATCGCTGCCGACCTCGAAGGTGATGCCGGTCTCGGACACCAGCGCCCGGGTCTGCTCCGGCTCCTCCTGGACGGCCACCGCCAGGAATCGGGCCCCGTCACCCAGTTCGGTGGACAGGCGCTCGAGCTCGGGCAGCTCACGACGACACGGCGCGCACCACGAGGCGACGAAGGCCACGACGGTGGTCGTGTCGGGTTCGCTCAGCGCGATCGTTCCACCCTCGAGACCGTCGACCGAGGTCGCGAGGGCCGCCATCGTGGTCGTCGCAGCGTCGCCGGCCTGGTCGGAGGTGCCGCAGGCGGGGGTCATCAGCAAGGCGGCGACGGTGGCGACGAGGACCGCGGCGCGCCCACGTCGGGAGCCGCGGCTCACGACACCACGATCGACGTCTCGCCCTTGGGGTTCACCGTGCACGGTCCGGGGTAGATGCCGGGGCGGCGGTAGGTCACGTCGAAGGTCTCGCCCGGCCGCACCGTGTAGGGACCGGCGTAGTGGATGGCGACGTCCTGGTTGCGGATGATGAGCCGATCGCCCACCCCGAGCTCCAGCACCGGGGGCAGGAGCGAGATCTGCTCGCCCTTGCGGAGCCGGTCGGCGGTGCCCTCCGGGATCACGATCTCCCGGGTCTCGCCCTGACGGACCTCGTCGCCCGAGAGGATCACGGCGACCACGACGCCGATGACCCCCAACGCCAGCACTGTGGCGAGCAGCACGACGAGCCGGGAGCGCCGGGGCGCGGGCGCCGCCGGCGCGTCCTCGCCGGGGACCTGGTCGGCGGGGAGGGTGTCGGCCGTGCTGGTCATGACGTCTCCTGGTTCCGGTCGATGTCGTCGAAGAGTCGGTCGAGGTCCTCGGCGATCTCCTTGGCGTTGGTGCCGAACGGCCACTCGACCAGCACCGAGCCCGTGCTGTCCACAGCGTAGGTCGTTCCGGTGTGGGACACCTCGGGGGTGCCGTCGGCGGCGTAGACGATGTTGGAGCTGGCCAGGAACTTCTGCTCGGTCGACTTGAGGAGCTCCATGTTCATGGTGCGCAGCGCGTGGTAGCGGTCGTCGAAGAAGCCCGAGAGGTAGGTGGTCAGGATCTCCGGCGTGTCGCGTCGGGGGTCGACGGTGAGCATCGCCGTCTGGATGCGCTCGGCACGTTCCGCGTCGATGGTGCTGTAGGCCCGCCGCAGGGCGGCCAGCGAGGTGGGGCAGACGTCGGGGCACTGGGTGTAGCCGAAGTACATGACCAGCAGGTTCCCCGGTTCGGCTGCCATGCGGAAGCCCGGGGGTTCGGCCGGGTTGCCGGTGACCTCCGGGACCTCGACGTCGCCCACCTGCAGGGGCTCTTCGCGCTGGATCCCCCGGATCGGCTCGCTGGTCGTGGTGGTCTCGGCGACGGTCTCGGTGCCGTCGGTGCCGCAGCCGACCAGGAGCGACGCGAAGCCCAGGGCGAGCACGGCGGCGAGTCGGGGGTGGCGGGTCATGGCACGCTCCTGGGGGGCGGGGCGGAGTGGTCGTCGACCTCTGGTCGTGGCGGGAGGACGGCTGGTTCCCGACCGCACCCTATGGTGCCCCGCTCCGACTCCCGCTGCACCGGGACCTTGGGCCCGGGTGGAAAATCGCGGGAACTGTAGGGTCGCTCGGGGCGACCACCCCGTGCCGGGCAACGAAGTCCGGGACATCCCCCCTGGAGGTCATGAGATGAAGAAGACGGCAGCGTTCCTGGCCGTCGCGGCCCTGGCGCTGGGCGCCACCGCGTGCAGCGACGACACCGAGACGGCGGAGACCGAGGAGACCACGACGACCGCCGCGGCCGGCGAGGGCGTGCAGGTCACCGGGCAGTGGGCCCGGACCAGCCCGATGTCGACGGGCAACGGCGCCGCCTACATGAACCTCGTCGCCGCCGAGGATGACGCCCTGGTGGGTGCGTCGGTGGGTGCGTCGGTCGCCGCCACCGTCGAGGTCCACGAGACGGTCGCCGCCGACGATGCGTCCATGGGTGACGACATGGAGATGGGCGACGACATGGCGTCGACCACCATGGGCGACATGGGCGGCGACGCCTCCATGGACGACTCGATGTCGACCACGACCATGGCCGGCATGGGCGCCATGACCATGCGGGAGGTCGAGAAGATCGAGCTCCCGGCGGGTGAGAAGGTCCAGCTGAAGCCCGGCGGCTACCACATCATGCTCATCGACCTGGCCGGCGCCCTCGAGGAGGGCGGCGAGATCGAGATCACGCTCGACTTCGAGAAGGCCGCCGACATGGTGGTCAAGGTGCCGATCCTCGCCGAGGCGCCCGCCTGAGCGGCCCGTCACGACCCGCGGAGGCGAGGTGGGGGGTCGGCCCGGAGGGGCCGACCCCCCACCCGCGCCCGGTCCCGGTCCGTCCGGGAGGGATGACCCATGCGACGGTCCTTGCCCCGGAGGGTGCACATGGGGTCAACTGGTGCCGCGGGTCGTGTGCCCGTGGGGCGGCGGCGGCCGTCCCGGCGGTGAGCGAGGAGTGGAGATGGCGAGACGACCTGGGCGCGTGCTCCGCGTCGGCGCAGCGGTCCTGTTGGGGATCGGTGTCACGACGTTGGCGGTGACCGAGCTGACCGGGGCCGACGCCCCCGCGGTGGGGACCGATCCGCTCTCGCTGCCGGAGGCGCTCCGGGCGATCGCCGCCAACGACGGCCTTCCCGAGACGGTCGTCCCCTCGGAGGGCTCGGGCATCGAGCTGCTCTCGGTGGAGCGCCACGTCGACAAGGACGCCGAAGCCGCCGGCACCCGGCTCGCCGACGTGTACACCTACGACTACCGGGTCGACCGGCTCTACCACTCGGTGGTGGACCTCACGGCCGGCCGGGTCGTCAGCGCCGAGAGCGCCCAGGACGTCCAGCTGTCGCTCTCGGAGGCCGAGCAGGGTCGGGCCGTGCGCCTGGCCTTCGACGACGCTCCGACCCGGGCGCTCTTCGACGATGCCTACCGCCGGGTCACCGGAGCCGAGCTCACCGATCCCGACGGCCAGCTCCAGACCTTCTCGCTGATCTACCGGGCCGATGCCAACCCGGGGAAGAACCTGGGCCCGGCATCGGTGTGCGGGCGGCAGCGATGCGCCCAGCTGCTGGTGAACACGCCCGACGACGTCCTCATCGACGTGTCACCGGTGGTGAACCTCTCCACCGGCGTGGTGTACCGCGACCTGACGACGGTGGGGGGCTGACATGGAGCGGACGCAGACCACCTCGAACCGCCGGCCGGCCCTCCGCGTCGCCGTGGCCTTCGCCCTCGTGGCGTCGGTCCTCGGTGCCGCCTCCTGGTTCGGCTCCGACGAGCTCGCCGGCGCGGCCGGCGGCACCACCACCTGCTCGGGTGCCTTCGCCGTCAACGAGACGCTGCCCAACGGCGGGCAGTGGACCATGTGCTGGGAGAAGCGGGCCAACGAGGGCATCGTGCTCTCCAACATCCAGTACGTCGCCCCCGGCCAGGCCCCCCGCCTGGTCATGGGCCGCATGTACCTCGGGCAGATCCACGTGCCCTACGACGACAACGGGGCCCGCTACCACGACGTGAGCGACTACGGCCTGGGCGAGTACATGGTGACCCTCGGCACCGCCGACTGCCCCGGCGGCACGCTGCTGTCCGACGGTTCGTCGAACGTCCTGTGCAAGCAGGTCTCCATGAGCGGCACCGACTACAAGAGCTCCTCCGCGCAGCGCCAGGGCTACCAGTTCTCGCTGTTCTCGTCCTCGCAGATCGGCGCCTACAACTACCTGGTGAAGTGGGTCTTCGGCGACGAGGGCTCCATCACGCCGACCGTCGGTGCGACCGGCTCGCTCCAGCGGATCTCCACCACCTCCTCGGGCAGCAACTGGCCGCTCGCGCCGAACCGCTTCGGCATCAACCACCTGCACAACTACTACTGGCACTTCGACGTGGACCTGGGCGGAGCGACCAACGACGTGGTCGAGCAGTTCGACACGAACGCGTCCACGAATCGCCTGACGGCGTCGCTGGCCCGGACCACCTACACCACCGAGACGGCGGCCCGGGTGAACCCGTCCACCTTCCGCACCTGGTTCATCAAGGACTCGGCGCTCACCAACTCCGACGGCCACAACATCGGCTACGAGCTGGTGCCGTCGACCGACAGCTTCCGGGGCCCGACCAGCGAGCCGTGGCTGCAGAACGACGTCTACGTCGTGCGCCAGAAGGACTGCGAGAAGTACGCGTCGCACAACCCGACCCTCGGCGGGTGCGCCGCGGACGTCTCCTCGTTCGTGAGCGGGGAGTCGCTCGCCGGTGACCTCGTGATCTGGTACGGCACGTCGTTCCACCACATCCCCCGTGACGAGGACGACCCCCGGATGCACACGCACTGGAGCAGCGTGAACCTCGTGCCCCGGGATCTCACCGCCACGAACCTCATGCAGGCCGGCACGGTGACGACGACCAGCACCACGACCACGACGGCGCCGCCGACGACCACGACCACGTCGACGACCACGACCACGACGACGACGACCACGACGGTCCCGCCGACGACGACCACCACGTCGACGACCACCACGACGGTGCCGCCGACCACGACGACCACCACGTCGCCGCCGGGGACCCCCAACGACAACATCGCGAACGCCCGGGTCGCCACGGCCCTGCCGTACACGAACACCACGAACACGGCGGCCTACACGATGGAGCCGACCGATCCCGGGACGGGCGCCTGCTCGTACAACCGGTCGAAGTCGGCGTGGTACCGGTTCACCTCACCGGTCACGGGGAACGTGAACTTCAACACCGCCGGATCGAGCTTCGACACGGTGCTCCAGGTCCACACCGGCACGCCGCCGAGCCTGACGGCCATCGGCTGCAACGACGACGTGCCCGGGCTGCTCACCTCGTCGGTGACGCTCCCGGTCACGGCGGGCACCACCTACTGGGTGATGGTCGTGTCCTTCGCCAACTCGGCGGGCGGCAACCTGGTGATGAACATCCGCCAGTAGGCGGCGTCGAGCGCGAGGTGCCCGTCCGGCTCAGCCGGCGGGCACCACCTCGACCGGGATGGCGTTGAGTCGGGCGTTGCCCGACAGCGGATCGACCGGCTCGGCCGGCGTCAGCACGTTGCTGTTCGGCCCGGTGGTGGCGGCCGCGACCGACATCCGGGTGCCGGGCGCATCGTGGCCCCAGCCGTGGGGGAGGCTGACCGTGCCCGGTGCCACGTCCGCCGTGACCTCGACCAGCGCCTCGACGGCACCCGAGGCCGACCGCACCGACGCGGTCCCACCGTCGACCAGACCGCGTCGTGCCGCGTCGTCGGGGTGGACCTGCAGCGTGCACCGGACGCGGCCCTTGGTGAGCACCCCGACGTTGTGCATCCAGGAGTTGTTCGAGCGGAGGTGGCGGCGACCGACCAGCAGCAGCCCGTCTTCGGGCTCGGTGGCCAGCCGCTCGACCAGTCGGGCGACATCGGCCAGGAGCGGTTCGGGGGCGAGCTCGACCCGAGCGGACTCGGTGCGCAGCACCGACGCCACCCGGGGCCGGAGCGGACCGCGGTCGATGCCGTGGGGATGGGCGAGGAGCACGTCGATGTCGAGGTCGGGGTAGGCGCCCGAACGCACGACCAGGTCGATCAGCCGCTCGGCCGGCGGCCGTGTCGCGGCCCGGGCCGCGTCGGCCTCGGCGTCGGCCTCCAGCCCGGCTCCGGCCGCCAGCTGGCCGGCCATCAGGTCGTAGACCACCTCGGGGTCGGCCTCGGGCCCCATGCCCGAGGCGATCAGCGCCAGCCGGGCCAGGATCTCGTGCTCGTCGAGACCGGGTTCACCCGGGGCGTCGGCGGGCCACAGCGGTGGGCTGTAGTTCACCACGTTGCGGACCGACAGTCCGTGGAACGCCAGGTCGAAGTGGGGTTTGGCCACCGGCGAGGGCGAGGGCAGGACGACGTCCGCGTGCCGGGAGGTCTCGTTGAGGTAGATGTCGACCGACACCATGAACTCGAGGGAGCCGAGCGCGGCGTCGAGCGCGTCGGAGTCGGGGCAGGACCGGACCGGGTTGCCGGCCACGGTGAGCAGGCCACGGACCTGGCCGGGGCCGGGGGTGGTGATCTCCTCGGCCAGTGCCGCCACCGGGAGCTCGCCGCGGACCTCGGGATGACCGCTGACCCGACTGTGCCAGCGTCCGGTCCGGAAGCCCTTGCCCGCCTTGGGCCCACCCGGCCGGTCGGGTCGTCCGGCCGCCGGCGTCGGGAACATGGCGCCGCCCTCGCGGTCGAGGTTGCCGGTCAGCGCGTTGAGCAGGTCGACGAGCCAGCTGGCGGTGGTGCCCAGCTCGGTGGTGTGCGTCCCGATGCGGCCGTAGACCGCGGCGGTCGGGGCGGCGGCCAGCTCGGCCGCGACGCGGCGGGTCTCGTCGGCGGGCACGCGGGTGTGGGCGGCCACTGAGTCGGCGTCGAAGGGCGCCAACGCGGCGACCGCCTCGTCGGCCCCGACGGCCAGCCCCTCCAGGTTGCCCAGGTCGAGCGGGCCCAGGTTCGCCACCTCGGTGACCAGCGCGGCCAGCCAGAGGGCATCGGTGCCGGGTCGGATGGCGACATGGCGGTCGGCCAGCTCGGCGGTCCGGGTGCGTCGGGGGTCGACCACCACCACCTGTCCGCCCCGCTCGCGGATGGCCGCCAGCCGACCCGGGAAGTCGGGTGCCGTGCACAGGCTGCCGTTCGACTCGACGGGGTTGGCCCCCAGCATCAGCAGGTAGGCGGTGCGGTCGAGGTCGGGGACGGGGATGGCGCCGGGATTGCCGAACATGAGGCCGGCGGAGACGTGCTTGGGCATCTGGTCGACGGTGGAGGCCGAGAACAGGTTGCGGGTGCCGAAGGACTGGATGAGGGGGCGACCGAACATGGTGCCGGCCACCGTGTGGGCGTTGGGGTTGCCGAGGTAGATGGCCACGGCGTTGCGGTCGCCGTCGGCCCAGATTCGGCCGAACCCCTCGGCCACCGCGGCGAACGCCTCGTCCCAGCTGGCCGGGACCAGCTCCCCGTCGCGGCGGACGAGCGGGGTGCGGAGCCGGTCGGGGTCGTGGACCAGGTGGCCGAGCGACGCGCCCTTCGGGCAGATGAAGCCCTTCGAGAAGACGTCCTCGCGGTCCCCCCGCACCCGCGTGATCCGGTCGCCGAGCACCGTCAGCTCGAGGCCGCAGGTGGCCTCGCACAGCGGACAGGTGCGGTGGTGGACCCGGGTCTCCGGTTCGCTCATCTCGGCCCCCTCGGCAACCCCAGGATCCGTTCCCCGCAGATGTTGCGGAGGATCTGGGTCGTGCCCCCCATGATGGTGTACCCGGGGGCGTAGCAGACGTTCCGTGCGGCCCGGCCCCACAGCGTGGCGTCCGGCCCGGCCACTCGGCAGCAGAAGTCCGCGACGCGCTGCTCGAACTCGGTGCACCAGGTCTTGGTCACGGCGGAGAAGCCGGGAGGCGCTTGGCCCAGCACCTCGCGCAGCACGAGGTGGCGTCCGATGCGGTAGCGCGACTCGAGCGCGGCGATCTCGTCACGGACGAGCGGGTCGGTGGTGTCGGCCACCTCGAGGGCATCGAGGTACAGGCGGCGGTTCGACACCAGCCGATCGATGCCGCCCCGCTCGTGCTCCATCTGGCGCATGATCTGCTTGAAGGCACCGTTGAGCGTGCCGATGCGCAGCGACTCGGGCACCACCACCTCGCTCAGGTGCACCTCGCAGAAGTGCTCGTCGTCGCTCATGTCGCGGATGGTGCGGACCTCGACCCCCGGGGAGCCCATGTGGACGATGAACTCCGAGAGCCCGGCGTGGGGCGGGGCGTCGGGGTCGGTGCGCGCGATCAGGTAGCACCAGTCGGCCTCCGCCGCCCCCGAGGTCCACACCTTCTGGCCGCTGATGACCCAGTCGTCGCCCACCCGATCGGCCCGGGTGCGCAGCGAGGCCACGTCGCTGCCGGCGTCGGGCTCGCTCATGCCCAGGCACCACGCCGAGCTGCCGTCGATGATCTCGGGGAGGAAGCGGCGACGGTGCTCGTCGGTGCCGAACTGCAGCAGTGTGGGGCCGATCTGGCGATCGGCGAACCAGCTGGTGGCCAGCGGCGCGCCCTCGCTGATGAGCGCCTCGACCACGACGAAGCGCTCGAGCGCCGAGCGTCCGCCGCCGCCCCATTCGGTCGGCCAGGTCATGCCGAGCCATCCCCGACGCCCGAGCTCGAGCGAGAACTCCCGGGAGACGCCGCGGAGCCAGGAGTCCTCGCGGACGTCGAGGCGGGCGCCCACGTCGCGACCGAGGGCACGGGCCTCGTCGGCCAGGGCGAGCAGCTCGGGGGAGAGCGTGAAGTCCATGGCGGGCAGGCTAGGCAGCCGGCCCGTCGTCACCCACGTCCGTGGCGGTGTCGTCGGCCGCGTAGGCACCGAAGCCGGAGTCGCCCGGGAGGTCGATGTGGTCGCGTTCGCACCACCGTCGGATGGCCTCGAAGGGGTAGATGCCGGTCTCGTGGCCATCGTTCCAGCGGATGCCGAGGCCCCAGGCGCCGACGAGCTCGGCATGGTCGATGCCGAGCGGACGGGGTGAGCGGGCCGTCGGCCACGGTTCCTCGCCGCGGTCGCGGCTGCCCCGGCACCCGGCGCACGGGCACGCCAGCCGCATGGCGGTGAGGCTGAGCGCCCCGGTGAAGCCGTCGTCCCAGCGGACCCGCAGCTCCATGGCCCCCCGGTCCACCTCGATGTCCACGACCTCGGCATCCATGGCCGGCAGGCTACGCACCTCCGCCCACCCCGACGGCGTGTTCTGGAGAGCCACGGATCCGCCGGTTGGGCCGAGGCTCTCCAGAACGGGTGGGGCCATCGGTACGGTGGCGCCGTGGCCGTCGACGACCGGGTGCCGCCCGCCGCGCTGTTCGTGTGCAGCGCCGTGTCGATGTACACCGGGGCGGCGCTGGCGGTCGACGTGTTCGACGAGGTCGCGCCCGAGTCGGTGGCCTGGTTGCGGTTGGTGGCGGCGGCCGCGGTGCTGGCCGCGCTGGTGCGTCCGTGGCGCCATCGCTGGTCGGGGTCCCAGGTGCGATCCGCCGCCGGCTTCGGCGTGGCCTTGGCCGCCATGAACGTGGCCTTCTACCTGGCCACCGCCCGGGTGCACCTGGGGTCCACGGTCGCCATCGAGTTCCTGGGTCCGATCTCGGTGGCGGCCTGGTCGGCCCGGAGCCGCCGGGCGGTCGCCGCCGTCGTCCTGGCGGGGAGCGGCGTCCTCCTGTTGGGCCTGGGCCTGCGGACCGACGCCTGGGGGGTGGTCTGGGCCCTCGTCGCCGGTGCCTGCTGGGCGGCCTACATCGTGGCGGGGCAGCGGGTCAGCGGCCAACGATCCGGGTCGGAGGGTCTGGCACTGGCACTGGTGATCGGAGCCGTGGTGGCGACGCCGGTGGGCTGGTGGGGGAGCGGACCGGCGCTCGGGTCGCCGCACCTGCTGGTGGTGATCACCGTGGTGGGGCTGTTGTCGAGTCTGGTGCCCTACGGGTTGGACCAGCGGATCCTGCGGCGGATCGGTCGCGGCGAGTTCGCCACCTACCTCGCCATCAGCCCGGTGACCGCCACCGTGATGGGGCGCGTGCTGCTCGTGCAGCGGCCCCGTTGGTTCGAGCTCGTGGGCATCGCCCTCGTGGTCGTGGGCCTCGTGGTCCAGGCTCGCGGGGCGAGGCTCAGCCCGCCGGTGCCGTCCGCCGGATGAGCGACCACAGCGCCTCGACGTCATGGCGCTCGGTGTGCTGGGCTCCGATGCAGACCCGGAGGACCCGTCGGCCGTCCAGCACGGTGGGGGTGACCAGCGCTTCGCCCGACGCGTTCACCGCCTCGACGAGCTGCTGGGTGGCGTCGTCCCCGGCCCGCAGCGCGAGGCACACCAGGTTCATCGACACCGGGGCGAGGACCTCGAAGCGATCGTCGGCGCGTACCCACGTCTCGAGCTGGCGGGCCCACTCGACGTGGGACCGGATCATCGCCCGCACCGACTCGACGCCGTCGAGGCGGAGCAGGAACCACACCTTCAGGGCCCGGAATCGCCGCCCGAGGGGCACCTGCCAGTCGCGCAGGTCGCGGGCGGCGCCCGACTGGGCGGCGTCGGAGCGCAGGTACTCCGGGAGGATCGACAGCGCCTGGAGCAGCGGCTCGGGGTCGGCCACCCAGAAGAACGTGCAGTCGAAGACGACGCCCATCCACTTGTGTCCGTTGGTGAGGTAGCTGTCGACGTCCTCGACGCCGCGGTGGACCCGTCGCAGCTCGGGGCAGAGGCCGGCGATGCCGCACATGGCGGCGTCGAGGTGCACCCAGGCGCCGTGGCGGTGGGCCACCTCCGCCACCTCGTCGACCGGGTCGAACGCCTCCGAGGAGGTGGTGCCGGCCGCGGTGGCGACGAAGCAGGGCACCAGGCCCTCGGCGACGTCGCTGGCCATCCGGTCGGCCAGGTCGGCGACGTCCATGGCGAACGCGGCGTCGTGGGCCACGGTCCGGCAGCGCTCGGGCGCGAAGCCGGCGACCCGCAGGGCCTTCTCCACCGACGAGTGCGCCTGCGCAGTGGCGTAGGCGACGAGACGGTCGAGGGGGGCGCCGGCCCGGACGGCCCGTTCACGGGCGGCCAGCACCGCGCACAGCGTCCCTCCGGAGGCGCTGTCCTGGATGCACCCGTTGCCCCGGAACCGGTCGGGGAGACCCAGGAGCTCGACCATCCAGTCCATGACGGCCAGCTCCACCTCGGTCACCGCCGGGCTGGTCACCCACGAGAAGCCGTTGACGCCCAGACCGGAGGAGGTCAGGTCGCCGAGCACCGAGGACAGCGCCGCGTTGGCCGGGAAGTAGGCGAAGAAGCCGGGGGACTGCCAGTGGGTCAGGCCGGGGAGCACGACGCGGTCGAGGTCGGCGAGCAGCTCGTCGATGCCGTCCGGCCCCGACGGAGCGTGGTCGGGGAGCAGGGATCGCACCTCGCCGGGTGCGACCGACGACGCCACCGGCAGGGAGCCCACCCGTTCGCGGTAGTCGGCGATCCAGTCGACGACGCGGTGCCCCGCGGCGCGGAACTCCTCGGGGGTCACGCGGGGCGCCGGTCGTGTGGGCAGCGCGGGGTCAGCGCTCGCCCAGCGGGACGTAGTCGCGGACCTCGGGGCCGGTGTAGAGCTGGCGGGGCCGGGCGATCCGGGCGTCCTGCTCGAGCAGCTCCTTGTAGTGCGCCAGCCACCCGGCGGTGCGTGGGATGGCGAAGAGCACCGTGAACATGTCCATCGGGAAGCCCATGGCCTGGTAGATGAGCCCCGAGTAGAAGTCGACGTTGGGGTAGAGCTTGCGGCTGGTGAAGTACTCGTCGCTCAGGGCGACCTCCTCCAGCTTCAGCGCGATGTCGAGCAACGGGTTCTTGCCGGTGATGGCGAACACGTCGTCGGCGGTCTTCTTGATGATCTTCGCCCGCGGGTCGTAGTTCTTGTACACCCGGTGGCCGAAGCCCTGGAGCCGGCCCTTGCCGTCCTTGACCGACTGGATGAAGGCCGGGACGTTCTCGATCGAGCCGATCTCGTTGAGCATCTTCAGCACGGCCTCGTTGGCGCCGCCGTGGCGGGGGCCGTAGAGGGCGGCGGTGGCCGCCGCGGTGGCGCTGTAGGGGTCGGCGTGGGCCGAGCCGACGGTGCGCATGGCGGTGGCCGAGCAGTTCTGCTCGTGGTCGGCGTGGAGGATGAACAGCACGTCGAGCGCCCGGGCCAGCACGGGGTGGGCGTCGTAGCGGGGCTCGGCGATCTTCCACATCATCGACAGGAAGTTGGCGCAGAAGTCGAGGGAGTTGTCGGGGTAGACGAAGGGCATCCCGACGCTGAAGCGGTAGGCGCCGGCGGCCAGCGTGGGCATCTTGGCGATGAGGCGCACGATCTGGCGGTGCAGGTTGGCCGGGTCGGAGATGTCCTTGGCCTCGGGGTAGAAGGTGCTCAACGCCGCCACCGCGGAGACGAGCATGCCCATGGGGTGGGCGTCGTAGTGGAAGCCCTCCATGAAGCGCTTGCGCACGTTCTCGTGGATGAACGTGTGGTGCAGGATGTCGTAGCGCCACTGCTCGAACTCTGCCGTGGTGGGCAGCTCGCCGTGCACCAGCAGGTAGGCCACCTCGAGGTAGCTGGACTGCTCGGCCAGCTGCTCGATGGGGTAGCCGCGGTAGCGCAGGATGCCGGCCTCGCCGTCCAGCTCGGAGATGCCGCTCTCGGCGGCCGCGGTGGCCCCGAAGGACGGGTCGAAGAACCAGATGCCGGGGAGCAGCTTCGCCCACTGCTTGGCATCGACGCCGCCGTTGGCGATGGGGATCTCGACCGAGTTCCCGGTCCGGTTGTCGGTGATCGTGATGGAGTCGGCCACGGCGTCATCCTACGGCCCCTCCGGACCCCACCCGTGACCTTCGGCGGGACGGCGGGGCTCGGGCGCCTTCGGGTTCAGCGGCCGCGGACGCGGATGCCCGGTTGGCTCGGCGCCACCCGCTCGATGACCTCGCCGACGGTGGTGGTGACGGCCCGCTCGGCTGCCGACGGCAGCCCGCGCCGCCGACGGGCCAGGCCCACCGAACGCTGGCGGAACCCGTGCAGCACGATGCGCTGCCAGTCACCGCCGAGCCACTCCGGCGCGGCGCTGGCGGGGAGGATGGCGGCGCCGAACCCCGAGAAGGCCAGCGACGCCAGCAGTCGCATCCCGTCGATCTCGGCCTTGGCCCGCAGCTCGATGCCCGCGGCGGCCGCGTCGGCGTCGAGCTCGGCGCGGAACGCCGTGCCGCGCGCCGGCAGGAGCAGGTCGTGCGCGGCGACGTCGTCGGGGGTCACCTCGGCCCGTCCCGACAGCGGATGGCCGAGGGGTGCGACCACCATGCAGTCCTCGTCGAAGAGCGCGGTCACCCGGACCTCGGGGTCCTCGACCGGGGTGTTCACCACGGCGAGGTCCACCTGGCCGTTGACGAGCTGGAGGATCAGCGAGCTGGTGGTGGCGTCGAGGATCGTCAGGTGCACCTCGGGCGCGGCCTCGTGGACCTCTTCGACCAGCGGGGGCACGAGCCACCGCGCCACCGTGCCGATCACCCCGATCCGGACGCTGCCGGTCACGACGTCCTTCAGCGAGGCGACGTCGCTCTCGAGCGCCTGGAGCTCGGCGTCGATGCGTCGCGCCCGGGCCACCACGGCCAGGCCCTCCGCCGTGAGCTCGTTGGTGGCGCGGTCCACCAGCACCAGCCCGAGCTCGCGCTCGAGTCGTGACACGTGGGTGCTGACGTTGGACTGCACCGTGCCGAGAGCCTTGGCGGCGGCCGAGAAGCTGCGGTGGTCGCCCACGGCGGTGAGGGCTCGGAGCTGGCGGACGTCCACGGGTGCACTCTATCGCTGAGAGCGATCCCAGGTATCTGACGAAACAGGTGGAGCGATTGCTTGCAGGTGTATATCATGGCGCTCACAACACATACCGGGAGTGAGCGGATCCCCCCTCCGCCCCCCGGGTCCGACCTGGAGCACCCCCCGCTCCGGAGTCGTCGCTGAAGGACCGGATCCCCCCTCCGGTCCTTCGGTGATTTTCGGGGTCGGGCGGCCGCTAGCGTCGCCGGGGTGAGCAAGTCGGCGGGCAAGGCCAAGCGCAAGGGAACGCAGCGGTTCGAGTCGGCCGCGTTCTTCGACCTCGACCGCACGCTGCTGGGCGGGGCCAGCGGCCCGGTGTTCGCCGAGGCCCTCCGGGCGGCGGGGGTCCTGCCCGAGCGTCGCAACCCCCTCGAGCCCTGGCTGTTCCGGATCTTCGACCTGGTCGGTGAGAACTACCCGACGATGATCCTGACCCGCGAGGGGGCCCGCGCCACCCGGGGCTGGAAGGTCGAGGCGGTGGCGGCGGCGGCCCGTGAGGCCGTGCCGGCCCTGGTCGAGCGGATCCAGCCCTACGCCCTCCTCGAGATGGAGGAGCACCGGGCCGCGGGCCGGGCCGTCGTGCTCGCCACCACCACCCCGGCCGATTGGGTCCGACCCCTGGCCGACGCGCTCGGGATCGACCACGTCATCGCCACCCGCTACGGCCACGACGGCGACCGCTACGACGGCACGATCATGGGCCACTTCGTGTGGGGGCGGGGCAAGGCGCTGGCCGCCGAGGAGTGGGCGCGTTCCGCCGACGTGGACCTGACGACGAGCTACGCCTACTCCGACAGCTACTACGACGTGCCGCTGCTGGGGAGCGTCGGGCACCCCTTCGCGGTGAACCCCGATCCCCGGCTGGCCGCGGTGGCCCTCCTGCGCCGGTGGCCCATCCGCTGGCTCGACGCACCGCCCGGCGTGCCCCGCTTCGCCGGCCTCGAACCCCAGCAGGTGGCCCTGGCCCTGGCTCGACCCGAGCTGCTCCCCTTCGCCCGCTTCCGGGTCTACGGCGCGCGGCGCATCCCCGAGTCGGGGCCGGCGCTGATCGTGGCGAACCACCGCAGCTACTTCGACCCGCTGGCCATCGGCGTCGCCCTGGGGAAGCGGGGGCGCCCCGTGCGCTTCCTGGGGAAGAAGGAGGTGTTCGACGCCCCGCTGGTGGGCGAGATCGCCACGGCCATGGGCGGAATCCGGGTCGACCGGGGGACCGGCTCGGAGGCGCCCCTCCGTGCCGCCGAGGAGGCACTGCGGGCCGGCGAGCTGGTGGCGATGATGCCCCAGGGCACCATCCCCCGGGGCCGGGAGTTCTTCGAACCCACCCTGAAGGGACGGTGGGGGGCCGCACGCCTGGCGGCCGCCACGGGCGTCCCCGTCGTGCCGATCGGCCTGTGGGGGACCGAGCAGGTCTGGCCGCGCTCGTCGCGGGTGCCGAACCTCACCAACCTGACCAGCCCGCCCACGGTCACCGTCCGGGTGGGTCGTCCCTTCCACCTCACCTCGACCGACCCCGACGAGGCGACCGTCGAGATCATGGACCGCATCGTGGCCCAGCTGCCGCCCGAGGCCCGAGCGGCCCACGAGCCCACCGACGAGGAGCTGCGCCGCACGCTCCCCCCGGGCTTCGACCCCGATGCCGCCTCCGAGGAGGGGGAGCGCCGACCGGGACACGACTGATCGCTCCGGTCCGGGCCCGCGGCCGAATCGCTCATGCCGGGGCCGGTTCGTGCCGATGGGAAGGACGTGAGCCCCGTCGAACGACGTCAGCGCCGCACGCTCGCCCAGCAGGCTCGCGTGATCCTGCCCATCTTCGTGGTGTGGTCCGTCGGCTTCGTCCTGCTGATCTTCGTGGGGACCCGTGACGAGTCCACGTCGAGCGCCATGCTGCTCGACCCGACCTTCACCCCCGGGCTGAGCTGGTACTCCGGCCTCGTGTCCAACCTCGGGGTGCTGGCCTGGACCACTGCCGTGGTGGCGGCCGCGGCCGGCGCCTGGATCTGTCGCCTCGGCGCGCGCCCCAACGCCGGTCGGTTCCTCCGCCACGGCGCCGTGCTCGGCGCGGTGCTGCTCTTCGACGACCTCTTCCAGTTCCACGCCATCGCGGTGCCGTCCTGGCTGGGCGTGGAGAAGATCGTCCCGCTCACCTTCCTGGCCGCCGGCGGCGTCGCGTGGATCGCCTCCCATCGTCGGGAGATCCTCCGCACCCACGTCCACCTCCTGGGCGCTGCGCTGGTGGGCATGGGACTCTCGGTGGCGATCGACACGGTGATCGGTCCCGTGCCCGGCGAGACCGGGCTGCTCTTCGAGGACGGCGCCAAGTTCCTGGGCGCGCTGGCCTGGGCGACCTACTTCGTGATCACGACCCGCGACATCTGCCGGTCGGTCTTCACCGACGCGCTCATGGTGTGGCCCGACGAGGTCATCGCCGAGCTCCGACGCGAGCAGGAGGGGCCCGCCGAGGCGGCGCGGCCCGCGCCGGCTGAGGTCGAGGCGTCGATGCCCTCCCTCGATGTGCCCGACGACGCGGCCGAGTTGACCGAGTCGTCGCTGCCCGAGCCGGCCTGAGCCGACCCGGGCGCTCGCGACGCCGCGTCGTCGCTCGACCTCAGGAGGCCGAGCGGCTCCGGATGATGTTGAGGGCCGAGCCGGCCCGGAACCACGAGATGTGCTCCTCGCTCATGGTGTGGAGTGCCTCGAAGGGAATGGACGACCCGTCGGGCTTGGTGAGGACGCAGGCCACCGGTCGTCCCGGGGCCAGGTCGGCCAGACCGGTGATCGAGATGCGGTCGTCCTCGCCGACCTGCCCGTAGACGGCGGGATCGGCGAAGGTGAGCGCCAGGACGCCCTGCTTCTTGAGGTTCGCCTCGTGGATGCGGGCGAAGCTGCGCACCAGGATGGCCCGGGCGCCGCGGAAGCGGGGCTCCATGGCCGCGTGCTCCCGGGAGGACCCCTCGCCCCAGTTCTCGTCGCCGACGGCGATCCAGGGCTGGCCGGCCTCGTGGTAGTGCCTGGCGATCTCGGGGAAGGGCTTGGTGGTGCCGTCGAGCTGGTCCTTGCCCTCGCCCACGGCGTCGGTGAAGGCGTTGACGGCGCCCAGGAACAGGTTGCCCGAGATGTTCTCGAGGTGGCCGCGGTACTTCAGCCACGGGCCGGCCATGGAGATGTGGTCGGTGGTGCACTTGCCCTTGGCCTTCAGCAGGATCGGCAGGTCGAGGAAGTCCTGGCCGTCCCAGGCGGCGAAGGGCTCGAGCAGCTGGAGCCGGTCGGAGGTGGGGGAGACCTTCACCTCGACCGAGGCGCCGTCGAGGGGCGGCGCCACGAACGTGTTCTCACCGGGCGTGAACCCGGCGGCGGGCAGCTCCTCGCCCACGGGGACCGACAGGCGCACCTCCTGGCCGGCGTCGTTGGTGAGGGCGTCGGTGACCGGGTCGAAGTCGACGGTGCCGGCCAGGGCGAGGGCCACCACGGTCTCGGGCGAGGTCACGAAGGCCAGCGTGTTGGGCGAGCCGTCGTTGCGCTTGGGGAAGTTGCGGTTGTAGCTGGTGACGATGGTGTTGGGTTCGGCCGTGTCGGCGTCGGGCCGCGACCACTGGCCGATGCAGGGGCCGCAGGCGTTGGCCAGCACCGTGGCGCCCGCCGCCTCGAAGGTGGCCAGCAGCCCGTCGCGCTCGATGGTGGCCCGCACCTGCTCGGAGCCGGGCGTGATGAGCAGCGGCGCCTTGACCCGCAACCCGTTGGCCGCCGCCTCGCGGAGGATCGACGCCGCCCGGGTGATGTCCTCGTAGGAGGAGTTGGTGCACGAGCCCACGAGGGCCGAGCTGATCTCGAGCGGCCAGCCGTTGGCCCGGGCCTCGTCGCCCAGCGCGGAGACCTCGCGGGCCAGGTCGGGGGTGTGTGGGCCGTTGATGTGGGGGCGCAGCGTGGACAGGTCGATCTCGATGACCTGGTCGTAGAAGGCGCCCGGGTCGGCCAGCACCTCGTCGTCGGCCCGCAGGTCGGCGGCATGCGCCTCCGCCGCGGCGGCGATGGCGTCGCGGCCGGTGGAGCGGAGGTAGCGGGCCATGGCGGCGTCGAACCCGAACACCGAGGTGGTGGCCCCGATCTCGGCGCCCATGTTGCAGATGGTGGCCTTGCCGGTGCAGCTGATCGACTCGGCGCCGGGACCGAAGTACTCGACGATGGCGCCGGTGCCGCCCTTGACCGTGAGGATCTCGGCCACCTTCAGGATGACGTCCTTGGGAGCCGACCAGCCGTTGAGCTCGCCGGTCAGGCGCACGCCGATGAGCTTGGGCCAGCGGACGTTGAAGGGGAAGCCGGTCATGACGTCGACGGCGTCGGCCCCACCCACGCCCACGGCGATCATGCCCAGCCCGCCGGCGTTGGGCGTGTGGCTGTCGGTGCCGACCATCATCCCGCCGGGGAAGGCGTACTGCTCGAGCACGACCTGGTGGATGATGCCCGAGCCGGGCCCCCAGAACCCGATGCCGTAGCGGGCCGACACGGACTCGAGGAAGTCGTAGACCTCCTTGTTGCCCTGCTCGGCGGCCAGCAGGTCGGTCTTGGCGCCGACCTTGGCCTGGATGAGGTGGTCGCAGTGGACGGTGGAGGGCACCGCCACACGGGCGAGCCCGGCGGTCATGAACTGCAGCAGCGCCATCTGGGCGGTGGCGTCCTGCATGGCGACACGATCGGGGCGGAGGTCGTTGTAGGAGACGCCCCGCTCGATGTCGACGTCGGCGAGGCCGTCGAGGTGGTTGACGAGGATCTTCTCGGCGAGCGTGAGCGGCCGTCCGAGGCGCTCACGTCCCAGGGCCACACGGGAGGCCAGGGTGGCGTAGACGCCCTCGACGAGCTCGATGGGGGTGGTGGGGGTGACGTCCATGGGGGCCTCCTGTGCCGCGATCTCCGCTAATACAAGTAGAGTACAAGTTGCTTCGCAACAATACAAGTTGTAGACAAGTGCTCCGGAAGGCCGAGGGAGCCGCAGAGAAGGTCGGTCCATGCACCCTGACGACACCACCCGGGTCATCCGCTACCGGGCCATCGCCGACGACCTCCGCCGGCGCATCGCGGAGGGCGAGCTGGCCGGCGGCGCGCTGCTCCCGTCGGAGTCGGAGCTCTCGGCTCGCTACGAGTCCAGCCGGGTGACCGTCCGGCGCGCCCTCGAGGCGCTCCGCCAGGACGGTCTGATCGACTCCCGTCAGGGCTTCGGCTGGTACGTGGCGGCCGATCCGCTGCGTCAGAGCCTGGGCCGGTTGGGCACCATCGAGGGCCAGCTGGCGGCGGCCGGGATCCGCAGCGAGCGACGGATCCTGGCCTTCGGCTTCGTCGCGCCGCCGGCGCGGGTGGCCGAGGTGCTCGGGGGCGGCTCGGTGCTCGAGGTGCGCCGGGTCAACATGGCCGACGGCCAGCCGTTCGCGCTGGTCACGGTGTGGTGCCCCGAGGCGCTGGGGGCCCACCTGTCGCGGGCCGACGTCGAGCGGGCGTCGTTCCTCGAGCAGCTCCCCGTCGAGCTCGGCGGCGCCACCCAGACGATCGGTGCCGCCCTGGCCGACCGGGACACGGCGGCCGCGCTCGACATCGTCGAGGGGGCGCCGGTCCTGGTGGCCGAGCGCGTGACCCGCGACGCGGCGGGCGAGCCGGTGCTCGTCAGCCGCCACGTCTTCCCGGCCCACCGCACCGAGTTCGCCGTCGAGCTGGCGGCGGCCGACGACGCGTTGGCACCGACGGGCCTCCGACTGGTGGAGTGACGAGCTACCAGCGATCCCAGTGGGTCACGTCGTCGGCGGGGAGGCGGGTGGCCCGCTTGAAGTCGGTCCCGAGGGTGTAGGCGACGGGGAACAGGCCCACCTGGGTGACCTTGTCGTGGGGGATCCCGAGCACCTCGGCCGCCTCGGCCTCGCCGTGGAGGTGCAGCGTGGTCCACGCCGAGCCCAGTCCCCGCTCGCGCAGTGCGAGCATGAAGCTCCACACGGCCGGGCAGACCGACCCCCAGAACCCGGCCTGGTCGGCCACCGAGGGCTGCTCGGGCAGCCGGCCCCAGGCGCAGGGGATCACCAGCACCGGGACCTCGTGGAGGTGCTCGCGCAGGTGGCGGGCCGAGCTGGACACCGCCTCGGCCCGCTGGGTGCGCGGGTCGGACTCGTCGCCCCGGGGCAGCGACGACATCAGCTCGATGTAGGGGTCGAACGCCCGCCCGTAGATGTCGGCCAGCGCCGCTCGGGTGGCTGCCTCGGTGACCACCACCCAGTGCCAGTTCTGCATGTTCGAGCCGGTCGGCGCCTGGAGGGCCAGGTCGATGCACTCGAGGACGACCTCGCGTTCGACCGGTCGTGCGAGGTCGAGCCGCTTGCGCACGGCGCGGGTGGTGCTGAGGAGCTCGTCGGCGGAGAGGTGCAGGTGCGTCACGCCGGGCAACCTACCGCCGGCTGCGGTGGTTCAGATCGTGGAGGTGACGCTGGAGAACGCGGCGGCGGGGACCTTCGCGCCGAAGGCCTGCACGGCGCCGATGCAGATCACGACGATCAGCGCGATCAACAGGGCGTACTCGACGAGGATGGCCCCGCGTTCGTGGTGTGCCGGCCCGCCCCTCGGGGGGAGCGGCGCCGCGTCGGGGGAGGTGGTGGTGGCATCGGCCATGCCGTCGGCTCCTGGTGCGGTGCGGTGGGTGGGGTTCCCGGTTTCCCGGGCGGGTGCCCTCCAGGTATCGGCCGGGAAGCGAGTGGACTTGACCCGAACCGGCGCGGATGGAGAACCCGCTCAGTCGAGGTGGACGATCCCCATCCGCACGGCCTGGAGCACGGCCTGGGTGCGGTCGCGGGCGTCGAGCTTCTGGTAGATCGACGCCAGGTGGTTCTTCACCGTCTTCTGCGAGATGTAGAGGCGCTCGGCCACCTCGGGCGTGGAGCAGCCGTCGGCGATGAGCTGGAGGACCTCCTCCTCCCGCTTGGTGACGGTGCGCTCCTCCTCGGTGCGGGCCCGCTCGTCGAGGCGACGGACCTCGTCGAGCATGGACTTGGCCAGCTGCGGCGAGAGCACGGTGTCGCCGGCGGCGGCCATGCGGACCGCCTCGGCGATCTCGCTGGTCGAGCAGTCCTTGACCAGGTAGCCGCTCGCCCCAGCCCGGATGGCGTTGGTGAGCACCTCCTTGTCGGCGTGCATGGTGAGCATGACCACCTTGGACGGGGTGCCGTGGGCCTTGACCTGACGGCAGGCCTCGACGCCGTCGCAGTTCGGCATGGACACGTCCATCAGGATCACGTCGGGCACGAGCTGTTCGGCGAGTCGGACGGCCTCCACGCCGTCCTGGGCCTCGCCGACGATCTCGAAGCCCTCGTCGGACATCGAGCGCCGGAGGCCCTCGCGCAGCATCTTGTGGTCGTCGGCCAGCATCAGGCGGATCGGGTTCATCGGGAGCTTCCTCCGGTTGCGTGCTCGACAGGGCGGTGTGGGTTGGTGGTGGTCGTGGGGGACGGATCGAGGACGCAGGTGACGCTCGTGCCTCGTCCCGGGCTGCTGTGCACCTCGAGCGTGGCCCCGATGCTCGAGGCTCGTTCTCGCATGCCCAACATCCCGTAGCTGTCCAATCGGCCGGCGCGGCCGATCTCAAAGCCGATTCCGTCATCGATGATGCGGATGGCGGCGCGGCCCCCGTCGCAGCGCCACGTGATCTGCACCCGGCTGGCGTTGGCGTGGCGCTCGATGTTGGTGATCGCCTCCTGGGTGATGCGCCACATCTCCCGCTCCTGGAGGATGGGGAGGCGCTGCACCTCCTCGGCGTCGATGGCGAACTCGAGCCCGGTCCGGTCCGAGACGCGCTCGGCGTACTGGTGGAGGATCGAGCCGATGCTGGAGTCCTCCGAGACGTCGGTGCGCAGGTCGTAGAGGGTGTCGCGGACCTCGCCGATCACGCCCCGCACGTCGTCGCGCAGGTGGTCGAGGGCGTCGCCCAGCGCCTCGCCGGCATGGTGCTTGCCGACGATGCGGTCGAGCTCGAAGGCCAGGTAGGCGAGCGACTGGCCGATGCGGTCGTGGAGGTCGCGGGCGATGCGGGTCCGCTCCTCGTCGGCGCCGACGGTGCGCAGCCGGGCGAACCACCGGGCGTTGTCGAGGGCCAGGGCCAACGGCGGTACGAAGCCCGCCAGGAGCCCACCGGCCCGGTGGTCGAAGCGCTGGTGGGCCCGGTGCTCGAGGGCGATGAGGCCCATGATCGAGCCGCGGGCCGAGAGCACGCCGTAGAGGCCCGATCCCGAGCGGCCGTCGAACCCGGCGCCGTCACGGTTCCCCAGGTCGTTGCAGCAGATGACCATCGACTCGGCGATGGCCTGGCGCAACCCGACGGGGAGGTCGGTCGGGCCGAGCCGAGCGGGGAGGTGGCAGCCCTCCTGGCGGATCACCTGCCAGTGCCCGTCGGTGTCGTCGAAGAGCAGGATGATCAGCGAGTCGAAGTCGATGAGGCCACGGAGGCGGGCCACGGTCGAGTCGAGCACCTCGCTCATGTCCAGGGACGCCGGCAGGGTCTGCGCCACCCGGTGCAGCGAGTAGAGGAGGGCGTTGGCGTCGGCCAGGCGGGACAGGCGGTCGAGGGCCAGGTTGCGTTCGCGGTCGGCCTCGCCCGAGACCCGACGGCCGTAGCCGGCCACCAGCGAGATCAGCACCAGGAGCCCCGACCAGGTGGCGGAGAGCTGGATCGCCTCCGACGGGTCGCCCGGCTCGAGGAGGACGGCCGGGATGCTCACGGCCAGCGAGCACGCGACGCCGACCCGCAGCGCGAAGGCGAACCCTCGGGCGAAGCCGGCCACGACGATGGCGGTCAGGAGCGTGAAGACGAAGGGCGACGCCCACCACCCGGTGGCGGCGACGGCGGCGACGTGGAGGGCCAGGTCGCCCAGCACCCGCAGCATCGAGGCGAGGTCGGTCGAGTAGCGGATGGGTCGGAACGAGCGGAGGGTGGCGTAGACGACGACGGCCGAGGTGGCGGCCACCGTCGCCGGGTCGCCGGCGAGGACGCCCTTCGAGGCCAGCAGGACCGAGATGGCGGTGGTGGCCAGGCGGATCGCCACGATCACCGGTGCGAAGGCGGCGACGCGGTCGGTCGGGCCCATGAGGTCGGTCACCTGCTCGGCGGCGACGGCGGACGGGTCGACGAGTGCCCGGCGCAGCTCCCGCGACACGCGGCCGGTCACGGCGCGCGGCGGCCCGGCCGGATCGCCGGCGTGGAGCAGGTCGTCGTCGGGGAGGTCGAGGTTCACGCAACCGGCCAGGGTCGGGGGATGACCGCCTCCCATCGGCCGTCGGATCGAGTTCCTGACCGTTTCCCGGAAAGACCGAGCGGCCGCTCGGCGACGTTCAGCGCGTGGCGGTCGGCTCGCGGAGGTGGGCCCGGAGCACCGTCTCGGTGGCCTCGGCGATCTCGGCCAGCAGGGCACGGCGGGCTCGGGCCCGGGGTCGCTTCTTGCGCGAGACCTCCTCGATGGGCGGGAAGCGCAAGGGGACCGGGAGGTGGAAGACCGGCCCGTGCCGCGTGGCGCCGAGGGCGAGGACCGTCTCGTCGTAGGAACGGTGCATGCCGGCGTCGAACTCGGGCTTGTAGTTGGGGTGGGTGAGCGCGGTCACCACGGCCACGCGGTCGGCTCCGTCGAGCACGGCGATGCCGGAGAGCGCGGCCAGCAGGAGGCGGACGGGGACGCTGTGGTGGAGGTCGCGGTGGAAGTCGGCCTGGTAGCCGCGGTCGGGGCTCTGCTGGAGACGGCCGACGAAGATCCGGCGCCCCTCGGGCAGCCCGACGTCGGGGCCGTCGAGGTAGCTGAAGCTGCAGACGGCCACGCGCTCCGCTCCGACGAACAGCACGATGCTCAGGCCCCCCTCGTTGAGGACGTCGTTGCCGGCCTGGAGTCGCAGGGCGTAGGTCGCCGTCTCGCTCCGACGCTCCCACAGCACCAGGCCGCCGTCGTGGTAGACGGCGTGGGCGTAGGCGGGGTCGAAGCGTTCGACCTGGTCCCGGTAGTGCGCGGCTGCCGCGGCGACACGTCGACGGACGCCCAGGTGGGCGCTCAAGTAGCGACGGCGGGTCAGCACGTCGAGGTGTCGGGTGTCCTGGAGGCGGCCCACGTGGGCGCGGTACAGCGGGTTGCGCAGCAGGGGTCGCAGGAGGGGCAGCACCATGACCGCCCGCGAGGCGCGCGCCAGCGCGATGAGCTCGGGGTGGACCGCCACGGGGCGACCGTAGGTCGCGCCGTCCGGGCGCCGTCCACTTGCTTCCGTCGTCCGGGTAGATCGACCTAGGGTGCCGCCCGTGCTGCTGGTGGGCCTGACGGGCGGGATCGGTTCCGGCAAGAGCACCGTGTCGGCGGCCCTGGCCCGCCGGGGTGCGGTGGTGGTCGACGCCGATGCGATCGTCCACGAGTTGCAGTCGCCCGGACAGCCGGTGCTGGCCGCCATGGTGGAGCGGTTCGGCGAGGCGATCCTGCGGGCCGACGGCACCCTCGACCGGGCCGCGGTGGCGTCGATCGTGTTCGAGGATGCGGACGCACTGGCCGACCTGGGCGCCATCGTGCACCCGGCGGTCCAGGAGGAGATCTTCCGTCGGGTGGCCGAGCAGGCCGAGACGGACCACGTCGTGATCCTCGACATCCCGCTCCTCGTCGAGTCCGGATGGCCGGACCTGGTGGGCGTGGTCGTCGTCGACGTCGACCCCGAGCTGGCGGTCGAGCGCCTGGTGGCGCACCGGGGCTTCACCGAGGCCGACGCCCGGGCTCGCATGGCCCGCCAGGCCAGCCGGGAGGACCGCCTGGCCCGGGCGAGCGTGGTGGTCGACAACTCGGGATCGCTGGCGGCGCTCGAGGCCGAGGTCGACCGGGTGTGGGCCTGGATCGAGGAGCGGCGCGCCGAGGCCGCGGCCGCGACCGGGGCGAGCGAGCCCCCCGCCGGCTGACCGGCTCGGAGGGGCTGTCAGGGGGTCGGGGTTACGATCGCCGCATGGCGGGCGACACCGACGAGGTCATCGAGGCGACGGGGTCCACCCGTCTCGAGCGGCCCTTCGTGGTGCGCTCCGAGTTCCAGCCCGCGGGCGACCAGCCCAAGGCGGTCGAGGCGCTGTCCGACGGCGTGTGGCGGGGCGAGCGGTTCCAGACGCTCCTGGGCATCACCGGGTCGGGCAAGTCGGCCACCATCGCCTGGACCATCGAGCAGGTGCAGCGGCCCACGCTGGTCATCGCCCCCAACAAGAGCCTGGCCGCCCAGCTGGCCAACGAGTTCCGGGAGTTCTTCCCCGAGAACCGGGTCGAGTACTTCGTCTCCTACTACGACTACTACCAGCCCGAGGCGTACATGCCGTCCTCGGACACGTACATCGAGAAGGACGCCACGGTCAACGACGAGATCGACCGGCTCCGCCACGCCGCCACCTCGGCGCTGCTCACCCGGCGCGACGTCATCGTGGTGGCCTCGGTGTCCTGCATCTACGGCCTGGGCTCGCCCGAGGAGTACGCCGGCAAGTTGCTGGTGCTGCGGGTGGGCGAGACGCACGACCAGCGGGCCATCCTGCGCCAGCTGGTGGGCATGCAGTACGAGCGCAACGAGATGAACCTCGTCCGGGGCAAGTTCCGGGTGAAGGGCGACGTCATCGAGGTCCACCCGGCCTACGACGAGACGGCCGTGCGCATCGAGCTGTTCGGCGACGACGTCGAGGCCATCTGGACCTTCGACCCCCTCACGGGCGATCGCATCGCCGCGTTGGACGAGTTCGTGCTCTTCCCGGCCACGCACTACGCCACCTCCGACGAGCGCCTGGCCGCCGCCGTGCAGCGCATCCAGCACGAGCTCCAGGAGCGGCTGGCGACCTTCGAGCGGGAGGGCAAGCTGCTCGAGGCCCAGCGGCTGCGCATGCGCACCGAGTACGACCTGGAGATGATCCAGGAGATGGGCTTCTGCAACGGCATCGAGAACTACTCGGCGCCCATCGACGGGCGGGCCCCGGGCGAGCCGCCCCACACGCTGCTCGACTTCTTCCCGCCCGACTACCTCACCATCATCGACGAGTCCCACGTCACCATCCCCCAGCTCCACGGGCAGTTCGAGGGCGACCGGAGCCGCAAGCTCACCCTGGTCGAGCACGGGTTCCGCCTGCCGTCGGCGGCCGACAACCGGCCGCTGCGCTTCGAGGAGTGGGTGGAGCGGGCCGGCCAGACCATCTTCCTGTCGGCCACGCCCGGGCCCTGGGAGCGCGAGCACTCGGGCCAGATCGTCGAGCAGGTGGTCCGCCCCACCGGCCTGGTCGACCCCGAGGTGATCGTGAAGCCCACCAAGGGCCAGATCGACGACCTGCTCGCCCTCATCGAGCAACGGGTCACCAAGGGCGACCGCATCCTGGTCACCACGCTCACCAAGAAGATGGCCGAGGACCTCACCGACTACCTGCTCGAGATGGGCGTCCGGGTGCGCTACCTCCACTCCGAGGTCGACACCATCGCCCGCATCGAGCTGGTGCGCGACCTTCGCCTCGGCGACTTCGACGTGCTGGTCGGCATCAACCTGCTGCGGGAGGGCCTCGACATCCCCGAGGTGTCCCTGGTGGCCATCCTCGACGCCGACAAGGAGGGGTTCCTCCGTTCCGAGACGTCCCTCATCCAGATGATCGGGCGGGCGGCCCGCAACGTCGACGGGCAGGTCGTCATGTACGCCGACGGGGTGACCGACTCCATGTCGCGGGCCATCGCCGAGACGAACCGGCGTCGGGCGCTCCAGACCGCCTACAACGCCGAGCACGGCATCGTGCCCCAGACCATCCGCAAGGCGGTCAACGACATCCTGGCCGACCTGCGTGGCAAGGACGCCGGCGGTGCGCCGGTGCCGGGCAAGGACCAGCGCAAGGGCCGGCCGGGGCAGAAGACGGTGCGCGAACAGTTCGAGGACCTCGCCCCCCAGGACCTGGGGCGCCTCATCCAGACGCTCGAGGAGGAGATGCACGAGGCCTCGGCGGACTTGCGCTTCGAGTACGCCGCACGCTTGCGTGACGAGATCAAGGAGCTGCGACGCGAGCTCCGGGAGGCAGGGTTGGCGTGAGCGAGGCCAAGGCGGTCACGAAGGCGGCGAAGCGCAACGGTGGCGCCGTCGCGATCGAGAGCACGGGCGACGGGCTCCCGGTGCTCACCAAGGGCGGGCGGGTCCCCAAGGCCGTCTACGAGGCCGAGCTGGAACGGCTCCAGGCCGAGCTGGTGCGCATGCAGTACTGGTGCCAGCACTCCGGGCACCGGCTGGTGGTGATCTTCGAGGGGCGGGACGCGTCGGGCAAGGGTGGGGTCATCAAGCGGATCGCCGAGCGGCTCAACCCCCGCTGGGCGCGCATCGCGGCCCTGCCGGCGCCGTCGGACCGCGAGAAGTCCCAGTGGTACTTCCAGCGCTACGTGGCCGAGCTCCCCGCCGCGGGCGAGATCGTGCTGTTCGACCGCTCCTGGTACAACCGGGCCGGCGTCGAGCGGGTCATGGGCTTCTGCACCCGCGACGAGCTCGAGGAGTTCTTCCGGAGCTGCCCCAGCTTCGAGACGATGCTCGTCAGCTCGGGCATCCAGGTCGTGAAGTACTGGCTCTCGGTCAGCGACGAGGAGCAGGACCGCCGCTTCCAGGAGCGGGTCACCGACCCCATGAAGCGTTGGAAGCTCTCGCCGATGGACCTCGAGAGCCGTCGGCGGTGGGTCGACTACTCACGGGCCAAGGACGAGATGCTCGATCGCACCGACATCGGCGCCGCCCCCTGGTACATCGTCGAGTCCGACGACAAGCGGGCCGCCCGGCTGAACCTCATCACCCACCTGCTGTCGCTGGTGCCCTACACCGACGTCACCCCGCCCCGCATCGAGGTGCCCGAACGTCAGCCCGACGACGGGTACCAACGCCCGCCGCGGGACCGCCACACGATGGTTCCGCATCTCTGGGGGGCCCACAACCTCGACGCCCCCGTGGGGCTCCCCTGATCGGCGCCCCGGTCGGACGGCACCGGGGTCCGTCCGCTTCCGCGGACTCGACGGCAGACTGAGCCCATGTCGGGTGACGATCCCACCGGGCCCCTCGAGGACCAGGACGACGGCGCCACGATCGCGCTCGAGCATCCCAACGGCTGGGCCGCCTACGACACGCTCGAGCAGTTCCTCGTGGACGACGAGTGGCATCCCCAGCCCATCGACGGCACGACCGCCTACCGGTGCGGGTTCCACGGCCGCAACGGCCGCTTCCGGGTGGTGGCCCACGTCAACGTCGAGCTCGAGCAGCTCTACGTGTACGTCATCGCCGACGTGAACGTGCCCGAAGCCACCCGGGTGGCCGTGGCCGAGCTGATGACTCGGGCCAACTACGGCATGCGGATCGGGAACTTCGAGCTCGACTTCACCGACGGCGAGATCCGCTACAAGTCCAGCCTCGACTTCGAGGGCGAGGCGCTCTCGCCCCGGCTCATCTCGAACGCCATCTATCCGGCGGTGACCACCATCGACCGCTACCTGCCGGCCATCCTGCGGGTGGCCTTCGGCGGCGCCAGCGCAGTCGAGGCGATCGGCGACGTCGAGGGTCTGCCGCCCGAGCCGCCCGAGGGCAGCTGAGCACTATTCGGCCATCGCCTCCACGACCTCGAGGCGGGTGACCCGCCAGGTCGGGAGAGCCGACGCCAGGAGGCCGGCGGCGATGCCCACCATCGCGATCAGGCCCACCCGGGCCCACGGGACGTCGAAGCCGCCGACGTCGGCGGCCTTCATGAGGGCCCAGGACAGGTAGGTGCCGGCGCCGATCCCCAAGACCGTGCCCTGGACCGCCATGAGCACCGACTCGGTGCGCACCATCCGGCGCACCTCGCGGCGGGTCATGCCCACGGCGCGGAGGAGGCCGAGCTCGCGGCGCCGTTCGAAGATCGACAGCGAGAGGGTGTTGACGATGCCGATCAGGGCGACGATCACGCTGATGCTCAACAGCGCGTTCACGGAGCTGATGAGGAAGTCGAAGACGCTGCCGACGATCTGTCCGAAGAAGTTCCCCGAGATGACGAAGACGTTGAACGGCGCGGCGAGGTCCTCGATCGTGTCGGCGATCGCCGAGGCTCGGGCGTCGGTGGTGCCCACCAGTGCCGTCCGGACCCGTGGCGTCTCGCTGTTCAGCGAGCCCACCGTCTCGGGGCTGGCCAGGATCCCCACGAACGCCGCGTCGATGGTCCCCTCGAGCACGACCGTGACCTCGAGCTCCCGGGTGCTCCCGTCGGCGAGCACCACGGGCACCCGTTGACCCAGCACCGCCGGCTGCTGTCCGATGACGAGCGCCGCGATCCCGTCGCCGATGCGGTCGAACGAGCCCTCGGCGGCCCGGATCCCCAGCCGAGCGAGGCGTTGCGGGTCGTCGACGGCCGCCACCTGGGCGGCTTGGCCGTCGAGCGACACGGGCACCGAGCGGAGGGGTGCCACCTCCTCCACGCCGTCGAGGGCGCCGATCTGATCGATGAGGTCGTCGGGGACCTCGGTCAGCGAGACGATCGTGACGTCGGCTGAGGCGAGCTTGTTGATCTCCTCCACCGCCCAGGTCTTCACGGAGGTGCCCGAGACCGTCACGACCGTCACCAGGAACAGCCCCACGATGAGGGCGTTGGTGGTGGACGAGGTGCGGCGGGGGTGACGCCCCAGGTTCTCGGCGGCGAGGCGGCGGGGAACGCCCAGGTGTCGGAAGGCGGCCGAGCCCGCACGAGCGGCGAGGACCGCCGCGGCCGGGCCGATCCCCAGCACGCCGAGGGCGAGCGCGAACACGCCGGGCACCAGCAGCCACCACTGCGACCCGACCCCCGCGGCGATGGCGCCGCCGACGAGCAGGACGAGCGAGGCGATCGTGCGGACCCGGGGCACCTGGGTGCCCTCGACCGCCGCCTCCCGCATGGCGGCCACCGGGGCGGTCCGGCCGCCGCGGAACGCGGGGAGCAGCACCGATGCGACGGTCACGAAGGTGCCCACCGCCAGGCCGATGCCGAGGGTCACCGGGTCGACCGTGAGTCGAGCGGGTGGCAGGCCCAGGTCGAGGGCCTCGAGGATCGCGGCGAACCCGAACGACAGGCCGATGCCGACGGCCAGACCGGCGACGGAGCCGGCCAGACCCACCAGGAGCCCTTCGAGCAGCAGTGCCCGTCGCACCTGCTTCGGTGTGGCGGCGACCGCTCGCAGCAGTGCCAGCTCGCGTCGCCGCTGGGCGATCACGACCGCGAAGGTGTTGGAGATCACGAAGGCGCAGACCAGGAGCGACAGGACGCCGAAGCCGGTGACGATGGGGGAGAGGATCGAGGCGAAGCCGGCCGAGGCGGACTTCTCCTCCTCGCGGAGCTCCGCGCCGGTCAGGACCTCGGTGCCACCGGGCACGGACTCGCGCAAGGCCGCCACGAGACGGCCGCCGTCGACCCCGTCGTCGGCCCGGATCAGGATGCGGCTGGTCGATCCCGGGTCGACCCCGATGAGCGATGCCGCCCAGTCGCGGGTCAGCGAGACCGTGCCGTTCGGGTCGATGCGGTCGATCGTCCCGTAGGCGGTGACGCCGACCACCTCGGCGCTCGTGCCGCGTTCGGCCGAGCTCATCCGGAGGGTGGCGCCGACGCCGAGGTCCTCGTCGAGCGCGGTCGTGCGGTCGATCGCCACCTCGCCCGGTGCTCGGGGGGCCCGCCCCTCGACGATCTCCAGGGGGTTCAGCGCGTCGTCGTCCACCCAGGCCCGCAGGACGATCCCGTCGCCCCCGAACGAGCTCGACGAGATCCGCTCGCCGTCGCGGAGGAGGCTGGTCACCGAGACCAGCTCGGCGGCTGCCGCGGCGACCCCGGGCGTGGACTCGACCGCGTCGAGCGTCCCGTCGGGCAGCGAGGACGCGCCGACCCCGCCACCGCCGCCCGAGCCGAATCCGCCCGAGCCCTCCTCGGAGGTGGCCGGGACGACCGCTGCGTCCACCGCGGCGAACTGCACGTCGACCTCGCCGCCGAGCGACCGGCTGATGGCATCGGTCAGCATCGAGCCGGCGGTGAGGAAGGCCACACCGGTGGCGATGGCGAGGATGGTGGCCAGGAAGCGCCCGAAGCTGGCCCGGATGTTGTTGGCGGCGAGGGTCCACATGGTCGGCCGCTCCTCAGCGGGTCAGGGACTTGAGGCGGTCGACGATGGCCGCGGTGCCGGGTCGCTGGAGCGCGTCGACGATCCTGCCGTCGGCCAGGAACACCACGTCGTCGGCCCGGCCGGCGGCCACGGGGTCGTGGGTGACGATCACGACGGTCTGGCCCCAGGTGTCGACGGCGCGACGGAGGTGGTCGAGGACCTCGCCGCTGGACCGGGCGTCGAGGTTGCCGGTGGGCTCGTCGCCGATGAGCAACTCGGGCCGCATCGACAGGGCCCGGGCGACGGCCACCCGCTGGCGTTGCCCGCCCGAGAGCTCGGCCGGACGGTGCCCCAGCCGATCGGCGATGCCGAGGGTGTCGATGACCTCACGGAGGTGGTCCTCGTCGAGGGCGACGCCCGCCAGCTTGGCGGGCAGGCGGATGTTGGCCTCGGCATCGATGCTGGGGAGCAGGTTGAAGGACTGGAACACGAAGCCGATGCGGGTGCGACGGAGCTCGGTCAGCTCGGTGGCGTCCATGGTCGTGATCTCGGTGTCACCGATGAACGCCCGGCCCCAGGTCAGGTGGTCGAGACCGGCGGCGCACTGCACCAGGGTGGACTTCCCCGAGCCCGAGGGCCCCATGACCGCGGTGAAGGAGCCGGTGCGGAACCCGACCGTCACGCCGTCGAGGGCCCGCACCTCGGTCTCGCCCTCGCCGTAGACCTTGTACGCGTCGTAGACGCGGGCGGCGTAGCCCGTGGTGGGCACCGCCTGGGTGGCGCTCACCAGACGTCGACCGTTCGCTGCCGCAGCCAGTGGTCGGCCAGGGTGAGGAGCACGGCCGCCTCGACGAGGGGCACGGCGCGGGGGAGGACGCAGGGGTCGTGGCGACCCTTCGCGGCCACCGTGGTGGCCTCGCCGGAGCGGGTCACGGTCTGCTGCTCGGAGGAGATGGTGGCCGTGGGCTTGAAGGCCACCCGGATCACCACGTGCTCGCCGTTGGTGATGCCGCCCTGGACGCCGCCCGAGTGGTTGGTGGCGGTGCGGGGCCGGCCGTCGGGGCCGGGCACGAAGGCGTCGTTGTGGGCCCGTCCGGTCATGCGGGTGCCGGCGAAGCCGCTGCCGACCTCGAAGCCCTTGGCCGCCGGGAGCGACAACGTGGCCTTGGCCAGGTCGGCCTCGAGCTTGTCGAACACCGGCTCGCCCAACCCGGCCGGCACGTTGCGGGCCACGCAGGTGACCACGCCGCCCAGCGAGTCGCCGTCGCGGCGGGCGGCGTCGATGGCCGCGGTCATGCGCTGGGCGTGCGCGGGGTCGGGGCAGCGGGTGGGGTCGGCCTCGACGTCGTCGAGGGTGACGGCGCCCGCGTCGATGGCGGCCGTCGCGTCGATGTCGTGGATGGAGCTGACCCAGCCGAGCACCTCGACGCCGGCCAGCTCCCGCAGCAGCTTGCGGGCGATGGCCCCGGCCGCCACCCGACCGATGGTCTCCCGGGCCGAGGCCCGACCGCCGCCGGCGATGGCCCGGATGCCGTACTTGGCGTCGTAGGTGAAGTCGGCGTGGGACGGCCGGTAGAGGTCGGACAGGTGGTCGTAGGCGGCCGAGCGCTGGTCGGCGTTGCGCACCAGGACGGCGATGGGGGTGCCGGTGGTTCGGCCCTCCCACAGCCCCGACAGGATCTCGGCCCGGTCGGCCTCGTCGCGCTGGGTGACCAGGCGGCTCTGGCCGGGGCGGCGACGGTCGAGGTCGGGCTGGAGGTCGGCCTCGGACAGCTCGAGGCGGGGCGGGCAGCCGTCGACCACCACGCCCACGCCGACGCCGTGGGACTCGCCGAAGGTGGTGACCCGGAACACGACGCCGGTGGAGCTGGACACGCCGGTCAGTATGGCAGCGACCCCGATTCGCCCCGCCCATGGTTCCCGTGCAGGGGTGGTTGCACGACGGCGGCGCTGGCGAGGGCTCGGGGGCTCCAGGACGGGTCGGGGCTGCCGATGGGAGTGGGTGGTCCAGGTCCTCACGCGCCCCGCCGGTCGCCCTGACGTCCCCGAGCGCCCCGATGCGGTCGGCCGGCGGGTCCGATGGACCGACGTGGCCGGCCTGACCGCCCTGTGGACCGCGGTGGTCGTGGCGCTGCCGGCCGGACCGTTCACGACCGACGAGGGTGAGCTGTTCGCCCAGCTCCGACAGCTGGCCCGGACCGGCACCTGGACGATGCCGAACGCCGCCGCCGAGCTCGACCCCACGGGCGCCGGCTTCCCCATCTGGGGGATCGAGCAGTCGGCCGACGGCTGGCTGCCCTACGTCAAGCACCCCGCCTGGACCCGATTCCTCCAGCCGTTCTTCGAGATGGGAGGGACCCGGGCCGTGCTGCTGGTCCACGTGGTCGCCCTGGTCGTCGCGGCGGGTGCGGCCGCCCGCCTGGCCGGGCACCTGGGTGCACACGACCCCCGCCGCGTCCTGTGGTGGGTCGGGCTCGCCTCGCCCGTGGCGGTCGGTTCGCTGGTGGGCTGGGGCCACGCGGTCGGTGCGGCCCTGGTCACCGTGGCGCTGGTGGGGCTGGCGCGACCGGCGCAGCCGGCCCCGTCGGCCCGCGGCGGCCTCCTCGTGCTGGGGGCGGCGCTGGCGGCGGGGATCCTGGTCCGCAACGAGGTCGTCCTGGTGGCGGTGGCCATCGGCGTCGTGGCCGCGGCGCGGCGACGGTGGTCGGTGGCGGCGGTGGCGGCCGCGTCGTCGGTCGCCGCCTACCTCGTGAACCAGGTGTGGATCGCGGCACTGTGGGGTGAGGGAGCCCGCGCCTTCCGGGTCGTCGACGACACGTCGTGGCTCGCCGGTCGCCTCGACGCCGCCACCACCATGCTGGTCGGGGTGCCCCGGGACGGCGTCGGGGTGGGCGCTCTGGTGGCCTCGCTCCTGGGTGCGGCGCTGGTGGCCCGCGGCGGCGGTCGGGAGCGGACGGTGGGCGCCGCGCTGGCCGTGGCGGCCCCGGTGGGGCTGCTGGTCGCCACCGGTGGTCGACCCGGCGCCGTGGCCGGCCTGCTGGTGGTGGCACCGCTGGTCGCCGTGGCGACGGCCGGGCCCGCCACGGTCGTGACCTCGACGTGCGGGTTCCCGGCCCGGGCCGAGGTGGGTGGTGTCGTCGTCCTGTCCGCCGCGATGGTGCTGGGCACCGCCTACGCCGACGGTGGCGGGCTCCAGTGGGGGGCCCGCTTCCTGCACGTCCTGCTGCCCGCTGCCGTCGTCCTGGTGGTGGCGTCGGGGCTCCTCGAACGCCTCGGCCCGGCGTCGGCACGCGCCCTGCTGGTGGCCTCGGTCCTGTGGACGGTGGCCGGACTGGCGGCGGTCGTCGAGCTCCGCTCGCTCCACGGTGACGTGGTCGACGACGTGGTGGCCGCGGCACGGTCGACACCCGCCGGCGACGGAGGGGCACCCGTGGTGGTCGGCGACATGCGGGCCCTCGGGGCCATGCTGTGGGAGCACCTCGACCTCCGGGCGGTGGGCGTCGAGGACGAGGCCGCCCTCGACACCCTGGCCGACCGGGCCGCCGATGCCGGGATCGACCGGTTCACGCTGGTGGCCGATCCCCGGGACGTCCCCGACGGCGTGGGTGCCTACGCGGCGACGACGGTGCGGCCCGACCGCCGTGGCGCCGTGACCCTGGTGACCATGGAGCGCCGGTGACCGCCACGCTCCGACCCCCCGTCGTCGACGCGAACGGGGCGTCGGGCGGGGGCGCCGGCGACGGGCGGGCCGAGCATCGCCGCCTCGTGTGGCACGCCCTGGCGCTGGGCGCCGTCCTGCTGATCGCCGGCCTGGTCGTCGGCGTCGAGGGCATGGTGTCGGCCGACGAGGGCGCCGTGCTGGGCCAGGCCCGGGTGGTGGCCGCCACCGGGGAGTACGGCCAGCCGTACTGGGCGGCGTCCTGGGATCCCGAGGGTCGATTCTTCCCGGTCCACCTCGCCGAGCGCCACGGCGACCGGTGGCACCTCTTCACCAAGAAGCCGCTCTACGTCGAGATGGTGGCGGCCGCCGACGGCATCGCCGGGCGGTTCGGTGTGCTGCTGTTGCACGTCGCCGGCGTGGTGGGGGCCGCGGCGGCGGCCGCCCTCGTGGCTCGGCGGTGGTCGCGTGCCGGCGACGCCGTCGTCCTGTGGGCGACGGGACTCCTGTCGCCGTTGGCGCTCGACGCCACCTGGGTCATCGCCCACGCTCCGGCGGCCGCGGCCTCCGGCGTGGCCGCGGTGGGGCTGGCCCGTTGGTGGACGACGTCGAACCGGCGTGGCCTGGCGTTCGTGGCGGCCGGGCTGGCGGTCGGCATCCTGCTCCGGCACGAGGTGACGCTCCTGGGGCTGGCCGTCGTGGTCGCCTCGGTGACGTTCGCGACCCACGCGGCCGTGCGCCGCCGGGCCGTCGGGGCTACGGCGGCTGCCTTCGGCGGCACGGTGCTGGGGGTGGTGGGCAGCACGATGTGGCAGCGCTCGGTCGAGGGCGGCTCGAGTGCCGGGCTCTACCGGATCCGCGACCAGATGGGCTGGTGGGCTGCCCGGTCGGAGGCCCTCTGGAACACCCTGGCCTCACCGGACGCCGGGCAGGGGGCCACCGGGTGGCTCGTCCTCGGCGCCGCGTTGCTGGTCGGCGCGGCATGGTCGCGGGCGGTGCGCTCCCGTGGTCGATGGACGTCCGTGCTGATGGGGACCGTGCTGACACTCCTGGTGGTCCGCCTGGTGATCGGCGGCTCGCTCGTGGCCGGGCTGCTGTCGGCCTGGCCCGTGGGCGTCGCCGGCCTGGTGGTCGGGGTGCTCCCGAGTGCCGTCCGTCGTCGGCGGGGTGACCTGCGCTCGCTCCTCGGTCGGACCTGCCTCCTGTTCGGCCTCGCCGTCCTGGCCACCACCTACGCCGCGGGCGGCACCGGCGACTGGGGCGGCCGCTACCTGCACGTGGCCGCGCCGCTGGCCGTGCCCGTCGTCGTCGCCGCACTGGCCGGCGTGGTGGGGGAGCGTCCGGCTCTCCGCGGGGCGATCCGGCCGCTCGCGGCCTGCGCCGCCGTCCTCCTGCTGATCGGCGTCGCCGCCTTCCACCGCGCGTCGACCACCTCCCTGCTCGCCGTCGAGGCGGTCCGGGCCTTCGAGGAGCCCTCGGTGCTCGACCGGGACCCGATCTTCGTGACCACCTCACCCCTCCTGGGCCGATGGCTCGTGGGCACCTCGCCGAGCGGGTCCGTGCCACGCCTGCTGTTCGTCGATCCCGACGGTGACGTAGGGGCGCAGGCCCGAGCCATCCTGGCGGCGTTCCCGCCGGCGGCTGGCAGCTTCGCCGTGGTCGCTCCGGGCCCGGATGCCCGGACGCTCCAGGCGGCGCTGCGGGGCCGAACGGTGGGCTGCCCCTCGGCTGGCCTGGTCCCGCTCGGTACGTCGTGGCGGACAGCCGTTCCGTGCCGTACCGGCTCCGGCACCTGACGGCGCAGCACCCACCGCGACGAACACGTGTTCTACGGGTCCGACCTGGGGTAGGGTTCGTTCGTGGCGGACACGATCGTGATCCGGGGCGCCCGGGAGCACAACCTCAAGGACGTCTCCCTCGAGCTCCCACGGGACCGACTCATCGTCTTCACCGGCCTGTCCGGCTCGGGCAAGAGCTCGCTGGCCTTCGACACGATCTACGCCGAAGGGCAGCGTCGCTACGTCGAGTCGCTGTCGTCCTACGCCCGGCAGTTCCTGGGCCAGATGGACAAGCCCGACGTCGACATCATCGAGGGGCTGTCGCCGGCCATCTCGATCGACCAGAAGTCGGCGTCGCACAACCCGCGCTCCACCGTCGGCACGGTCACCGAGGTCTACGACTACCTCCGCCTGCTCTACGCCCGGGTCGGCACCCCGCACGATCCCGAGACGGGCGAGGCGCTGGTCCGCCAGACGCCCCAGCAGATCGTCGACAAGGTGCTCCGCCTGCCCGAGGGCACCCGGTTCCAGGTGCTCGCTCCCGTGGTCCGGGGCCGCAAGGGCACCTACGAGCAGCTCTTCGAGGACCTGGCCCGCCAGGGCCTGGCTCGCGTCCGGGTGGACGGCGACGTCTACGACCTGGCCGAGATCACCAAGGGCGACGTGCCCAAGCTGGCCCGCTACGAGATGCACGACATCGAGGTGGTCGTCGACCGCCTCGTGCAGCGCGAGGGCATCGAGCGGCGCCTCACCGAGTCCATGGAGACGGCGCTGACGCTGGCCGAGGGCGTGGCCCAGGTGGAGATCGTCGAGAAGGACGGCACCGTCCTCGACACGCTGATCTTCTCCGAGAAGCTGGCCCGACCCTCCGACGGCAAGTCGTTCGAGGAGCTGGCCCCCCGCAACTTCTCGTTCAACTCGCCCTACGGCAGCTGCTCGACCTGTCAGGGCCTCGGCACCATCTTCGAGGTCGACCCCGAGCTGGTGGTCCCCAACCCCGACCTGTCGGTGGCCGAGGGAGCCATCGCCCCCTGGGCGGGCGGGCACGCCAAGTACTTCCACCGCCTGCTCGAGTCCACCTGTGAGCAGTACGAGATCGACCACGACGCCCCCTGGTTCGAGCTGCCGGCCAAGCAGCGCAAGCTGCTGCTGCACGGGGCCACGGGCGACAACGTGGCGGTGAAGTTCCGCAACCGCTACGGGCGCACCCGCACCTACACGGCCAAGTACGAGGGCGTCGTGCCGTACCTGCGCCGCCGCCACTCCGAGGCCGAGTCCGACTCGGCCCGGGAGTACATCGAGGGCTACATGCGCGAGGTGCCCTGCGCCGCCTGCGACGGTGCCCGCCTCAACCCGTACTCGCTGGCCGTCACCGTCGCCGGGCGCAACATCTACGAGTTCTGCTCGCTGCCCATCGGCGAGGCGTCCGAGCTGGTGCGCGACCTCGAGCTCGACGAGCGCTCGGCCCAGATCGCCGAACGGGTGCTCAAGGAGATCGACGTCCGCCTGCGGTTCCTGTGCGACGTCGGTCTGCACTACCTGAACCTGCACCGTTCGGCCGCCACGCTGTCGGGTGGCGAGGCCCAGCGCATCCGGCTGGCCAGCCAGATCGGGTCGGGTCTGGTGGGCGTGCTCTACGTGCTCGACGAGCCGTCCATCGGGCTCCACCAGCGCGACAACCACAAGCTCATCGAGACCCTCAAGCGACTGCGCGACATCGGCAACACGGTGCTGGTGGTCGAGCACGACGAGGACACCATCAAGGTGGCCGATCACGTGGTCGACATCGGCCCCGGCGCCGGCGAGCACGGCGGCGAGGTGGTCCACAGCGGCTCGGTCGACAAGCTGCTCAAGTCGAGGACGTCGATGACCGGCAAGTACCTGTCGGGCCGCCTGTCCATCCCCACGCCCGAGCTGCGACGCGAGCCCGGCGACGAGTGGATCTCCATCAAGGGCGCCCGCGAGCACAACCTGCGCAACATCGACGTCGACATCCCCCTCGGCTGCTTCGTGGCGGTCACCGGCGTGTCCGGCTCGGGGAAGTCCACCCTCATCAACGACATCCTGCTGCGCTCCCTGATGCAGCGGATCTACGGCTCGAAGGTGCCGCCCGGGCTCCACAAGCGGATCGACGGCATCGAGCACCTCGACAAGGTCATCGACATCGACCAGTCGCCCATCGGGCGCACGCCCCGGTCGAACCCGGCCACCTACACCGGTGTGTTCGACCACATCCGGAAGCTGTTCGCCCAGACGCAGGAGTCGAAGGTCCGGGGCTACCTGCCCGGGCGGTTCAGCTTCAACGTCAAGGGCGGCCGCTGCGAGGCCTGCGCCGGCGACGGCACCATCAAGATCGAGATGCACTTCCTGCCCGACGTCTACGTGCCGTGCGAGGTGTGCAAGGGCGCCCGCTACAACCGCGACACCCTCGACATCCGGTTCAAGGGCCTGACCATCTCGGACGTGCTGAACCTGCCGTGCGCCGAGGCGTTGGAGTTCTTCTCGAACCAGCCCACCATCGCCCGCCACATGCAGACCCTCGTCGATGTGGGCCTGGGCTACGTGCGGCTGGGCCAGCCCGCCACCACCCTGTCGGGCGGCGAGGCGCAGCGGGTGAAGCTGGCCTCCGAGCTGGCCAAGCGGTCCACCGGCCACACCATCTACCTGCTCGACGAGCCCACCACCGGCCTTCACTTCGAGGACATCCGCAAGCTCCTGGGCGTGCTCACCCGCCTGGTCGACCAGGGCAACACGGTGCTGGTCATCGAGCACAACCTCGACGTCATCAAGACCGCCGACTGGATCGTCGACCTGGGCCCCGAAGGGGGTTCGGGCGGGGGGCAGGTGGTGGTGGAGGGCCCGCCCGAGGTGGTGGCCAAGACCCGCGAGAGTCACACCGGTCAGTTCCTGGCACCGCTGCTGCCGGCCTGAGCATGGCGGGGCTGGCCGTGGTCCACCCGTAGGCTCGGCCGAATGCTCGCTGCGCTGCAGGTGGCACTGGCCACCGCCTCGGGATCCGGCTCCGGTCGGGACGAGGCCTTCCACGTGCCCACCTGGCTCTGGTTCGCCTTCCTCGGCGGCGTGGCCGTCATGCTCCTCGTCGACCTCCTGGTCCTGCACAAGGAGGCCCACGAGATCACGATGCGCGAGGCGGCCGTGACCTCGGCGGTGTGGATCGCCATCGGGGTGTCGTTCTCGCTGGTGCTGTGGGCGGTGCTCGACAACGGTGACACCGCGGCGGTCCGCTACCTGACCGGCTACGTCATCGAGAAGTCGCTGTCGGTCGACAACGTGTTCGTCTGGGCGGTGATCTTCGGGTACTTCTCGGTCCCGGGTCGCTACCAGCACCGAGTGCTGTTCTGGGGCATCTTCGGCGCCCTGGTCATGCGGGCGATCTTCATCGCCGTCGGGGCCGAGCTGCTCGAGTCCTTCGAGTGGATGCTGTTCGTCTTCGGCGGCTTCCTGGTGTTCACCGCGGTCCGGGTGGCCTTCCACGACGCGGACGAGATCCACCCCGAGAACAACCCGGTGCTGAAGCTGGTCCGGCGCTTCGTGCCCGTGACCGCCGAGTACGACGGCCAGAAGCTGTTCACCAAGCGGGGCGCCCGCCGGATGGCCACGCCGCTGTTCGTGGTGCTGGTGATGATCGAGGCCACCGACGTGGTGTTCGCGGTGGACTCGGTGCCGGCCATCCTGGCCGTCTCCAGCGACCGCTTCGTGGTGTTCAGCTCGAACGCCATGGCCATCCTGGGGCTGCGGGCGCTGTACTTCCTGCTGGAGGGGATGCGCGACCGCCTCGTCCACCTGAACAAGGGCCTGGGCGTGATCCTGGCCTACGTGGGCACCAAGATGATCGTCTCGCACTGGTACCACATCGATCCGTTCATCTCGCTCGGGATCATCCTCGGCGTGCTGGCGGTGACGGTGGTGGCGTCGCTCCGAGCGACGTCGGGCGAGGACGGACCGGTGCCGGTGGGCACCGCAGGAACGGGCCGAGAGGGGCACTGACATGGCCGTGCGAACGATCGTGGTGGGGGTCGAGGGCTCACCGAACGCCGAGGCGGCGGTCCTGTTGGCTGCCGAGCTGGCTGCGGGGTGCGGGGCCACGGTGGTGGCGGTGCACGCCTTCGAGCCGCTGGCGCTGCTCGGCAAGGTCCCGCCCCCGATCGACTTCGCCGTGCTGGAGGAGACGACCCGCCGGGTGCTCCAGGACGAATGGTGCGCGCCGCTGCGGGACGCCGGCGTGACCTACGAGGCCCGGGTGGTCGAGAACGACCCGGTCCACGGGATCGTCGAGGTGGCCGACGAGGTGGGTGCCGACCTGATCGTGGTGGGGGCCCGCGGGATGAGCCGCCTCAAGGGGTTGGTGCTGGGCAGCACGTCGATCAAGCTGCCGCAGGTGGCCGGTCGCCCCGTGACGATCGTGCCCCACCCCGATCACCGCAAGTAGCCCGGCTGGCGGCGCTCGGGTGCCCACCCGGCGCCTGGGGCCGACCCGGCCAACCCCAACCCCAACCCCAACCCCACGTTCCGCGCGCGTGGAACGGTCGAGGGTCCCGTTTCACGCGCGCGGAACGGGGGGGGGCGTTCCGTCGGCCTCGTTCGGAAGGCGGTCAGGCGACGGCGGCGCCCGTGCGTTGGTGACGGCGGACCGAGTCGACCAGCGCCTCCACCACGCGTGCCTGCTGGGCGGTGGTGATGCCGGGGTACATCGGCAGGCTGAGGATGCGGTCGGCCGCGGACTCGGCCACCGGGCAGCGCCGGTCGGCCAGGTGCGCGAACGCCGGCGTGCGATGGACGGGCACCGGGTAGTGGATGGCCGCCCCGATCCCGGCGGCCTGGAGATCGGCCAGCACGGCGTCTCGCTCGGGCACTCGCACCACGTAGAGGTGCCAGGCGTGGGTGTTGCCCGTCGCGGTGGCGGTGGTCACGATGTCGACGCCCTGGCGCACGGCGTCGTCGAGGAGCGCGGCGTAGCGGGCCGCCGCGGCGCGCCGCAGGTCGTTCCACGCCTCGAGGTGCGCCAGCTTGGCCGACAGGACCGCGGCCTGGATCGTGTCGAGGCGCGAGTTCGTCCCCGGCACCTCGTGGTGGTAGCGGACCCGGCTGCCGTGGGCGCCCAGGAGCCGGACGCGCTCGGCCAGCTCGGATGACCGGGTCAGCACGGCACCGCCGTCGCCGTAGGCGCCGAGGTTCTTGCCGGGGTAGAAGCTGGTCGACGCCAGCGCCACGCCGTGGGCGATGCCCCGGTGGTGGCGGCGGGCGCCCTGGGCCTGGGCGGCGTCCTCCACGACGACCGCCCCGTGGGCCTCGGCCAGCGGGACGAGCTCCTCCATCGGGGCGATCTGGCCGTAGAGGTCGACGGCGATCACCGCCCGAGGGCGGTCGCGGGCGAGCACCGGTTCGAGGGCGACGGGGTCGAGCAGCAGGGTCGCCGGGTCGACGTCGGCGACGCTCACCGCGGCGCCGGCCCGCCACACCGCCTCGGCGGTGGCGATGAACGTGTTGGCCGGCACGACGACCGTGTCGCCGGGCCCGATCCCCAGCGCCCGCAGGCCCAGCTCGATGGCGTCGGTGCCGTTGGCCACGCCGACGCAGTGGTCCACGCCGCAGGCCGCGGCGAAGGCGGCCTCGAAGCGGGCCACGTGGGGCCCACCCACGAACGCGGTGCTGGCCAGGATCTCGTCGACGGCATCACGGACCTCGGCCTCGACGATGCGGTGTTGCCAGCCCAGGTCGAGGAAGGGGACCCCGGCGACGGCGGCCGCGTCCGGTGCGCTCACGATCGGGCCCCCACGGTCGTGGTGGCGCTGTCGAGGGCGACGAGCGCGCCGTCGGAATGGGCCGAGCGGTCCACCGCTTCGAGCACCCGCAGGACGCGCAAGCCCGCCTCGCCGTCGGTCAGCGGCGTACGTCCCGTCCGGATGCACTCGGCGAACTCGGCCACCACGCCGCCGAGGGCTTCTGCCTCCGGGAGGGCCGGGGCGAGCATGTCGCCCGAGCGGTACTGGACCATCAGGCGGCGCTCGTCGTCGCGGCCGAGGCCGCCGGAGACCTCGACGCCCCGTTCGTAGATCGAGAGGCGCTGGGCCGGGTTGGTGTCGTCCCAGACGGCATGGCGGCGACTGCCGCCGACCACGAAGGTCCGGACCTTCACGGGGCTGAGCCAGCTGACGTGCACGTGGGCGATGGCGTCGCCGGGCAGCGTCATGGTGACGTGGCCCACGCAGGCCCGGCCGGCGCCGACCGGGTCGACGCCGTGGGCCGAGACGGCGGTGGGCCGGATGCCGGCCGGCAGGATCGAGTCGAGGATCGACAGGTCGTGGGGGAGCAGGTCCCAGAAGACGTCGGCGTCCCGCTGGATGAGGCCCAGGTTGATGCGCACCGAGTCCACGTAGTGGATGCGCCCGAGCGCGCCCGAAGCCACGTCCTCGCGGATGCGGCGCACGGTCGGCGTGTAGCAGAACGTGTGGTCGCACATGAGGGTGAGCCCCCGCTCGGCGGCCAGCGCCACCAGGCGTTCGGCGTCGGTCGAGGCCAGGGCGATCGGCTTCTCGACCAGCACGTGCTTGCCCGCCTCGAGGCAGGCCCGGGCGATGCCGTAGTGGGTGTCGGCCGGGGTGGCGATCGCGACGGCCTGGATCCGTGGGTCGGCCAGGATCTCGGCCAGGTCGGCGGTGACCCGGACCGACGTGTAGCGGCCGACCACCTGGCGGGCCCGATCGACGTCGAGATCGCACACGGCGTGCAGCCAGGTGCGGTCCGAGGCCATGAAGTTGCGGATGAGGTTGGGGCCCCAGTAGCCCGTCCCCACGACGGCCACCCCGATGTCGTCGGGGTTCGGCTGGTTGGTCCAGTTCACCCGTCCCCATCGGCCGCCGACGGCCGGATTCAACCCACCCCGGGCCGCCACACCCCCGAACATTCGTCGCTCAACGCCCGCCCCCGGCCGCCACACCTCCGAACATGCGTCGCTGTGGCCGGGATGGCGGCCAGATCAGCGCATGTTCGGTGGTGGGGACGGGGTTCGGTGGTGGGGACGGGGTCAGGTGATGTCGAGCATGCGCTGGAGGGCGACGCGGGCCCACTCGGCGTCGACGGGGTCGACCGACACCCGGTTCACCACGTTGCCGGCGACCAGCTGCTCGAGCGTCCAGCACAGGTGCGGGGCGTCGATGCGGAACATGGTGGAGCACGGGCAGACCAGCGGGTCGAGGGAGAGGACCGTCTTGTCGGGCGTCTCGTCGTCCATCCGGTTGACCATGTGGATCTCGGTGCCCACGCCGATGACCGACCCGCTGGGCGCCGCGGCCACCGCCTTGAGGATGTACTCGGTGGAGCCCACCTGGTCGGCCAGCTCGCAGACGTCGTGGGCGCACTCGGGGTGCACGATCACGATGCCGTCGGGGTGCTCGGCCCGGAAGGCGGCGACGTGCTCGGGCCGGAACCGCTGGTGGACCGAGCAGTGGCCCTTCCAGAGCAGGAACCGGGCGCCGAGGTCGGCGGGCTGGAGCCCGCCGAGGGGCTTGCGTGGATCCCACACCCGCATGTGGGACTCGTCGTAGCCCATCTGGAAGCCGGTGTTGCGGCCGAGGTGCTGGTCGGGGAAGAACAGCACCTGGTCGCCCCGGGCGAAGGCCCACTCGAGCACCGCCCGGGCGTTGGAGCTGGTGCAGACGGCGCCGCCGTTGCGACCGACGAAGGACTTCAGGTCGGCGGCCGAGTTCATGTAGGTGATCGGCACCAGGCGGGACAGGTCGGTGTGGTCGCCGAGCTCCTCCCACGCCTCCTCGACCGAATCGATGTCGGCCATGTCGGCCATGGAGCAGCCGGCGTTCAGGTCGGGCAGGACCACCTGCTGGTGGTCGCCGGTGAGGATGTCGGCGGCCTCGGCCATGAAGTGCACGCCGCAGAAGACGATGTAGTCGGCCTCGGGGCGTTGGGAGGCCAGCTGGGCCAGCTTGAACGAGTCGCCGCGGGCGTCGGCCCAGCGGATCACCTCGTCGCGCTGGTAGTGGTGGCCGAGCACGAACAGCCGCTCACCGAGGGTGGCCTTGGCCGCCGCGATGCGGTCGGCCAGCTCCTCGGGGGAGGCGGCGAGGTACTCGTCGGGCAGCGGCCGCTGGAGCCGCAGCGTCACCTCGGTTGCCATGGGGTCCCTCCGTGGGGGTAGGTGGCCCTGCTGGATGACCGGTGGGGACAGCCGGGTCGCCTCGCCCACGGGGATGTCGGTCACAGTGCCGGATATGTCACCGGTGGTTCCCGGCCGGTGTGGTCGGCAGCTTAGGGGGCTGCCGAGTGGTGGAACACGCCCTATCGGGGCCCGATTCCCACCGTCAAGGTTCGGCGCCGACGGCCGATGGAGAGGAGATGACCCTCGTCTCCGAGCCCGCACCGCGCCACGCCCTCGCCGATCCGCCGCCCGAGGCCGAGCCGTCCGGGGCAGGCGACGCGCCCTGGCGTCCGGTGGTCAGCATCACGGTGGCGATGCTCGACGAGGAGCGACACATCGAGTCGTGCCTGCGTTCGTTCGCCCGCCAGAGCTACCCGACCGAGCTGCTCGACGTCATTGTCGTCGACGGCGGCTCCACGGACCGATCCCGCGAGATCGTGGAGGCGTTCGCCGTCGAGCACCCGTGGGTCCGTCTCGTCGACAACCCCCATCGCGCCGCTCCGTTCGCGTGGAACATCGGCCTGGCCGCCGCCCGGGGGGAGGTGTTCGGGATCTTCTCGAGCCACGGGGTACCGGCCGTCGACTTCGTGGAGCGGTCGGTGGCCGTGCTGGCCGAGACCGGCGTCGCCGGCGTGGGGGGGCGCTACGTCCACCGTGGCCTCGACGGCCGCTCGACGGCCATCGGCCTGGCCATGGCGTCGCCGGTGGGGATGGCCTCGCCGCACCGATCGGCGACCCACCGCGCCGAGGTCGACACGATCAGCCACCCGATGTACCGCACCGAGGCGGTGCGCTCGGTGGGCGGCTTCGACGAGCGACTGCTCCGCAACGAGGACTACGAGCTGAACTGGCGGCTGCGCGATGCCGGCGAGCGCCTCCTGTTCGACCCCTCGATCGCCTCGGTCTACCGGCCCCGACCCTCGCTGGGGGCGCTGGCCCGCCAGTTCTGGTGGTACGGGCGCTTCAAGGCCGACGTGCTGGTCGAGCACCCGCGCTCGGCCAAGGTCCGCCACCTGGTACCACCGGCGTTCGCCGCGCTGGTCGCCGCGTCGCCGCTCCTGGCCGCCCACCGCGCCACCCGTCGTCCGCTCCTGGCGGTGGCGGCGGCCTACGTGGGCCTCGTCCTGGCCGGCACCCGCGCCACCCGACCCGCGGAGCACCACGCGTCGCCCACCGTCGTGGCCCGGGCCTTCCCGGTGATGCACCTGTCGTGGGGCGCGGGCGTCTGGGCGGGGCTGGCGGCCCGACTGCGGCGGGGAGCCCGTGGGGGCTGAGCCGACGAGCTGGGTCCGTCGGGCCGGCGTGCTGGTGCTCGCCCGGCTCGCGGCCCAGGGGGTGTCGTTCGTCTGGGTGCTGTGGGCGGCCCGATCGCTGCCACGCTCGGAGATGGGGGCCGTCGGCGTCGGCCTGACGGTGCTCGCCGTCACCTCGGCGTTGGCCGAGCTGGGCACCACGCGCTCGGTCGTGCGCCACGGCGGGGCCGACCCCGCCTCGCTCCGACCGACGCTGGTGGCGGCGTTGGGCTGGCGGGTCGCGGCCGGCGTCGTGGTGGGTGGGGTCGTCGCCGCGGCCGCCGGGCTGGTGGGCGTGCCGGCACCCGGTGCGGTCGTGGTGCTCGCCGTGGTGGTGTCCGCCACCAGCGGGGTGGTCGACCTACTGCTGGCCGGCCTGCGCACGGCGGGAGCGGTTCGCACCGAGGCGGTGGTCCTGGTGGGCGAGCGCACGGCGTTCCTCGTCCTCGGCGGCCTGGCGGTGGCCCGCGGTGGCGGCGCCACGACGGTGCTGGTGGTCTACCTGGCGACCAACCTGGCCAGCCTGGCAGTGGTCGGACCGTCGGCGGCGCGTGCCCTGCAGCCCGCCGTGGGCGGTGTGGCGGGACCGCTCCTCGACGCCGAGGGACGACGCACCGCCGTGGCCACGGCGGTGGGCGCGCTGCTCCCTCGACTGGCCGCCGTGATCGTGGCCGTCGGGGGCACCGCCACCGGCGCTGCCGCGGTCGCCGTGGCCCAGCGTCCGTTCGACGCGCTGGTGGTCCTGGTGGCCACGGGGATGTCGGCGATCCACCCCGTCGCCCGACGAGCGGTGGCCACCGGTGCGGTGGCCGAAGCCCAGCGGGTGATCCGGGCCGCAACGACCGTGGCGGTCGCCGTGGCCCTCGCTGCGCTGGGGGTGGCGGCGCTGGCTCCCACCGAGGTCCTCGGGGTGCTGGCCGGTCGGGGTCGCTACGCCGATGCCGCCGGGGTGCTGGTGGCCGCCGGGGTGGTCGCCGTGGTCTCGGTCCTGCGCCAGGCCCTGGAGGTGGCGGCGCTGGCCGAGGAGCGAGCCGGCGTCGTGGCGCGCGCCGAGCTGGTGGCCCTGGTGACCGGCGGCGCGGTCGGGTTGGCGCTGGTGGGGCCGTGGGGTGCGGTGGGGGCCGTGGCCGCCCAGGTGCTGGCCGAAGCGGTCGCGGCGGCGGGCATCGCGCTCGGGCGGCGGTCGTGGGCGACCGCGGGCCCGGCGTGGGAGGATGGTGCGGCCGACGTCGGGGGGCGTCGCGAGGGGGAGCGATGGGACCAGCCGGTGGAGGGCGCAGCCGTCTGAGAGCGGCGACCGTCGCGACGATCACGGCGGTCGCGCTGTTGGCGGTGGGCTGCACCGCCGCGGTGCCACCGCCGATCGAAGCGGGGCGGGCCGGGGCCGACGGGCCCTGCACCGTCCGGCCGATCCGGGAGGCGGCGAACCCCGCCCAGTGGCAGCTGCCGGTGTTCGTGCTCGAGCCGTCAGGGGCCGCGTCGCCCGGGATCACCGGCGGCCGCTGCGACGACGACCGTCGTCCGGTGCTGCTCTTCGCCCACGGCTACTCGGCCTCGTTCACCGAGGGCTACACCTCGTTCCTCCGCCACCTCGTGGGACAGGGCTTCGTGGTCGTCTACCCCGGCTACCAGCTCGACTTCGACCCACCCGTCCAGTACGCCGCGATGCGGGCGGGGCTGCGGGCCGGTCTGGCCGCCACCGATCGGGCCGACACCTCCCGGATGGGCATGGTCGGCCACAGCTGGGGTGCCGGGATGGGCGCCCGGACCCTGCAGTGGATGGACGCCCAGGGCTGGGGGAACGAGGCGTTGTGGGCGGTGCTGTTCGCCCCGGCGTTCCCCCTCGAGGTGGGCACGGGCCCCGTCGACCTGCCCGAGCACCTGCGCCTGCTGGCCGTGAACTTCGACCGGGACGTCTTCGTCGACACCCGCATCGCGGCCGACCTGGTGCGCTCGGTCCGGGGCCCCCGGGTGGCGCCGCGCCACCTGGCGGTCCGCAGCGACGACGCCGCGTCGCCGCCCCTGTCCTCGGACCACACCACGCCGGTCACCCTGGGCACCGACAGCGACACCGGCCTCGACGTCGACCACTACGACCGTTGGGGCGTGTGGCGACCCGTCGACGCCACGGCCGGCTGCGCCCTGCGCGGCATCTGGTGCGACGAGGACCTCACCGACATGGGCACGCTGCCCGATGGCCACGTGGTTCGTCGCGCCGAGTGGCTCGGCCCGAACGACGACGTCGGTCCGCCGGCCATCCTCGACTGCGACGGCATCCTGGGCCTGGTGGTCGCCACCCGCCCCTGCTGAGCACGCTCGTCGGCCGAGAGCGCCGGCGGAGGCGTCCGCCACCTTCCGAACATGCGTTGCTCAGGCCGGGATCCCGGCCTGAGCAACGCGAGTTCGACGGGTTCGACGGGTTCGACGGGTTCGGCGGATGCTGCGGCCGGCGGGTTCGGTGGGTTCGACGGGTTCGGCGGCCGACGGGGTCGGGCGGCGTCGTTAGCCTGCGGGCGTGGTCGAGCGTCCCCCCACCGGCTCCATCCCCGACGCGCCGGGCAGCTACCAGTTCAAGGACGCGGACGGCCGGGTGATCTACGTCGGCAAGGCCAAGTCGCTGCGGTCGCGGCTGTCGAACTACTTCGTGAACCCGGCCAACCTGCACCCCCGCACGGCGCAGATGGTGGCGACCGCGGCCACCGTCGAGTGGATCCAGGTCCGCAACGACCTCGAGGCGCTCATGTTGGAGTACAGCCTCATCAAGCAGCACCGGCCGCGCTTCAACGTGCGGCTGGTCGACGACAAGAGCTACCCGTACCTGGCCATCACCACCTCCGACATCTGGCCCCGCGCCATGGTGATGCGGGGCGCCCGCCGCAAGGGCGTGCGCTACTACGGGCCCTTCGGTCACGCCTACGCCATCCGCGAGACCCTCGACCTGCTGCTGCGCACCTTCCCCATCCGCACCTGCAGCGACGCCAAGCTGGAGCGGCACGCCCGCCAGGGTCGGCCGTGCCTGCTGTACCACATCGAGAAGTGCGCGGGACCGTGCGTGGGCGAGGTGCCCAAGGGCGACTACGACGCCATGGTCGGCGAGCTGCTCAACTTCCTCGACGGCGACACCGACCCGGTGGTCGAGCGCCTCACCGGCCAGATGACCGAGGCCGCGGAGCAGCTCGAGTTCGAGCTGGCGGCCCGCTACCGCGACCGCCTGGCCAGCGTGACGCGTGCCATCGAGCAGCAGCAGATGGTGGCCGAGCGCGACGAGGACCTCGACGTGATCGGCATCGCCGAGGACGTGCTCGAGGCCGCCGTGCAGGTGTTCTTCGTTCGCCGCGGCCGCGTGGTCGGTCGCCAGGGCTTCGTGCTGGACAAGGTCATGGAGCTGACGCCGGGCGAGGTCAGCGAGCAGGTGCTCGAGGCCCTCTACGGCGAGGAGCCGCCCCTCGGCATGCCCAAGGCGGTGCTGGTGCCGGCGCTGCCCGACGACGTCGGGCTCTACGAGGAGTGGTTGTCGGAGCACCGCGGCTCGAAGGTGGCCATCCGGGTCCCCCAGCGGGGCGCGAAGCGCCAGCTGGCCGAGACGGTCACCCACAACGCCACCGAGGAGTTCCGCCGTCACCGCCTCCGCCGGGCCTCGGACCACAACAGCCGTGCCCGGGCCCTCAACGAGCTCCAGGAGCACCTGGGCCTGCCCGAGGCGCCGTTGCGGATCGAGTGCTTCGACATGAGCCACATCCAGGGCACCGACTACGTCGGCTCGATGGTGGTGGTCACCGACGGTCTGCCCGACAAGCGGGAGTACCGCCGCTTCAAGGTGCGCACGGTGGGCGGTCGGCGCATCGGCGACAGCGACGACTTCGCGGCCATGGAGGAGGTGCTGACCCGCCGCTTCTCGAACTACGTCGACGACCGGGCCAAGCCCGTCGAGGAGCGGGGCCGCTTCCAGTACCCACCCCAGCTGCTGGTGGTCGACGGCGGGAAGGGCCAGCTGGGGGTGGCGTTGCGGGTCCTGGAGTCGTTGGGGCTCGAGGAGGAGATCCCCGTGTGCTCGCTGGCCAAGCAGTTCGAGGAGGTGTTCGTGCCGGGCCAGGCCGACCCGGTGCGGATCCCCCGCCGCTCCGAGGCGCTCTTCCTCCTCCAGCGCATCCGCGACGAGTCGCACCGCTTCGCCATCGGCTACCACCGGGAGCTGCGGGGCAAGCGCATGACGCGGTCGGTGCTCGACGACATCGCCGGGCTGGGCGAGGTGCGGCGCAAGCGCCTGATCAAGGAGCTGGGCGGCGTGACCGCGGTGAAGGCGGCCAGCCGGGAGCAGTTGCGGGCGCTGTCGTGGCTGCCCGACGCCGTGGCCGACGCGGTGTACGACAAGACGCACGGAGCGACCGCCGATGCCTGATCCGTGGGAGGCCCACGCCCGTTGGTGGCAGGACCAGTTCACCGACGGGGTGGACCCCGAGTACACCGAGCAGATCCTCCCGCTCGTGGCCGAGCACCTGCCCTCGTCGGGCCACCTGCTCGACGTCGGCGCGGGCGAGGGCCAGGTGGCCCGTGTGGCGGTGGACGCCGGCCTCGAGGTCACCTGCCTCGACCCGGCGTGGGCCCAGGTGTCGGTCGGCGCCGGCCGGGGCGGTGGGCCGCGGTGGCTCCAGGGGTCGGCCACGGCACTGCCCGTGCGTGATGCCTCGGTCGACGCGGTGGTGGCCTGCCTGGTCGTCGAGCACATCGCCGACCTCGACGCCGCGCTCGCGGAGGTGGCCCGGGTGCTGCGCCCCGGCGGGACGTTCCTGTTCCTCCTGAACCACCCGCTGCTCCAGACGCCCGACAGCGGGTGGATCGACGATCAGATCCTCGACCCGCCCGAGCAGTACTGGCGGATCGGCCCCTACCTGCCCGAGGCCGAGACCGTCGAACAGGTCGAGAAGGGCGTCTTCATCACCTTCTTCCACCGCCCGCTGTCCCGCTACCTCAACGCCGCGTTCGACCACGGGCTGGTCCTGCGTCGCATGGAGGAGCCACCCCCACCACCGGGCTTCGTGGACCGCGCCATCGAGTACGAGCAGGCCATCACCGTGCCGCGGCTGATGTTCCTCCGCTTCGAACGCGCCTGAGACGCGAATCTGGGCCGTCCCTCTCGGAGACCGAGAGGGACAGCCCAGAGGACGCTGGAGGGAGTGAACCTCAGCCGTTGGGGGCGGTGATCACCGAGTCGATGACGTGGATCACGCCGTTGGAGCCCTCGATGTCGGTGGTGACGACCTTGGCGCCGCCCACGGTGACCTCGTCGCCGTTCACCTCGACCAGCAGCTTGCCGCCGTTGAGGGTCTCGACGCTGGTGCCGGCCGCGGCCACGGCGTCAGCCGCCATGATCTTGCCGCTCACCACGTGGAGCTTGAGGACGTCGGCCAGGGCGCCGGTGGGGTCGGCGGCCAGGCTCTCGAGCGTGGCGGCGTCGACCTTGGCGAAGGCGTCGTTGGTCGGGGCGAAGACGGTGAAGGGACCCTCACCGGAGAGCGCCTCGGCCAGGCCGGCCTTGGTGACGAGGTCGACCAGGGTCGAGAAGTCGGGGTTGCCGGCGGCGATGTCGACGATGGTGCCGGAGGCGGCGGACTCGTCCATCTCCTCGTCCATCTCCTCCGCCATGGTGGTGGTGGTCTCGTCGGCGACGGTGGTCTCGGTGGTGTCCTCGGTGGTGGTCTCGGTGTCGTCCGAGCAACCGGCGGCCAGCAGGGCCATCGGAACGGCCAGGACGGCGAGCGAACGGGTGATGCGCATGTCGTACTCCTCAGGGAGGGGGTTGGGTGTTCCCTCTGCTTCGGGGGGGTCGACGCGATCGGATGCACTCCCGCCGAGATTCGTCCGGGCCCGGACGCGCCGGTGCCCCGCCGGGCGGGGGGCGGGGCACCGGGTGTCCCAGGGGGACAGGGGGGCTGGCGGACCAGCGAACGGTCAGGCGTTCGGCGCGGTGATCACCCCGTCGATCACGTGGATGACCCCGTTGGAGGCCTCGACGTCGGGGGCGATGACCTTGACGTCGCCGATCATCACGGCGTCGCCCATCTTGTCGATCCGCAGCTTCCCGCCGTTGAGGGTCTCGACCACGGTGCCGCCCTCGGGGATGTCGGCGGCGGTGATCTTGCCGGCCACCACGTGGAGCTTCAGGACGTCGGCCAGGGCGCCGGTGGGGTCGGCGGCGAGCGTGGCCAGGGTGGCCGGGTCGACGGCGCCGAAGGCGGCGTTGGTGGGCGCGAAGACGGTGAAGGGGCCCTCGCCGGAGAGCGCCTCGGCCAGGCCGGCCTTGACGACGAGGTCGGTGAGCGTGCTCACGGTCCCGCTGCCGGTGGCGACGCCCACGATGGTCTCGAGCTCCGGCGCCGCAGCGCTGCCCCCGCCCTCGGCGGCCGCGGTCGTGGTGGTGGCACCCGACTCGGCGGTGTCGGTGGACGCCTTCTCGTCGTCGGCGCAACCGGCGGCGAGCAGGGCGAGCGGCAGCACGACCGCTGCCAGAGGACGCGAGATGCGCATGAGGACTCCTTGGGAAGGGGGACGCACCTCACCCACGGCGGAGAGGTGCTCCCGAAAGCTACCGACCGTCGTCGTTCCGCGGAGGTACCAAAGGTCCCGGGGACCAAGGTCCCTGGACGAGCCGACCGGCATCCCGGCGGGAATCGGCACCCGACAGCACCCTCGAGCGGGGGAGCCGGCGATACCGTGCACCCCGTGAGCGACTTCGTGGTGATCTCGGGGATGTCGGGTGCCGGACGAACCCAGGTGGGCAACGCGCTCGAGGACCTCGGCTGGTTCGTCATCGACAACCTGCCGCCGGTCCTCATCCCCAAGGTGGCCGAGCTGGCCTTCGGGCCCCGCAGCACCGAACCGAAGGTGGCGTTGGCGCTCGGCCCCTCCACCGACCACGCCGAGGTCGAGATCGCCGTCCAGCAGCTCCGGGCGTCGGGGGCCACGGTGCGGGTCCTGTTCCTGGACGCCTCCACCGAGGTGCTGGTCCGACGCTACGAGAGCACCAAGCGTCGCCACCCCCAGGAGGGGGAGGGCGGACTGGTCGAGGCGGTCGAGCGGGAGCGCACGGTGCTGGCCCCCATCCGGGAGTCGGCCGACCTGGTCATCGACACCTCGGAGCTCAACGTCCACGAGCTGCGGAACCGGATCGTCGAGCGCTTCGCCGACCAGGATCCCGATCAGCTCATGCAGACCACGATCATGACCTTCGGGTACAAGTACGGGCTGCCGGGCGACGTGGACCTGGTGATCGACTGCCGCTTCCTCGAGAACCCCTACTGGGACGTCACGCTCCGCGAGCTGACCGGGTTGGACCAGCCGATCCAGGACTTCGTGCACGCCCGGCCCGAGGCCGGCGAGTTCCTCGACCGGCTCGAGTCGCTCCTCGAGCTGCTGATCCCCGCCTACCGGAACGAGGGCAAGGCCTACCTGACCATCGCGCTGGGCTGCACCGGCGGTCGGCACCGCTCCGTGGCGCTGGCCGAGGCGCTGCGTGATCGGCTGCGCAAGATGAGCGTCGAGCCCCGGGTCCACCACCGGGACGTGGCGAAGTGACGACCGGCCCGAGCCCGGCGGTGGTGGCCATCGGGGGCGGACACGGGTTGAGCGCGTCCCTGCGGGCGCTGCGGACCTTCGCCGGGTCGCTGACGGCGGTGGTGTCGGTGGCCGACGACGGCGGCTCCACCGGTCGGCTGCGGGAGATGCGTGAACGACCCGCCCCCGGTGATCTGCGCAAGAGCCTGGTCGCGCTGGCCCGCCATGACTCGCTGCTGACCCGCGCCTTCGAGCACCGCTTCGGCGAGGGCGACCTGGAGGGCCACGCGTTCGGCAACCTGTTGATCGCGGCGTTCGAGGAGGTGTGCGGCGATCTCGTGACCGCGCTCGACGAGGCCGGCGTGCTGGTCGACGCCGTCGGTCGGGTCCTGCCGGCGACGCGGGAACCGGTGCGGCTGGTGGGCACCGACGGCGAGGGCAACGAGGTGGTGGGCCAGGTGGCCGTGAACTCCACCGTCGGCATCCGCTCCGTGGCCCTCGACCCGGTCGACCCGCCGGCTCCGGCCGACGCCGTGACGGCCATCCGCACCGCCGACCTGGTGGTGCTGGGGCCCGGCTCGCTCTACACCAGCGTCCTGGCGGCCACCGCCGTGCCCGCGATCCGGGCCGCGGTGGCCGAGGCGGCGGGGCGCCTCGTCTACGTCTGCAACCTCATGCCCCAGGCGGTGGAGACGGCCGGGTACGCCCTGGTGGACCACGTCGACGCGTTGCGCCGCCACGGGCTCTGCCCTGCCCACGTGCTCTACGACCCCCGTCGCCTCGACGACTCGGTGCCGGTCGAGGGCGCGGTGGCCGCAGCGTTGGCCGACGACTCGGGCACCGTCCACGACAGCGACCGGTTGGCCGCGGCCCTGCAGGCGCTCCTGTAGGGGGATGTCAGCGAGGCCGCGGACTGGCACCGGGGGTGCCGCGTCTGGTCGCATAGGGTGACGCGCCGGCCCTCCGTGGGCCGCGAATCGAGACGCCCCGCAACGGTGCGGGGCACCGAACAGGGGAGTGCCATGAGCGTTCGTGTTGGTGTGAACGGCTTCGGCCGCATCGGTCGCAACTTCTTCCGGGCGGCCAAGGCCCGCGGCGTCGACATCGACTTCGTCGCCGTGAACGACCTCGGGTCGCTCAAGACCATGGCGCACCTGCTCAAGCGCGACTCGGTCGGCGGCACCTTCCCCGGCGACATCGTGGCCACCGACGAGGGCATCTCCGTGGACGGCGACGTCCTCAAGGTGCTCCAGCACCGCAACCCCGCCGAGATCCCGTGGGGCGACCTGGGCGTCGACGTGGTCATCGAGTCCACCGGCATCTTCACCAGCCGTGACAAGGCCGCCGCCCACCTCGAGGGCGGTGCGCCCCGGGTGATCGTGTCGGCACCCTCCGACGGCGCGGATGCCACCTTCGTAGTCGGCGTCAACGACGACACCTTCGACCCGGCGGCCCACACCGTGGTCTCGAACGCCTCGTGCACCACCAACTGCTTCGTGCCGCTCATCAAGGTCCTCGACGACGCCTTCGGCGTCGAGAAGGGCCTCATGAACACCATCCACGCCTACACCGGCGACCAGATGCTGGTGGACGGCCCCCACTCCGACCTGCGCCGGGCCCGCGCCGCCGCGGTCAACATCGTGCCCACCTCCACCGGCGCCGCCCGGGCCACCAGCCTGGTGCTCGAGTCGATGAAGGGTCGTCTCGACGGCACGTCGCTGCGGGTGCCGATCCCCACCGGCTCGGTCACCGACTTCACCGGCCTGCTCAACCGCGAGGTCACCGTCGACGAGGTCAACGCCGCGTTCAAGGCCGCCGCGTCGGAGGGTCGCCTCAAGGGCATCCTCGAGTACACCGAGGAGCCGATCGTCAGCTCCGACATCGTGGGCTCGACCTACAGCTCGATCTTCGACTCGGGCCTGACCATGGCCATGGGCAACATGGTCAAGGTGCTCTCCTGGTACGACAACGAGTCGGGCTACTCGAACCGGCTGGTCGACCTGGCGCTCATCGTCGGCGCCGCCAACCAGTAGTCCCCGTCGATGCAGTTCGGCGTTCCTGAGCTGGAGGACCTCCCCGACGTGTCGGGGAGGTCCGTGCTCGTCCGTGTCGACTTCAACGTGCCGCTCAAGGACGGGGTCATCACCGACGACCTGCGGATCCGGGCGGCGCTGCCCACGCTCAACTGGCTGACCGAGCGGGGGGCGAAGGTCACCTGCTGCACGCACCTGGGCCGGCCCAAGGGCGAGCCCGACCCGAAGTACTCGGTGGCTCCCGTCCGGGCCCGGCTGGCCGAGCTGGCTCCCGGGGTCGAGCTGTTGGAGAACGTGCGCTTCCACGCCGGTGAGACGAAGAACGACCCGGCGTTCGTGGCCGAGCTGATCGCCGGCCACGACCTGTACGTCAACGACGCCTTCGGAGCCTCGCACCGGTCCCACGCCTCGATCGTGGGGCCGCCCGAGCACCTGCCGTCGGCCGCCGGGCGCCTGCTGGCCAAGGAGGTCGAGGTCATCCTCGGGCTCCGCCAGGACCCCACCCGGCCCTTCGTGGCCATCACGGGCGGGTCGAAGGTGTCCGACAAGCTGGGCGTCATCAACGCCCTGCTGGGCGTGGCCGACTCGCTGATCATCGGCGGGGGCATGTGCTTCACGTTCCTGGCCGCCATGGGCCACACCATCGGGTCGTCGCTCTTCGAGGCCGATCAGGTGGACACGTGCAAGGCGCTGCTCGACGAGCACGGCGACCGGCTGCACCTGCCGTCCGACATCGTGGGCCTGGGCCCCGGCGGGAAGCTGTTCGAGCCCGAGGCCGGCGGCGAGGTCCGCAACTTCGGGCGATCGCTGCCCGACGGCTGGATGGGCGTCGACATCGGGCCGGGCTCGGCCGCCGAGTTCAGCGACATCATCCGTGACGCCGCCACCATCCTGTGGAACGGCCCGATGGGCGTCTTCGAGGACGCCCGCTTCGAGGCCGGCACCAAGGTGGTGGCCGAGGCCGTCGCCGAGAGCCGGGGCTTCTCGGTCATCGGCGGGGGCGATTCGGCCGCCGCGGTGGCGCAGTTCGGCCTGGCCTCGCAGGTGGGTCACGTGTCCACCGGCGGTGGGGCGTCGCTGGAGCTGATCGAACAGGGCGACCTGCCCGGGCTGGCCGCGCTGCGGTCGGCCGCCGAACGAGGAGCGTGACATGGCCGGACGGACGCCGCTGATCAGCGGCAACTGGAAGATGCACCACAACCACCTGGAGGCGCTCGCGCTGGTCCAGAAGCTGAGCTACGCGCTCGCCGACCACGACTTCGGCAAGGTCGAGGTCTCGGTGCACCCGCCCTTCACCGACCTGCGGACCGTGCAGACGGCCATCGAGTCGGACCGGATGAAGTTCTCCCTCGGCGCGCAGAACTGCCACTGGGAGGACAAGGGCGCCTTCACCGGCGAGGTGTCGCCGGTGTTCCTGGCCAAGCTCAACATTAAGTACGTGATCGTGGGCCACTCCGAGCGGCGGGAGCTGTTCGCCGAGACCGACGAGAGCGTCAACCTCAAGGTGAAGTCGATCTTCAGGGTTGGCATGACGCCGATCATGTGCTGCGGCGAGACGCTCGAGGAGCGTGAGGCCGGCGGCGCCGAGGCCAAGGTCGAGGGGCAGATCCGTGGCGGGCTCGAGGGCGTGCCGGCCGACCAGGTGGCCCGCATGGTCATCGCGTACGAGCCCATCTGGGCCATCGGCACCGGCAAGACGGCGACCTCCGAGGACGCCCAGGCCATGTGCGCCCACGTGCGCTCGGTGGTGGCGTCGCTGGCCGGCGCCGAGGCGGCCGCCGCGGTGCGCATCCAGTACGGCGGGTCGGTGAAGCCGGGCAACGCGGCCGAGCTGATGGCCCAGCCCGACATCGACGGTGCCCTCGTGGGCGGCGCCAGCCTCGAGGCCGACGACTTCGCCGGCATCGTCACCTACCACCGCTGACCGACGCTTCGTCCCTCGTCGTTCTCTGGGTGGTGCCGTTCGGTTTCCGAAAGGCACCACCCGCGGAACGGTGACGGGTCAGTGGAGGACGGCGTCGGCGGCGGCTTCGCCGGAACGGACGGCGCCCTCCATGTAGCCGTTCCACACCGGGGCGCACTCGGCGCCGGCCCAGTGGAGGGGCCCGATCGGGGTGCGCAGCGCGTGGCCGAACGCCGTCCAGGTGCCGGTGGTGAAGTGGGCGCCGTAGCAGCCGCGGCTGAACTCCTCGGCGGTCCAGTCGCGCTCCAGGTACTCGATCGGCGCAGCGGCGCGGGGCCCGAAGTAGCGGACGAGGCAGTCGACCATGGCCGCTCGGCGGTCGTCGAGGCTGCGACGGGACATCTCGCGCCCGTCGTTGGCCTCCATGAAGCCCACCAGGATGCCGGGGGTCCCCGACGGCGGTGAGTTGTCGAAGGTGACCTTCACCGGGCCGACGTCGGAGGCGGCCTGGCCGGTCAGGCCCTCGTCGCGCCAGAACGGCCGGTCGTAGACGCAGTAGGCCTTGATGACCGACCCGGCGGGGAGCCGCTGGGTGAGCTGGTCCCGCCAGGCGGGCAGGATCGGGTCGTAGTCCAGGCGGCCGGACAGGGTGGGCGGCAGGGTGACGATGGCCCGGTCGCCCGACAGCTCCTCGCCCGAGCGGGTGACGACGGTGACGCCGTCGGCCGACCAGCGCACCGTGCGCACGGGGCAGCCGAGCAGCACCCGGTCGCCCAGCTCGGCCGCCATCCGCTCGGAGATCTGCGCGGTGCCGCCCACCAGGCGGTCCTGCTGGGCGCCCCGATCCACCGAGATGAGGGTCTCGAAGTCGTTGCCCGAGCGCAGGTAGAAGAGCGCGTGGAGCAGGGAGAGGTCGCCGGACTCGGCCGAGAAGACGGCCTCGGTGGCGATGCGGAAGTAGCGGCGGCCCACGTCGGTGCGGAGGTTCCGCCGGATCCAGGTCTCGAAGGTCTGGGCGTCGAGGCGGCCGGCCTTCGGGGCGGCCCACGGCGACTCGAGCGGCACGCCCTTGGCCAGGCGGTCCAGCCGCAGCAGGCCCTGGCCGATGTCGGCCAGCACGAAGGGGCTGAGCTTGGGCACGGCGCCCTTGGCCGAGCCCATCAGCGAGCGCTTCCCGTCGAGGTGCACGACGTGGCGGCCCTCGTTCCAGGTGGGGAAGGTCTCGAGGCCGAGCTCGGTCACCAGCTCGTACATGCGGGTCTGGCCGGGCCCCAGCCACTGGCCGCCCAGTTCGATGGGCGTGCCGTCGGCAGTGGCGCCGGCCTCGGTGCGGCCGCCGACGCGGTCGCGGGCCTCGACGACGGTGACCGAGGCGCCGGCGGCCACCAGGCGACGGGCCGCGGCCAACCCGGCCAGGCCGGCACCCACGACGATGACATGGCGGTCGCTCATCAGCGCCCCCTCAGCGGTCGGCCAGCGTGAGGCCGGCCCGGCGGTTCCGCACCCGCCAGTAGCGGCGCACGACCGGCGGCCGGCGGTCGATGATGCGCCCACCGATGGCGGCGTGCACGGTGGCGTCGGACGCGGCGAGCAGTTCGACGAGCTGGTCCTCGAGAGCGTCGGCCTCGGCGACGGCGGCGGCGAAGCCCTCGCGGTCGGTGGGTGGTGCGGCCACGAAGCGCGCCTCGAGCGGCGCCCGCGCCGCGTCGACGAGCGGCAGGGCGTGGTCGGGGTCGCGCACCGCCCGCCGGTGGAGCAGCTCGTGGCGCCACCACCGGGCGGCGGCGTCGAAGCGGTCGGTGGGGGCGGGCCCGAGGTCGAGGGGGTGCTCGACGGCGACGGGCTTGAAGATCGACGTGCAGGGCGCGGCGGAGGCGGTGGCCCAGTGGTGGGCGCCGTCCGGACCCAGCCGTGACACCCACGACGCCGTGGTCTGGGTGGCGGCCACGAGCCCGCCGGCGTGGGCGCAGGGGGCGGCGAGGCCGCCGAAGAGCGGCGAGTAGTCGGGGGTGTCGTCGAGGGCGTCACCGTGACGCCGCAGAGCGGCCATGAGGTCGAGGGGGCCGCTCGCCGCGGCCGCGGCCGGCTCGGTGATCGCCCGACGGAGCGAGCACCGGGTGCCCCAGTCGTGGAGGCGGTCGGCGTGGTGCTCGGCGAAGCCCTCGATGGTGAGGCCGTTCGAGATGGACCGGGCGCCCGAGGTCACCCGTTCGGTGGCCCACTTCGGGCCGGCGGTCTCGAGCACCCACGCCTCGGTGCCGTCGGCCACCAGGAAGCTGTTGTGGTACGTGAACGAGCGGCGCTCGTGCCCGCACCCGCCGCCCTGCCCGTGGGCCTCGAGCAGCTCGACGAGCACCTCGACGGCCGCCTGGGCGGTGCCGGCCCGCTCGAGGGCCAGGCGGAGCAGGTCCATGCCGGTGAGGCCCACGTCGTCGTAGGGCTGGTCGGTGAAGACCGCCTCGTTGCCGATGGTGACACCGGCGTCGTTGGTGCCGATCTCGGCGCCCCACATCCAGAACGGGCGGGACACGAGGGTCGCCCGGGTGGCGGCCACCTGGGGGATGTCGATCCAGGTGCAGCGGGCCCGGCTGCCGGCGGTGTGGGTGGTGGCGGGCGTCCACTCGAGGAGCTGGGCCTCGTTGGGGTCGCGGTCGGAGTTCTTGGCGAACAGCACCCCGTCAGGGCCGACCTGCACCATGGTGTCGCACACGCCGGCAATCTAGAGGCCCGGGTTCGTGGGGGTCGGCGGGCCCGCTGCTATCGTCGTGCAGTCCGTTCCCGCTCGCCCGGAGCCCCCCGTGTACATCGCCACCCTGGTCCTGCAGTTCCTCCTCAGCATCGGTCTGGTGTTCCTCGTGCTCATCCACAGCGGCCGGGGCGGCGGTCTCTCCGACATGTTCGGTGGTGGCCTGGGTGCGTCGGCGGCCGGGTCGACGGTGATGGAGAAGAACCTGGATCGCCTCACGGTCATCGTGGCGCTGCTCTTCGCCTTCAACTCGGTGATCCTGGCGCTGGTCATCGACCGCTGACCGGTCCGGCCTGGGGGATCTCCCCACCGGCCGAATCTCCAGCCCGGGCAGGGGCCGTCCGATGAGACCGGGTGCGAATCCGTCGTCGCGTCTGGACACCGGCCGTGGTCGGCGTGGCCCTGCTCGCCGCCGGCTGCGGCGCGGACTCGGACCCGCAGGCCGCCGCGGTGGAGGCCATCGCACCGGAGGGGGGCGGCGTGCTGCGCCTGGGCGTGGTGGGGCCCGTGGTGGTCGACCCGCTGGCGGCGTCGGTGGGCGACCCGCTGCACACGCTGGTGGCCGACGCGGCCTTCGACGGGTTGACCGAGGTGGACCCCGGCACCGGTGAGGTGCGGCCGTCGCTGGCGTCGTCGTGGTCGAGCGACGACGGCGTGACGTGGACCTTCGAGCTGGACCCCGAACGCACCTTCGCCGACGGCACCCCGGTGACGGCTGCCGACGTGGTGGCGTCGCTCGAGCGGGCAGCCCGGGCCGAGGGCGATGCGGCGCTGTCGGCGGTGCAGCTCGAGGGGATCGAGGGCGTGGCCGACCTGCGGATGGGTGCGGTCGAGCACGCCGGCGGCCTGGAGGCGACGTCGGAGCAGGTGGTGACGGTGCGCCTGACCGCCGCCGACCGGGAGCTGCCGGCGATCCTGGCCGACGTGACCTTCGGGGTGGTTCCCGAGTCGGCGATCGCCGCGGCAGCGGCCGGTTCCGACGGCGGTGTGGGGTTCGCGGTGGGATCGGGGCCGTTGGGGCGCATCGGCCGTGACGACGAGGTGGTGACGCTGGACCCGGCGGGGGAGCGGCCGCCCGACGGGCTCGACGGGGTCGTGGTGCGCTCGTACGCGACGGGCGAGGCCGCGCACGAGGCGTTCGAGCGGGGCGAGGTGGACGTGGTGGCCGCCGGGGCCGATGACGGCGAGTCGGACCGGCGGACCCGGGTGCCGGTGGGCGTCGCCTACCTCGGAGCGAACGTGGGGTCGGCACGCCTGGCCGATGCGGGGCAACGTGCCACCGTGCTGGGCTCGGTGGAGCGGAGCGCCCTGGCCGGGGCGGTGGGCGGCGAGGTGGCCGGCCGACTGGCCCCGGCGTCGACGCCGGGCAGCGACCTCTGCGCGGCGTCGTGTCCGTTGCCGGCGGTCGAGGATTCGGGTGCGGCGTTGGGTGCGGTGGCCGCGGCCGGACCGCTGTGGCTGCTGGTGGGACCGGGCGACGCCTTCGCCGCGGTCGCCGACGAGCTGATCGCCCGGTGGGGTGAGGCCGGGTTGGTGGTCGAGCGCGTCGGTGGGACGGAGGCCGAACTGCAGGCGGCGCTGGGCGGCGGCGAGTACGACCTGGTGCTGTGGGGTACGGCCGGGCTGACGCCGTCGCCCACTGCGTTCCTGGCGGCATCGTTCGCGACGGGCGGGGACGAGAACGTGGTGGGGCTGGGTTCGGTCGAGGTGGACGCTGCGTTGGCGACGGCGCGCTCGACCGCGGACGACGCCGAGCGGGCGAATGCGTTCGGTGCCGTCGATCGGGCGGTCGTGCAGGCGGGAGCGGCGGTGCCGTTGGTGCGCCTGGGCCCGGCGGTGCTGGTAGCCGAGCGGGTGGCGATCTCGTCGCCGCCGGAGGGTGTGCCGGGGCCGGTGCTGCTCGACGTCCGTCGGACGACGATCACGCGCTGAGAGTCGGCGCCGGCCGCCCGTTCGATGTCGAGGGGGTCGTGGCCGCTGCGCTACTGTGTCGGCCGCTCCGGGCTCCGGAGCGGACCACGTCGGAGTGGCGGAATTGGCAGACGCGCCAGACTAAGGATCTGGTGTCCGCAAGGACGTGGGGGTTCAAGTCCCCCCTCCGACACGCACCATAACCCCACGGGGGAGAGCCTCTACTTGGACTCTCCCCTCGGGGTGGTAGGTCAGGGAGATCCCGAGCTCCTGGTAGAGCTCGTTGCGGTCGGTCTCGTCGGCTTCGGCGAGCAGGGTGACGATGTCTTGGAGTGCGTCGACCAGTGCCCGCACTTGGGTCTTGGTGAGCTTGCCGCCGGGGACGGAGCGTCCGAGCTGTGCTTGGAGGGTCTTGCGTTCGCGTTCGACTTCGGCGATCCAGGTGATGAACGGTCCGATCTCGGCGTCGGGGGCGTCGAGGGCGGAGCGGTACTTGGCGAGGCGGCGGTCGCAGTCGGCGATCTGGGCGGTGAGCTCGGCGGTGAGCTCGGCGTGGCGTTCGTCGGCTCGAGGGTCGGGTTCGTCGACGGCGGCGAGGGTCTCGATGGTGCGGTCGATGTCGGCGTGGAAGGCGTCGTTGAGGAATCGGTTGAGGCCGTCGACGACGGCGGATTCCTTGACGTAGATGCTCTTGGGGTGGTCGTCGCAGCCGGGGTAGTCCTCGGTGAACTTGCACCGGTAGTAGGCGCGGCCGTGGTTCCACTGACCCTGCATGCGCCGGCCGCACTTGCCGCAGCGCATGAGCCCGGCCAGCTGGTAGTTGCGGCGTTGGGTTGGGGCGCGGCGGGTGCGGGTGTTCTCCCCGAAGATCGCTTGGGCCGCCTGGTACTGCTCGAGGGTGACGAGGGGTTCGTGGGTGGGGTCGGGTGACCAGATCCATTGTGAGGTGTCGTTCCAGCGCATGCGGGTCTCGTGGCCGAGGCTGACGTCGTCGACGTCGATGAGGACCTCGTCCTTGCGTTGCTTGTTCCACACCTCGAAACCGGTGTAGCGGGGGTTGTGGAGGATCGCTCGGATGGCGCTCTTCGCCCAGCGTCCCCGCCCGGAGGCACGGTGGGTGTTGCGGTCGGGGTCGTGGCCAGAGGGGGAGGCGATCCCGTCTCGGTTGAGGTCCTCGGCGATGAGGTGGAGGCCCTTGCCGGCGATGAACTCGTCGAAGATGCGGGCGACGACCGGTGCGGCGGTGGGGTCGGGAGCGAGAACCCGGAGGCGCTGGCCGTTGACGGCTTTGCCGGGGTTGGGGTGTGGGCCGGCATCGGCGAGGAGGTATCCGTAGGGTGGCCGCCCACCGAGGAAGCGGCCCTCGATCGCTGCCTGTGAGGCCATGGCGGTGCGGACCCGGGTCTTGATGCGGGAACGTTCGCCCTTGCTCATCCCGCCGTAGAGCGACATCACCAGGTCGTGTGCTTCGGAGCCGGGGTCGACGGCGCCGCCGACTTCGGGGACCCACAGGCCGATGCCGTAGTGGACGAACACGGGGAAGGTGAGGCCGAACTGGTTACCGTAGAAGGCGCGTTGAGGTTCGCCGATCACTACAGCGTCGAACCCTCGGCGAGGGTCGCGGAAGGCGTCGAGGAGGCGTGCTGCCTCGGGCCGCCGTTTCCACGGCAGCGATCGTGACTGGCCGATGTCGAAGTACTCCTCAACGATCTCGCCGGCGGGTTCGATGACCTGTCGGGAGCGTGCGAGTTGCCAGTTGCGGGAGGACTTGGGGTCTTGTTGGTCCTCCGTGCTCACCCGTCCGTAGAAGGCGAACCTGTTCATGATTGTCATGAGGCTAGGCGGTCGGCGTTCTCGTCGCTGCCGGGATCAGTCGCGGTCCGCACTGCGGCCTTCCGCATGATCCGGAGCAGCACCCGAGCCGCACCCGGGGTGAGCAGAAGGTCACCACCGCAGGGTTCGTCGGTCAGGTGAATGCTCTTGTTGTCTTCGTCATGCCGGCTCATGCCGAGGAGAAGCGCGACCGTTGAGGACGAGAGCGACATGGCAACGCGAAGTCTCCAGGACCTATCCAACGAGCAACCGGCTAGGTCCTTCAGGCCCTGACCCTTCGTGAGCCTGGTGCTCCTAGCGACGTTGGGCCTCGGCTCCCCGGTGGCTTCGGTCACCCTGCCCGGTTCCGTTCGAGCGCCGCACCCTGTGGGGAGCTACGGCGTCGGTGGATCGGAAGGCGGTACCCGACTGGTTCGGCTGTGGTTCGCCGCGAACTGCTCGAGATGAGGGCGGTCGAAGGCTGCCGGGTAGATCACCGTGAATCGCCCTGGGTTTGATGGAGGCTCGGGCTATTTGATTCCAACCCTGTCGGGGTCGGGCTGTTGGGCAGCGTAGAAGGCTGCTTCGAACTCGGTCGGGGGGACAT
>Ga0209573_1000154_pt1 | contig 175839 bp, 133 predicted proteins | sample TNRBio252014_DNA_FD_185870 | JGI IMG/M metagenome (GOLD analysis project Ga0209573, IMG submission 185870) | Wastewater treatment Type I Accumulibacter community from EBPR Bioreactor in Madison, WI, USA - TNR Reactor_6/25/2014_ DNA (SPAdes)... | ecosystem: Engineered > Bioreactor > EBPR >...
CTTTTCGTAAAATGAGCGAAATGCCACAAAGCGTAAAGGTTTTGCATCCTGCTTTCACTTCTACCGTCTCGTCTCCAACCAGTCTGTTTTTTGTTTTATACTTTGGCCAACATATAGTTTATAGGTTACTCGTTTTCAACCTTTTAGGTGTTGACATGAACAAAGCGAACTGACGAAATAGCATCAACCTTTCAACACCCAAAAGGGTTGTAAGCGTTGGTGGGTAAAGCAAGTACTTAGACAAAATAGCATCAAGCTTTCAACACAGCATTGATGGATAAAGCAAGTGCTTAATAGCTAATTGGTATTACATGACGCTCTAATGGCAGGACGACCCTTAAAAAATCCGTCGGAGCAAGGATAATTCCGGAATAGCGCAATAAGGTCACCGTCCGAGGTACACGTTTTTTAACCTGTTTTGGTTTCGGTTTTCAGTGCCCTGAGCGCACCGACCCACCAATCGGCATCGCGGGTAACCTCGCGCACCTTCACATCCGAAAAACGCGGGATGAGAGCAATGATGAAGTCGGGAACTTGTTGCCAGCGGTCTTCTATAACGAGTTGTGATAACGCTTGGGCGGCAGTCCGGCTCCAGCGCCATTTTTCGCGCATTTCTTCAGCCTTTTTCCAATAATTCCGGTCGTCCCAAGCCTGTACACTTTCGTTGATGGTATCATAGATGCCTCGAAGGTTAAAGACCAGAAACGCCGTCATGTCTTTTGCTTCGTCATCAAATTTGGGCTTGGTTGCTAAGAGGCGAATGACCTCGGCACAGGAGCGGATGTGGTTTTGGCGGAGTTTGGCAGAATCTGTACTGCCCACACGTTTAACGGCCATTTTTTGCTTGGAAAATAAGGGGAAAAACGAAGAGTTCAAGCCTTGGTAAACACAATAAAAATGTTCTTCAAGTTCAGGTGAGTTTTAGAACCAACATCGTCATATCATCGCGTTGCCCGGCTTTTCCAACAAAACCTTGTACCTCCTCTTGCAGCCGTTGAATCAAGTTTTCCGGCAAAAGTTGCCCATGTTGACTTACCAACCCTGCCAAATGTCGGTCTCCGAAAACCGCGCCTTGTTCATTTGCGGCTTCCGAGAAACCATCTGTATAAAGCACAATGGTATCTCCGACATACAAATCTATGGTAGCCGTCTCGATAAGGGCGTCAAACTTTGCACCATTCGCCATCCCGATAGCCATCCCGTTTGGACGTAAACTTTCTGCAATTTGGCTATTAGACCGTTTTAGGAGGGTTGGGTTGTGTCCGGCACGGGCAAAGGTAAACGTGCGGTGTTTAAGGTCAAGAATACCATATACAACAGAGACAAAAATGCCCGGACGCACGTTTCGGCGAAAGTGGCGGTTTAGACGCACAAGGACTTCTGCCGGAGCATCTGCCTCCATCATCAAGGTTTGGAGCATCCCTTTGACCAAGGTCATGTAAAAAGCGGCTTGAATGCCTTTCCCGCTAACGTCCCCAATAGCAATGCCCAATCTGTTTTCATCCAATTGCAGCACTTCGTAGTAGTCGCCGCCTGTTTCTTGGGCGGCATTACAAATTGCGGCAATGGCAAGTCCGGGGATTTCGGGCATTTGAAGGGGAAGGAAGGATTGTTGCACCTCGTGAGCGATTTCCAACTCGCGTTCCACACGCTTTTGATTGGCTATTTCTGTCAGATATTTCGGGGTTTCTTCGGGCAAGAGGTCTTCTTTCCTGCCTTTAATCCATGCAACAAGGCCATATGCGGCCAATAGCCCCACAAAAAGCAATAGAAATACAAAATCTGGCCGATCTGGTGGGGCATGGGCAAACCAATTTGTGGAGAGCAAGTCCGTTGCAAAAAAAAGCAAATAGGCCAAAAAGACGGTAAGCAGGTCAAAGCGTCTAAAGGCCCATGAAAATGCAAGCGCTAAGACAAAGAAAAACAAAAAATTGTGGTACAGCGGAAATATGGGCGCAGAAAACAGAGGGATGGTAGCAAGTACCACCGATACCAAGACGTACCACCAAATTACATTGACACGAGGTTTGAGCCAACTCCCAACGCCCCCATATATCAATTGGAAGAATAAAACACCGTTAAACGTGCCATAAAAAAGGACATACAAAAAAGGGGAAGGGACTTGGTTTGCCAAAAGCTCATCGGGGCCATTTCCACTAAACACCATTAGTGCATCCGAGAAAAGCCACCAATACACACCCGAAATCCCTAAAAATATGCCTGTAACCGCAATGGCTTGAAGGATGGTACGCCCGATAACGGCATTGTACACAGATAAACGCCGCAGTAATTGTAAGGAACGGCGCTTTTCAGGCCAAACGGCATACATCATGGCATCCGTAGCCCCCGAAAGCATAAACATTAGCAAAGCTCCTGCGGCTCCACCAAAAAAAACGGCCAACAAAATCCCTAATCGCGCTTCTAAGGGCATTGCTATATTAGCAACATCGTTCCAAACGGTGATAACCAGCATGGCCGTCAATGCACCACCCACAAAAAGACCATCGCGTGTTGCTGACTGTATATCCAGAATACGCGCAGAGATGCGTCTAAAAAAGACGAAGAGATAAAACAAGATAAGCCCGATGGCCACCACACCAAAAAGCAGGGTGATCGGTGCGGTTTCATGACGGAGATCGGGTACAAATGAGGCTGTCTTGGTGGATGAAAACGTGGAGCGAATGCTTAAGAGTTGTGCATTTTGGGTAAGCCGGACGGAAGTTCGCTGTACCAAACCGTGAAGGGGGGACTGAGCAGAAAACTGGAGGTGTGCAACCGAATTACGAACCCAAAGCGAGTCTAAGCGGAAAGAGAGACCTTTGTTAGCCGTGGTATTTAGGTGTGCCCGAGCCAGTGCATTGGCCGCTACGGAGCCAAGCGCTTGAGGTTCTCCGGCCAATAACCGAGGGACATCTATGGCGGAAGGTTCGTTTCTCAGGGTTTGGGACAAGGCTTCGCCCGTCAGGGTATCGGGTATTGAGAAGTAAAAAAGCGGGCGGTTGGTAGAATCGGCTTTGCCTTCAAGCCGAGAGATCAATGCCCGTCGCTGGTCTGTGCTTAAGGACAAGTGCTGCTGACGAATGCGGCTTAAAGCACTCATTAAGCCAGCATCACTCCCCTTTACAACATCCAAAAGTTGGGATTCTTGCCGTAAGCCCCATATATGGCCATCTTGGGTGAGCAGCACCTCTACCGCTGGGCCGCGCTGCATGACTTCGCCACCCCGCCGAAAAGTAACCCGCCAGTAATACGCTGGAAAACGTTTAGAAAAAAATCGTTGTTTTAATAAAGACACGGCTTCGTTCCGCCCCTTTTCCATTTGGAGCAAATGAAGCAATCCTACATTTCTCCGAAACTCGGCCGTAGGCGTAAAGCCAACGGTGCTATAACCCGCTTGTTTTAAGAAATTTTGGGCACGCCGAGCCGCTTCTTGTTTCCCTAATTGCCAATTTGCGGTTGCGTCTGGGGTTGTAAGGGGCTTGGCGTAAAAAAAAACAAAGCCCCCCACCAATGCTACAACAGCAAGGAGAAGATCTTTCAGGAAAAGCCGACGGCCAAATAAAGGAATGGGATATGGGGTTAGACGCATACAAAAAAGACCGCAAAAGATGCAGAAAGTTACGAACAAACCCCGTCATTACACCATCAACTTCGCACATTTATCCCAACCGATCCTTAAAACTTTCGTAACCATAGGTTCTAAGTAAAGTAAACCGTTGGTCTTCTTGCCAAATCCCGATAGAAGGCAGGTTAACACCGTTGAATGTTGTGGTCTTTACCATCGTATAGTGCATCATGTCATCAAATACAATGCGTTCGCCTACACGGAGTGGTTGGTCAAACGAATAATCGCCCATAAAATCTCCAGCAAGACACGTCATTCCCCCAAAGCGATACGTCGGTTTTCCGGCAATGGGGTCTTGGTATGCCCCATGAATTCGGGGTTTATAGGGCATTTCCAAGGTGTCGGGCATATGGGCTGCAAAAGAGACGTCTAACATGGCCACCTGAATGCCTTGCGAGTCGAAAATGTCTTCTACGGTGGCCAATAAATAACCCGTTTGCCAGCCAATTGCAGAGCCGGGTTCGAGAATCACTTCCACCTTATATCGTTCTTGAAAGTCCTTCAGGAGTGCAATCAAATGTTCTGGATCATAATCTGCACGGGTAATTAAATGCCCCCCTCCAAAGTTCACCCATTTGGCTTGGTGGAGTAAGGGGCCAAATCGGGCTTCTACTTGCACCAATGTACGTTCCAAGGTATAGGAATCTTTTTCGCACAACGTGTGGAAGTGCAGCCCCTCGATGCCATCGGGCAAACGGTCGCCGAAAGAATCCGCCGTGATGCCTAAACGAGAGCCGGGGACACACGGATTATACATTTCTGTTTCCACCTCGGAATATTGGGGATTAATCCGAATACCACATGAGATTTTTTTTCTTGTATTCTGCTCATATTCCGCCACGCGGCTTTTAAACCGTTCCCATTGGTTTAAGGTATTAAACGTAAGATGACTGGCATAAGTCAGCATCTCTGTAAATTCGTCCTCTAAATAAATCGGTGCATAAACATGTGCCAATGTTCTCATCTCTTCCACACACAATCTGGCTTCGTGGAGGGAGGAGGCCGTAGCACCATCTAAATATTGCCCCACCAACGGAAAAGTGTGGTACATCGAAAATCCTTTTAACGCCAAAATGAGGGTACATCCAGAGGCAGTTTTTACGTGGTGTAGTTTTTCTAAATTGCGACGCAAGAGACCCGCTTCCATCACAAAACATGGGGAAGGAAGTTGGCTAAAATCTACAGTTGTCAGAACATTTGTTTTTTCAGGCAGAGTACGGGGCATGGCTTTTGTGCAGATAAGAGGAAGTAAAGAGGATAGAATACAACAAGACCACGATACAAAAGGCGAAAATAAAAGGGATTTACGTTCGTATCAAACCAGAATCCAAGTGCTGCCTATGCCAAAAACTTGCTACTTTTACACAAAATATGCAGGTTTTAGTGATCTTACGCATTAGATTTAAATTTTCCATCTTGCATGTAAAAACCAACGTGTAAATGGCCTAAACCCATAATTTATTTCTCTGAAATCCAACAACAATGGCATCGTACCCGTTTTCCGAAATCGAAAAAAAGTGGCAGTCGTATTGGCAAACCCATAAGACGTTCAGAACCCCCGACAATGTGGATACCAGCAAACCCAAGTATTATGTCTTGGACATGTTTCCGTATCCCTCTGGTGCAGGCTTGCACGTCGGACATCCAGAAGGATACACCGCAACCGACATCACCGCACGGTACAAACGGATGAACGGCTTTAATGTCCTACATCCGATGGGTTGGGATGCTTTTGGATTGCCCGCTGAACAATATGCCATCAAGACGGGGACTCATCCGGCAGCAACCACGGCAAGTAACATCAACCGATTTCGTGAGCAATTACAAGCGCTTGGGTTTTCGTATGATTGGGACAGGGAAGTGGATACCACCGATCCGAAGTATTACCGCTGGACGCAGTGGATTTTTGCGCAACTCTATGAAGCTGGAATGGCCTACTTGGCCGAGATTCCAGTGAATTGGTGTGCCGAGTTGGGAACAGTGCTTTCAAACGAAGAGGTGAAAGACGGAAAATCGGAAGTGGGCGGTTTTCCGGTAGTGCGCCGTCCGATGAAGCAATGGATGATGAAAATCACCGCGTATGCAGAGCGCCTTTTGGAGGATTTGGAACTTTTAGATTGGCCAGAAAGCTTGAAAACCATGCAAAGCAACTGGATTGGCCGCTCCGAAGGAGCCGAGTTTGCGTTTGCCGTGGATGGGCACGATGCCGCCATACGGGTATATTCCACACGCCCAGATACGATCTTCGGCGCAACCTTTATGGTCTTGGCACCAGAGCATCCCTTAGTGGCACAAATTACCACGCAAGACCAACAACGTGCCGTAGAAGAATACCGTGATGCTGCCGCCCGGAAGTCGGATTTGGAGCGGACAGAATTGGCCAAAGAAAAAACGGGGGTTTGGACGGGAGCCTATGCCATTAATCCCGCCAATGACGAGCGTATTCCCATTTGGATTGCCGATTATGTGTTGGCAACCTACGGAACAGGGGCCATTATGGCGGTTCCTGCACAAGACGACCGCGACTGGGAGTTTGCCGAGATGTTTGGCTTGCCCATTGTAAGAACCGTACAGCCACCTGCCGATTTTAAAGGAAAAGCATTTTTGGGCGATGGCGTTGCAATCAACTCTGGTTTCTTAAATGGTCTGGGGGTGGCTGAAGCAAAGACAAAGGCCATCCAATGGATCGAAGAAACAGGCATTGGAACCAAAAAAGTAAATTACAAACTCCGCGATTGGCTCTTCAGCCGCCAACGCTATTGGGGAGAGCCTTTCCCCATTATTTATGTGGACGGGCAACCGAAGTTAATTCCATTGGACGAGTTACCGTTGTTATTACCAGAATTGGAAGACTTTAAACCCTCTGGAACGCCCGAAGGCCCGCTCTCCAAAGCAACCGACTGGGTACACACAACCGATCCGGAAACCGGAAAACCAGCCCTACGCGAAATAAACACCATGCCACAGTGGGCGGGGTCGTGTTGGTATTACCTGCGTTATATTGATGTCACCAATGAAAACGCCTTGGCCGATTTAGACAAATTGCGCTATTGGTTGCCCGTAGATTTGTATGTGGGAGGTGCGGAACATGCCGTATTACACTTGCTGTATGCCCGTTTCTGGCACAAAGTCTTGTATGACCTCGGCATCGTACCCACAAAAGAGCCTTTCCAAAAGCTTGTTAATCAGGGCATGATTCTTGGCGAAAACAACCAAAAAATGTCCAAAAGCCGAGGCAATGTCATTAACCCCGATGACATTGTACAAGAGTATGGCGCTGACTCTTTGCGCCTCTACGAGATGTTTATGGGGCCATTAGAGCAAATGAAGCCGTGGAGCATGAATGGCGTAGCAGGCGTGCACCGTTTCCTAAACCGTGCTTGGCGGATGTTGGTGGATGAGAAGACCGATCGCATCATGGTTACAGACGATGAACCCACTCCTGCACAATGGAAGGAGATACATCGTCTCATCAAAAAAGTAGGAGAAGATATAGAGGGAATGCGCTACAATACCGCCATTGCCGCCATGATGGAATTTGTGAATGCAGCCCTACAATGGGAAAACCGCCCCCGTAAAGTAATGGAGCCATTTGCATTGATCCTTAGCCCTTATGCACCCCACTTGGCCGAAGAGTTGTGGCAGCGAATGGGCCACGAGGACACACTTGCATATGAGCCTTGGCCAACCTACGACGAAGCCTATTTACAAGAAAATACCGTAGAAATTGCGGTACAAATAAACGGAAAACTTAGGGCAACCATCACTATACCGGTGGATGCAACCAAAGATGACGTGTTTGAACTTGCCAAAGCACAACCCAATGTCCAAATACACACCGAGGGCAAAACCATTCGTAAAGAAATTTATGTTCCGGGTAAAATTGTGAACATGGTTGTTGGATAAACCGTTTGTACCGATAGCAATAATAAAAGCCTCTTTCCGTTTGGAGAGAGGCTTTCTTGTGGCACAAGATGTGCTTATTTCAGTGCAATCAATTTATGCACTTAATTGTCTGCAAACTCGGCATCATCAATGGTTGGGTTAACCGTGATCTCATCATACTTGACCTTGATCGTTAGCTCATTGCCACCCATGTTTTGAACGATTTTTATTTCATTCACAAAAGACAAACCATCTTTATCTACCCGGCCTACATAATGCTGTGTTGAAGTTCCATTATCGGATTCGGCTTTGGAGGCAAGACAAATCAGGCTTCCTTTTTCATAGTAACGGGTATATTTATCCTCTTTTTTCGTGTAGGTAATAACATATACCGGTTTTTGCTCGAACGTATCTTCCGCAAACGTATAAGTTGTGGTAGTATCTTCAAGAAGTCCTTTCTCTGGACTTGCGCTTTTCTCGATACTCGCTTCCTCTCTTGGAATTTCTTGACGTCCAGACATGCTGTGATCCATCCAGGCTTTATCTGGTGTTACCACATTCTTAATGCTCATCATGCCCATTGGCGTACCAATTTCTTGGTTTACAACAGCGTGGGTTGGAAAGCGGTGGGATTGGCTAATGGTTCCATCCAAATCGCCAACTTCCGTTCCCAGAATTGTGAGGGTTCCTTTACGGGTAAGGGTTTTAACCGCATCCCAATTGGCACCACCACTTTTTTCATAAGCGGCCTGTAACAAGGATTTTGCGTCGGTGATTTCCTGTGCAAATACGCCAGATGAGGAAAAAACAAAGGCAAAGAGGAAAAAGGTGAATATTTTTTTCATGGATTAAACAAGATTTTAGGGTAAGTATCCGGAATGATGTAACTTTACAACATCCGAATTGCGAATAAGCGAAACTACGGCACTAAAGGACTAATAGTTACAAAGGCTTTCAAAAAAGATTGAACGAAGATGAAAACAATACCGGAACTTTGGATAAACAATGTGGGAATGGTATGGGGGTTAATGACGGTTGTGTGGCTTATAAGCCTCCTTCGTCGAAATTCGGGAGTAGTGGATGTTTTTTGGGGATTGGGCTTTTTAATGCTCTGTATGTACACCTTTTTTTGGGAATCGGTGGGGGTTCCCCGCCAGTTTGTGTTTATGGGAATAGTGGTGGCATGGGCGCTCCGGTTGGCAACACATATCTTTTTCAGGAGTTTGGGAAAACCCGAAGATTGGCGGTATGCCCAATGGCGGGCAACAGATCCCCAAAATTGGTGGTGGAAAAGCTATCTGAAGGTATTTTTATTGCAAGGCGTCATTATGCTGGCACTCTTTCCGGTGATGATGGTCGTTTTGGTTGCCCCAATTCCAGATGACTGGACTTTTTGGGATACGATAGGGACGGTTCTGTGTGGCATAGGTTTTTTGTTTGAATGGACGGCAGATAGACAACTGCTAAACTGGAAGCGCAAACCAGAAAACAGCAGCCAAGTCATGGATCGTGGCTTGTGGCGATACTCACGCCATCCCAACTATTTCGGAGAGGCCGTACTTTGGTGGGGATTTGGATGTTTTACTGTTTCGGTTGGGGCATGGTGGGCGCTTTATTCGCCCTTGCTGATGACCTACCTTTTGCTTCGCGTATCTGGTGTTGCCATGCTGGAACGAGGATTGGCCGGAAGAAAGTTGGCCTACGAAGGATACATCAGGCGCACTTCAGTCTTTATTCCTTGGTTCCCCAAGAAAGAAAACACAGCAACACACCACCAACATCAAGCGTAATACATGAAAACATTAGGCGTAACGGGTGGAATAGGTTCTGGGAAAACCACCGTCTGCAAACTCTTAGAAAGTTTGGGCGCATCGGTGTTTTATGCAGACGCCGAGGCCAAGCGCATCCAAGTAGAAGACCCAACAGCCCGCTCAGAGATTCTGCAAGCATTTGGCTCGGATAGTTATTTCCGAGATGGAACCCTAAATCGTGCTTTTTTGGCGCAAAAAGTCTTTTCCGACAGTGCCAAAATGTCGGTATTGAATAATATTGTACATCCGCGTGTACGGACAGCTTTGATGAAAAAGAAGGGAGAGGCCGCTACCGCCGGGTTCCCACTCTTGGTCTATGAAGCTGCTTTGATTTTTGAGACCAATGGCCAAGAGGTGGTAGATGCTGTTCTGGTGGTGGATGCGCCTTTAGAAGACCGCATTAGACGGGTGATGTTGCGGGATGGGAGTACAACAGCGCAAGTACAGGCGCGAATCCGAAACCAGCTCGCCGCCGAGGAAATGCGCCAACGCGCTGATTATGTGATCGAAAACACAGGCGATCCCGCAGACCTAAGACAAAAGGTCGTCGCTTTTTGGCAAGATTTTGTGGGCACTTAGCGCGGGTTTGGGCAAGTTTTCCGAGTTAAAATAGCGCAAGTTTTCGGTTTAAAGGAGTGCTCGAAAGTACGCTTGAAGATTTGTCTTTGCTGTTAAGGAGGTATCCCACTGGTGGGGTTATGTTTACACCTTAAAAACTGGTTTTCTACCAAGACTTCGCCCGACGATGTTCAGTCGTTCGTTCAAATAATACGCTCTATTGAGGGGAGCCACTTTGGGGCTATCCTTAATCTCGACAATCATTAATTTTTTTAGACACCCTATTCCTCCTTGGGAATAGTAGGCATGATGATCCGTATCTTACGGGATTCTATTTCGATCCATTCACTACCTCACCCATTTAGTCCATGTCAGACATTAAATTTGGAACCGACGGCTGGCGTGCCATTATCGCAGCCGATTTCACCTTCGACAATGTGGCCAAAGTAGCCCAAGCCACAGGGCAATGGCTGCTAAAAACATATGGCGACCGCCCTAAAGTGGTCATTGGCCACGACTGCCGCTTTCATGGCCGCCGCTTTCAGCAACACGTAGCACAGGTCTTGGCCTCGATGGGATGCGAGGTTTTGGTGGGCAGCGGTTTTACCTCTACCCCAGCCGTAAGTTTGGCTGTGCTCAAAAATAGCTACAACTTAGGGGTCGTCATTACGGCCAGTCATAACCCACCAGAATACAGTGGCTACAAGTTGAAGGCGGATTTTGGCGGCCCAGCCACACCTGCTCAGATTGAAGCGGTGGAGGCCGAACTGAACCAGCTTTCTGCTTTGGCTTTGCGCCCAATAACCGAACTATCCACACAAGGTCTTGTCAATGAATCAGATTTACAGTCTGCGTATTTAGACCATGTTCGGAAGGTATTGGATATTGCTGCAATTAAGGGTTCTGGTCTCAAAATCGTATATGATGCCATGTATGGTGCAGGACGTGGGACGGTTTCTGCTCTTTTGGGTGGCGGTGTTACGGAACTCCGCCACGACGAGAATCCGGGCTTTATGGGTCAAGCACCCGAACCGATCGAGAAAAACCTCGCGGGACTTTCAGCAGCGATTTTAAAGGAGGGTGCAAATCTGGGTCTTGCTACGGATGGGGACGCAGACCGGATTGGTCTTTATGACGAACAAGGCCAGTTTGTGGATTCTCATAAAATCCTATGCCTGCTTGCCAAATATCTTTATGAAGAACGTGGTTTGCGTGGAGACATCGTTAAAACATTTTCTACAACCACTATGTTAGACAAAATCGGTGCGGCATATGGCGTAAAGGTACATACCACGAAAATTGGTTTTAAATACATCGGGGAGATGATTGTATCTGGCGATGTATTGGTGGGTGGCGAAGAGTCTGGAGGGATGGCCGTCAAAGGACATATTCCAGAACGGGACGGCGTATTTATTGGGCTTTTGGTGGCCGAAATGATGGTGAAACGCAATAAAAAACTTTCAGAATTGGTGGCAGAACTTTTTGTGCAATTTGGCCCACATTATCACAGCCGTAACGATCTACACACCCATAAAAAAGATGCTGCCTTGGCGCACTTGGCATCGGGGGCTGTGACCTCGGTAAACGGAAAACCTGTTACCGCCATTGCCGACTTAGACGGAGTAAAGGTCTTCACCGAGGACGGCTGGCTAATGTATCGTGGGTCTGGTACAGAGCCAGTATTGCGGGTGTACTCGGAGGCTACTTCTCCAGAATTGGCCGATGCGATTGTTGCGGCAGGTGTTGCAATCGTGGAAGCGCTCTGATCGCTTACTGTCAGGCTATACAAAGGGCTTAAGGGCATTGTATCAGTTTGGTATAATGCCCTTATAACATTATATTGAGTTTTTGGTATTCCGAAGCAAAATGAGGCGCCGATTTAGGGAATTAATACCAATTAGGGAAAATTACTGTTTATAGATTACTCGTTTTCAACCTTTTAGGTGTTAACATGAGGACGAAGTAGCATTAACCTTTCAACACAGCGTTGATGGATAAAGCATGTGCTTACTTGTTAATTGGTATAACCTGATGGATTGAGGAAGTTTGCAATTAGTTTGTACGCTTAGCACCTTCTCCTTTGAACATTTTTTCCCTAATTTGCTGTCTTTTTCATCACAATCTCTAAAGCCTTATCTGCTTCAACTACCTTAATACGGGGGCGTCCTGTAGCAGCACCTTTTTCTTTTTCGTGTTCATCTAAAACCTCCCAATCCTTAAAGGTGATGAATTTGACCTTGCGACGATGAAGCAAGTCTGCCACATCTTCTTGATGAAACGCTTTTGGAGCCGAGTGGCGCAAGTCCTCCAAAACAGAATGAGCGGTTTCGACACCACACATCTTATTGGTTCCGATAACGCCCGTTGCGCCACGCTTAATCCAACCAGCCACGTACTCGTGCAGTACCAAGCCACCTGAAACAGGGTCAAAAATTTTCCCTTTTTTATTTGGAATCACCCCGTTCACCTCGTCAAACGGAAGCCCCGGTAAAGCAACCCCTTTGTATCCAACGGATCTTAGCACCAATTCTACGGGTATCGTCTCGAAGCTGCCCGTTCCGCATAGCTTTCCAGCATTGTCCAAGCGAGTGTGCTCTACCCGCAGACACGAGACACGTCCATTGGTTTCGCAGATTTCAACCGGAGATGCCCAAAAGCGGAAATGTACCCGTCGTGGCTTGTCGGCAAGCGGCCTTTCGGCATAAAGTTGCATTTGTGCAAAATTTTTGGCAGCACTTTTGTCGTTCAGTCGTTCCACCTCGCTGAAGGGGTCTAAATACATGGCCTCTTTTTGTACCAACAAGTCTGCGACTTCAAGATGTCCCATCTCTTTAAGCTCTGGTAACGTCCATTTTGCCTGAACAGGGCCACGCCGCCCAACAATATAAATATCCTCTACATTGCTTTTCCGCAAGGCATCTAAAGCATGTTGCGCCATATCACTTGGGTGCAATTCATCTCCGGACTTTGCCAAGATTCGGGCTACATCCAAAGCTACATTGCCCATACCAATCACGGCTACGGCGCGTGCAGATAAGTTTGGGTTTAGGGATACAAAATCTGGATGGCCGTTATACCATGCCACAAATTCGGTGGCAGAAAGGCTTCCGGGCAAAAACTCTCCCTTTATGCCCATTTGTCGGTCTGCTTGTGCACCAACCGTATAAACAATCGCGTCGTAAAGGTGTCTGAGGTCTTCATGAAACAGATCTTTCCCATATTGGACGTTTCCGAAGAGTCGAACACGGTCGGACTTGAAGATCGCCGCATATTTGCTTGTAACGTTTTTGATAGAGAGATGGTCTGGGGCTACGCCATGTCGTACCAAGCCAAAAGGTGCAGGGAGGCGCTCGAACATATCTACATAAAGATGATGCGCAGTATGTTTTAGCAATTCGATTGCAGTATAAAAACCAGCCGGGCCAGCCCCAACAATCGCTATGCGGTAGGGCTTTTCAGGACTTCCGAGAACAAACGACATCTTCTTACCAATACCCTTATTTGGTTGAACAATGGGGAAGGGGAATGTGCAAAGTTAAGACCTGATCCCAGAATTGCAAGCGTTTTCAGGATAAAAAAGTGGTAGGATCGCAAACAAGGATTGCCATTAAGATATATATGGTCTATTCCAAAGGTTTTTGCAGCAAGAAAGGTTTAAATATCGCCTAATTGTGGACGGAGAACAATTTCCTCTACAACTGACCGCTCGGACAAGTGCCAGATTTCTCGTATGGTTTTGGCGAGGTCTTGAGGGCGCATAAACCGCTCTTCGGGCAGATCCACGCCTTCCCAACTTGGGGTGAAGGTAGCGCCGGGCATGAGTGTTGTAACGCGGATACCGAACGGTTTGGTCTCTTCACGAAAAGAGCGGGCTAAACCCAGGAGACCATGCTTTGCCGCCGTATAAGCACCGCCGCCCGGATATGCTTTTAGCGAAGCGATGGAGGCCATAAAAAAGAGATGACCACTTTTTGCGGCAATCATGGCCGGAAGAAATGCTTTTGTAACCCAAAAAGCACTGGTTAAGTTCACCAATATTTGTTGCTCAAAATCAGAGGAGTTGGTTTCTAAGAGTGGTCCGGGCATAAACAGGCCGGCATTATTGACCACGACATCGGAAGTGCCCCAGCAGTTTTCCAGATGAGATGCCGCTTGTTGGACTTCCACCTCCGATCGTACATCACAAACGACAACTTGGGCTTCTGCCCCCATGTCCCGACAAACATCCGCAACCCTCTTGAGGTTGGCTTCATTCCTTGCCAAAAGAGCAAGTTTTGCGGCGGGTTCTTGTGCAAATTCATAGGCAATGGCCTCGCCCAGTCCTTGACTTGCTCCCGTAATGGTAATAACCGGCATAAAACAATCAGAGAAATCCTAAGACAGATGCTGCTTCGCGTAGGTCGGCGGGATAAACCCCTCGGCTTTGAAAGACTATGGGCTTCCCCGTCACCGTCGGAGGTAGTTCAAATTTGGGAACATCCGGCAAAGTTGTTTCCGGCAAAACGTCTTCAGCCAAAATGGCCATTCGGGTTCCAGAAGGAATGCCGAGCCGCAAGGAGCGTTTACCTTCTGGCGTGTCGTGAACCCCAAAGTAAACCACACTCGGGTTGTTCACCCTAAAATCCAATGCCTTGAAATTGAACTCGCACTCGCCCTCTGGATTGCGGAAGACTTCTAAGTGTGCTGTATCGCGGTTACGAAAAACAATTGCCAACGCAAAAAACAATACACCCGAGGTAATAAACATCAACAAAGAAACAAAGACATGAGGCGCAAGCGCAGTGACGGCAACGAGCAGGACAAAAAAAACACTCCCCATGCGGAGAAGGCGCATGAAGTATGCTTTTCGGTTTAAATAAAAGCCGGAGGCTGCTTGATAACGCATGGTTTTAGGAAAAAGATAATCATGAGAACGCCAAAATAGGGCGATCTAGAATTGAATCCAAACCCAAATCCATCTGAATTAGCCAAAAAAAACAATGCTACCGGAGACCGGCCAGCATTGCGAGTGTTTTCTCTTCGATTTGCGTAGGCTCGTATGCATCATAGCTTTGTCGCATTTGGTACATTTGAGAGGTAACCACTGATACCAAACCGATGGCCATGCCTGCAAAAACGACCCCAAATGAGGCAAGAATCTTGACCACAATCCCCGGTAAGATAATCATGCACAAGGCGACTCCCCCTAAGACCATCAAAGTGAGATACTTAAGGTGGGTTTTTAGGTTTGGCGCCGAGGTAGGATACGGCTTACGTGTCACAACAATATTTGGTTTGGGTTTATGCGCAGCAGGATCTATTAATAAGGTGCGATAAGGGAAATCGCCCGTTTTCTCTGGTTCAGGAACGTGTAATTTTGTAGGCATATGATTTACATCAATAGGTGGTGATGGACTGATGTAAACCTAAAGATACAAATACCTTATATAAGGTTTATGTTGTGCGGTAAAGACTTGAGATTCTTCATGTTTCAGTTTATTCACACTTTACGATAATCCGTTACGATGCCTGTATTAATTCTTGCACCACCCGTTCTGCGGATTCCAAAGCTCCTTCCATTCCCGGACTTTCTACTGCCGTGTGTTCACCTGCAAAAAAAAGTGCACCATAAGGTAATGCCATTTGTCGTGCAAACCGTGTAATTTGTTTTGGTGCGAAATGGGCATATGCGCCAAGTGCAAACGGATGTTTTCCCCAGCACTGCGTATGCACCACCCGTAAAGCATCTGTGGTGGCTGGCCGTATTGCTCGTAGTGTTTCTATGACGTGTTTTTCTTGTTTCCCCGGCGTCAGTTTGTCAAAATAAAGTGCGTTTTTCCCATCCATCCATGCCACAATCATATTTATCTGTCCTTTTTCGTTGGTGATAGGGAGAACACGTTCTATTGCCGTATCCGTCCACATAGAAACGGGAAAATCATCATCTGCCCAAAATGGTTGTTCTACTTGTATATAGACCTGTGAAATAGTCGTATAGGGTAATAGACGTATAGCTTCTGCTTGTAAGGCAGGAGGCTTGGGGTTGATTTCTATGCCTCGCATTACCGAAAAAGGCAAGGTAGAGACAACATAGTCGGCTGATGTGGTTGTACCATCGGCACAATGAACAGCTACTTGTGCATCCGTCTGGTATATTCCTATCACCTTTTTGTTCAATAATACAGGTTGGCGTAGGGCTTCAGCCATGGCATCAACCAAACGACCATTTCCACCCTCAATACGATAAAATTTATCGCTTGCGTATCGCTTTCGGCGTTCGTCGTCACGCATAGCCCACAGCAATGAGGTGTTCTTCAGATCATTGGTATTGGGTGCAATATTCATCAAACGCCGTGCTTCCTTAGAGGCGTTTTGTTTGCGTAAAAAAGCATCTATGGAGATATCGAGGTCAGGGTGTGGTTGTTCTAACCAGTCGCGGCCATCTTTTAAGGGATTTACAGACCGAATAAACTTGCCCAGCAGGGCGGGTGGTGGCGTCTGGCGCTCGGCATCGGAAAGTTGATTAGGCTTTGCCATAGACCAATCCTTCAGGGCAATCCGCTGACCATTCACATAAAACATAGTGCCAGAAGGCCCAGCCACCACCGGAAGTTCCAAAAGGTTTAGGCGAAAGCGATTTGCCAATTTATGGAACCGTTGATAGTGATCACCAATCGTCCAACCACCACCTTCAGGTTTACCGACGAGGTGATTTAGGGTGAAAACCTTTCCGCCTATGCGATCCCAGCCTTCGAGAACGCGAACGGAATAACCCGCATCTTGTAATAGGAGGGCGGTGTATAAACCAGATAAGCCGGCTCCCAAAACAACTACTTCCTTTCTTTGGGGAATGATGTTGGGCTGCCAACCCAAGAGCGGAATGATACAAGTGGTTGTCGCGCTCTGCAGAAGAAACTGACGTCGGTTCATGGCTCGATGGGAAAGTTTGGAAGACATGTATTACGATGCTGCAAAGTTAAGGATTTTTCTACGCAAAGCCTTTGGAAATTTATATAGGCAAAAAACGTACAAAACGCCAAACAGGAGGCTTCATAATGAGCCGAGTGGAACCACACAAGCACTTCGCCTTAACCATATTTGTGATTTGATTGGCTCAGTCTTTGACAAAGGCCGAAAAACGCACCCGTTTGAGCAAATATAGCGCCAAAAGCAAGCCAAAAGCCTCGATACAAAACAACAGCGCATAGGCGACTGCATACGTTCCCGAAAACACAAACCCTACATCCCGAATCACGCCGCCAGCAAAAATGCCAGCCCCACGAGCCAATAACTGAACAACAGTCCAAAGTGCCAAATAAGCGCCAGTATGCTCATCTGTATTTACCAAAATTAACAAATTGTAGCCACCAATGCCATACAATCCAAAGCCGATTCCCAGCAAAAACAATGTGGGATAAAGCAGAATTTGAAGTTGCATGAGCGCCACCAACCCCAAAGTTCCCATCATAACCGCAGTGACGGCAAGCCCAAATCCGGTGGTTGTTTGGTGGAAGTGTGGTGGCCATCTTCGGGTAAAAATGGTGGTAATCACCATTGAAATTAAGACACCTGTGCCCCACCATGCATTAAATCGGGTGGTTTCTCCTACGCCAAGCGCAAACACATCCCCCCCAAACGGCTCTAACATGGCATCTTGCATGAAGGCAAAAAAGGCAGAACCCGCAACAAAATAGGCGTAATTGCGGCTCTGTGGCTCGGCCCAAATGTGTTTGATAACCTGCAAAACGGGTGTATAGGGTTCCGATTTTACTTCTAAAGGCTGCTGTATAGGCGACTCGGCGCCCCACAATGCCACCAACCAGAATAAACCAGCGACCGCCAATACGCCATAGGTCAGTTTGGCAAACAGATCCGGACTGTAATGGGGCATTATGCTACCCAAGATGGGGGGGGCAAGGGCAAAACTGGCAATTAAAAACGTCTCGACAATACTGATGGCAAGCCCGCGGCCTTGGTAAGGGAAGTTGTCTTTGACCAATGCGAGAAATGGCGCCCCAGAGGCCGTACTACCAATACCCGAAAGCAACATGGCAAAAAGTGCAACCCCCCAACCCCATTCATCACCTTTGGCTAACATCGAAACTGAAAGAGGAATAAAACAAAGGCCGACCAAAACCAATAACCTTCCGATAAAGATGTAAGGTAGCCGATAACGCCGGAAAAGCGGCTTGGTGTCCGACCAATGGCCAATCCAAAGCGTAAGCGGAACCAACAAGTACTTCAAGGCCGAGAGCAAAGCTACAGGCCAAGCCATCATTTTAAGGTCTGAAATAAGAATCCTATTCCAAATTCCGGAAGTAAGCAAATCGGTAAGCGCTGCACCCGTTTGGAATAGCCCAAAGCGAAACGCCCGCCTCAAGGACGGGTGGGGAGTATCCGAATGTTTATCCATGTAAACCACAAGATGAGGTAGAGCACTGAATGATTTTGGTGTAGAAGTATAGTCAACGGCCTAACTTACGGCTTCTGAAAGGTTGTTTCACCAAAATAATGTAGTACATATCGGAATTTCATGCACTTCTCAGTGCCAAAACCGGGCAACTTTATTAGATGCTGGGCAATAACTTCCTAATTTGGTGCATGACGCCAGATGTTTGCGGCATCATTCTCGTATGTTTCTGCAACTGCATGAAGGCGATCCAACATCCGGTGAAGTCCACCTTCTAATGTACTATAGTCCATTAGTTCAGAGCGGGTTAAGTAGTTGGTTAGTAATTATTGGTGATTAAAATATTTCATTGTCGTTACATTTCCAAAACATAGATACATCATTAATAACCAACCGGAAATGGAACAAAAAAGCCCCTTTTTATTGAAGGGGCTGGTCCTTCTACGCCAAGTAATTCACGATTACTGTCGTTCAAAAAATCTAACGATATTCCATAATGTTCAACAAAACCAACTTCTCAACTAAAGATTACCGAAACGGAATCCCAAAAGAAATAAAAGGAAATACTTGTACCTTATTGAAGTTGTATGATACCTGTACCCCCACATGAATAGGAAGTCCTACATGACCACGATAGAACTCACCAATGACCTGAAGACCCACGTTGTTGAACATATCGCCTTTTTGCTTTTGCTGTTCAAAAAAAGCATTGGCATAAACTCGTTTTATGTAATACCTATGCAATGATTTTTCGGGATAAAACAAGGGTAAGGTATAATCTATTGCCCATTTATATTCTGGCTTGCTTGAGTCAAAAGAAAAACTTCTTAGCCCTGAAATTTGAGTATTCAAATTCCCCCAAATCCCATGTTCAAAATAATCTTTTTGATAAAATCCGCTTAATTTAAGTCCATGAAATGTATTTAAACCTTTAAAATGCATCTTAGACTGCACAAACCAATTAAATTTATTGGATTGATATAAAGGCTTGCTAATCCCAAAATTAAATTCTCGAAAACCATTCGTAAACAAATTGCCATTAAGATTTTCTTTTTCTTGAGAATAAGCCATCATAAGCCCTAATTTCATGCCTTTTTGACTTTCATATGGAAATTGCAAAGCACTTGAAAGCCTTCTCGTTTTATCCCCAGTATAATAACTTAATGGCAATCGAAGTGTAGGTAGAACCGTAAAATCTGTTTTCAAACTATTAAAACTATGGGCCACCTTCAGTCCAAGATCAGCAATAATTTTATGTCTTGCCGTAGAAAAGCCATAGTAGCCTAATACTGTGCGTTCTCCGGACTTATATCCCAAAACCAAGTCTTGGGCTTGATTGGTTAGTTTATTTTGACCAATGAAATGCACTAAAAATGGCGTATTAAAATCAAATACATAAGGACTTGAAAATAGAGGTAACCAAGAATGAATGCGTGGGTATTTTTCCCCCAATCCAAGCGCAGCCTGTTTGGGTGGTTCTAGTTTAGGTACTGCTGTATCTTTTATCAAAGCATTTTCTTGATTTGCTAATTCTTCTGCATATTCAAAGGGCTTTTGCACTATGCCTTCAATGGGCTTCCAGTTCGTTATATCTAAAAGCATAGACTGTACAGAAAAACCTTTTGGGGTGTACTGATTGAAATAAACCCGATTATTGGCCTCGTCTAACATGAGGTTTAGCGTTCCCCAACGACTTTCAGAAACACGGAAACGCTTGCGGGTGGCTAAATCAGTGGCATAAATGTTCAAATTCCCATCATAAGAACTGGAATATAAAAGGTGATTTTTGTAAAATATGGGAGATGCAAGTTGTTCCCAACTAAAATCAAGCACTTGATCGAGTTTACCAGAAGCAACGTCAAGGATAAACAGGGCTTTTCCGTTTGAGCCTTGTCCAGCCAAAGCAATAAAGCCACCGTCCTTATCCCAAGAAGGCTCCGAGAGATATAACGAACTGTGAACCGAGCGGCTTTCCTTACCAGTTTGAGCATCTAAAATCACAATATTACTCGATTCATCAACCAACCGTTCTAAGGCTACAACCCATCGCCCATCTGCCGATAAGGCTGGATTATATAGATTGCGTTTACTTGTCAAGACGGTTTCTTTTTTTGTTTTTAGATCAAGCATTACCAACTCCGACTTGACTTCCTTCTCCCAACGTTTGTCTGGTATTGCCCTCATCCAAACGACATACCGACCAACAGCATTGAATCCCCAAGTAGAAAGTCCTATGATGTCTTTAATTTTTAAGGCTTTATTATTTGTTAATAAAACCAACTGCCCAATATCTGCGAGTCCTTTTTTATACACCAAGATAGAATCTTGCCCGATTTTGTGTGGAAATAAATATGACGTGTAGTACTTGTCTTGTGGCGAAAGTGCATGCTTTTCCTCTGCTAACACAGCCCCCTCTTGGGTGTATAAACTATCCAATGTCTTTACCATATCCCTATGAACGCCCTCTATTTTTTTCTTGGTAACAGACTGAACCGCCCATGCAAACGGATTGATAGAATACTGCTCGGATTCTTTATCTAAAATCCTTCCAATGACTTCTACGCCATGTTCTTTTTTTAAATAAGAAGCCATGGCATATCCATATTCATACACATTAGGATATTTTTCCACATAAGAGCCGTGGGTAAGTTGCGCATAGGATTTTTGTGTTTTGCCCAATACCAAACCCTTCATGGGATAAGCAAATACAGGGTTTCTGCCCCTTCCAGCAGGGGTTTGGGCGGTCTCTATGCCAACAGCATCGCCTTCTAATAACCAAGTGGGCAGGCCCAATGCTATATTTAGGGCCTTCCCAACTTCGCCCCGAAAAAGCCTTTCAAGTCTGTTGGCCTTTTTATCTATTTTATCAAATTGAACGATGTGCCTATTTTCATGTACTGCCAACAACGTTAGCCAATCATTTGCGCCTACAAAATCAACACCTTTTGTCCACACTGGCAAGGCATTCCATTCAGAGCGATGGGGAAAATAAGTAACAAATCCATTGGGAACAACGCTTTTATGATTTAGAATAACCGTTGTTTTATGCTTGGGGAGCGTTAAGAGTGAGGCTGCATTTCCCTCGAAATTGCTTTCTAATAAATGCAAAACCTTGTGCGCCATCTTCGTGATCGTGGTATCGTATATGACCACATAATGTTGGCTCTCTATTTTTCGCCATACAAAAGATTTACCAAATTGACTGGCCTGCAAATCTGTATGACGGAGTTGTGCAAAAATCGTTAAAGGAAACAAAACGATAATTAAGGTCACAATTGTTTTCATATCAAGTAATTTAATAGTTGAAAATAGCATAACGAATAAAGCACCGAAAATATTATATCACTTTCGATGCTTTATTTATTACGAACTTATGGGTATTACGAATTATGCTGTAACAGGCCAACGAACTATCAAAGCACCTATTATTGGTCCGATAATCATTCGTTGTACAGGCCCTTGATTCATTGCAAATGCAGTATTTGCTACCATACCGCCTACACCTACTATGCCCCAATTACTGGCCTCTCTTCTGATATAAACAGCAAATCCCTCTCCGGGTAATGCATTTGCCTCATATGCGAGATTTATTTTATCAATAAAATAGGCCATCGTAGCCGCCCCTGCAGCAATACCAACTATTACAGCAGCTTTTGCTAAAGGTTTGAACCAAGGAATATAATTGTATGCGATAGAAGCGCCCAGCATCACCACGGAAGCAGCGGTTCCATACGTTATATCATCGCCAAGCCCCGCCGTCTTATTTACAAGAGAAGAACCTGTGTTTGAATTGTCTAACAGCGCTACTTGTGCATCAAATTCGGCTAATTGTGTCTCGTTTAAGAAGTTAGCCAAATTTTTTCTAATGTCTGATGCGTCTTTTTGCTCATAAAGAGAAGCCAACAAGTTTAATTTGTTTTGGCCATTTTCTTCTTGTAGTACTGCTTCAAACCCAGCCTGTGGATTGGCTAAAAATTGGTCAATCGCCTGCTGTTCTTCATTCATGGTTTTGTTTAAGGCTCCTGGGTTTTGAAGGAATGAACTAATTTTAACTTTAGAATCATTTACAATTCCCGATAGCCTTGAAATGGTTTCTTTGTTTTCACCACTTATTTGGGGAGCAATACTCGATTGATCACATCCTGTAAGTAGGAGAAATACATACACAAGTATGCTGTATCTAAAAGAAAAGATTATTTTTTTACGCATGACAATCGTAATTTTAATGGTTATTAATGGGTATTAAGTCAGAAACGTTCCTTGTCATTAAACTAATGAAAAGAGTATATAACCATTTTAAACATCTTCTTAAAGATTTCTTGCTTGCGCATTTTTACGAAATCGAGCGGGTGGTGTGCCTACATATTTCTTGAATAACATAGCAAAATGGCTACTACCACTGCTAAAACCTAATCCCAATGCAATTTCCACAATTGGAATATTGGTAGTGGTTAATATTTCTTTGGCACATGCGATACGGTGTGAGATCAAATACTGCTCAATAGTATATCCTGTAGCGCGTTTAAAATAAGTCGTGGTATTATGGTCGGCGAGTCCGCATAGGCAAAGCGCTTTAGATGCTGAGAAACCATCCTCAAACAAGTTTTCGTTTAGAATGTGGTAAAGTACCTTCAGTTCATGCCCCCACAGAGTACTGGGTAACATCAACGTCTGAACATATTTTTGCTTGATCGCTTCAAGGCGAACCATCATGTCCTCTTGGTTGATAACGGGAACATTTTCTGTATTATCAGTTGTGTTGTGTTGTGTTGTGTTGTGTTGTGTTGTGTTGTGTTGTGTTGTGTAATTGATTCATCTTTAAATTTTTTTAACGGTGGATTAAGAAATGTATTGAAAAAGAAACCATTTCTATTTTGAGTATCAAAAGTTGTGAAGGTAAAAAAATAACTTGATTTATGCTTGTAAAAGTGATTAATAGATCTAAGTAGTTAACTCCTTGCGTCAGCTTGAGCGTTTATGCAAAACTGCCTAAATCATAATGAAAGCTAATCTATACAAGACTGACCTATATATTTAAATTAATCTCAAATTCCAAAAGTTAGGTAATAGATATTTTGATTACAGAGCCGTCAACCTTTTAACCGGAGCCGCAAAACTTTGCTTTACTGTTCCAGTTACTGGCTTGTCAAAGCGATGAAGCCTTGTTTTTTGCTTATCAAGCCCAAAATGCGGAGCGAGACCTTGCGAGAGCGCTTAGTCGCCTTGTCCTAACCCGACTTGGCCTCATACAGATAATAACGTTCCTTGATACACTTGAGATCGGTACCTGGTTTTTTATGAGCCGTAGCCCATAGAAAATGCTTGGATTGAGTCGTATCTATTACCTAATAATGTAATAGGGATTAAGCAGCAACATCTAATCTCGCTTTAAAACCAATGATTTGAACAGATTTAACCAACCTATTACCTAATAAATTTAGGATTTGGGATTGATTTCTGAAAAAGTATAATAAAACCTCCTTGTACAAAAAAGCCTCTCGCTAAGTGCAAGAAGCTTTGTGTTTTAGACATCCTTGTACATGCCTTCTATAAGTTCTGCAAAACGTTGCTCAATGATTTTGCGCTTCAGTTTAAGGGTCGGGGTCATCATCCCATTATCTACACTAAAAGGCTCTTGTACCAAACGGAAATCGCGGATTTTCTCGTGGGAGGCCGCTTTTTTGGAATATTCTCTGAAGGCTTTGCCAAACTCGTCAAGGACTGCTTTTTGCGCAAAGAGGTCGGAAGGACGTTCTACGGTCACACCATTAGCTTTGGCCCAAACGGATAATTCGACATTGGGTACAACCAAAGCCGTCAGAAACTCGCGTGCTTCCCCAATTACGATCATCTGATCCACCAATTGATGGGTTTTAAAGCGGTCTTCAATAGGGTCGGGATAAATGTTTTTACCACCTTTGGAGACCAGCATGTGCTTGATGCGGTCGGTAATGCGCAAATAACCATCCTCGAACTTGCCCACATCTCCGGTATGGAACCAGCCGTCGGCGTCTATTACCTCAGCCGTTGCTTTGTCATTATTCCAATACCCTTTCATCATGTTGGGGCCTTTACAGATGATTTCCCCTTCCTCGGTTGTGAGGTTACCGGGATAGTCCTCGCCCGAAAGTTGCCCGATGATCTGGTTATCCGAGAGCGGCTTGTATCTTGGTGGTCTTTGTCGTTCGTGCCCGTCCAAGACGAACATAAATCAGGTAAGTCACTACCAAAAAAGCCGTAGAAAGCACCCCAACGGTCGGGTAATTGGCCAAGTAGCCATCTGCATGGCGTGTAATGATGGCGCCCGATAGTAAGGTCGCCGAGGCTGTAGCCAAATTTTGGACTGCCGAAAGTAAGCTCATAAACCGACCCCGCTCGTGTGGTGCAACCAAGCCCGTAACCGTCGCCTGTGCCGGAATGTAACGACCACCAGAAATAATGAAGAAGAAAGCAGCCATCACCAAAACCCATAACAAAGGCGTCCTGCCCATATTCGTGATCACAATCATGGGAAGAATAGACAAGAAAATAAAAATGGTAAAGACGCGGCCTTTCCCATACCGATCTGCCATTTTACCAATCCAAGGCCCTGTAAGCACACTTGCAATACCGCCGACCACGTAAATATAGCTAATCTCTTGCTGCGACAGTCCTACGTTTGCAATCATGGTAGGGGCAATAAATGGAACCACCATAAAATGTGACAAACTCATGGTGAACATGAACATCAATCCCAAACGTTGGCGCGGATTCGCCCAAGCGCTCGAAAACCCGGCCAATGGATGACGATGCACCCGTGCAATATGAAGATGCCCCGACATGGGCGGTATTTGTGCATACAGAAAGAAGAAAAGTGGCAATCCCAGCAAACCTAACATCCAGAACGGAGCGTGCCATGAATAGGAAGCGGCCAACAACAATCCCAACGGAACGCCTGCAATAGAGGCCAACGAAAATGAGGCGGTGATTACACCCATTGCATGACCACGCCGCTCCTCCGGAATAACGTCCCCCACAATGGCCAAAACCAAGGATGCGATAATCCCGCCAAAAGCGCCCGTCAATACACGCGCCGCCAGCAACAAGCCATAGGTCGGTGCAAAAGCACAGGCGAACGTCCCAAACAAAAACCCGGCATACAAGATGAGCAAGGCCGTTTTTCGGTCAAAATGATCTAACCAAAGTGTACCCAACAAACCAGAAACAAAGGCGCTGAGGGTATAAGCACTCACCAACATGCTAAACGCCTGTGGTCCAACAGCAAAATGATGCATGAGTTGATCGCCCAATGGCATCATAATCATAAAGTCCACAATGTGCATCAGGTTGACCGTAGAGAGGGTCAACAACAAGAAAAGTTCTTTGCGTGGCATATTTTTATCGAAAAACAAGGCGACTTCCGAATTTTGGCGCTTTTTCGGAAGAAAAACCATCCAACACGATGCCGGAAACCATGTTCCCGCTTCAAAACAAGTCCGCATCAAGGGATATTTTCTGCTTTTTTTGTCGCTTCTTTCTTGTTTTCTGTTTGGCTTTCGCCTATAATGCTTTTCTATTCTGAGCCTCTCCTTTGTTCTATTTTTTTCCTCTTTTCCCTCCACAACCATGAAGTGTTCTTTTACTGGTTTCTTATTCTTGTTGCTTCAATTCTTGCTTCCTTTAGCCACACAAGCCCAAATTGCCTTTCAATACCGTGTCACGAACGACTGGGGAAGCGGCTACACCGCCGAAATTGTAATCCAAAACAATGGTAGCACGGCCATTCAAGGCTGGACATTAGGTTTTGACCTTACGGGTACGATGGTCAATTTATGGAATGGCCAATGGTCGAAGGCCGGAAACCGCTTTACGGTGCGCGACGCTGGATGGAACAGCCAAATCAATGCGGGGAGCAGTGCTTTGGTAGGTTTTCAAGTCAGTTACACCGGATCCCGTCCCGATCCCACCACATGTACCTTTAATGGTGCAAGTTGTACGTTTAACGGCACACAACCTATTACGCCCACGATCCAGATCACAGCGCCCACAAATGGGGCCATTGTCTCTGGAACGGTCGCGCTCTCGGCAAGCATCACCGGAGAAAATACACAAGGCGTTACTTTTTTTGCCAACAACACCGCCATCGGAGCCGAAGTTACGACAGCGCCTTACGAAGTACCGTGGAACACCACACTGTTAGCTGACGGGGTTTTCACCCTAACAGCGAGCCTGAGAACCGCTTCCGGCACAGTGAATGCTACCGAGGTGAGCGTAACGGTGCGGAATACATCCGTAAACCCACCCATCACGGCAACGGGTTTTTTGAGCGTATCCGGCAACAATTTGATAGATGCCAACAACCAGACCATTCGCCTAACGGGGATCAACTGGTTTGGATTCGAGACAAGTAATGCCTCACCGCATGGCCTGTGGTCGCGGGATTACCGGAGTATGCTCAAGCAAATTAAAACCTTGGGCTTCAATTCATTGCGCTTGCCTTGGGGAAACCACATATTAAAATCGGGGGCAACCGCCAGTGGTATTACCTTCTCTGGTGTGGATGCCTACGATGGAACATCGCCGATGAACGCACCCTTGCAGGGTAAAACGCCGCTTCAAATATTAGACCTGATCATAGAAGAAGCCGGAAAACAGGGCCTAAAAGTAATCTTGGACAACCACTCCCGAAAAGCCGATAACTTTCTAAATGAAGACTTGTGGTACCTCTCGGATTTCTCGGAGGCACAATGGATTGCCGACTGGGTAACGCTGGCCAACCGTTATCGGAACAACAGTACCGTTATTGGCTTCGACTTAGACAACGAGCCGCACGGAAGCGCCACTTGGGGGAATAGTAATGCGGCAACCGATTGGAATAAGGCCGCAGAACGAGCAGCAACGGCCATCTTGGCGGTTCATCCCGATGTCTTAATTATTGTTGAGGGCGTTCAAAACTATAACGGATCCTATTGGTGGGGCGGTAATCTGGAAGGTGCAAAAAATTACCCGCTCAATATCAATCCCGCAAAATTGGTGTATTCTCCTCACGATTACGGCCCAGAAGTTTATGTGCAAACATGGTTCAATGAGGCCACTTTCCCGCAAAACATGGCTGCAATTTGGGATCAGCGCTGGGGCTTTTTGTTTAAAGAAAACCGCGCTCCCATCCTGCTTGGGGAGTTTGGTATTAAAGAGGAGCAGGCGTATGGTGGTAAAGCGCTACAATGGATAAAAGCCGTTTTGGCTTATATGGGCGGAACACAATCATGGACATATTGGACGTGGAACCCAAACTCCGGTGATACTGGCGGTATTCTCAAAGATGATTGGGTCTCGGTACACCAATGGAAAATGGATCTATTGCGGCCTTATTTGGCTTCCCCTATTACAGCCACGACCTTGGATACACCTCTTAAGCCATTCACCGAGGACCTATTTCAGGTTTTTCCCAATCCCACCACCAACGAGGCAAGGCTCCGGTTCAAAGCCACAACTTCGGGCGAGGTGCGTTTAACCTTATTCAACATTTGGGGGCAAGAAGTCAGAACCTTGTTTCATGGATTTGTGCAGGCACAGCAGACCATAGACCTCCCTCTTTCGCTCCAGAATGTAGCCGCAGGACATTATTGGGTGCGCCTCCAAAGTCCAAATACGCCAACGAATTATGCGAAACGAATTACACTCATGCGTTGAATCAGGCGATATACAGCAAGTACCGATGTAAAGCCATAGACCTTAAACGCATAGGCTGTTTTTTAATATCCGTTTTATCGGACTTCTTGAACGGAATAAACAAAATAGCGGGTTTCGCCAAGGAAAAAAACGTCCATAAACTTTTCCTTGTAGTACAACTTAACTTTTTTGTTTTCGGTGATGGCTTTTTCGATTAAACGGCGCACGTTTTCGTCTTTGTTATGTACCGAAAAATTCCATATCCTTGTATTGATACCACCCGGTTCTTGGGTAATGTAGCCTTGGTCTAACTGACCCTCCCATGTTTTAAAGACAAACCCTTTGTGGCTCATCTTGATAACATTACCTACACGGAAGCCATCGCTATAATAACCAAATGTGGCAATGGCGAAAATGCTGCCAAAGATAACCACTGCTAATATTGCGGTGATGATCAGGTAGCGTTTTATTTTTTTGCCGATTGAACTGGCCGGTTTATCGGTAGAAGGAATATCAACCATTGTAGGGTTTGTTTTGAGGTTTGTTTAAAAATCTAAAGAAGCCCGATTGTCTTTGAGAAAACGATACAGCATTTCCCGTGCCCGAAAGATGTGCGCTTTTACGGTTCCAAGTGGCAAGCCCAATTGGTCTGCGATGTCTTCGTAACTCATTTCTTGTTGATGACGCATCACAATAACCCTATGGTATTTTTCGGGTAATTTAGCAATGGCTTCTTCGATAATGCGGCTTCGTTGGTCTTCCACAATGTGGCGGTCTGGCCGGTATTCAACATCTGGAATTTCCAACTCCATCTCGCCATCCTTGGTTTGGATGGGCTTGTCTATCGAGATGGTTTTCAAACGGCGCTTTCGGAGGTAGTCTATGGTGTGGTTGGTGGCAATTTTATACAACCAAGTGGAAAAGGCGTACTGTGTGGCGTATGAACCTAACGAGGAAAACGCCTTGATAAAAGACTCCTGCACCAAATCATCCACCTCTTCTTCATTGCGGATCATTTTTCGGATATGGTGCCAGATAGGCTCTCGGTATTTGGTCATGAGCCGCTGGAAGGCTGCTTCGTTTCCGGCAAGGGCTTGCGCTACCCACGTACGATCCTGTACGCTCGATGCTGAGGGTGTTGGGGACTGGCCTGTGGGTTTTTGCTCCGTCATGTGTATCTGTGCTGAGGGCGAGGGTTTCTCATAAGGGGAATCTAAGAAAAAAACTACCGATCCTGTATAGTATGATCTTTTTTTTGCACGTTAAAAGGCTAAACAGGCTTGTAAAGCCCTATAACCAGAGGGGCTTGGCAAAACAATGAACGGGAAAATAGTAAATTTGATGCACGCCTACATAAATTCCTTATTTTCAAACTTAATTGTAATGGAAACAAGATGAGCGGAATCAATAAAACACCAAAACCAAAATGACCATCTCTCATAGAATTTGCTTGTATGGATTGGGGTTAATGGCAATGTTGGTCGGCTGTCGTAGTCCCCAACTTGTTGTTGCACCGGCTATTCCTACTCCTCCGATGGAAGTTCAGGAGGCAATTTCGGACATCAAGCAAACGTTTGCGCCGGATGGACGGGTTGCGCACTTTAAGACGGAACTTGTGGCACGAGGCAAACAATGGGTTTTGAGCGGCGAAACCAATCTCCCCAACGCCAAAACCGCCTTATTGCAAAAATTAAGTGGAATCGGCTTTGCGATTACCGATAGCCTTCAACTGTTGCCCAATACCAGTGTGGGCGAAAAAACATGGGCAATCGCGAATAATGCCGTGATCAACCTCCGTTATCAGCCCGAACATGCTGGCGAAATGGCCACACAAGTCCTGCTGGGGCAAGTGGTTCGGGTGCTTAAGGCACAAGATTATTGGTATTGGGTGCAAACACCGGATGGCTATCTGGCTTGGGTGGAAGCAGGCGCCTTGCATCGCATTACACCAGAGGCGCAAAAAACGTATGAAAGGACGCCAAAAGTGATTTACCTCCGTCCTTATGGCTTTGCACTTGCACAACCGAACACGGAAAGTGAGCCAATCTCCGACCTTACCTTCGGAAATGTCTTGGGGTACGAGGGTGAGGAAGCAGGTTATGTTCGGGTGATCTATCCCGATGGGCGAAAAGGATACGTCCATAAAACAGAGGCGACGAACTATGCGACATGGCAGGCCGAAACCCGCGCCACAACAACTTCTTTGGTTACTTCGGCAAGACGGTTGATGGGAGTTCCTTATCTGTGGGGCGGAACCTCGGCAAAAGGGGTGGACTGTAGTGGCTTTACGAAAACCATCTATGCCATGAATGGTCTAATGCTCCAGCGAGATGCCTCCCAACAAGCGCGTGAAGGCGTATTGGTGGATGATCAAGGGGACTTCTCCCAACTTCAAGCGGGTGACCTTTTGTTCTTTGGCAAAAAAGCCACTTCCAACAGCCGAGAACGGGTTATTCATGTAGGCATGTGGATCGGTGACGGTCGGTTTATTCATTCGTCATCGCGTGTCCAAATAAACAGCATGAACCCCGAAAGTTCGGACTTTAGTGCTTACGAGCGGGGACGATACCTGTACGCACGAAGAATGTTGGGGCATGTGCCCGATATGCGCCTCACCATACCCGTATCGGAGCAATGAATATCCTAAACACCATGCGGAAGTTCTGGGATAATGTGTTTATCTTCAAACCTTATTAGACGCCTTTCTTGTTTTGATTATTTTGTTTTATCATATAGATTGCATATGAAACTTACCTTTTGTGGAGCCGCCCAAACCGTTACAGGCTCGATGCACTTGCTCGAATTGGAGAGCGGCCATAAAATCCTAATGGACTGCGGTCTCTTCCAAGGCCGACGTGAGGAGGCCAACCATATCAACAAAACCTTTTTGTTCACGCCTTCCGAGATTGATGTTGTGCTGCTTTCTCATGCACACATAGACCATGCCGGTCTTCTGCCGAAGCTGTGGAAGGAGGGCTTCAAGGGGCGGGTCTATGCCACACATGCCACCTACGACCTCTGTGCGATTATGCTCATGGACTCGGCCTACATCCAAGAGTCCGATGCCGCTTTTCTAAATAAGCGCAATAAAAACCGACGTGGGCCGCAAGGGCCAGAAATTGTGCCCCTCTATACACAGGCCGACACCGAGCAACTACTCAAAAAGTTTATCTCGGTGGGCTACGACACGCCTTTTTCCCCGCTTCCGGGGGTTTCGGTGGAATATCGGGACGCCGGACACATCCTTGGGTCTGCTTCTATGGTGGTAAAAGTGCAAGAAGGCGGGCGTGAAAAACGCTTAGGGTTTACTGGAGATATTGGTCGCCCCGATCGTCCGATTATTCAAGACCCAAAAGCAATGGAGGATTGCGACTGGATTATCACGGAGTCCACTTATGGCGGACAAACCCATCCACCCACAACCGAGACCAAAGAAGCCTTGGCAGCGATTATCCGAAATACCGCCAGCCGAGGTGGGAAAATCCTCATTCCCGCTTTTGCCGTAGGACGTACCCAAGAATTGGTGTATGCCTTAGACCAATTGTGGAACGAGGGTGAATTACCCCGCATTCCGGTCTATGTGGATAGCCCGCTCGCCGTAAGTGCCACCGCCGTCTTTCAGTCTCATCCAGAGTGCTACGACGAAGAGACGCGCCAATACCTGCGCGAAGACGATAATCCCTTCGGTTTCGAGAAGTTGCGTTATGTGCGCTCGGTAGATCAATCCAAAGGACTGAATACACAACGCGGTTCTATGGTGGTGATCTCGGCCTCTGGCATGTGCGAAGCGGGTAGAATCTTGCACCACCTGCGCAACAACATTAGCAATCCCAAAACCACTGTACTCATGGTGGGCTACTGTGCCGAGAACACCTTAGGCCGCCGCCTGATGAACAAAGAGCCTGTGGTACGCATTTTTGGGGAAGATTACATCCGAAAAGCAGAAGTGGTGACCCTTTCGTCGCTTTCAGCACATGCCGATGAACCAGAACTATTGACATTTTTGGGCAATTTAGATCGGGATCGCTTGCAGAAAACCTTCTTGGTGCATGGTGAAGTAGATCGTCAAAAATTACTCCAAGCGTCACTTATGGCAAATGGATTCCAAAATGTGGAAATTCCGGAGCGTGGGTATTCCGTCTTGCTCTAAGACATGACGTCATAAACTGGTCAAGATTTTTAAATGGTCTATCAAGCGCCCTATCACGTAAGTTCTTGTTCATATGAACTTCGATTATTAATCTATTAAGTGCTTACCCTGTAAAAAATGGATTGGTTACATCCTGCCTTTTTATGGTCTTTGTTTGCCGTACCCGTTGTGGTCGCAGCCTATTTCTGGATGGCATATCAACGAAAGCGGGCACGTCGTGCCTTCGGAGACCCCGACTTGGTGGAGCGCCTTACGGATGGGATCAGCACCCGAAGGCGGCGTTGGAAAGCGACCATCTACACCTTGGCAATCCTCTTGTTGGGTATTGCTCTGGCGGGACCGCGCATAGGCACAAAAGTTCGGGAGGTCTCGCGGGAAGGGGTAGATTTGATGATTGCGCTGGATGTCTCTAACTCTATGCTGGCGGAGGATGTTGCTCCAAATCGCCTGAAACGTGCCAAGTTTGAACTAACCAAATTGGTGGATAAACTCAATGGCGACCGCGTTGGGCTGATCCTTTTTGGAGGGGATGCTTTTTTACAATGCCCCGTAACCTTGGATTATAACGCCCTCAAATTGTTCTTGGAAATCTCGGAGTCGGATCAGATGCCCATACAAGGTACGCAGTACGATCGAATGCTTGAGGTGGTGATCAAGGCATTTAACATGAAAGGAACGGATAAGGATTCTAAAGGAAACCGTAGCAAGGTCTTGCTTGTGGTCTCGGATGGGGAAAGCCACGGTGGAGAAATGGACGAACTACGTAGCAAGGCAGCCAAGGCGGGCATTTCCATTTTTACGGCTGGCGTTGGCGAGACCGAGGGCGTAACTATTCCTATTTATCAAAATGGCCAACGGACGAATGGGCTAAAAACAGATCGGAGTGGCCAACCTGTGGTTACAAAATTAGAAGAGGCGTCGCTACAAGACCTTGGTAAAGATGGAGCCTATTTCCGAATAGCACGCACCACCAGCAACCTAACGGATTTTAGCGATGTCTTGGCCGGAATGGAAAAGACGAAATTTGGAACGGCAAAATTTGCCGCTTATCAAGAACAATACCAATGGCCCTTGGGTTTTGCTTTGTTGCTATTGCTCATCGAATGGATGATACCAGACCGTAGAAAACAGCCTAAACCAAACACCATACGTTGACCTACCGCATGCTCTCTAAAGAAGCCCTTGAGCAATTATGCGAAAAAGGGTTTGACCCCACCGAAGCCCAAGCCGAGATTCGTTGGTTGTGGGTGCATCTCACAGGGTGGCCGATCGCCAATTTGCTGGCCCGCATGGACGAAACGCCAAATGAAGCGTGTATCACTACTTTTTATGCCCTTTTGTCGCGTCGGATGCAGCATGAACCACTCCAATACATTGTAGGAAGTGTCCCCTTCTTGTCGCTCACCTTAGCGGTAAATCCGAGTGTCCTCATCCCAAGACCCGAAACAGAATGGTTAACCCATTGGCTGGGCTTGAATCCGATTTTTGAAAATAAAAGCTCTATGCGTGTTTTGGATGTGGGAACAGGAAGCGGTTGTATTGCACTGGGGCTGAAGAGCCTACGGCCTAATTGGGAGGTGGTGGCGTGTGACCTTAGCCCTACGGCCTTGCAAGTTGCACGCAAAAATGCCGCACAAAACGGCCTTGATGTTGCCTTTGTACAAGCAGATATGCTTGCACCGGATTTCTCCGAATCCTTTACGTCGCCCTTCGACATGATTGTATCCAACCCGCCATATGTCTTGCGCGAAGAAGCGCACACACTTCAAAAAGAGGTGATCGGCTATGAGCCACATTTGGCACTGTTTACCGATGGGGAGCCGCTTCGTTTTTACCACGCCTTGATTGATTCCACCAAAATCATGCTTAATCCAAACGGCTGGCTGGCGATGGAATGCCATACCGATTTTGCGCACCAAGTGAAAGACCACATGGAAAGTCAAGGATTCCACCATGTAGCAGTGATAAACGATCTAACCAAAAGACCACGATTGGTATGGGGACGGGCATAAAAAAGCCGCTGCCTCATCCGACAACGGCCACAAAAGCCACTGATTAACGTGCGTTAAGGGAAAATGCCCATTTCCATATACGAAACAGCCACTTTGTCTATGGCATTGATAAAGGCTGCCGTGCGTAGGTCGGTATGGTGTTGCTTTGAAATTGCCCTAACCTCATTATAGGCATTGATCATGGTATCCTCTAATCCAGAGTTGACCAAATCTTCTTCACTTGCACCATGTATCACATCGCTTATCAACTGCGTATCTAATTTCTTGCCAATCAAGACCTCGATGGCTTCCAGCATTTTTGTTTGCATATTTTGCTCAAACCGCTTGCTCATACGCCCGAAGCGTACATGTTGCAGGTTGCGCAGCCATTCAAAATAAGAGACCGTAACGCCACCGGCATTCAAGAATACATCCGGAATGACCATAATCCCTCTTTCGTTCAAGATGGTGTCTGCATGAGCGGTAACGGGGCCATTTGCACCTTCTGCAATGATTTTGGCTTGGATGCGGGTTGCATTTTCACCCACAATCACCGCTTCGAGGGCCGCAGGAACCAAGATGTCACAGGGCAACTCCAGAGCATCTTGCGAGTTTGTGATGTTTTCCGCTCCGGGGAAATTAAGAATAGAGCCTGTTTCTTTTCGGTGATGAACCACTTTTTCCAGGTCCAAACCTTGTGGGTTATAGATGGCTCCCTCGTATTCTGCAAGACCAACAATAATACCACCGCCTTCCTCGATGAATTTGGCAGCATGATAGCCCACATTTCCCAAGCCTTGTACAACTACGGTCTTGCCGGCAATTCCGGGGGCGAGGCCAAGTTTTGCCATATCTTCGACATTTGAACAAGCCTCACGCAGTCCAAAATATACGCCGCGTCCGGTTGCTTCTTTACGTCCACGAACCCCTCCTTGTCCCACTGGTTTCCCCGTCACACAAGCCAAGGCGTCTAACGAATCGCTGGTAAGAGAATTATAGGTGTCCAAAATCCATGACATTTCTTTTGCGCCCGTACCATAATCGGGAGCCGGAACATCTATACCCGGTCCAATGAAGTTTTTCTTGACCAACTCGAAGGTGTAACGACGTGTAATGCGCTCCAGCTCGGCCTCCGAGTATTTGCGGCGATCTATGCAAATGCCTCCTTTTGCGCCACCAAAAGGCACATCCACAATCGCACATTTATACGTCATCAGAGAGGCCAATGCCGTTACCTCGTCTGCATTAACATTAGGTGCATAACGGATTCCGCCCTTGGTTGGTGTTTTATGTTGGCTATGTTCTGCACGCCAAGCCTTGATCACCTCTATGGAGCCATCATCGCGCTTCAAAGGAAACTGCATAGCATACGTGCTGTTGCAAATCCTGATCTGATCCAACAAACCCTTCGGATGTTTGGTGTGCACCGCAGCTTTTTCAAACATGCGATTGACTTGTGCTAAAAAACTGATGTCAGACATGAAATTGGCGTTTTACGGTTAATAAAAGCCGTACTGCACGGCATGGTGTTTCCCTAAGATGCTAAGTGCCACGTTGAGTACAGAAAAACAGACGAAAGTTTTGTTGCCAGCATGACAAATTTTTCTGGAAACGCTTCCAATTTAACTAAATTCTATTGGTAAAAAGCAATGTGAAAAAAATATTCAATGAGTTGCGCCACTGAACGGGATAAGGAGAACTAACTTGAAAGCAAAAACGGCCTTCTGTTTTAAACAAAAGACCGTTTACGTATTTGGAAAACAAAAACCTTCAACTTAAACCATTAAAGCGATATACGATTAACGGCGTTTTTTCTTGGTGGTCGTTGGTTTTTCTTTTTTATTGCTCTTTGGCTTTGCCTTGCTCTCGGCCGTTTTTGCGTTGCTTTTGATACGAAGGATATCACCGGGCTGGATGGTACTACCCTTTAGGTTGTTCATAGCCTTTAGCTCGGCAACAGTCAGGTCATACTTACGAGCAATGCTTGTAAGCCCTTCCCCTTTGGCAACACGGTGCGAAGCAGGTGCGGCAGTTGTTTTGGTTTTAGGACTGGTGCGCTTGTTGCTTTCGCGTGCGGCAGCCACTTCTGTTGCACCCGGTTCCTCTGGCTTGGTGTCAGAAAAGATTACAATGCGTTGCCCAACATTCACTTGGTTGTCACGTAAGTTATTCCATTCTTTGATGTCAGAAGCCTCAACGCGATATTGCGCTGCCAATTGGCTTAGGGTTTGACCCTGCTTTACTTTATGTACTTGTCGTTTACCTTTAGGAGCAGCCACTTGTCGCTCTTGAGGCTTTGGTACCGGTTTGCTGGTTTTGGCTTTAGGAGGCGCCGGCGTTAAGTCCGCAATCGCTGCAATACTTGGCATAGGAGCTGCACCAGAAGCCGCCTCGATGGCAACATCTGTTTGGTTTGCGAAAACCGAACTTGGTTGCCCGCTATCGGGTTTCGAAGTTGTGGGTTTAGGCTCTGGCTTAGTGCGTGCACGGTCGCGCGAGGAAGGTAAAACGGCGGCCAGACTTTCAAGCGGGTTCTCCAAACGCTGGGCCATATTACCAACGCGGCTTCCGTAGCTTACCTGAAGCGACTTCCCAAGTGCAAAATCGCCCATTTTGGTACCAGTGTTTTTAGGAACCCGCAACAAATACCCTTGTTCTGGCATTTCACCATTGCCAAGAAGTATCCGGTCTGGCATAAAGGTTGCAGAAACGGAAGTAGGGGTTCTATCCGTTTTGAGTTCAGGATTAAGCGCACGGAGGTGTGTAACTGGGACTTGTAATTTTTCAGCTACGGCATCTAATGTGGCTCCACCTTGTACGGGCACAACATCGTATTCATACGTAGGCGCTTGTGGATACGTACCGAGGTCGAACGCTTGTTGGTTGTTCATGATCAGGTACGTCGCAATGAAGAGCGGGACGTAATTCTTGGTTTCGCGGGGCAATTTGTCCATGATTTCCCAGAACGTAGCCTTGCGGCCTAAACGTTGAGAGGTTTGCTCCAGAACCCTTTTTACACGGTAAGGATTGCAATTATAGCCCGCAATCGCCAACTGCCAATCACCATCAAACATTTGATGCAGATCACGAAGGTGGCGTGCGGCGGCACGGGTGGCTTTCTCAGGATCCCGCCGCTCATCTATCGAAGCATTAATGTTTAGCCCGTATCCAGCACCCGTCGCAGGGATAAATTGCCACAATCCTGCCGCCGCGGCCCAACTTTGGGCACGAGGATTGAGGGCGCTTTCTACAACCGCGAGGTACTTGATTTCATCCGGCAATCCTTCTTCTTGCAAGATGCGTTCGATCATCGGGAAGTAGAGGTCTGCACGGGTACGGACTGTCCGGAAATGCGTTTTGTTACGGCTAAGCGACGAAATTGCCCGAAGAACGGGGCGTTCCAGATCCATCTGAAATTCCGTATTAACGGGAGCCAGACCGAGCTGGGACGGCGCATTCACATTTTCAAGTAGGTTAGAATCGTCGTCGGTTTCAAGTTCTGCTATCACTTCCGCACGGAGTTCAAAGACCTCATCATTCTCGGCGACGAGTGATGGATCCACTTTCCCGTAGAAGTCTTTGGTTGTCCGAATCGCCGTCCGATACATATCTCGGAAGGGCATAAGGTCGGTAATTCCCGGCTCTCTTAACAAAGTTTGAAGTTCTGCAACAATGCTCCGTAAAATCCCGTCTGCTTTGTTGCGGTCTTTGTTCCGGTCTAGATCCAAGAAGCGTGCGTAGTCGCGGTAGATTTTTGCAATTTTGCGGTCTTGTTCATCTACGGCTAAACTTTCATCCACTGGTGTGGATTGTATGGCCCGATACAGCCGCCCTTCTACCGAGAGGGTAGTAGGCTCGGGCTGTGTAGCCAATGGGGTGGTTTTGGGTTGTTGCGCAAAAATCAGACCTGTTGGACTGATGCATAACAACCAAGCTAAAATTTTTGTTCGGTTCACCTTTTTCACTCCTCTCTGTTTTTGGCTTAGCATACACAAAGCTGGTGGGTTCTGTGGTGGTACTAAGCTAAGAGTATAAAAAATTTAGCGCCTCGTAACGGTGAATTTCACACATTAAGTGGCCTGCTCAATGAATGGAAGCGCTTTTATTCATCAAAATTAAACAAATAGAAAAGTTTATTGCCTGTATTTGAGCATTGCTTTTGATCTTTCCCTACTTGGTTATCGTCATTTAACGAACATGTATCGTCACGTTTGATTCAATTTTGGGAAAGCATGGCTTTCTTGCTACCATACAACGCCAAAATCATGCCTTTTATTGGAGGTCTGTGCTTTATTTTGCGGGATAAGAAAGCGGTGTACATACCGCTTAAGCCACACCAAGGGCACTCTTTATTAATGATCGTACAACTTGGATGAACAACTTGGGGTGAAGTTTAATGAAAGTTCAAATTGCGGTGTTTCATCTTGTTTTTGGTCTCTGTTTTTTAGCAGGTGGTGCATCGGTATTTGCGCAAAAAATATGGCTACAAGGACGCTATGGGAAGGTTCATGCTGCATATGATGCATTGGGAAGCCGTTATGCACTTGATGAGGACATACAACGGTGGGAAGGCAATATAGGTGCTTTGCTACCGCTGAAAAGAGGCTGGGGCGTTGAATCTACATTGCGTTATGGTCAAGAAAAATTTGCAAATTCCGGTGGTGCTAAACACCTTTCTGGCTTTAAGGATGCAAGTTTGGGTCTTACATGGGTTCAAAAACGACATTCAATTTCTTTTGTTCTACAAAAAGACCTTTCGCCACACCGCAAGTCTTTTTTTCCACAAGCCGGTGAAGCCCTTACGGATGGCCAAGATGGTCTGGAGGTGAGGTATAGATACGAAAGACCCTTTGGAGAGCATATATCCCTTGGTGGACTTGTTTCATATCAGAACTTGAGACCATTAATGATCCGAGAATTAGGTAGTGAGGTTGAATTTGTGTTTGATGGGGGTGATAGGTTAATTCTCGGCTTGGAGGGATTGGGAAACTGGCGGCGGTGGCACTTCAAAGTAGCCCTCATGCAGCATGGGGTGTACTTCGTGCGGATTGATGGCGAGAACATCCAAAATTTTGCTTTATTGACAGATTTTTTATGGGAGATTCGGTACAATTCGGGAAAATGGCCTATTTCTATTTTGTGCAGCAATGCTATGCCAACAAAAGGCCATACGCAAGGATGGTCGTTGGCTGGCGTCCGACACGATGGAGGCGGAGGGATAACGCTGGGTGTGGAAGTACGACGCCTTTCTAAATTTGGAATTAAGACAAAACCTTAAGGGTTAAAATCTTTTTTATGCGTTATGTCTGTGAACTTGAGAACAAAAACGACAGAACTCATTTATCGTTTGGTATGAAAAAAATACAGCAAGCGAAAAATTCTGCCACTCCGTCTTGAGCTCGGATTTACCGAATACGAAGATGGTCGTCAACGTAATCTTGGCTCTTGCCACTTGTCAAGCACACTCCGTTAGGTGTGGGAGATGGCTTCTCCTCCAACTGCACCATAACGAGACTTCCGGCCTCATTCTCAAATCACAGGGCAACTTTTAGAAAAATCCGCCGGAGCAAGAATGAAAGCATTATAATCCTTGTTAAGGTAAAAACTGGCTCAATAATCGAAGAACCAAATATCCTAAAAACAAACCTCCTCATCCTTCAACTTACTTCTTTCGTAGATAAAGACTTCAACTGCTTGGCTTCAAGGAATATACATCTTATCAAGTCTTGCGGAGAGGAACCACAACCAAAATTCGGGTAGAACAAAGGGTTTTCCACATTTCCTTTAAAAGGATGATTAATATAAAGTTTAATTTTAATTTTTTGTTGTAGTAGTAGGGACTGTGGATATGTGGATATTGAGGTTATCAACAAAATTTACGCAGTTGCCTGTAAAATTTTCCACAACTTATCCACGCTTTATCCACATATCCAATCCTTTTTTGCACTACGCTCTTTCTTATTCGTCGTGTTGCTTTTATGTCCTTAAAGTTCTTTAAAAAACTTGACTTACACTAAAAGATTTTTGCTTAAAGCTTGAACATGACAATCAAGCGTTTCTAAAGTTTCCCACATGAGGGAAACGAGTGCTGTTCTCTTTCCACACAATAAACAAGTTTTCCCCAAACTTATCCACTTTCAAAATACTGTGGATAAGGAAATATAATTTGTGGATAAACCTCGGACTTTCCACAACCCTTTTTCTTAGTGCCATTCTTTTTGCGTTATGTACTTTTTTTCCACACGGTTTTCCCCATATTATCCACTTTTTGGAGTGTGGTTCTTGCCTTGCCTTCCGTTTTTCTTTCGTACTTGTGGATAACATGTGGATTCCTTGTTTTTGTGCTAAGCACTTTGAGAGTTCTCTTTTTAAAAAAGCTTATGTTGTGGACAAGTTGTGAATAACCTTTGGTTTGGAGGTGGATTACTTGTGTATTTCATGTTGATTACGTGTGCAAAGTGCCTGAAATGCCGATATGCTACTGTGGATAACAAAAACCCGATCATGTTTTAGGTGATCGGGAGTTGTTTAAACAATCTTTTGGAGCTAACCTTCTTCTTACACATCCGAAGAGGCCAAATCTGGTTTGCTTCGTTTCCGTTTTGGTTTGGGAATTTCTATAAGTCCGCGTTCTTGTGCATAATGGATGCAAGCCTTGACAAACGACGTGAAGAGCGGATGAGGCGTATTAACATTGGACTGGTATTCTGGATGGAATTGTGCACCTATAAACCAACGATGTGTTGGTAACTCGATAATCTCTACCAAGTCTTGAGTTGGATTAATTCCCGAAAACACTAAGCCATTTTCTTTCAGTTTATAACGCAAGTCATTGTTCACTTCGTAACGGTGGCGGTGTCTTTCCTTAATTTCGGAGGTATCATAGGCTTCAAAAGCCTTGGAGTCTGCTTCAATCGTACAGTCGTATAAGCCTAATCGCATTGTCCCCCCTTTTTGGGTAATTTCCTTTTGGCTCTCCATGAGGTTGATTACCGGAAAAGGCGTTTCTGGATCAAATTCCGTAGAGTTGGCGGATGCCCAACCACAGACATTTTGGGCAAACTCTATAACGGCACATTGCATCCCCAAACAGATGCCAAAGAATGGTAAATTGTTTTCGCGTGCGTATCGTATGGCGGTAATTTTGCCGGGGATTCCACGCTCCCCAAAACCGGGAGCCACTAAGATGCCCGTTAAACCTTCTAAACTTTCGGCAACATTTTCAGGCGTTATGTCCTCTGAATGGATGAGTTTTAGGTCTATGGCCACCTCATTTGCCGCACCTGCCAAAATAAAACTCTCGGTAATGGATTTATAAGCGTCCTGATGGTCAACATATTTTCCAACCAAGCCTATCCGAATGGTGTGTTTGGGATGTTTGAGACGCTTTAAGAACTGTATCCAGCTACGCATGTCGGGCATCTTACGTAGTGCCTCATTCAGGTGCAAAATCTCACACACCACCCTGTCTAATCCTTCTTTTTGAAGGAGCAGAGGGACATCATAGATTGTACCCGCATCCAAAGCTGCAATGACGGCACTTTGTGGTACATTGCAAAAGAGGGCAATTTTTTTCCGAATACTTTCTTCGATGGGCATTTCGGAACGGCAAACCAAGACATCCGCTTGAATCCCGTGAGAAAGTAGGGTTTTTACGGAATATTGCGTAGGTTTTGTTTTTAACTCGCCCGCAGCGGAAAGGTAAGGGAGTAACGTAAGATGGATATCGCAGGTGTTCCCACGCCCCATTTCAAAACTAAGTTGCCGAATGGCTTCTAAGTAGGGCTGGCTTTCGATGTCGCCAACGGTTCCCCCAACCTCAATCATCACCACATCATATGCACCACTATCGCCAAGTTTTCGCATCCAAGATTTGATTTCATCTATCACATGCGGGACAACCTGCACCGTTTTGCCAAGATATTCTCCGGCGCGTTCTTTTCGGATCACCTCCGAGTAGATCCGTCCGGTAGAAACACTATTGGCCTGTGACATAGGGATACCAAGATAACGCTCGTAGTGCCCCAAGTCGAGGTCGGTCTCTGCACCATCATTGGTTACATACACCTCACCATGCTCATATGGGTTCATGGTTCCGGGATCCACATTAATGTACGGGTCAAATTTCTGGATGGTGACCCGTAGGCCACGGGCTTCTAACAAGCGTCCTAAAGAGGCGATTAATATGCCTTTTCCGAGGGAAGACGTAACACCGCCGGTCACAAAAATATACTTGGTTTGCACAAAAAGTTGGGTTTAGGACAATGGGACGGCAAGAAGAGTTGCCTTCATAAAATACACTACGTGCCATAGGTTTAAAGCATCAATTTGGGACGAAAAATCGTGCCAATAGAGACTCCTTTCTTCAGATTAATCATTTCGACGACATCTGGCATCTTAGGGGAAACCACATTAAAATGAAAAACAAAATCTCGGATACGGAAGTTCTTAAGCAACTCATTAAAGAGGCCATTTTGGAACTGATGGAGGAAAAACAGGACTTGTTTAAGGCTTCGTTCTCGGAGGCAGTGGAGGAATACTTCAATACAAGTCATCAACAAATTGCAGACGTCTCGCAGTTTTCGATACCGGAAATGTATCCCTCGGTTGTTGGACAGGCATAAAAGAAGAGGCATCCCGATTATAAAGATGCCTCTCTTGCTTTAGAATAGCTTCTTGTGCTAACGAACCAACTTGAGCATTGCGCCCGAACTTACCGTTTGGTTAAGTTGTACTTGATTCATGATGGCAAGTGTTTCTGGGGTTAGGCTGTTGGTAAGCCGTGTCGGCAAGAAAGATTGGAATACGCCATTTTTACTTGCTTTTTGCAAAGCCAACTTTGAGGGTTGACGATTTAGCTTGTCTTGATCCCGCAAGGCCGTAAATCCGGTCACCACCTGATCAAAAGTGTTTTTGTGGCTTGCAATGTTTGCGGCGGCTGCCAGACCCATAAAATGATACACATTACCGCTATACTCTACAAAATAAGACCGAATCCCCATTTGGGCTTGTCCATTTTGATCAACGGAATAGGCATCTACCACGACGCCGGAAAGCCCATTATTTAGCGTTACGGCATTGCTTGCAGTGGTTTTTACGCCTTGGGTATTGACTAATTTTGTCGCAGCCTCTCGTGCAGTTTTTGCTTGTTCAATCGTAAACTTCATTCCGGCGTCTTGCTTGGCATTCACCATCTGAACAGCCGAGCTACCATTTTGTAATACCCAGCCTTGGGGAACTGGGAACTGAAACTTCAAATCGGGATGGTAAAATACATTGTTTTCGGTAAAGCCTTGTCGAGGGTTTTCGCCAATGGTGATGCCGTCTATTTGCGTAAAGAACTGCTGCTGGTTCACTTTCGTTAGTTGCATGGTTTGGGCATATTTTTGCTCTAATTGCAACATGGTTCCTTCTCTTTCGCCCGGATCGGGATGGCTGGACATAAACGCAGGAATGGCCTGACCATTAGATTGTTGGATGCGCTTTAGCGATTGGAAGAACCGAGATGCCTCGCCCACTTTATAGCCGGCCATTGCTGCATATTCTACGCCCAAGGCATCGGACTCCCGTTCTGCTTCACGGCCATAGGAGAGTAGTTTTAGGCTTAGGCCAGTAGAGAGGACTTGTGCCCCTGTTTCGAGCATGTCTTGCGGCAATCCGGCGGCGGCCCCAATGATCACGCCCAAAATGGTTCCTATCTGCGTTCTTTGGCTCCGTCCCATTTGGATGGAGGTATGACGTGCAACAACGTGCCCGATTTCGTGCCCCAAAACCACTGCCAATTGTGCTTCGTTATCGGTATGTGCCAAAAGGCCGCGTGTTACATAAATATATCCGCCGGGTAGTGCAAAGGCATTTACAATAGGGCTGTCTAAAACCCGAAATGTAAAGGGCGTATTTCGGATTTCTTCGGGCGTTTCTGGACGGCGTGCATGGCTGAACTTGAGGATTTCTTGCCCCAATTGGTTAACATAGTTCGAAAGTTTTGCATGCTCGTATAGCCCATATTCTGCTATGATTTCTTGGTCTGTTTGTTTGCCGAGTTCCACCTCTTGTGCCCAAGTGTAGGCATAAGACCTTTTATTCCCTGTTACAAGGCTTTGGTCAACGGCCCCGCATCCAACCATAAAGGTGAGTGCGACAATAAGAAAGCCTAAAATTATGTTGCTGTGTTTACTTTTCATGTTGGTATGTAGTTAGGGTTGTGTGGAGTACTTTTTTATCAGGTATTTGACCTATCTGTAATATGGAAGCGCCGGTTTTCCGTATCTCCAAAAGAAACAATAGCGCTGAACGTCTTTTCCTCAACGGCGGTAATGATGCATTGCCCAATTTGTTCCGACTGTAATAAATCTAAGAAGATTTTTGAGCGCTTTGCATCAAGGTCGCCAAAAATATCATCCAATAACAAAATTGGTTTTTCATTCATTTGCTCTTCGAGAAAAAAATACTTCGCTAATTGCAAGACCAAGCCAAAAGTCCGGTGTTGACCATGTGAGGCAAACCTGCGGATTTCAAGTTTGTTCATCATAAAGACGATTTCGTCGCGATGTGGCCCAACCAAGGAGCGCCCCATGTCAATTTCACTGTTTTGTAATCGTCCTAATTTCTTTCTAAATGCGGTTTCAATTTCAGGTTCTTCATTAAATTCTAAGGTCTGATATTTGATGGTGGGGATTTCGCCCACGGCCGCGATTTTTTGGTGCGCTTGTTCCAAGAACGGTTTAAACAACTGAAAAAAACGAAAACGTTGTCGGATAATTCTACTCCCAGTTTGTACCAATTCCTCGTTCCAACTGTCTAATTGTGTGCTATGCCTAAGCCGCTGGCGTTTAAGTTGAAGTAAAAGCGCATTGCGTTGCGCCACCGTTCGTTGATACTGCATCAGGTCACGAAGGTATGCAGGCTTAACCTGAGAAAGAATATTGTTTAGAAATTTCCGACGTATTTCCGGCCCTTCTTGCGTTAGTGAACGGTCATCGGGCGAAAAGAGTACAATCGGAAATTTACCAATGACTTCCGCCAGTGTGGATTGTGGCACTTTATTGATAAAGGCGCGTTTACCTTCGTTGGCCACAAATATCAATTTGGCCTCTATGTTTAGGTTATCGTCTCTTAAAAACTTTCCGTTTATCTCGAAAAAGGCTGTGTCAAAACGAAGCGCATATTGATCTTTTGAAGCTAAAAAACTTTTTGTTAGACATAGGAAGTGAATACCTTCAAGAATGTTTGTTTTGCCTACACCATTATCGCCATATAGCAAGTTGATCTTAGGGCCAAAAGTATAGGAACTGTTGTTGTGCGATCTAAAGTTTTGAAGGTTGAGGTCTTCTAATATCATGGTGGTCTGGATAACGTTCGGTGCGGATGTTCAAGATATGAAAAGAGCCTCTATTTTGATAGGGGCTCTTTCTGTTTCGTCAAGGATTTGGGCTTGGATTTGGGGGTGGCGTCGAATTTCCGCCGCCGTCCCCACCCGGTGCTGGAGGAGGGGTAGAGTTACCACCGCCGTCTCCACCAGACGTACCTTCATCTTTTTTTTCTTCGTCTGCCATTTTTTTGGATATTTAATAGGTTTTGCAGTTTGGGTACATTATTTTTTATACAATACTACCCACTTATCAGACACACCACTGTGCATTTATATAACCTTATAAAAAAACTTTTTTTATCCTTTTTCATCTTTTTTGCTTTTCATCCTTTTTTATCTGCCAAAGAACCTGCTTCTTGTTTTGAGTTGGAAAATCGCTGGCGGCAGATCCATCGTACCCATGTAGAACTAAGGAGCAGAGCGGAAAGACAACAAGTGACCTCACTCACTGCCGCCTATCTAACTTGTAAACAAAGCGCCTCGCAAAAGTTTGATGTCTTGATGAGTGGGGCAAGAGCGGCTTATACCGAGGGTAAACGTGATGATGTGGGCTATTTTTTGAAGGAAGCGCATAAGTTTCTCCCCGCTTTGTCTGAAAACGAGGCCGCCATGTGGTACAGGCTCCGAGGAAATGCTGCTTGGGTTGAAAATAAAAAGTTTGATGCAGCATGGCATTATGCACAAGCTTTTACGAGGTTTGATCATCTTAACTCACATTACGAGAAAGCGGCCATAAGCCTGAGTATGGCTTTGGTTTGGGAAAACAGCAATAATCCAGAAGTATCGAGAAAATTCCTCACGTTGGCACAAAAAATTTTAAGCGGCTATAAGGGAAATCCTTTGGATGTTATATTTCTTAGGGCGCGCATTCATGTTCTTTTGGCCGATAATTTGATTTTGGAAAATGTGGATCTTGGCAAAGGAGACCTTAAAGTCAATGAGGCACTAAGTGATTTAATCCCGTTGTTGAAACAAGATGTGGTTTTAATGAGTAAGTATAATAAAAGTAGCTCTTTGGTTAATTCTGTAATAACGTTAGGTCAAATATATTTTTATTTAGAGAACTATGATAAGGCAACATCATATTATGAAGAAGCAAAAGAATTGGCTTTTAAAAGTGGGTTAACCGAGCGTCTTGCCTTTATTTATTATCGAAAAGGGCAATTAGAACAACGTTTAGGCCGAACGCAAGTTGCCATATCTCTATACAAAAAAGCATTAGAACTTGCCCTGCAAAAAAATGCCCAAAATTTAATCCCCCGTATTCAAAATCGGTATGGCTTTTCCCTTGAGCAACTCGGGCAGTTTACCGAGGCCGAGAAAATTTATAGGCAATATATTGCACATGTGGAGAAGGCAAGGTCGGAATTGGGTATTAGCGACTTTGGAAAAACTGTTTTTATGAGCAATGAAAATGCTGGTTATTTAGGACTTGTTCGCATTTTGATAAAAACGGGACGGGAAGAAGAGGCATTGTATTGGTTAGATGCTACACGTGGCCGTTTTCTTCAGAACTTGAATCAATACGCGACCTGGGTAAAGGGTTTGCGAGCCTCAGAACGGAGTAAACTTCACTTTATTGAAACGAAAATTGCTGAACTGCGGGAAAAATCGTTGTTGCCGACAACTTCCGCAACCGATATGGTTCAGCCGTTGCAAACCTTTGTCCAACAAGCCTTACTACAAGCCGAAGCGAATCGTATGTGGCAATCAAAACATACGCCGGTAACTTTAGAACGAGAGCACTATTCGTCCTACTTTCTTCAACACCTGCAACAGAAACTTAAAGAGAATAATCAGGTAGCGCTTTTCTATTACATTGATCGTGAGTTAGACCCATCCATAAACCGCGAACTACAATCTTTTGTGGTGGCCGTTACCCATCAGGCATTAAAGGTTTTCCCTCTGCAAATAAAAGGAGTGGACTTAGCGCAAAAAATTAAAACCCTCTATAATCAAAGAGAGCGTTCTACGCACTTAGACCTCGGCGTATTACACGAGTTGCATGAGGGATTGTTTGTCCCTGTTAAGAATTTTATTTCCGGATACGAAAGGGTCGTGCTTTTCAAAGACGACCAGTTGGTACAGTTGCCCTTTTCTATGTTGGTATCCAATGTTCCTAAACAAAGATACAATTACAGCCAAGCCGATTTTTTGGTTAAGCAGTTTGCTTTTTCTCAAGAACTTTCTATACCACTATATGTTGCGCAGAAACAAGAGCCTACAATCCTGCAACAAAATCTAATTTTTGGCCGGAGCCGCTTTGGTAGTGCGGAACACTTAGCGCCCCTTCCCGGTGTGTTTCCGGAGATTAGAAACATAGGCGGGATGTTACCTCAAGCCCGAATTGGTTTAGATGGAGGTGCAACCGAGTGGGGTTTCAAAAACGAAATGAAGAAAAGTCATCTTATGCACTTGGCGTCGCATACGATATTGAGCCCCGAAAATCCGCTCTATACGTTTTTGTCCTTGCGGAGGTCTAAAAACAACGACGGGAAACTATTTCTCTTTGAGTTTTTCCATGAGCGCTTGCAAGCAGAATTGGTTACCCTTAGTAGTTGCAACAGTGGGGTGGGGGAGCACCTGCCGGGAGAAGGATTTGTGGGAATGCAATATGCACTTCGTTCTGCAGGTGTAAAAAGCGTGTTAGCTACCAATTGGCCAGCCGCCGACAAAACCTTTCCTAAACTGATGCAGGTATTTTACCTTGGATTGAAAAACGGATTGTCAAAAGATCAAGCTTTGCGTTTTGCACAGCTCCAGATTTTACAATCACAGCATAGTAAAATGGGTAAAAGTCCTTATTTTTGGGCGTCTCTCATGTTGTATGGTAATGCAACCCCATTAGCCTTTGGATCCGTTTCCGTCTCCACTCATTCGCGCCCTGCTATGGCCTTTTTATTGCTTTTTGTGCTGCTGATGGGTTTTCAGTACCTTGCGCATAAAGATAAAAATTGACCCCTATTACATGATTTTCTTAAGTAAGAATATTACTTCTTCCCTCAAGTTTAAGACTGGGCAAACCTTATAAACATAAACACGATATACATGAATGCCAATCCATCCCTTTTTGCTACTTTAGAAAGTCTAACAACAGAGCAACGGAACCCAGCCTCGGAAAACATTGATCGGGCATCGGTAACAGAAGTCCTTGAGATCATTAATACCGAAGACCATTTGGTTCCGATTGCAGTACGTCGCGAGATTCCTCATATTGCCAAGGTTGTTGAGTTGGTGGAAAATGCTTTTCGACGTGGTGGCCGTTTAATTTATGTGGGTGCTGGAACAAGCGGAAGGCTTGGTATTTTGGATGCGTCTGAATGTCCGCCAACATATGGCGTTCCTCCAGAGATGGTAGAAGCGGTAATTGCCGGTGGTCCGGCAGCCGTTTTTCGGTCGCAAGAGGGTGCAGAGGATATTCCTGAAGAGGGTGAAAAGGCACTCCAGAACTTACAACTCTCTGAAAAGGATGTGGTCTGCGGAATTGCGGCAAGCGGTCGGACGCCTTTTGTTTTTGGCGCCTTGGCCTATGCGCGGCGTATTGGTGCAAAAACGGCATTGGTGACAACCAACCCCAAAAATGTAGATCAGAACATAGACGTTCTTATTTGCCCTGTTGTTGGCCCAGAAGTGGTTATGGGTTCAACGCGGATGAAGTCGGGTACTGCCCAGAAATTAATCCTGAATATGATCTCTACTGCGGCGATGATTCGTATGGGGAAAGTCTATAAAAACATGATGGTTGATCTCCAGATGACTAATGAGAAGTTGGTTGAACGATCTAAACGCATTGTTATGTTGGCGACAGATGTGAACTATCAGGAGGCACAACGCACTTTAGAAGCGGCGAATGGGCATGTGAAAGTGGCCATTGTCATGATTCTGAACGGTGTTGATGCTGAAGAGGCTCGTCAACGCATTGAAATGTCGAATGGGTTTATCCGTGAATTGATTTAAGCCCGTTGTTTTGGCAATGTTTCACGTGAAACATTTGAATGGGATGAGTAGATGTTTAAACAATGTTCCACGTGAAACATCTTTGTTGGTTGTCTGAAAAAGATCAATAAACCAAGTAGTGTAGTGAAAAATCTTGCATCTTTATTGCGTCGGATAGAACAAACACCGCAAATAAGTACGTTATTACAGAAGGCCGGAGAAAAAAACGTTCTCCTTAAAGGTGTGGTAGGCTCTCTTGATGCATTTGTAGTCTCTCTGATTGCCAAGCATAAGCGCGTTGTGGTTTGTGTATTGCCGAGCTATGAGTTGGCCTCATATCTATTTTCTGACCTGTCTCAATTGCTGGGGAGTAAAAACGAGGAAAAAATATTGCTCTTTGGTGCAACCGACCAGCATCCCTATGATACAGATCAAATAGCAGATAACCAGCGTTTGGTACAGCGTTCTGAAGTGCTTCAGCGGTTGTCGAAAGGGTTTGAAGGTGTCTTGGTAGCAAGTGCGGACGCATTGGCGGAGATGGTTCCTGCTGTAGGCCAACTCGAAAAAACGACCATTATGCTGAAAACGGGAGATGTTACAGGGCCAGATTTGTTGGTGGAAATGTTGTTGGAAATGGGATTTGAAATGGTAACCTATGTCCAACATCCGGGGGAAATGGCAAGGCGAGGCGGGATATTGGATGTGTTTTCTTTTGTGGGTAACTATCCGGTTCGGTTGGAGTTTTTTGGAGATGAGTTGGATGCGATTCGTGAATTTGATCCGGCTAACCAGCGCTCTGTGAGCCGGTTAACCCAAATAAATATTGTACCAAATATCCAACAAAAGACGTCTCGTGGTGGGAGATCCTCACTCTTAACCTATCTTCCAAAAGATGCAGTGTTGCTAATTCGGGATATGTTGGAGGTGGAAGACGCAATAAATAAGTTGTTTAAAAGAGCGGAGGAAGTGTTTCAGAAAAAACAGGATAGCACTTTGTTGCCACCAGAAGAGTTGTATCTGGATGGAAACCATATCGCCATGGCATTTGACGCATTTAATCAAGTGCATTATGGGAGTTATGTAGGTGAGTTGAAAGGAGCCAAAGAAATTTTATTTGGAGTACAACCACCGCCAGACTTTAATGGGAAAATACACTTTGTCCGGAAAAAGATTGAAACGAATCACCAAAAAGGATGGCAAACCCTGTTGTTGTGTGATAGTCGAGGGCAAGAAATACGGCTTAGAGAATTGCTAAACCCGTATCAAGAACACCATAAAAAAAGTTGGCATAGAGACGAGGAGGAAGAAGAAGGGGAAGACGTAAATGGGTTGCGTTTTTTGTTGGCCTCTTTGGCGCAGGGGTTTGAATGGGCAGAAATAGGGGTTGCACTTTATACGGATCACCAAATATTTAACCGCTATCATCGGCCTACGGTACGAAAGCAAAAGCAGCGGTATGGTGGCTTCAGTCTTCGAGAATTAATCAATCTGACGCCGGGCGATTTTGTAACACATATTGATTATGGGATCGGGAAGTATGAGGGGCTACAAAAAATTGAGGTTCGGGGAAAGCAGCAAGAGGTGGTTCGGTTGGTCTTCCGAGACAACGATGTCTTGTATGTAAATGTCAATGCACTTTATAAACTTCATCGTTACACCGGAAAAGAAGGGCATCAACCCCGCTTGTCTAAGTTGGGTACGGGAGAGTGGGAACGAACGCGAAACAGCACCAAGAAAAAAGTAAAGGATATTGCCCGCGATTTGATCAAACTGTATGCGGAAAGAAAAAAAGCCAAGGGATTTGGATTTACACCGGACTCTGTTTGGTCGCGGGAATTAGAAGCCTCCTTTGAGTTTGAAGATACCCCAGATCAGGCAAAGTCGTGGGATGAAGTGCGGATGGACATGGAAAAAAGCATCCCTATGGATCGGTTGGTGTGTGGAGATGTGGGTTTCGGTAAAACGGAGATTGCAGTTCGGGCGGCCTTTAAAGCCGTACAAGACGGAAAGCAAGTGGCGGTTTTGGTTCCGACAACCATCCTTGCGGCGCAGCACTACAAAACCTTTACCGAGCGATTGGCGCAGTTTCCGATAACGATAGAGGTGATGTCGCGCTTTCAAACGGAATTGCAGATCAAAGAAACCCTAAAGCGCCTGAAAGAACGGAAGGTGGATATTGTGATTGGCACACATCGGATTGCTGCAAAGCGGATGGAAATGCCCGCATTGGGCTTGCTGGTTATAGACGAAGAGCAACGATTTGGCGTAGCAGTAAAGGAACGTCTTCGGCAGTTGCGTGCGAATGTTGATACCCTTACACTAACGGCAACACCCATTCCGCGAACCCTTCAGTTTTCGTTAATGGGCGCGCGAGATCTGTCGTACATCAATACCCCACCGCCAAACCGCCAACCCATCCAAACGGAAATCCATAGCTTTGATAAAAACTTAATCCGTGATGCGATTCTATACGAAACGGGGCGGGGCGGGCAGGTGTTTTTTATCCATAATCGCGTACAATCCATCGAAGAAATGGCCACCACCCTTCGGCAGTTGGTTCCGGGAGTGAGAATTAAAACCGCGCATGGTCAGATGGAGAGTGATAGGTTGGAAAAAGAAATGATGGACTTTATGCAGCGGAAGTACGAGGTCTTGGTTAGTACCAATATCGTAGAAAGTGGTTTAGATATTTCCAATGCCAATACCATTATTATTAACCATGCGGAGCGGTTTGGTCTGGCAGAATTGCACCAGTTGCGGGGCCGGGTAGGGCGCTCAAACAGAAAGGCGTTTTGCTATTTATTGGTTCAGAACATCAAGGCTATTACCAAAGAAGCCAAACAGCGGCTTCAGGCCATCGAGCAGTTTTCAGAATTGGGCAGTGGTCTTAATGTGGCCATGCGCGATCTTGATATTAGGGGTGCAGGTAATTTGTTGGGCGGGGAGCAAAGTGGTTTTATTGCAGATGTGGGCTACGAGACCTATCAACGAATTCTGGAGGAAGCCATACAAGAACTAAAGTCAGATGAATTTGGGGACTTGTTTGGGCATGTCAACAAACCTCCTAAGCCACTTGTGGAAACAGTGGTGGACTTGGATGTGGATGCTTACCTACCAGAATATTATGTGGATGACCGTGTTGAACGGCTTAACCTCTATCGCGCTCTCAGCGAATGTAAAGAATTAGAACGACTAAAGGAAATTCGCGAGGAATGGAAAGACCGTTTTGGGCCAATACCGGAAGAGGCCGAAAACCTGCTGTTGGTTATGGAACTAAAAGTCCAAACGGAGCCTTTACGACTACCTAAACTCCAATTTAAAAATCAACGGCTCTTCCTGACCATGCCACCAAAAGAAGATACTTTTTTCTATCAGAATATGTTTAAAACTGTTCTTGAAAAAGTGGGTAAATTGAGCAATAGATATGTTTTAAAGGATACAGAAGGTAAGTTAAGAATTATTATTCAGCAAATACCGGATTTAGAGGCCGCTGTAAAAGTGGTGCAAAAAATATTAGCATAAAATATTATCCAAATCTACATGCAAGAAATAGCAACTTAACATTATAAAAATACTGGCTTGTAATGGGAGGCGTAAATTACCAAACTGTTTATTTTTCGAAAAAAATAAAAAATCATGTTTGGATTAGAACCTGCATTATTCATTCTGCTCATTATTTGCTTAGTCTGTGCCTTTGCTTTTGAATTTGTAAATGGTTTCCATGATACCGCCAATGCCGTGGCAACGGTGATTTATACCAAGTCCCTTCGCCCATGGACAGCGGTTATTTGGTCTGGAATCTGTAATTTCACCGGTGTGTTTATTGGCGGAATTGGTGTAGCGATGGGTATTATCAATCTTTTACCCGCAGAGGCTTTGGTGGCTACGCACGCCGGAGAGGGTATTGCGATGGTAATGGCCCTTTTGCTATCGGCCATTATTTGGAATGTGGGAACGTGGTACTTCGGGATCCCGGCCTCAAGTTCACATACCCTAATTGGCTCCATCCTTGGCGTTGGGATTGCCTTTATGCTCATGGGGAATGATGCGGGCGTGAACTGGAAAAAAGCAGAAGAAACGGGTTTAGCCTTGCTCATATCGCCTTTATTTGGGTTTGTATGTGCAATGGGATTGGTTTTTATGGTGAAAAAGTTGATCAAAGACCCACGACTTTTTGCCGAAGAAGCATCGGAAGACCCGCCCCCAATGTGGATCCGTATGGTATTAATCGCCACTTGTACCGGAGTTAGTCTGTCTCATGGCTCGAACGATGGTCAAAAAGGGGTGGGGTTGGTTATGCTGATCTTGATTCTGATCATTCCCGCACACTATGCCTTGGATCACTCTAAAAACCTAATGACCATGCAGCCGACGGTTGTGCAACTGGAACAAAAACTGGCAGCAATTCCGGCAGATGCAACACAAGACGAAGCCGGGAAGAAGGTTTTGGAAGGTTCTAAGACAAAAATTGCCGATTTAAAAGTGGTCTTAGCGGAATCTAAAGCGGCTGGGTTTATACCTGAAAAAGAGCATGTTCGGGTACGGGCCGATATTACGAAAACGAATAAAGACTTGGAAAAAGCACTTGAGTCCGGAAAAATAAAACTTTCCGATGCGGCGGCAAGTAGCATTAAAGCGGATATTAAAAAGTTAAAATCCTATACCGATTATGCACCTTTTTGGGTGATTCTTGGGATTTCCTTGTCCCTTGGCATCGGGACGATGGTTGGATGGAAGCGGATAGTCGTAACCATCGGAGAACGTATTGGTAAAACACACCTCACGTATGCACAAGGGGCATCGGCAGAGTTAATGGCCTTCAGTACCATTTTTGCTGCAACGTATTTAGGGCTTCCCGTTAGCACAACACACGTACTTTCTTCCGGTGTTGCCGGAACGATGGTGGCGCATGGTGGCCTCCGTAACCTTCAAATAGGAACCATACGCAATATTCTTTCTGCATGGGTTCTTACGTTACCTGTTACCATGCTGTTGTCGGGCTGCCTCTTTTGGTTGTTTAATACGTTGTTTGTAGGGTAGATACCTCTCACCTCTTATGAGGTAGAATAGATTTGCATAGTCTCGTATGTCGGAAAAAAGTACGGGGCTAAGTTTACGCCTTTTTGTTGTGGTAGATCGGAAAATAACCCAGTGCAAGTTTTGCAGTTGGTGATCGCGTAGATTGATTAACCCATAATTTGCGGTAAACATGACCCAACTTAAATTCATAAGTGGTTCTTCCTAATGCCTATTTGCGGTTAATTTTGGTGGTTTACTCCCTTGTCCCATATTGGCCGTAGGCTTTCGGCAATAAATTCTTTTGCATGTTCCCAATCTTCGGTATGCAACGATTGCAAGAATCCGGACGTTTTCTCTTGGTGGAGTTGTTCCCAGTCGTTAAATCCGTGCATAAAAGCATACCCCAGCAGCTCTGCCGCTTTGGAGGAATCCCTTTGGGCTTTATAACACGCCGCCCCAAAATACATATTGGCATAATCCTGTTCTTTAGCAAAAGGGCTGTCTATGTCGCGAAAAGACTTAATGAGGTTGTTGGCATCGCCGGTTAAAAAGCGTAACAAGCCTTTTTGCCGATGGTCTAAATCGTAGTATGCCTCCGAGAAAAGCGGGATCGTGCGACTGGTTAAATCATGAAATGCTCCTTCGACGGGAATCAATATGGCACGCCCGGCAAGGGGTTGATTGCGGTCATTGGCCGAGGAAAACGTACCAAATAAGCGCTTGATTTCACTTCGTGGGGCATTGGTAGAATAGAATAAAAAGAAGCCCGGATAAGATTGGCTTTCTTCATCTTCTATACGTGTGTGTAGCCGAATGGAGAGCAGGGATTTATCTATCTTAATAGCGCGTCCTCGATACTGTGCCGTAGTAGGTGTTACCAGCCCCATCATCGCAATACCGTTTGGCTGTATGCACAAGGGGCGTTCGTAGATGCTTGAGCGGTCACTGGATAAGGTATAGCAATAATAACACCCTGCGATTTGCTTAATCCCTTTAATTGGATGTGTTTTCTCGTTCAATTCCAATTTTTCAAACAAAGCCACGGACTCCATAAAATCGTCTCGATAGCCCAAGAAGAAGGGGATTAGTTCTTGTTTATCCCGAATGACATCAAAAAAATTGGGATCTTTGAGCGAAATCTCTTTAGGCTCGTGCGCCTCAAAATTTGCCTGAACTCCTCCTTGGTTTACGGGAATCCTATACAAGCGAATCCTTCCCGCCATAGGGTCTTCACTACGTTTTCCTTTCCCCGCATAAACGCCTGTAATCACGCCTTGTGGCCAAGGCGACTTCTTCTCAAGATGATCTCGAAGTACAAAGAAGTATTTGTAAAACTTGCGCTTATCATAATCTACTTCGCCCAGTTCAAACTCGCCCAGCAATATCCGGCTATGCGGTACGGGCTTTAAGAACCCTTCGTAATACCGGTTTATGGCCGTCATTTTGGAACGTATATGCACCCTCCCTTCAGGAGTAAGCAGTACCACCAAAACAGACAAAGTTTGGGTTTCTGGTAAAATAATATATGCCTCGTATAGTCCTGCCAAGTTTGCAAGTGGATCGGCGTCAAGCGGCTTGGGTGATTGTGCTACTGGCTTGACGCCTGACTGTATGATGGGTAAATGCTTCGTAACAAATGCCTCAAAGTTCTCATAATCAATATATTGTGCCAGTGCATCGTAGAAACCTTGAGAGTTGGGTGTAAGGCTAAAATGACCATCAGGATTTTTTTGGTTTTCTCGCATTCGTTTGTATAACCACTCCTCACCGAACTTTAAACTGTTTTTTTGTCGAATGGCCATCTGAATATGTGGCAACTCCTCTTTATACGTCCCCCGTCCATATAATTGGCTAATACTAACTTTTTGGCCTCCAAATTTAGACTGATACAACGCTGATGATGTAAATTCCTCCATGACTTTATCGTGTAGTAATTTAAAAAGTGATTCAGGGTATTTAACATCGGTTGCCATATATTTTTAAAGGTTTTATCCTAAAATTACTTTCTAAAATATACCTCAAAAAGGTATAGATATAAAATAATTATTAACAATCTAAGCCCATCCGCAACTTACATAATTCAAAGATCGTAAATTCACTATTGCTTCTAATAGTCGTTTTTCTATCTGTGCTCACAAGCAAGATATTCATTGCACAATGTGCAAGATGAGGCGCACAGTGCAAGATGAGGCGCACAGAAACATCAAAAGTAGGCTAAAAGTCTGCATAATGTGCACTCGTTTGGTACACATTTGCAAGTGAGAACGTTACCACGTAGTTTAAATACAGATTCCAGTCTGGAATCATTCTTCAACCTCAATCAACCTCAAAATCATGTATCACTCGTCAAACCCGTCTGCCCTCACCGCGCCCTCAAACCGTCACACCTTGAGCAATGTGTGCCCGCCCAAATTCGAGATCAACGCTTCTGCACTGTATGCTTTGAGTATTGAGACAGAACTGTACTGGTTTAACAACGACTCCTCTCCTCCACTTGATAACAAATAACGCCATGAAACACCAAACAAACACCAGTGGCTTTTTGTTGGGTGCAATTGTAGCTGTTGAAGCCGTTAGAAAACTAATAGCATCCATTGTTCCGCCAGAAGAACGAGGAAAAAGGCGAGCACAAACATATTCGCCTTATTATGACCCTCGCTGGAGAGCGACACCACCTGCATGCAGCATCCAAGTGCAGGTTATCAACCACTCGCCCAAGCCAAAGCAGGAGGTTAGAGAATTTGTACTCCCCGCCAAGCATGCGAATACACCTCAGTTATTTCCGGATGCCCCGTCCCAACCCATCCGCCAGACGTTAAGCGACCGCGAGGAAGAGGAGAAGCAACGTTATGTAAAGAGATTAGAACGTGCTTTTTGTGACTCGCACGAGAGATCTCGCCACCTCGAACGTGAAAACGTGAAACTTGAAGCAGAGCGTAAACGCTTGAATGAAACCATCGTGCAGATGAAAGCGGAATACCACAAAGCGCAACATCAGCTCCTTATTCAAGAAAACATGCTTATAAAAAACAACTTCGCCGCTAACCCAGACCTTGTGTATTTATTCTCTGACGTAGTGTCCAACTTAAATCAAAAAAATCGCGATTTAGAATCTGCGTTAAAGCAAAAGGAGGTCGAGTTAGCCAGCCTAATTGCCGAGAAGCTGCTATTGGCAAATTTGTTTAGCCAAAAAGACGGTTCTCCCATTGACCCCAGCACCATCCGCCTGAACCCTACCGAGCCTGATGCTGCCTCCCCGCCGAAACCTTAATTTTCCTCCATAGAATTTGTTTAGAGAAGCCGCCTCGTCTGTATGACAGGGTGGCTTGTTTTTTTTGCGCTAAAAATATAGTGTACATGTTTATATGGCTTGATCAAATCGCTATCTTATGTAAGTCAGAACATCACCCTTCGTATAGCCCATAGTGGCCTTGCACCTACTTAAAATACATGAACGCCCCTCAAAGAAGTTTCTTCATGCGTCGCCAAATCTTCTTGGCGTACCACCTTCAACATGCGCCGATTGGGAACATTCAGGATCTGCAAACTGCGCGCATTGTTACGCAAAAAATCAATGCCAATCGTGCACCCGAAAAAACCATACGAGCCAGCGATCTGAGTGCCGGCGCACTGATTTTGGAGTCTCTCGGAGGCATTATCCATTGGTATAAGCAAAAGGCCGGAAGAGACATTATTCTTGATTCTTACCAAACCCTTAAACGTCAGATTGGCGAAGAAGACCTACAAAAAACCTTTCTCGCCTTCATTGAACTCTTTCCTCCCGAAGCCCTTCTGGATGGACGGATGACCTCGGAGCAATACATATCTGGTCGCGAAAGTGCCTTGTTGGAAGAGTTGACCCTTCTTCGGTTGGCAAACGAAAATCCAGCATTTGCACCCTTACGCGAATTATTTGACGATACAGAACTGATCAATAATTCGCCGTATTTGCGCGTTTATGAAACTCTTCGCACCTATTTGGTTTCTAAAGCGCCCCGCATAAGAACAGACGACCTTCCATCAGACCTAAGCGATGAAGAAACAGATTTATGGGAAATGCTCACCCACCTGTTTAGGCGTTATCCAAATTCTCTCTCGGAGCAATTGGCCTTTCTTCGTGGCCGTTGGGGTTCGCGTTTGGCGGGAGTTATCCCAGCCTTTGAAATTCGTTTTTTGCGCAGTGAAGACTACATCCGCGAAGAGACGCGCCCCGTTTTTCCGATTACCGAACATAACCCACCACCACCTTCGGCATTTGATTGGCAGAAAGGGATGCGTGCCATTATCCAAGAAGATGGTGGAGATGAACCAGAAGCCTTCAGTGAAGACCTCGACTGGATGCCGAATGTGGTAATGATCGCAAAGTCCACATTGGTGTGGCTTTTCCAATTATCCCAGCAATATGGCCGTGAAATTACACGATTAGACCAAATTCCAGACGAGGAGCTGGATAAACTCCGGTCGTGGGGGATAACGGCACTTTGGTTTATTGGGATTTGGGAGCGTTCGAAAGCCTCCGAGCGTTTTAAACAGCGGATGGGGAATCCTGAAGCGACCGCTTCGGCCTATTCACTTTATGACTACGAAGTGGCATCGGCGCTTGGGGGGCGAGAAGCCTTTTTGAATCTTAAAGCGCGGGCATGGCAACGTGGTATCCGTATTGCCTCCGACATGGTCCCCAACCACACGGGCTTAGATGGCGAATGGGTCATACATCATCCAGATCGCTTTATACAATTGCCAACCCCGCCTTATCCCGCATATTCCTTTACCAACGAAGACCTTTCGGACGATCCCAATATTGGGATTTTCATGGAAGACCATTACTACGATCGTACAGATGCGGCTGTGGTGTTTAAACGCTTAGACCGTAGAACAGGGGAAGAACGGTTTATCTATCATGGTAATGACGGAACAGGACTGGCTTGGAACGATACGGCGCAGATCAATTTCCTAAATCCAGAGGCCAGAGAAGCCGTTATCCAAACCATTTTGCGTGTTGCACGCGACTTCCCCATCATCCGATTGGATGCCGCGATGGTGCTGGCAAAGCGGCATATACACCGGCTTTGGTTCCCTGAACCCGGAAAAGGGGGGGATGTGGCCAGTCGTTCGGAATATGGCCTCACAAAAGAGGACTTTGAACAGGCCATGCCAGAAGAATTTTGGCGAGAAGTCGTGGATCGGGTGGCCATCGAAGCACCTGATACCCTTCTCTTAGCGGAGGCATTTTGGATGCTTGAGGGCTATTTTGTGCGCACATTGGGTATGCACCGCGTGTACAACTCTGCTTTTATGCACATGCTTCGCGACGAACGCAACGATGAGTTTCGGTACCAAATCACCTCAACGCTCGAATATGACCCAGAAATCCTGAAACGGTATGTTAACTTCCTAAACAATCCAGACGAAAAAACCGCCGTTGAACAGTTTGGTAAAGGCGACAAATACTTTGGTATTACCATATTGATGCTGACCTTGCCCGGATTACCGATGATTGGGCATGGGCAAATAGAAGGCTTCTCGGAAAAATATGGCATGGAGTACCGCCGCTCGTATTACAACGAGACACCCGATTTACACCTCATGGAACGACATCAAAGGGAGGTTTTTCCTATAGCTCATAAACGGTATTTGTTTGCTGGCGTAACGGATTTTCGCTTCTACGATTTTCTCCACAACGGCGAAGTGAACACAAACGTGATGGCCTATACCAATAGAGCCGGCAATGAGCGTGCCTTGGTACTCTTCAACAATTCGTACCATCGTTCACAGGGTATTTTCCGTTCCTCCGTAAAGTTCAGGAATAAACAACGTGAAACCCAGCCTGAAACGCCCGTTTTTGAGGCCCAGCACGTTGCCGAGGCACTCGGATTAAAAAAGGGGACAAAGTGGTTTACCATTTTCCGTGACCAGATATCCGGATTAGAGTATCTGCGCGCCAATGCCGTGGTATGGGGTAGAGGGATTTCCATTTCCTTGAGTGGTTATCAAAGTATGGTTTTCACTGATTTTCGTGAGGTAGAAGATACTATAGGGTTGTATCGAGAATTGCACGATAGTTTGCATGGACATGGGGTTTCTAATGTAGAAGAGGAAATTAAATTACGACAATTAAGACCGCTCCATGAGCCATTTGTAGAGGTCTTGAGCACGCTTCTTGAGGCATTTGAAAGTAACGCCCCGCTTTACATTGTTCAACCAGAAGCCTTTTCTTATACCTATGGCGCTTTTATTCGAGAAGCCGCCGCCAGAACAGGAGGTGTGGAGATAGACCTCGATAGCTTGGTACAAGAAATTCAGCAACTTGCAGAAGCGGTCATTACCTACGAGCACCAGCGAAAAGAACACCCAGCTCCTCCCTTGTCCGAAAATATCCCGGGATGGGGGAATGAAGAACCTATTGAATACACCGAGCCAGAGCATCCATATTTAGATATGGTTCGGTTCCGAAATGCCACCTTGGCCGGATGGCTGGCCGTAAACCAATTAGGACGGCTTACAAGCAAAAATGGCCGTAATGTGGGGCACAAAAGTCGTGGCTTTATTGAAGCTTGGTTGTTGGATAAACCCATGCACCGCGTGTTTAGAGAACATGGCTTAGGCGTGGAGGATGCGGGCGTTGCTGTGGTATATGTATGCCTACTGACCAGCCAGAAAAATTGGTTTAAAACCCATAAAACCAATGCCGAGATTTGGCAAAATGTGATCCATGACCTATTTAATGACCCTCTTGCCTTGCACTATATGGACGTTCATGAATGGGGTGGAGTGCGCTATTTTCGCAAAGAACGCTTCGAGGAACTCTTGCACCTATTGGGCGTTTTAGCCAGAAGACAACACCACCGTAGTGGGCAGCAAACACTTTCTATTATTAATGCCCTCTTGGATGGGGTCAGTGCTTTTGCACAACAAGCTGGCTATCGGTGCGATGCCATGTTGGAAACCGATTTTGAAGTACTCGACGTAATTCCAAGCAAGCAAAATACCAGAACCGATGAGGCCGATGTCAATTTACTCACTCAAACAACCGATACTATGGCTTACAAGTTTGAAGTTTACCAAGACAAAAAAGGGGAATACCGCTTCCGTTTTAAAGCATCCAATGGCCAAGTGATGTTTGCAAGTCAGGGCTATGAACAAAAAGCATCGGCCCTGAAAAGCATAGAAAGCATCCGAGCAAACGCCGCTGATGCGATTGTGGAAGAAGTGGACGATAAAGAAGACGCATAATCGCTTTTGTGCGATACGCATTTAAGTTTGAAAGGGAGAAAACCAATGGTTATCTTCCTTTTTGCATTTTGTTTGCCGAGACCAATATTATTTTATACATCCCAATATGCAAAATAGACGCCCATAAACGAATCCATACCATGAGCCTACACCCTGAAACGATACTCGCCCATGCTGGAACCACTGGCGATATCAATAATGGCGCCATTCTACATCCGCCGTATATGGTGACCACCTTCCAACGTGCGGGGGATGGTTCTTACCCAAGCGGCCATGTTTACACGCGCAGTAGTAACCCAACCCGTAGTTTGTTCGAGGAAACCTTGGCAACATTAGAGGGTGGTGCAGCCTGTGCCGCTTTCTCCAGTGGACAGGCAGCTACAATGGCTATTCTACAAAGTTTACCACCGGAAAGCCATGCACTGATACCGGAGTCGGCCTATTTCGGTATTGGGGCGCTTTTGACTGAGGTACTGGAAGGTAAAAGTTTGACGTTCGACCGCGTGGATATGACCAATCTTATAGAAGTGAAAGCGAAAATCCTCCCAAATACCCGCTTGATCTGGGTAGAAACGCCTTCCAACCCGCTATGTTTAATCTCGGATATAGAATCACTTGCCCAACTTGCCCACCAAAACGAGGCTATTTTGGTGGTGGATAATACCCTCTCTACGCCTTTGCTCCAGAATCCACTAAAACATGGGGCAGACTTGGTTATGCACTCGGTAACAAAATTCCTTAGCGGGCATTCGGATGTTTTGGCTGGTGCGGTGGTTGCAAAAGAGGAGGTATCGCTACAAAAAATCCGTCAAGTACAAATATTGGGTGGCGCCGTTATGGATCCCTTTAGCGCTTGGTTGGCGTTGCGCGGGATGCGCTCGCTTGGTGCAAGGATGAGGATTCATCAAGAAAATGCTCGTCTAATTGCTGTTTTCCTTGCTGGCCATCATCGTGTAAAATGTGTACATTACCCGGGTCTCGCAACCGGAGATGTTCAAACCCTTGTCTCCCACCAAATGTCTGGCTATGGGGGCTTGTTCTCCTTCGAGGTACACGGAACTGCCGAGGATGCACTCGCTATTACCAGCCGGGTGAAGGTTTTTACACGTGCCACCAGTTTGGGCGGAACCGAGAGCTTGATTGAACACCGCTATTCCGTTGAGAAGCCACCAACTACGACGCCTCCAGCCTTGCTACGGTGCTCGGTTGGATTGGAACATCCCGATGATCTGATAGAGGATTTGGCGCAAGCCTTAAGTTTTTAAATACGTAGCCACTGTCTATTGTACGGTACGAGTGTCTAAAATAAAAGACATTTTCGCTACCACTCAAAACGTTAAGAACTGCAAAATTGGCTCCATTTGGGGCTTTCTTTGTTTAATAACTGGTTTGGAATGGTTTTGGCAAATAAAATCTATAAGCAAGGATGAAAAGGGCATCATCCAGCGTGTTTCCGAAAACACCCATTTTGGAAAACAACTTAAAATCCGCCTGAAAGCCCGATTTAAGTTTAATTCATAACCAAAAGGAGTTGCTCCGATGAAACACATGCCAAACCAGACCATCCTGCTGAGTACCCTCGTGCTTTGTTTGGTCGCATCTGCTGGCCAAGTTCACGCTCAGCGCGACCGCCGAGACCGTGATTCACGTGGACGCGAAAGCCGTGATCGGTATGAAAGGCCAAGAGACCGCCATAGCGATCGAAATCGAAACAATGCCCGCGATCAACATTATGACGCCTACCGATATGGTGATGTTTATTACTACGGTGGGCGCTGGGTAGATCAAAGTCGTTATGATCGCTCCGATTGGCACGGGAGGTACTACAGCTACCGACATCATCGTCATTGCACTGCCGGACATTGTGTACGGGCTTGTAGATATTTTGGTTGGAACTATCGGGGGCATCATCCCAAGTGTCGTCACAGTAAATGTGTTCGTTCTTGCAGATCTTATCGGAAATCGGGAATTCTATTTCGGATCTTCCACTAAAGCGTAACCACATGCCGGACGTGCTCCGGTAAAATCGGGTAACGGAGGCCACAGGAAACTCATTTGAGCCATGAACGCCTTCCTGACGGCCTCCGTAACTCCGACTCCCAAAAACAATTTTTATCCTTAGAATGCCATGAAATATCCTCGTTATTTTTCGCTTCGCTGGATGCTGATGCTAATGTTTATCGGTCTATTGGCTACCCCAGATGCCTCCGGACAAAGAGGCCGCCGGACGGATGACAACCAAACTCCGCCTCCCACGAACAATACTCCCACACCACGTACCGAGAACAACAACTCTCGTGGTTCGCGTGACCGTACACCATCCGAGAATGACAACCGCCGAAACCGAGATGAAGCACGTCCATCCACACCACCTACAACGGTGATTTATCCGCAACGTGGGAACGATGGCCAAAACTCGAATGCACGCAACAACGACAATCGCAACAACGATAGCCGAAACAACCGAGGTTCACAAGATTGGGGCAACCGTACCAATGAAGATCGTGGAACCCGCGACAACCCGAACTATGGCCGCAACAACAATAGCCGCCCCAACAATGGCGTGGACTGGGGCGACCGCAACCGCAACAATCCATCACGAACCAACCATAACAGAGTTCGCCGCCCTTGGAATCCACCCCGATATGATATATACTTCCACCGTGATTTTAGTTATGTTCGTTGGCATCGCCCCATTTGGAACGATCGTGGCCGTACAAGTTGGCGCTCCAATTATGTCTATAAGCAATTCGTATATGTGGATGACGGATGGGATTATAATGGGTCTGAACTCGAAATCCGCACCCGAATTCGTCAAGAAACGTCTCGCTCTGGCTTTAGTTATGCACGGATTACCTACACCATCACGGGGATAGATCTCTATCGCGATGGCTATCATATTGGCTCGGTAAATGCACTCCCCGGAAACTTCGGACGGCTTTATGCCACCCTTAGCCCAAGTGGCGACATCCGCTTCGACAACATGACCTATATCATTGGCGATCCGGCCTCTGGATTTGAACTGATCAACACGCGTTACACCAACAGTTACTACATTGGCGCTGCTCGGAATGCACGCACTGCCGTTCTGGACTTCCGTGCACGCCGTGCATACGAGGTGCAATACAGCCACTTTATTAGTGACCGCTACTACCGAGACTATACAATGGTGCCACTCGTACCGGAAAATGATGAATATGGTTTTGGTTATACCGTAGCCGGATTTAGCTATAATGATGATTGGTACTACGACGATAGCTACGGAAATTACCGCGACGATGTACGCTACCGCTCAGACACCCGAACCCGTGTGGGAACGCGCGAAAAAGTAGCGCCCGGAACCACGAACTCCTTCCGCAATGGCAATGAGCAAGCAATCCGCACAGACGAAGGTACAGAGGTTCGGATGCGTCGCCGTGTAGAAATTGTGAAAGAAAACTAAGCCCCCAGTATCACACCTCCTCCTTGTGATTGCTGATTACCCCCCGTATGGATATCCTCGTCCTGCGGGGGGTTTCACATTATGTGTATCATAGGAAACGATGGACGACGCCTTTTGCATTTCTTCTAAGGTTGTAGGGCTGCGTCCTAATTGGTCTAAGTCACCTTTTTTGGCCTGAACACCCCATCCGAAGAGCGCAAAGTCGTAGCGAACTGGATCTTCTGGTGAAAGGGTACGGCAAATATCGGTTAGTTCACAAGCAGCTTGCCAATCGTTCGCCGGACGAGTAAGAAGGCCGAGATGGCGTGCCATCCGTCCGACATGCACATCCAAAGGCAAAACCAATTGATTGGGCCGGATGTGTTTCCATAGGCCAAAATCCACTGGGCCGGAGCGCACCATCCACCGAAGGAACATGTTTAGGCGTTTACAAGCACTTCCGGTTTGGGGTCGGGCAAGGTGCTTTTGGAGCCGTTTTGGCGTTTCGGGCAAAGCAGACATCATCAGGTTAGAAAAACCTTGGATGGCCTCGCCCACATTTGCCGCCTTCTCATGGTGAAAATGGGTAAACACCTTTTCCAAGTTACCGTGTTCTCGCAACAATGCCGATAGGGCTGCAACCATCCAAAACGCATCTTCTTCGGTAAAAGTCCGGTGCTTAAATCCTTTGAGCGCAACAGCATCATGCGAAGGATGGAAATCATAAACGAACTGCATGGGTTTATACGCCATACGCTCGCAAAGATCGGCCATTTTAAGTAGCGTCGTTTTTCGTTGTCCCCAAGCCAAAAGTGCGGAAAACAATCCGATTACTGCACGGTCTTCGGGGTTCTCAAAGGCATGTGGAACCGAGATTGGATCGTTTTCGATAAAGGCGACTTGTTCGAAACGAGCCACCTGCTCATTCAGCCACACATGTAAGGGCGAATTCGGCCTCATATCAGGTCTTCTGGACGAGGCAAGGCATATACATCGGTTTTTACGCGGCTATAATCGGGGCCACCTAACCGCGAAATAGGGTCTAAATGGTTCAGATCAATCTTGTAATCATGGAACACTTCGTCGGAAAAGTGGGCCAACAATACACGACACAAGACCAAATTGCCGCCCATTGGTTGTCCGCCCCACGATACAATCTGATCCACTTCACATTCAAAAGCTATAGGAGCAACGGCAATGCGTTTGGGCTTCACGAGGGCAGATTCCAGACTTTCGAGACCTGTTTTTTCAAATTCACTCACGTCTGGTGGCCAGTTGGCCGCGCTTAGGTTCATCTGATCTTGGAGCGCATAAGGAACGATATGAATCACACATTCTCCTGTAGCTCGCACATTTTGCAGAGTATCTTTACGACGGCCTTCGTCCGGATTCCCTGTTGGTGCGTTTAGGGGCGAAAAGCTGAGGATGGGCGGATTAATGGAGGCGATATTGAAGTACGAAAACGGGGCTAAATTGGAAACCCCGTCTTCGCTTAATGAGGATACCCAAGCGATTGGGCGCGGGACAACCGACCCAATGAGCATTTTGTACAAGTTGGAGGTAGCCTCTTTCGAGAAATCTATTTGTGGCATAATGCTTCTTATAAACCGAATTTACCAAGATCTAAATTATTCAGGTCTAATCCGGTAGGCAGGCCAGCGGCTTGTTGCATGGCATCTTTGGCACGTTCGCCCGCATCGGCGAGGGCTTTGTTTACACCTGCTACAATGAGGTCTTCCAACAACTCCACATCATTAGGATCCACCACTTCTTTCTCAATTTTAACAGACGTTACCTGCATTTTTCCGTTCACCGTCACTTTCACCATTCCGCCACCGGCTTCGGCGGTTGTGGTTTGTTTTTCCAAATTTTCCTGCGCCTCTTTCATTTTTTGCTGCATCTCGGCCATCCGGCCAAACATATCGGCCATGTTCAGGTTGTTGAAGTCCATAGGTTTTGCTATTTGAGGGTTAAAAATGCGATATTTATAAGTTACGAGTGTTTTTGGGGCGATAAAAATGGGCTTTTGTGGAAGATATGGCCTCAGCCCGTCACCCACGTCGAATCGCCGTTCACGTCCAAACCAGCGACCTCGCCAATTTCTTCCAAAAGCAAGTTGCCTTTTTCCCAGACCTTCATGCGTATCGTGGAGCGCAAGGTTTCCGATATTTTTTGGATCATGTCTCGTTCATAAGGTGCATGAAGCAAGCCGCCTTCGGTTCGCTCGGCAGAGACGGCCATTCGGAAGTGCCGATCCGAGACCTCGAAGGATACGGTGGTATCGGTGATGTTTACGTTGTAGAGGCGAGCGCCGGAATATGTTGTCCATTTTTGAAGTCTCCCGTCGGGCAACAGCAGTCCAATAATGAACCCACGAAACGTTCCGGTGGGGAAAGGGATTTTTGCAACGGAGGCACTCAGGCACATACGAGGCGTCTCAAAGTGGTTGCACTGCATCCAAATATATGCTTCTGGAAAGCCACTCCCCCAATCTTTTTCCACGTATCCTATGCCGCCATCAAAATTGATGACCCTTCCATCTACCGATAAACGACCGGAAAGGGTGTGGTATAAACTCGGTACACCGTGATAACACTGCATAAACGGTAATAAACCAAAAGGCCCCATGATCCCCGGAGAAAAAGCAGAGACAGGCCAAGGGGTTACATCGTGTAGGTTGATCTTGCCCGAAATTTGCCGGCCTTCGCTGTTGATTGCAACCGAAAAGGCTTCCCAGCCAAATTGCGAAGAATCTACATGGACTGAGAACGCATTCTTTTCTGCTTTAAACGCCGATATGGGGAAACGATGATACGTGGCCCGATGATGGCCGTCTAATACCTGAATAAAGCTGTGTGATTTGGAAGGCGTTTTGTCTATGAACATGCCCGGGATAAACGCAAAAACTTCTTGTCTATCTGCTGTTACCACTTTATAAAACCACCCCTCGAAATAAGGGGGGCGAGCGTTAAAGCCATGAAATCGTTCAGGGTGAAAAGTGTTGACGAATGGCATAACGCATATAGGTTGGTTCAAGGACGGTATAAAATAAGGTATTTTTTGAAAACAGCGAATGGATTGTTTGTGTGGCGCGGTTTGGGTTTTGGGTTTCGATATGTAAATTGTACTTTAATTTGGCATTTACACAAATCAAAACCTTTTTTGAAAGGACTTGAACCGATGCGCAAAAGCTGGCTGAACTATACACCCATGTAACATCTTTGCCTAAGACCCGCCACTATCGAGGATTTGCCCTTGCTTCTATATTGGGACGAACAGCCCCATACCGTAGCCTCAGACCCGAATGACGACTGGAATTGGGCGGAAGAACTACCCCGCAAACCCGAATGGCGGGAACAGTTGGTTGCAGAGTTGAAAGGACGCCCCATTGGTTTTGTGCAAATAATTGATCCGGTTAGAGAAGAAACGCATTATTGGGGCGCTGTATCGCACAATCTTCGTACTATAGACATTTGGATAGGAGAGGCCACAGACTTAGGCAAGGGGTACGGAACCGAGATCATGCGTTTGGCTTTAGAGAAGTGTTTTGCAAACCCGCAGGTAGTGGCGGTTTTATTAGACCCTCTGGTCTCGAATGTACGTGCGATTCGGTTTTATGAGCGTCTTGGATTTCGATTTGTAGAAAAACGTTGGTTTGACGAGGATTTTTGCGCGGTATATCGCCTTGATCGTACCGAATGGGAAGCCCTACTTGGTATTAGATAAAGCCAAAAAGAAGTAACACCGCATATAAAATCAAGAGCAAAGCCACCATTTTCTGAATTCCACCAATCGTTGCTTTGTGTAGCCATCGGTTGCCGAGGTAAGCACCCAAAAATGCGCAAACCGTTGCACAGGTCATTAGAGGCCATTGCTGAAGAGCCGAGGCATTCAATTGACCCGAATAAACAGCAATCCGCGTAAAGTCCGTCAGGCAAGCAATGGTGATTCCCGTCCCCAAAAACACTTCTTTGGTCATGCCTAACCGCACTAAAAACGCCGACCGCAAAGCACCTTGGTGGCCGGAGAGTCCGCCAAAAAAGCCACTAATGATGCCTCCAAGCGGCAACCATTTTGAATCGAAGCGGAGGGTTGAAAGGTGTGGAACCCACTCAAAAAGGGCAAAAAATACCATCAAAACCGCCATTACCCATTTGAGCGGGTGTAGATACCACGTTTGGCCAAACAAGGCATATTCCCCAAATGCCTCAAGTCCAGACAACAACGCTAGCAGGAAAGCACCGCCAAAAGCAGCCAACACGGATGGCAGGCCAAACCGCAAAACCACCGCTTTTTCTGCATTTCGGCCTACCAGCCACCACTTAAATAAATTGTTGAGTAAATGCACCACAGCAGTCATTGCCACCGAGGCTTCTAACGGAAAAAAGAGGGCAAATGCAGGCAAGAGCAACGTCCCTAAGCCAAATCCAGAGAAAAATGTGAGGCCAGAAGCCAAAAGCGCGACAATCCCGATGAGTAAAAAATCCATTTTTGGTTGGTTTCGTTTTGCAAAAGATACCATTAAAACAAGAAAAATCCGACTTTGGGTGGATTAAAAGATCGTAACCTTATGGAACAAGCGCTACGGGATTTGGTTGGAGTCGTTTTTTTTATTCCATTTTATCTTGTACTGTGATCCGTTTTATTTATTTCGACTTGGATGATACCTTGCTGGATCATCATCATGCACAAGAACAAGCATTGGCAGCCTGTTTTGCGGCTTTTGACTGGGGCATGGCCACTTTGACCGAACTCCAGACGGTTTATCACCATATCAATGTACAATTATGGACGGATTATGCGCAGGGTAACGTCACCAAAGACGAACTGAACACCCTTCGTTTCTCCGAGACCATTGCAACCTTGGAGGCTAAGGTTACGCTGGAAGCCTTTAAAACCCATTATTTACGCTCGTATGCCCACCATTGGCAATACATTTCAGGCGCCGAAGTGGCTTTTAGTAGATTAGCAAGCCAAGTTCCTGTGGGGATTTTGACGAATGGCTTTGTGGAAATCCAGTCCGATAAATTGGCACAATTCCCGGAATTAAGACGCTTGTCGGACGTGGTCGTGATTTCGGAGGAAGTAGGGGTTTTAAAGCCACATCCAGAACTTTTCCGGTGGGCAACCCAAAAAGCAGGGGTTCCACCCGCAGAAATCCTCTATGTGGGTGACTCGCTCGCCTCCGACGTTTTGGGCAGTTTACGCGCCGGATGGCAGTCCGCTTGGTTCCGCCGTTCTTCACAAATTGTGGAGGCGCCCAGAGAGGCGTTTGTTTTTTCGGAGTGGCAAGAGCTGATACAATTTGTTGAGGCACAAAACAAGTGTCAACCATCCCCTAAACTAATGGTATCTCAACATCATTTCATCCCATAAGGCCGGGAAAAGTTTTAACTTAATTGGTTTAAACACCCTCAACTTCTAAAAAATGCAAGACTTTACCCCGATCTCGGATGTGGGCGAATTTGGCCTAATTACGCGAATTGGTCGGATATTGGACAAACCGCGTAATCCTTTACTTGTGGGAATTGGCGACGATGCTGCAGTGTACCCCACTTCAGAAACGCAAGTACATGTGGTAACTTCCGATATGTTGATCGAAAATGTCCACTTCGATCGGATGTTTCACCCTTTGCGCTACTTGGGTTTTAAGGCCATCTCGGTGAATGCAAGTGACGTATGCGCCATGAATGCCTTGCCACGTTATGCTACGGTTTCGTTGGGACTGCCCCATAATGTGTCGGTAGAAATGATAGAGGAGTTGTACCAGGGAATGGCGCGGGCGTGTGCCTTGTATGGCATGGATTTGATTGGGGGTGATACCACTGCCTCCAAACAGCTGGTTATTTCGGTGACGGCCATTGGAGACGCGGCCACCGAGCACGTGGCGTACAGGAGTGGGGCACGGGTGGGAGATGTGCTCTGTGTTACAGGCGACTTGGGCGCGGCGTATGCAGGATTAAAGGTGTTGTTGGAAGAGAAAAGACGGTTCGAGGCGGCGAAAGGGCAAGGTCATGCACCAGACCTAAGCGTATTCGATTATGTTATTCAACGTTCGCTCTCCCCAACAGCACGTTTAGATATGGTGCGAAATTGGCGCGAAAACAATATCGTTCCTTCTTCTGCTATAGACATCTCGGACGGGCTGGCGTCGGAAATCAACCACATTTGTGAGCGTTCTAATGTGGGTGCGAGCCTTCACATGGCCAAAATTCCTGTGGAAATCCTGACGCGCGAGGTGGCCGAACAATTTGGAGAAGATCCGGAAACATTTGCACTCTATGGCGGCGATGACTACGAATTATTGTTCACCGTATCACAAGAAGAAGCCGCGATGTTGGATGAAAACCTCTTTACGGTTATTGGCAACATTACACATCCCGAAGAAGGCGTGCATTTGGTGTTACAAGATGGCGGGACGATGCCCTTGGAGGCCAATGGATTTCGTCATTTCTGATGAAGACCTTGCGAAAATTACGCTGGATTTTGGGTGCTTTCGTCTTGCTGGTGGGTGTGCTAATGGGAGTGCGTTTTTCGGGAGGAGTGCCCCGATCTTTTCCGGTAATTCCACCTTACGAACATCTTACGTTTGTGGGACAGACGAAAACAGCTGCGGCATGGGCGGCGATTTATCAACCGGAAATTTATGCCGATGCCAAAAGACCAACAGAATCCATAGAAGCCATCTGGTTCCAAATACAGCATAAAAAGGGTGTATTTTATTTCACCTACCATCCCGTTTGGACAGATGAAACCCACCCGAATGCGCTCGCCGATGTAGGATACCGAATTTGGAGGTGGGCTTTTTATGGCGCAGTTTCCGATATTGAGGCCATTACCTTGCGGATTGAAGCGAAGACCGGAAATGTATCGGGGCTTGCTTACGAAACTGCACGCTTAGACGACGCCTATGACGCTACCAAACCGGAACATGTACGGCTTAAAGAAACGCTCAATGCCTCGTTTTTGCCCATTCGGCTCTACGTCAGAACGTGGAACCACTTGCTAACAAGACGTTCGCCTAAGACCACTTATGTCCAAAAGGCTCCCTTAGAAGCCTTGACGGAGTGGCATTATGTAAACTATAAAATGAGTCGGCGTGCCGGCCCTATCATTTGGTAATGTTTGTGACAACCTTCATAAACCATGTCGTCTGCTAAAATTTGGTGGGAAGCCATCCGCCCTAAAACCCTTCCCGCAGCCCTTGCTCCTGTAATCATTGGAACTACGATGGCGTGGTCGGATGGCCTATTTCATGCACCCTCGGCGCTGGTAGCGGCGCTTGGCGCATTGTTGATCCAAATTGGGACAAACCTCACAAACGACTACGCAGACTTCTTCAAAGGAGCCGATACCGCTGAGCGCAAAGGGCCAACGCGGGCTACACAAGCTGGTCTTTTGTCCCCCAATGCTGTTCGGAATGGTGCTATTCTCGCCTTTAGCCTTGCTTTTATTTTCGGGTTGTACTTGGTTTATCGTGGCGGCTGGCCCATTTTGGTTTTAGGAATCATCGCCATCTTTTCGGGCGTCACCTATACCGTAGGCCGTTATGCGCTTGCTTATACGGGACTTGCAGACCTCTTTGTACTAATCTTTTTTGGGCCTGTGGCCGTAGGCGGGACGTATTATGTTCAAGCCCTTCACCTCCCATTGTGGCCTGTCTTGGCCGGGCTTGGGCCGGGCCTGCTCTCTGTGGCGATTTTAGTGGTGAACAACCGTCGTGATATGCTGGAGGATGCAAAAGCCGATAAAAAAACCCTGATCGTTCGCTTTGGGCGTACTTTTGGCAACGTGTGGTACACCCTGTGTGTTCTTATCGCGATTTTGATGCCTGTCCTTCTCTACCTCTTGGAGGGAAAACATCCTTTTGTTCTGTTGGAGTTGCTCATCCTTATACCAGCCGTGCCCTTGATTCGTGCCTTGTTCAGGGAAGATGGCGTTGCACTAAACCCGCGTTTGGGAGCAACAGCCCGTTTATTGTTGTTATATAGTATTGTATTTTGTATTGGCTGGGCTTTGCGTTAAATTCTGCAAAATCAAAAGCCTATGTTAGAAGACATATCCCTGTTCCGCTATCAATTACCCCTGTGTACTGCCCTGAAGATGGGGGGGCAGCTCCATAAACAGCGAGAGGGTTTATTACTCCGACTGACCGGCTCGGATGGTTTTGTGGGTTGGGGGGAAATCGCTCCATTGCGGGGCTTCAGCCGAGAAACGATTCCAGACGTACTCCTACAACTGGCCCACCTCCGCGCAAAAAACAACCCCAATCCACCACCGTTGCCATTAGGGGCGTGGTACCCTTCAGTCAAGTTCGGGTTGGATTCTGCCTTCTCGGAGATCAGGGCAAAAAAAAGCAACACACCTCGGTACAATCCCGAACACCAAACAGTGGTTCTGAACCTGCTTTTGGCGGGATCGCCGGAAAATATTTTACGCCGTGCAGAACTGGCCAAAAATTTGGGTTATCGCGCCATAAAGCTGAAAGTGGGGCAACAAAAACCGGCGGAGGATGCGGCATTGATACGGGAGGTTGCGGCTGGCGTGGGAAACAGTTGCACGATACGCTTAGATGCCAACCGTGCATGGAGCCTAAAAGATGCCTTGCGCTTTGCCGAGTACCTGCAAGGTGTGCGCATTGAATACATAGAAGAGCCACTCAAAAGTTCGCGGTTTTTACCCGATTTTGCGCTACAAACGGGACTTCCTATTGCACTCGACGAGGGTTTGCGCGACAAATCATGGGAAAAACTGCAAAAAACAAGCTTCAGGCCCGCAGCCCTCATCTACAAACCCATGCTCTCGGCACGTCCCGCCAAATGGTATTCAGACAGTGGAATTCCAGTCGTGATTTCGTCTTCCTTTGAAAGTGGTGTGGGTATGCAAGCCTTAATAGCCCTTGCTACGGAAGTTTGCGTCCCCAATACACCCATTGGTTTAGACACCTATAATTGGTTGCAAGAAGATGTGCTGTTGCCACGGCTTCCGATGGATGCGCCACAGGTGGCACTAAAGACGGTTTTTGACCCGCAATACCAAGTCCAAATGACAAAAATAACCCGCTGCGATTGATTTTTATTCGGTAACATGGTGTATATTTTACGACTCCTTAAAGATTCGCTGTTTGTTTAAGGAAGAACTTATCGTATTTTACAAGACTTGCGGGCCTGTAGCTCAGCGGTTAGAGCAGGGGACTCATAATCCCTTGGTCGGGGGTTCAAATCCCTCCGGGCCCACACCCTGAAAGAGGCGTTCTAATTGCTTTGGAACGTCTTTTCTCTTTTTGGATCGTCCTCTGTTCCCTCTCACGTACCAACTTTGATCATCGTGTCTGACCTAAACCGCGAAATTCTTTCCGACTTGTTCCGCCAATGGGCGGGTACTACCATTGTCTATATCGAAGATATTCCGCCGTCTGGCTCCGAGCGGCGTTATTACCGTTTGTATAACGACACCCATAGTGCAATCGGTGCATATGGCCCAAACTTGGCCGAAAATCGTGCTTTTTTGACGTTTGCCCGTCATTTTTATGCGCAAGGACTGAATGTAGCACCTGTCTTGGGCGAACATAAAGACGGATATTTGTACCTCGTGGGTGATCTGGGCGATAAATCTTTGTTGGATCATTTGCTCAAAGACTGCAAAGGCAAGTCCTTTCCTATGCAAGCCTATAAAAACGCATTGGCGGAATTAGTGCGGTTTCAAATAGATGGTGGCGCAGGCTTAGACTACTCGGTTTGTTATCCACGTGCGGACTTCGACAAGCAGTCTATGGCTTGGGATCTGAACTACTTCAAGTATTATGTGGCCAAACTCAAAACCCGCTTCGACGAACAAGCGCTGGAGGATGATTTTAACCGTCTAACCGATTATTTGGGATCGGCGCGAGCAGACTACTTTATGTACCGTGATTTCCAAGCGCGAAACATTTTGTTGGTCAATGACGAGCCATTTTTTATTGATTTTCAGGGTGGACGACGTGGACCATTGCACTACGATCTGGTCTCTTTGCTGTTTCAGGCAAAAGCCCGTATCCCACACGAAACCCGTGCCGCATTGGTAAACCATTATTTGGATGTGTTGGAAACCCGAATCGAGGTAAATCGCAAGGCATTTTGGGATCACTTCATGGGTTTTGTCCTCATCCGGACATTGCAAACCATTGGTGCATACGGCTTCCGTGGCTGGATCGAACACCGTCCGCACTTTTTGCAAAGCCTACCGCCGGCCATCGAGAACTTGGCGTGGTGGTTGGAGAAAGCCGAGCTACCCATTGCACTACCAGAGTTGTTGTCTATCATCCGGCAAATGGTGGAGAACCCCGAAATGCGCGAAGTACCCGTCCTCGTAGGGCCGCCAAAGCCAGAGCCTAAAAAGCCTGAAAACAAAGCATTACAGGTGATTGTAACGAGCTTCTCGTATAAAAAAGGGATTCCCGAAGATCCGTCCGGGAATGGCGGAGGCTTTGTGTTCGATTGCCGCGCCATCCACAATCCGGGTAAGTACGAACCATACAAACGCCTAACCGGAAGAGACCAAGCCGTGAAGGACTTTTTATTGGCCGAGAGCGATGTCTTGTACTTCCTCGAAGGTTGCTACCATTTGGTGGATATGCAGGTGGATAAATACCTCACGCGCGGTTTTACCAATCTGATGGTGAACTTTGGTTGCACAGGCGGCCAGCACCGTTCTGTATTTTGTGCCGACCGTATGGCCGAGCATCTCGAAGAAAAGTATGGCGTTACGGTGCTACTTTCTCACGTAGAGCAAGAACGGAAAAATTGGCAAAACGGCTAAGGTGCTCCTTGTCGCATTTTCTCTATTCACGTTGTGTTTCGTATATCCGGCAAGGCAATTCGTCCTCATTCAGCGAGCTTATCCATTAACCATTAAACACATACTTTATCCATCAATGCTTCCACACCCATTGGGTGTCGAAAGGTTGATGATACTTCATCAGTTCGCTTTTTGCTTTGCTCATGTCAGCACCTAAAAGGTTGAAAATGAGTAATATAAACAGTAATTTTTGCTAAATGGTATTATATTAGGACTTCTGAACAGTTTTTTTGTAACCATTATGGATTTACTTTCTCAATATACCATTCCTTATTTACACCCGCTCGCGGTGCATTTTCCGTTGGTTTTGCTCTTGTTGAGCGTGCCAACCTCGGCTATGTGGCTCCTAACCAAGCGCGAGATGTGGCAACAAAGCACGTTCTACCTAAGTGCCTTGGCTTTTGTGGCCTCGGTTTTTGCCAAAAAGACGGGTGAAACCCTTGCCGATGGCGTGGAAGGTGAGCCAATGGTGGAACAAATCTTGGAAGCCCATGCCGCCGCCGCCGACTATGTGGTACTGATAAGTTTGGTCTTGGTTTTGCTTATGACGCTTGCTTGGTTCGCCGGTCGCTACGAAAAATGGCCATTTGCCCAAACAACACCCATGCGTGTTGTTGTATTTGTGGTGGCGCTTTTTGCCGCCGGCTTGGTCGCTTATGCCGCACACTTAGGCGGGCTGATGACATGGGGCGTTCCGGTTAAGCCATAAACGCACAAAAAGCCCCCACACCGCCGAGATGCAGGGGCTGTAAATCAAGAGTACGGTGGTTAAGCCATTAGCGGAACGTTTCTGCGGTTTTGATGGTATCTGCGAGGATAATGGAAGACGTGAGTTCTGGGCCAGCGCCGGGGCCACGCACCACCATCGGCGTATTGAAATATCGTTGTGTATTGAACGATACAATATTATCCGTTCCGCGTAGGTAATGCAGCGGAGAATCCACATCCACGGCCTGAATGCCCACAGAACAAGAGCCATCCCCATTGATCACCCCTACATATTGTGGCCGCAAGCCTTGTGCATGCCATGCTGCCATACGGGCTTGCCAACCAGCATCTAATTCAGGAACTTTTTCCATAAAGTCCGGCACGGAGAGGTCTCGGTATGCTTTAGGAACAAGCGACTCTTGGGCCACATCTTCGAGGTTCAGCCGGAAGCCCGCTTCCCGCGCCAAAATCACGATCTTCCGCGCCACGTCCTCACCCATAAGATCGTCGCGGGGGTCTGGTTCGGTAAAACCAAGATCGCGGGCTTCAAAGAGGGCTTTAGAGAACGTCACCCCTTCCGACATACGATTAAAGATATAGGCCAATGTACCAGACAGGACGCCTTCGATGCGGTTGATCTGGTCGCCTGTTTCTACCAAGTCGCGCAAGGTGGAGATAATCGGTAATCCTGCGCCCACGGTTGTTTCATAAAAATAAGGCACTGGATTTTGGCTATATATCCTGAATATCTCGTCATAGAACGATTGTTCTAAGGTGTTGGCACGTTTATTTGGGGTAACAACAGCAATGCCAGCAGCCAAAAACTTGGGATACATCCGTGCCACCTTTTCACTCGCGGTAATGTCTATAACCACCGCATGTTCTAAGCGGTTTTCTTTGAAATACGAAATGATCTTGTCCAAATCCGAAGGATCGCCCATGTCCAAGCGCTCGTCCACCATGTCGAAATCTACGCCTTTGGGGTCAAAAAACATTTGTCGCGAGTTTGCAACGCCCACAATTCGGAAATTCAACCGGAGCATCTTTCGCAAATACTCATCTTGTTTTTTAAGGAGTTCGAGCATGGTTTTACCCACCACACCCGTCCCAATTTGGAAGAGGTGAACCCGACGACGGTTCATGGCAAAGGTTTCGTGCAAGACCTGTACCGCCGGTACGGCATCCGTATCCATTACGGCCACCGATATATTCCGCTCGGAGGCTCCTTGTGCAATAGACAAGATATTAATCCCACATTTGCCCAAAGCCTGCATCATTTTTCCGGCAATACCGGGGGAGTTTCGCATGTTATCCCCTACAATTGCCACCACTGCACAAGCATCTCGGCGGCTCACTTCGGCCACTTCGCCCCTATCTAATTCGCGTTGGAAGGCATCCAATAGCCGTTGATGTGCTGCCTTGGCATCGGCCTGCCGGACAGCAAAGCACACACTTTGCTCGGAAGACGCCTGCGAAACCATCACCACGCTAATACCTGCCTCCGCCAACGAAACAAAGCCACGTGCTGTAATGCCCGGAACGCCTGCCAATCCAGAGCCTTCTACCATCAACAAGGCCATATTCCGGATAGACGTTACGCCCTTAACCTTGCTGGGGGTGTCTTGGGTCTCGGTAGAGATGAGCGTACCCGGATGTCCGGGGTTCATGGTGTTCTTAGAACGAAGCGGGATGCTTTTCTCGATAAGTGGCAACATGGTGCGTGGATGCAAAACATTAGCCCCAAAATAGGCCAATTCGCTCGCTTCCTGATATGTCAGGTTTTCCAAGGGGAAAGCGTCTGGAACAATGCGGGGGTCGGCAGTCAGTACGCCATCCACATCCGACCAAATCACCACTTCTTGCGCATCTAAAGCATAGGCCAAAATGGTGGCGGAGTAATCCGAGCCAGAGCGTCCCAATGTGGTGAGTACGCCATCTTCGGTTGCGCCAAGGAACCCAGTGACAATAGGGATTATTTCATCGCCCAATGGCCAGAGGTTTTTACGAATAAGCTCGCCCGAAAGCCGGAAATCCACCTCCGCTTCTAAGAATTGTGGCCCAGTACGAATGAGTTGCGTTGCTTCTATCGAAACCGCCTTATGCCCAGCAGCTCGGAATGCTCCTGCTATGATCGGTACGGAAAGGCGTTCCCCCATCGCTACAATGGCTGCCCAAGTACGGTCGGAACATTCGCGGAGGAGATAAACCCCGTCTAACAGTTCGCCTAAATAATGCCAAAGTGTACCTAAGTGTGCACGAATGGCGTTTTGGTCTGCAAGATCTGTCACCAATTCCTTGAGCAAGGACTCGTGGCGGCTTTGTAATTGTTCCAAGACGGTATTATAACCCGTATCTCGGTCTTGCGCCAATGCAATACACATGAGCAATTGGTCGGTGACCTTTGGGTTGGTATCTCCTTTCAATTTGCCTAAGGCCGAAGCTACCACTACTTTACGGCCTTCGTGCGGGGTTTGTACCACCAAACGAACCACTTCACGGATCCGCTCTGCATCCGAGACCGAAGTCCCGCCAAATTTATACACATAGTATGGATTTGCCTTCATTTTTTGCCCTTTACCGTGTTTGCCCTTATACTATTGGTTTACTTTTTTAAGGCATAGAAACTACGGGATGAAAACCGCTTCCACATGTGATTTTATTTGTGAGAAACCAAACTTCGTTGTTTTTTTGCGAAAGAACATAATTTGGACTTATGGAGGTTTCTTGAACTTTTATTTCAAAAAACTGCTATTGACCCAACTTTAATTCGGAATTGTTTTGCCTAAGAATGATTCTCAGGACGGTATATGCGTCAGCCTTCTTCCATTAGGATTCTCTCTTGTGGCTTATCCGGCTAACCATAGGGAACAATAACGTAACATGAAGATTTGAAAAATCAGACCATGTTGGGGCCTGCATAAGGCACATCTTTCCTTCGTTGCGAGGCGAATGAAATCCATAAAACGTCTTTAAATTGATTGGACATAGCATCGTTCTCGTGCCCATAATTGCTCTAAAGTATTTTATGCACCACGCATTCTTTTAGGGTATCATTTTCGGTTTTTTTTGTGCCATAACAGTACGAACGTTGTTACGTTAAATTGAATAACCAATCCTCCGTAATTAACGAATGTCCAATTAAGTAAATATTGATATAATTTTGTCGTTTTCACAATCACAATCCAAAATAAGTATGAAAACCATAATCAACACGGTGTTAATTATACTCATTTCTTTGAGTGGTTTAAATTGTTCTCCTCAAAAAAGGGAAATCTTTAAACCAAAACAGGTTTACCAATCTGCAAACCTAATCGTCACACAAATTACGGCCAATACTTTTCAGCACACGTCGTTTAAGAAAACGAACGATTTTGGAAATGTTCCTTGCAACGGACTCGTTATAACAAGCCAAAATGAAGCCATTGTTTTTGATACGCCCACCAATGATTTAGCATCAAAAGAGTTGATAAAATGGATTGAAGAAGCATTAGACATGAGGGTAAATGCCGTCGTTCCAACCCATTTTCACGACGACAGCTTAGGTGGACTTAAGGCTTTTGAGGAAAAAAATATCGCCTCTTATGCTTATACCAAAACGATTGAACTTGCACAAAAGAACAATTATACCGTTCCAAAAAATAGTTTTAACGACTCGGTTGTTCTAAAGGTTGGAAAAGAAAAAACCATCGTGAAATTCTTCGGAGAAGGGCATACAATAGACAATGTTGTAGGCTTTTTCCCAAGTGAAGGGGTTTTATTCGGTGGCTGTTTATTAAAAGAATTAGATGCAAGTAAAGGCTATTTAGGAGATGCAAACGTCAAAGATTGGTCAAGCACCGTCGAGAAAATTAAAAAAGCATATCCCAAAATTAAAGTTGTTGTTCCGGGTCATGGAGAACACGGAGATCATAGCCTATTGGATTATACCATTCAGTTGTTTAAGGCAGATTGAGTTTTTTTTCTTATTGAGCCAGCCTTTAACTTGTAACCATTTAACAGGTGTTTTGGATTAATGAAATCGAAGCCTGTTAACTGAGCACATACAAGTGCTTGCCGGTCGCAGACGGGCCTGCCGGCGGCCTTCTTTTTACGGCAATAGAAGCCGGCGGCTGAGCCAAGTCGAAGCCCGGCGGATTTTTCTAAGGGCCGCCCTGTTATTATAGAACAACACATTATGCTATAAGAAAGAGGCGATCTCAATAAAGAGGGCTTCTGTACGATTGGTACTAAACGAGGAAAAGGACAATATCCATAAACGACCCCACAAAAACTACCGGAAAAGTGGGCGACTGACCAGCGGCCAGAAAGACCATGGAATAGAGGTGAGGATCATAAAAAGAGCTAGCGTGAGCCATCGAGCGGCTTTTTTGTAACGGAGGCTATCGGTCTGGGGTTGGTAAAGCCTAATCAGCACCCATAAGAAAACCAAAAGTGCCGTAAGCATCATGGAACTATGCTCCATTCCAAAAAAGCGCACCTCACGTAGGTGGATGGTTTCCGGAAAATGTGAGTAGAAATAGGCCACTATTGGACTGATGAAGTACAGCGCAAGACCTGTTGTGATTTGCACACCAGCAACAACTGAGGAAAATACGCGAAGGTAGCCATCCACTTGACGTATCAAACTCCCATGTTTCCAGCAAAAATACACCCTCAGTAAGACCACCAGAAGGGCAATTAGAACCAACCAACGCCCATAGGAATGGATAACAAGAAAGGTTGGATACATGGCTTTATCGGAAAAACATACCGGAAACGGTCAGTTTATGGAGACCAAATCGTTCTGAAAAGCTTCGAGAACCTCGTGGTCGGATCGGGCATCTGGAAACCAGCCCACAATTTTTCGTAAAACATCCTCCAATAAGGAATCTGGGCAGGAAGCACCTGCGGTAAGAACAATGTCTAAGGGTTGTCGAGCTGGAAACCAATTACTGGTTTTGGTGCGTTTAGCGGTTGTATAGACAAAATGATGAATCTCTTCTGGAGAAGAAATTTCTGCTGCACTTGAGATGAAATAAGTGGGCATGGCTTCTTCGCACAGCTCAACTAAGTGGCTTGTATTGGAGGAGTTGTATCCACCTACGACAATAGCAAGGTCTCCACCTTCGTCTATGAGTGCGCGGGTTGCACTTTGGTTTTCGTTTGTGGCATAGCAGAGCGTATCGCTGGTATCTGCAAAATGCTCCCGTAGGTTATCCTCTCCGAATTTTGCGGCAACAGCGCTTCGGAGTAGTTCTGCAATGGCTTGGGTCTCGGTGGCGAGCATGGTGGTTTGGTTGACCACGCCAATTTTTTGCAAGTCTTTTTCGGGATTAAAGCCCTCGGTATAACGGTCTGCAAAGGTTTCTTGGAAGAATTGTGTGTCGCGTTCGCCTTTGATCACGGAAGCCAAGAGCTTCGCCTCTTCGAGGTCACGCACAATCACCACCGGTGAGGCTTCTTTGGCACGGGAAAAGGTGGCCCGTGTTTCTTCGTGGTAACGTTTGCCGTGTACGACAGTGGTGTACCCACTTTGTCCGATTTGCGTGCTTCGTTTCCAAACCTTCATCACAAAGGGGCATGTGGTATCATATTGCTGGACATCCACCCCTACTTTCTGGAGTTGGTTTTCCACCTCAAGCGATGCGCCAAAGGCAGGTATGATGACAATGTCATCGGGCATGAGGGAGTCAAATGGAATAAGTTGTTCGCCTTTTGTGGAGCGTAAAAACTGCACGCCCCGTACCCGTAAATCCTCGTTGACTTGCTGGTTATGGATCATCTCGGAAAGTAAAAAAATGCGCTTCCCTTCGTTTTCTTCTATTGCACGGTAGGCGATGTCCACCGCTTGTTCCACCCCAAAGCAGAATCCAAAATGTCTGGCTATTTTAAAACGAACCGGGCCATAGTCCAGAATGGCCGGACGTAGGTCACGTTTTCGAGGATCCAGAACTTTCCGCACCTCTTTCACCTTAGAAATGACGGTGCTCTTGTAAAAAACAGGGACGTCGAAGGTGCGTGCCATCTTCTGACTCCTTAATTTTTGCTTATGCTGTTGTGTGCTAAAGCCCATATTGCGTCCAAAAAGGTTCCAAATCGCGTATAGTCGTACATGAACGCCTACACATTGATTTTGATGCAACCAAGTTCCGCCTATGCAATAAACTCACGTTTTTTAGAGGCTTCGTGACTTTACACGCTTTAGGCAAGGAGAGAAACGGCAAGTGGCTCATTATGATGGGGCATATAACCTCGTCAATCCTTTTTAGGTCTCACCGTTCACAGATGAATTCTGACTTTTAAACGCAGAACTTACCACAAAAAAGGGATTAAGCGCTTGCGTGTTTTTTGCTGATAAGCCATGTAGTCTGGATATTTACCTACGAGAAAAACCTCTTCTTGTTCAGATTTTAGCCGGAAGAAAAGCAAAAGGAGTATAGCCACAGCCGCGGCGCCAAGATTATTCATCCAAAAAGCAACGCCAAGCCCGAAAAGAAAAAGTGCGCCATAAATAGGGTGACGTACAACGTGATAGACGCCATGCGCCACCAATTCGGCATTTTGTAGTGGAGCGGGAAAAGGCGTTAGGCTCCGACCAAGTGTCCAAAAAGCCGAAACACCCATCCAAGTGCCCAAGATGACCAACAAAGCGCCTGCAATCTGCCCCCAATACCCCCAAAAGGGTAGGGCAAACCACTTGATTGGTGCGAGAAGAGCGGTAGCGTAAAGGATAAACAAGAAACCTTGCCCAAGAAGCCAGTATCCGCCCCTTGCCTTAAAGGAGGAAATGCTTGTTTGTTCATCCATTGCTTATCGCACCCAAACGGTTTTGGCATTTACAAATTCGTGGATCCCCATTTGTGAGAGTTCCCGCCCATAACCGCTATGTTTGATACCGCCAAACGGCAAACGCGGATCGCTCTTTACCATGCCGTTGATGAACACACAACCGGCATTTATCTGGCTCCCTAATGCCTCAGCACGCGGCACATTGTTGGTAAAAATGGTGGAACCCAAGCCATAATCGCTTCTATTGGCCAAATAAAGCGCCTCTGCCTCGTCCTTTGCCACAATAAGCGCGGCCACAGGGCCAAACAACTCTTCGTCGAAGGCCGCCATGCCCGGTTTTACATTTCCTAAAACGGTTGGTGGGTAATAAAAGCCCGTCCCTTTGGGCATTACACCGCCGCATAAAACCTTAGCACCCGCCGCCACCGACTTCACCACCTGATCGTGAAGCTGCTGCCGGAGGTCGGCACGTGCCATAGGACCAATGGCGACATCTGGCTGCATGGGATCGCCTACTTTAAGTGCCTGAACACGCGCCAGAAATTTCTCGGTAAAGGCATTTGCTATCCGTTCTACCATAATAAACCTTTTTGCGGAGATACAGGTTTGGCCATTGTTCAGGTAACGACTCGAAACCGCAACCTCGGCGGCAAGGTCTAAATCGGCATCTTCCAGAACAATAAAGGGATCGCTCCCACCCAATTCCAAAACGGTTTTTTTGAGTGCATCGCCGGCCAAACGTGCCACCGAACGACCAGCGCCCACACTGCCGGTCAGGGTTATAGCTGCTACTCGTGGATCTGCAATGATGCCTGCCACGGCCTCCACCTCTACAAAAAGATTTTGAAAACTGTCTTTCGGGAATCCGGCATCGTTCATCAGTTTTTCCATTTCAAACGCCGATTCGGGCGTATTCGGGGCATGTTTCAGCAAAAACGCATTTCCGGCCATCATCGTCGGAACGCATGCGCGAAAGGCTTGCCACAGCGGGAAGTTCCAAGGCATGATCCCAAGCACAACGCCCAATGGATCATAGGCCACATAAGAATGACTGGCATCACTGGCAATGGAGACGGGTTTTAGGAAATTTTCCCCATTTTCGGCATAATATCGGCAAACACTGGCGCATTTATGCACCTCGGCAATAGCGGCGACTAAAGGTTTCCCCATTTCTTCCGTCATAATCTGGCCCAGATATGTCGCCCGCTCGGTTAAAAGTACTGCGGCTTGGTTTAGCCACGCGGCGCGTTCTGCCAAGGACGTTTGTTTGAGCGTGAGAAACGCATCAGCGGCACGTTCTAGTTTTTGCTCAAGTTCGGCAGCCGTATGCGTCGGGTAAGATTTACGAATGGATTCGGTGGCTGGATTTACGGAAATAAAAGGCATGTTGGGGCGTTGTTAAAGGGGGGTATTGTAGTAAAAACTTTAAGGTAATGGGATACTTGGTTAAAATCAAGTACAAATGGGATGGCGGTTTCGTGAAATTGGTCAAACGTTTTTTTTAGGAGCCTTACATACCTATTTTCAACATACCGCTTGTTTGAATTTACCTGAAGATACATGACGCTGTTCGAGATATATTTTTTACGTGTCACGTTGGTGGATCTGCTCGATATTGGGGTGGTGGCCTTACTGATATATATGGTGTATCGTGTAATGCAACGAACGATTGCCATTCAGGTATTTATTGGCCTTATTGTATTGTATTTGTTCGATGTATTGGTGACGGCGGCAGACATGACGATGCTTCGGTTTTTGTTCCGAACCTTGAGCGAGGTTTTTGTAGTGGCGATCATTGTGTTGTTCCAGCCGGAGTTACGTCGTTTATTGTTGATGTTAGGGCAAACGACTGGATTTCAGCGGTTTTTCCGGCCCTCCGACCAAAGCAAAATTGTGGAAGATGTGTTGACGGCTGTTGCAGACATGGCCAACAAAAAAACGGGGGCGCTCATTGTCTTTAGGCGCTCGACGCCCTTGGATACCTATGTTGAGACCGGAACCATTCTACAAGCACAAGTAACACCAGATCTGTTGATTGCAGTTTTTCACAAAAATAGCCCCCTGCATGATGGTGCGATGATCATTCAATCGGGGCGGGTAGAGGCTGTTCGGTGTATCTTGCCCGTTTCGGCGAGCCGCGAGCTAAGCCCCAATTTGGGCTTGCGCCATCGGTCTGCAATGGGCCTTTCCGAACAAAGTGATGCATTTATTATTGTAGTTTCGGAGGAACGCGGGAAGATCTCTACAGCACAAAATGGTAAACTCATGACAAATTTGTCTTTGATTGAGCTACGAAACCAGTTGCATAAAGCCATTTCGTTGGATCCTGATCGGATTTTGGACGAAACCCGCACGATGGACGAAGGCCCGCCGCCAAAACAAACCGCGAAAAAACGGATTAAACGGGGCATCGGTGCGGTTCACCTTGAGTCTGATCCACCCACCATAAGCTAACTAATACCATTTAAGAACAATAAACCCAAATAATTGCATGAAAATTGCCCTCAATGGTGCTTCTGGAAGGATGGGTATGGCCATTGCTTCGCTTTTGTCAGAAGGTGGAGTTCATGAAGTTGTAGCCCGCTTTGATGTAGATAAGCCCTTGCTTGCAGAACATGAAATGGATGTTATGAACGAAGCCGATGTCGTCATTGACTTTTCTCATCCCTCGGTCGTGTTGGATCACATACACCGCTACTGTCTTTGGGGATTCAATGCGGTAATCGGAACAACGGGTTGGTATGGCGAAATGGACAAGGTGCGGGATTGGGTGGAGGAAGGGCAAATTGGCTTATTGTATGCACCCAATTTTTCGATGGGTGTTGCCATGTTGGTCAAGGCATTAAAAGCCGTCTTGCCCACCCTTGAGCACCTGAACGAGTTTGACGCTTATGTTCACGAGTGGCACCACATCGGCAAAGTAGATAGTCCGTCTGGTACAGCTCTCCATTTGGCCCAAACCATCTTAGACGGCTTATCGCGAAAGACGCACTTGGCCACCGAGGCGCAACATGGTGCAATAGACTTGGCGGCACTGCACGTAACATCCACACGGGTTGGGCACGTTTTCGGAGAACATTATGCCGGATTTGATAGCCCGCACGAAAATCTCTTGTTCCGTCATCAGGCCAAGAGCAGGGCGGTCTTTGCCGCTGGCGCCATTCGGGCTGCCGAGTGGCTACAAGACAAAAACGGCCTGTTTACCTTAGAAGATGTGTTGGGGAAGTAAATATTAACGAGAGCGCATTATGAAACTCAGGTATCTCTTTCTAATTTTGCTTCTGGGCATTGTCGGTTATTTGGTATATTCCAACCCAACCGAAGCCGAGTTCCGAACGTTTTCCCGTGATATGGTGGAAAAATACGTTCATGAACGGGCACAACTTCCGGACAATTCCATGCGTGGGCTAATTAAAGACTTGGCGGGCGTATTGGCTGGCCAGATGGCGGAAAGTTTGGTGCAACGCGAAAACTACGTCCTTTTCAGTTTCTTTACCCTTGAGGTTCCCGATGCCTTTGCCCGTCATAACTGGCGCTTCTTGGGGATAGGCGGGTATTTTATCCCGCTCGAAAGACCTGAATTTCTCGAAAATAACCCATTATCCCATCCATAATTAAACTATCTTGGTCAAAAATATTCCACTCAAACCCTTGCAAAAATGCAACACATACCCCTTCATGACCCGGAAGTCTTTGCGGCCATTGGCCAAGAAGTAGATCGCCAAAACAATGGGGTGGAACTCATTGCCTCCGAAAATTTTGTCTCGCCAGCCGTTCTTGAGGCCGCAGGATCGGTTTTGACCAATAAATACGCCGAGGGATTACCCGGAAAACGGTACTACGGCGGATGTCAGTATGTGGATGTGGTGGAGGACTTGGCCCGTAAGCGAGCAAAACAACTCTTTGGCGCAGACTGGGTGAACGTGCAACCGCACTCTGGCGCCTCGGCAAATGCGGCAGTGTACCTCTCGCTACTCCAGCCCGGCGATACCTTGCTCGGCTTAGACTTGGCACATGGTGGCCACCTTACACATGGAAGCCCCGCAAACTTTTCGGGGATTACCTATAATGCCGTTTTTTATGGCGTAGAAAAAGAGGGGGCTTTGGCCGGACGCATAGACATGAACAAGGTGCGCGAAAAAGCCCTTGCCGTGCGCCCTAAGATGATCTCGATCGGGGCAAGTGCTTATACCCGCGATTTTGACTATGCCACCTTCCGCGAAATTGCGGATGAAGTGGGCGCTTTCCTCTGGATGGATATGGCGCATACAGCGGGATTAATTGCTGCCGGACTGCTCAAGAACCCGCTGCCTCATGCACATGTTGTCACCACAACCACGCACAAAACATTGCGTGGGCCGCGTGGTGGGATGATCCTCATCGGGCAAGACCATGAAAACACGTTGGGCAAAACCGCTCCAAAGACAGGACGGCTGAAGATGCTTTCGGAGTTGATGGACTCGGCGGTGTTCCCCGGTACACAAGGTGGCCCGTTGATGCACATCATTGCCGCTAAAGCCGTGGCCTTCAAAGAAGCGCTTGAACCTTCCTTCAAAACGTATAGCGAGCAAGTGATCCGAAATGCCCAAGCAATGGCCAATGCCTTTCTCGAAAAAGGATATAATTTGGTGTCTGGTGGAACAGATAACCACTTGATGCTCATTGACTTGCGCAATAAAAACATTACCGGAAAACAGGCCGAAGAAGCCTTGGGCAAGGCCGAGATTACGGTGAACAAAAACATGGTTCCTTATGACACCCAAAGCCCATTTGTGACGTCTGGTATTCGGATTGGTACGCCGGCCATGACTACGCGAGGGTTGATGGAAGAGGATTTTGTGCATTTGGTGAACCTCATAGATCAGGTGCTTTCCCACCCAACGAACGAGGGCATACAGCATACCGTCCGCTCAGAAATACACGATTTTTGCAACCGCTTCCCACTTTACGATTTAGCAGCGTTATAAGCGAACCACCTTAACGATTAAATAAAAAGCGCACTCGATTTGGGTGCGCTTTTGCATTGAGATCGCCTCTATCTTATAGTATGCTGTGCTGTTCAATAATGGAAGGGTAACGCTTAGAAAAATCCGCCGGCAGCCCCGTCTGCCCTCCGTTGGCAGGCTTTGATTTGATTAATCCAAAACACATGTTAGATGCTTGCAAGTTAAAGGCTGGCTCAATGTAAGTAGCCCTTTCTTTATAGCCGAGAAAGGGCTTTTCTTTATCGGTTCATCTGCACCACGGCCAATGTACACCGACAGATGCAGATCAGTTTTTCGGCCTCGTCGTAGAGTTTTGCTTCCCAGACTTGTGTGGATTTTCCGGCATAGATAGGGCTTGCAATGGCTTTGATTAAGCCAGATTTTACAGGCCGGAGGTGGTTGGCATTGATTTCCATACCCATACAAGCTTTTCCTTCGTGCATTACTCGCAAGGTTCCGCCAACGCTGATCACGGTCTCGGCCAGTGCCACACTCGCGCCGCCGTGTAGGTAGCCCATTGGCTGATGGTGGTCTGGGGTTACGTTCATCGTTGCCACCACTTGCTCGCCAGAGGCTTCGATGAATTTTATGCCCAATAACTTGGTAAGTCCGGTTTCTAATTTTTCGGGTGGGAACATGATTTTTGGGATAGGGGATGATTAGTCTGCAATACGGTCTCTCATGCCGGCATAAACAATGTTTTGAATAGCGGGAGACTTTAGAAAGTCGTGGGGGAAGCCCAACTCAATGGCACTAATCTCGTCTAATAGCGCCATCTCGGCCTCTGGGATTACAAAGTCAAGACAGCCCAAAGAATCTTCGAGTTGTTGCGGAGTTCTTGCGCCGATAATTGGGATAACGGTTTGTTGTTTTTGTCGAACCCAGTTTGTTGCAACTTGAGCCGCCGATACCTTTAGCTTTTCGGCAACTTCTACCACCGCTTGTGTAATCCGAGTGGCTTGTTCATTCCTTCGGGCGGAGTGTGCAGCTACCCGCCCTTGCTCTTCCGCATTTTTTAGGTACTTTCCGGTTAATGCGCCGCCGGCCAAAGGCGCCCATGCTGCGATCCCCAATCCCATTGCTTTTGCCATCGGGAGTAATTCGCGTTCTGGCGTTCGCTGTAATAAACTATACTCCACTTGTAGCCCGATGAAAGGGCTCCAGCCGCGCAGTTGCGCAAGTGTCTGACCTTGGGCCACAATCCAAGCGGGCGTATCAGAAATGGCAATGTAGAGGGCTTTTCCAGCGCGCACCACATCGTCTAAAGCACGCATCACCTCTTCGATGGGCGTCAGGTTATCCCAAGCATGGAGGTAGAACACGTCCACATAGTCTGTGCCAAGGCGTTTTAGGCTTGCTTCGAGGGATTGCACCAAGTTTTTGCGGTGATTTCCGGACGCATTGGGGTCTCCGAGGCGGTTAAAAAGCGTGTATTTGGTGGCGACTACCCAATAATTGCGATCGGACTTGATAAACTCGCCGACAAACCGTTCACTCGTTCCCTCGGTATATCGGTTTGCGGTATCAATAAAATTCCCCCCACGTTGGGCAAAGGCATCAAACTGGGCCTTGCTATTTTCGTAATCGGCTCCCCAATTCCATTCGGTTCCAAAAGTCATGGTTCCGAGGGCTATCTCCGAGACCCGAAGGCCAGAATTGCCGAGTCGTTTGTATTGCATGTGATGCATAAGACTAAATTTATGTTCGATATGGGTTCAACAACATCAACGCTGGGAAAGGTCGTTTATTTATCTGCGGGTGTTCCGTATCCAATGGTTTTAACGGTTTGGTCGGGAAGCGTCCACTCCAGATCGAATTGCCCTACGGCTCCAAAAAAACCAAAGCCATTGGTTACATTGGTCAAGACATTGGGTTGTGCAATAACGTCGGGATCCCAGACGCCATTTGGGGCTTTCCACTTGTCGTCTAACTGGATGAACCGCACGCCCACGCCGTATAAAATGCGGTTATCGGTATTAAAGATTTCTTTGTCTTTGAGCAGGATTTTGTCGCGAGAGTAACGAAGGGTCATGGTATAGTTCCCGCCTGTGGCCTTGCCCAATTCGTTGTAGAGGATTCTATAAGGTGCTTTGGCATCCACAAAAGGCCCTACGGGAGGATTAAAGAAGCGATACCAGACCTCGACATCATAGGGTTCTTCCGTTACATTTTGCCACGTAATGGTTTGCGAGACATCGGCGGCTCCGCTACCGAGCGTACCTGTTACCACATTGCCGAGTGTAATGGTTTTGCGCTTAGGCACGGTTGTTTCGGCGTAGGTGGTTTGTCCATCCGAGCGGGTTACTTCTATGCGGTAGGTGTGGTTATCCTCAATTGGAAACTTGGCATAAAATACATGGCCAACGGTTCCTTTTGGGAAAGTGATAACCGAGTCTCGCCATTGTACAACATTTCCATTGTTCAGGTCTATGCTTCGCACGGTGGCATCTATGGTTTTGCTATTGCTTGGGGTAACGGTTGGCCGTAGCGGAACCACGCGCAGGTAGTGAACCGAGCGCCCCATATCCACATATCCCAAAATGGTGAAAATCTGGGTGCTTTTAACAAAGGGTTCGAAGGTACTATCGCAGGAGGCCAACCCCAAACATAGGAGCGAAAGCAGGAAGTTCCGGACATTCATAAAACAAGTGGCTTACAATTATTTAACGGTGACTTTCATCCCAAAAGTTGGGATCAAGGGGAGTTGATCCACCCGCTCAAGGGTAAATAAATCCAGATAAAAGATATTGGTTTGGTTATAGGCATTGATCAATCCGGCTTGTAAGAGGAACTCTAAACGTTTGGAAAGATTGAACTTCTTCTCGATAGAAACATCCAAACGGTGATAATCGGGCATTCGAGCTTGGTAGGGTGGGCCATAGAGGACGCGCCCAATCGTTCCTTCTTCTTGGGTGATGTCTAATCTACCGGAAAGCATAAACCAGTCATCAAAACCTATGGATTGCGTGAAAGGAAGGCCTGTTCCAAATTGCCAGCGGGCATTCAGTTCAAAACCTTTCAGGGTGTAGGAAAGCACGACATTGGTTTGGTGCGTCCGATCGTGTGGTGGATTAAAGACCAATTTATCTACGCCATACCAGATAGGGATGCTGGCTTGTTTGGCCTCATAAACAACGGCGGCATAGCCATAGCTGACGTAACCATAGAAACTGCCAAGGTCTGCCTCGATACGCAGGTCTGCCCCGCGCACGGTTCCAGAGGCGGGTTGGAGTTTGGTGGTAAAGCGCGGGTATGGTGTCCATTCGCCGATGGCCAAGTTTTCCAATGATTTGTAGAAGCCTTCTACGGAGAAGGTGATCTTGTTGGTAGGTTTGAACTGCCAGCCCAAGATGGCGTGCATGGCCTCTGGGACGGATTTTCCGAAGGGCGAGGACGTCCAAGCGGTAAACACGTCTCCAGCGTCTCTGCGATCATTCAAGCCCACAATTTCTTGGTGATAGATGCCCCATGCGGCACTGATTTTGTGCTTAATGTTTGGGGTAATAATGGCTTTAAACCTCGGCTCCATGTATTTCCGGTTGGCACGTGGGAAGGAATGCAGGCGAACACCGGGTGTCAATTTTAGCTTTTTGAATAACATAATATCGGCTTCCACATACCCACCAACATCTGTCATGTATTCGGCATCGGAGGTGAAATTTTGATATTGCCCACCAAGGGTATAGGCCAAGGAATAATTGTTCAGGAAAATGCCATAGTTCAAGCCGCTATCCCCAATCATGTACGACAAGTTTGCAGAGAACCCAAATTGCTGAACATTTGCCTTGCGAGTTGGTTTGGTTCTTGGCCCAATTTCGTTACGGAAAACCGACGTATTAAGGCTGACATCGGCCAAAACGGGGAAATTGGTAGGTAGAAGCAAAAAGCGCAGGCCGTATGCCTCGTTACCCCACCCGGCTTGTGTAAGGGTAGTGTCTGAAAGACTTGCGTTATTTAATTTGTCTTGATTGGCCACAATCCCTCGGTCATTTGTCCGAAGTGCGCTAATGGAGACTTGGCTACTTGGGGAGAGCGTTGCATGAAGTTTTGCAAATTGATCTCCAAATTGGAATGGGAGCGGGCGTCCGACGAGTTTAGGCCCAACAATATCTACGACAGATTGCCGCGCCGAGGCCATAAGGGAAACTTTATCCCGAATGATGGGGACTTCCAAGCGACCGCTCGTCACAAAAGGTGCAACAGAGACCGCGCCAGCAAAATTCCGCTTATTGCCGTTTCTGGTCCCAATATCCAAGACCGAGGAAATTCGTCCACCAAATTTTGCCCCATATCCGCCAGCATAGACATCTGCTTTGTTCACAATATCCGACGGAAAGGCGGAATAAAACCCCAAAATATGGAAGGGATTATAGACCAACATATTGTCTATATAGATTAGGTTTTGCGAGGCCGTTCCACCGCGAATAAACAACTGCCCACCACGGTCGCCATCCGAGACCACGCCCGGCATGGTGGTAAGATAGGAGGCCAAGTCGCCGGAGACATCAGGAACGGGAATCCGGTCAATATCCACCGCACGGACGGTTTGTAGCCCAGCCGTTACATCGGCGGCACCCCGTTCATCTTGCGCTTCGATCACCACCTCCGAGGACTGGGCATCTTCTTGCAAGATCAATGATTTTGTAACTACTTGTCCGGCTTTAAGAACGAATGTCTCGGTATGGGTTTTGTACCCAACAAAAGAAACACTAAAGGTATAGGTTCCAGCACCCACACGCGACATCACATAATAGCCTTCGGTATTGGTGACCACGCCTGTTAGCTTTCCGGCTTCCGATCGTAAGGCAACCGTTGCGCCAATCAAGGGCAAGCCGTCGGTACTACCAGTGATGAATCCACGTACCGATTGTGCGGATATGGTGAGCGGTAAGGCTATTAGAAATAGGAAAAGGAGGTGCAACTTGCACCGCAAGGAGGGCTTGAACATAAAGGATGAATGTTTTTCAGAAAAACGGCATGAAAAGATACGGCAGATTGTAGAAGATATTACGTTGTCCGGTTAAGTTTTGAGAATGGCTCTGGATGCTTGTTGCTGAAACACTCCACACCACCACGTATCTTCTGCGTCCGATTGTACCAAAAAACAATCAAGGGATGTAAATACAGCACATACGGCCTCCGCCTCGTGCGTTCTAAGACCGGATACCAACAAGTAGCCATTGTGGGCTAAAATCCGGCACAATTCATCCGCATGTTCTATGTGGAAAGAAGCAGAGATATTGCATAGGACGAGAGGAAAGGTGTTGCTGGGTAAATGAGGGAGTGGGCGGTGAGAGAAGCGAAGTTTGTCTTGGGGTAACTGGTTGAGGGAGAGATTTTGCCGAATGTCTGTTTCCATCCAAGGATGTAGATCACAACAGAAGACGCTCATTGCGCCACATTTTAGGGCGGCAATGGCCAAAATTCCCGTTCCGGCTCCAATGTCGGCTATTTCGCCTTCGGTGGGCAGGAAGGTGGGCAAAAAACGCAACATCATTTGGGTGGCCGGATGTTGACCCGTCCCAAAACCAAGTGATTGTTTGAGGATAATGGCCTGTTCTGAATGACCCTCCAGTACTTCGAGCCAATCTGGATAAACCTGAAAACCTCCGGCAGAAAAGGGACGATAAAACACCTCCCATTGTACCGGACTTTCCTCGCCTTTGATGTACCAGTCCAAAATACGTCCTTTTGTTTGGTACGCAGTTAAGGCGTGGTAGGTTTGTCGTGCAAAGTCATCGCCCCACTGCTGTCTAAATGCCACGCCCGCAACAAAGGAATTGGCGGCATAAAGATGTTGCCAACCAAGAAGACGCAGTATATCTATCCAATGGCTTGGGTCTTCGGTTTGCGAAAGAAAAACAACCAGCTTAACCTGCTCCATCCTGTCCGAGGCGGTTTTCGAGGGTACTCAGCCGCATAAAAACACCACTCCACCATTCGTCTTCGGTTGCTTCGTCTTCTATGGTAAACCCATGCCCTGCCGCAGCAGCAAGGATTGGGGCACGGTCTGTTTCCGCGAGCAATCCGGCCAAAATCAGAAAGCCACCGGGTTTGGTTTTATCTCGAAAGTCCGGCATCATTTCCAATAATATATTGCGTTGAATGTTGGCAATGACCACGTCGAAGCCCGTTTCATGAATGCCTTCCATGCCACATATTCGCAATTCGTAGGCATATTCCACATGATTAAGCAGGAAGTTTTCCTGTACATTTTCCTCCACCCAAGGGTCATCATCAAAAACCAAAGCATGGAGTGCCCCTACCTTTAGGGCGGCAATCCCCAGAACACCCGTTCCCGTTCCTGCATCCAGAATGCGGTCATTCGGGCGGACATACTTGGGTATAAAACCCAATACCAGGCGGGTACTTTGGTGGTGACCTGTACCAAAACTCATCTTGGGGTCTATACGAATGATGTTTTTTTCCTGGTGTTCTTTCGGAATTTCGCTCCAAGTAGGTGCGATTACAAAGGAGCCGGCAACAATGGGACGAATAGAAGCCTCCCATTGCGCATTCCAGTTTCGGGGTTCGATCTCGTCCAAGGACACCTGTTGTGGGTAGTCATGCGCTGCCAGCCAATCGAGTACCAGATTTACGGCCTCTGGTTGGTAATGCTCTTTTGTTGTAAATGCCTGAAGAACGTCTTCTTCTTGTAGAAAAGACTCAAAGCCAAGCGTGGTTAACTCTGCAATAAGCAGGTCTTGCTCTTCAGTCGGTACGGATATTTTAATGGAAACGTAGTTCATGTTTGGAGGATTAAGGTTGTGCACCCAGAGAGAGATCGCGTTTAGCAGATGAAATGGTGACGGTAAATCCGGCCACAACATCCACCAATGACATCACTGCAATGGCCAAGAAGGTTGCATTTCCGCAAGCTTTAACAGTGATAAATTCGATAAGGAAAACAACAAAAACAAGGGTGGAAAGGCCATGATCTACCACCGAAGCCGTTGTGGTGCGTGTGGCTTTAATGATCTCGAAGTACAAGACCACCACCCCAATCATCAACAGCAGATGGCCCAAATCCAAGACAAATTGCGCTCCGGAAATGAGCGGAACATTTATGATGATGGTTTCTAAAGCCTGATCGCTGGCAAAGACAACCAAGTTCAGTACGATCAATAGCCACGTAAAAAGCGGAATAGACTGAAGATATTTCATAATGAATGTGTGGTTAAGATTAAACACCGTAAAATTAAAGCATAAAAGAGGAAAATGGGCAGCCTCAACATTTTTTTAGAGGCAAAATAGGTAAAAAGATGGCCTTAGGTGCACTGGATCGTGTGGGTTTCGGGCTTACGAAGGCATTAACACCTTGATATGACTCGCCGCAAAAGCCAGTTCCTGTATAAGTAAAGAGGGCAGACGGGTCTGCCGACTTGAGCGCAGATAAGCCTGCCTGTCGCAGACGAGCCTGCCGGCGGCCTTCTTTTGTACGGCCAAAAGAAGCAATTCGGCCGAGCTAAGCCGAATCCCGCCTCGGGCTGAAGAAAAATCTTTTTGCCTATGCTGCGGATGCCCGATGGGACGAATTGTAGAGACGCACGATCATGCCTCTCTACAATTCGTCCCCTGCAAAAGCAATTCGCCCTTATTCATCGGGATCGGTGGCTGAGCCAAGTCGAAGCCATCCTTGCTCCGGCGGATTTTTCTAAGGGCCGCCCTGCCAAGCGAGCATCATGGAGGAACTCACGGGATTTTGTAAATGCTGGTTTTACAAGGGCTTGTTCTACTTTTGAATGCACCGCAGGGTGGCATCTATATATGACAAAGAAATAGCGCGTTGATCGTAGTCGAAGTCGGATGACTGAGCTATTCGGCGGATTTTTCTAAGAGCTGCCTTGCCATTGTTGAATAATACATTATACTATAAGGTAGAGGCGATCTCAATAATAGTTTTTGATGGGACGAATATTGGCTTTTCTGAACGACATGGGAGATACCACAAAAAGTTCAGAAAGTACACATCTATTTTTTCATGTGGTTATGGCGTAGTTTCTACACATACACCCGCCAAAACCCTAAACATAAACCGCAAGCCCACTGATGTCCGAAGCCACCTCCCCGTCAAAGGAAGACCAACCTACTCCACAGCCTCATAGACCCATTGTGATAAAAGGCGCACGGCAACACAACCTTAAAAATGTGGACTTGGAGTTGCCCCGCAATAAACTCATTGTCTTTACAGGCCCCTCTGGATCAGGAAAGTCTTCGCTCGCCTTTGATACGATTTATGCCGAGGGGCAACGGCGCTATACCGAGAGCCTGAGTGCCTATGCGCGGCAGTTTTTGGAACGGATGGACAAGCCGGATGTGGATAATATCACAGGGTTATCGCCAGCCATTGCCATTGAACAACGCACCGTAGCCCGAAATCCACGCTCTACGGTGGCCACAACCACCGAGATTTATGACCATCTGCGCTTGTTGTTTGCCCGAATTGGCAAGACGGTTTCGCCCCTAAGCGGCGAGGTGGTCACAAAAGATTCGCCGCGATCGGTGGCAACAGACATGGAGGCGGCCTTAAACAATGGTGAACGTTTTTACATCTGCTTTCCGTTTCCACAACGAAAAGGCGGAAACTTGCTCTTGGAACTTCAGGCCATGCAAGCACGCGGCTTCTTTCGGTTTTTGTTGCTCCCAACCCCTAAACAAGCCGAAAAAGGCACAACAGAAGTCCTTATAGACCTAAATGATACGCCGCCAGCGTCGGTGAAAGCATCCAAAGAACGACTTTTGGTTTTGGTGGATCGTTTGGCGATGCAGAAAGGCGACGAGGCTTTGCTTTCACGTATCGCCGATTCGGTGGAGGCGGCCTTCCGTGAAGGGGGCGGGCAGTGTGTCATCCAACGGTTCCACGACCCCGAACAATGGGTGTTTTCTGAGTTTTTTGAGCGGGATGGAATTGTTTTTCAAGAACCTACGCCACAACTTTTTGCCTTTAATTCGCCTGTTGGTGCTTGTCCTACATGCCAGGGGTTTGGCCGGGTGCAAGGCATAGACGAAAACTTGGTTGTTCCGAACGTGAACCTTACCGTGCGTGCGGGGGCTTTGGCTCCTTTTAATACGGAAACATGGCGGACTTATTACCAAGACCTGATCACCGAGGCCGAAAAGTCGCGCTTTCCGATTGATACGCCCTATATAGAGCTTAATACCGAGCAAAAAGAATGGCTTTGGAGCGGCCACGGCGCATACATCGGCATCCGGCCCTTCTTTGCCTTCTTAGAAAAGAACAATTATAAAATGCACTACCGCATTTATCACGCACGGTTTAGGGGCTATACCACTTGTCCAGATTGCAAGGGGCATCGGGTGCGGGCAGAGGCGCGGTATGTGCGGGTAGATGATGGGACGCCACAAAAAGGGAAAAGCATTGGTGAGGTTTGTGCCATGACCATTCGCGAGGCACATCATTGGTTTTCCTCCTTACAACTCTCCAATTTTGAACAAAATGTTGCGGGGCGCGTGATGGAGGAAATTTTAAAAAGGTTACGCTATCTGAATGAGGTCGGTTTGGAATACCTAACCCTAAGCCGGCTGTCTCAAACCCTTTCCGGCGGGGAGAGCCAGCGCATAAACCTTGCCACCTCACTCGGCTCTTCGTTGGTAGGCTCCCTCTATGTTTTAGACGAACCCAGTATTGGGCTTCACCCACGAGATACCGACCGCCTAATTCGGATTTTGGAACACCTTCGCGATATTGGCAATACTGTTTTGGTGGTGGAACATGACCACGATATGATGGCGCGAGCCGATTACATCGTGGATATCGGGCCAGGCGCTGGACGCTTTGGTGGCGAGATTGTGGCAACCGGAAACCACGATGAGGTAACTCACAATCCCAAATCCCTTACAGGCGCATACCTTTCTGGGAAAAAAAGCATCCCTACACCCGCAAAAAGACGCCCCATTAATCCGGAAAAGGTGATTACCCTGATCGGCGCAAAGGCGAACAACCTAAAAAACCTAACCATCCGCTTTCCGTTAGGCGTTCTTATGGCGGTAACGGGCGTAAGCGGCTCCGGAAAATCCACTTTGGTCTATCAAACCTTATATGGAGGGCTAAAACGCTTGAAGGACAGTTTCTCGGAGGAAGTGGGTACACACGAGGCCATCGAGGGTGCAGAATGGATTGGCCAAGTGGAAATGGTAGATCAGTCGCCCATTGGCCGGACGCCCCGCTCCAATCCCGTAACCTATCTGGGCGCTTACGACGAAATCCGTAACCTTTTTGCGGACACGTATCAGGCCAAAGCACGCGATTATAAAGCAGGATATTTTTCCTTTAATGTCCCCGGTGGTCGCTGCGAAACTTGTGAGGGAGACGGAGTGGTAAAGGTGGAAATGCAGTTTTTGGCAGATTTATACCTCACCTGCGAGGCTTGTAAAGGCAAACGTTTTAAGCAGGACGTATTGGAGGTGCGGTATAAAGATAAAAATATTGATGATGTGCTACGGATGACGGTGGACGAGGCGGTAACGTTTTTTGAAGACAAGCCAAAATTGGCCAAAAAACTGAAGGTCATGCAGGATATTGGATTGGGATACCTTTCTTTAGGACAACCCGCCAATACCATCTCCGGCGGCGAAGCCCAGCGCCTAAAATTGGCCTACTATCTGGCGCGGTCAGCCAAAGAGCATACCCTATATATCTTCGATGAACCCACAACAGGCCTGCATTTCGATGACATCCAGAAGCTACTTTCAGCCTTCGAAGCCCTGATTCGGAATGGACACTCGGTGGTGGTCATCGAGCATAACTTAGACATTATCCGTTCCGCCGATTGGGTGATAGACATTGGGCCTGAAGGCGGTGATAAAGGCGGAACATTGGTTGCAGAGGGGCCACCAGAGGCCATTGCAAAAGCCAGCAAAAGCCATACAGGCCGCTTTCTGAAGCAGGTTTTGGGGAATTAAGGCTATGAATGCTTGCGTATTGGCTTGATAGATGCCGTACTTACTCAAAGTCATGGCCAAAATACTCGATACCGCGTGTGGCATTGGAGCCTTTCTGGCGAATACGTTCTTGAAGGCGTTCTTGGAAAACACTGGCGGGGTCGTAGCCATAATACCGTAGCAAATGATTCATGGCGATGACTTCGCAGAGAACCGTCATGTTTTTGCCCGGAATAATGGGCAGTTTTACCAAGGGGAGCGAGACCCCCAAAAGTTCTTTGTGTTCATCCACCATGCCCAAACGGGTATATTCTTTTTCAGAATCCCACGATTGGAGGTCCACCACCACCTCCACCCGCTTATGAGACCGAATGGCCCGTACACCAAACATGGCCCGAATGTCTATTAACCCCAATCCACGAATTTCCATAAAATGCTGAACAAGATCGGTTCCAGAACCAATCAGCACATTTCCTTCACGTCGTGTGAGAACCACCACATCGTCTGCCACCAAGCGATGTCCGCGCTCAATCAGGTCTAACGAAACTTCGCTTTTGCCAATCCCGCTTTTTCCGGTGAGCAATAAACCAATGCCATAAACATCCATCAATGACCCATGAACACTTTGTTGTTCTGCAAACTGATCGGCAAGGAAGTCATGTAGCAAAGAGACAAACTCGGCCGTAGGCTTTGGGGTGCGAAATACAGGAATGTTTTTTTGTGCTGCATTCGCAATCAAATTTTCTGGAATTTTGTTGTTATCCGTCAGGAAGAGGCACGGAATGGGAAAAGAAATGAGGTGTTGGAAGGCCACCTCTTGCTCCTCTGGCGATAAACTATCTAAGTAATGGCATTCTGTATTTCCTAAGAGCTGTACCCGCTGGTCTGTAAATTTACCAGTAAAACCTGCCAAGACCAAGCCGGGGCGGTTGGAGATGGGTTGTGTTATCTGGTTTTCCTTCGCCCCAATATCCGAGACGGTTTGGAGTTCTATGCCACCGCCACGTAAGTTCTGAAGTTGCTCAATAAGAAAGGCAACGGTTATGGACGATTTTCTGAGAATACGAAAAGACCGGCGCATGGGCATGGGGGCTTAAGGAACCTCTATGGTGTCTAAGATTTTCTGGATCACCATTTCGGGCGTTACTTCTTCGGCTTCGGCTTCGTACCCAGTAATGACGCGATGCCGGAGCACATCCATTGCAATAGCACGTACATCCTCTGGTGTTACATAGGCGCGGTGGCGCAAGAAAGCATGGGCGCGGGCAGCAAGGTTTAGGTTGATGGTGGCACGCGGCGAGGCCCCAAAGTCTATGTATTGTTCTATTTCCCGAAGGCGATATCGGAGCGGTTCGCGGGTGGCCATCACCAAATCTACAATGTATTGTTCCACTTTCTCGTCTATGTATAGACCGTTAATGACTTGTCGTGCACGCAAGATTTGAGGAGCATGGACTACTGGCTGAATGTCTTCTTTTTCGCCCGTTCTGGCCATCCGACGCATGATCTCCAACTCCTCGGCACGGGTTGGGTATCCAACTTTTATCTTCATCATAAACCGATCCACTTGTGCTTCGGGGAGTGGATAGGTTCCTTCTTGTTCAATCGGGTTTTGGGTGGCCAAGACCAAAAAGGGCTGTTCTAAACGGAATGTGGTTTCGCCGATGGTCACTTGGCGCTCTTGCATGGCCTCCAATAATGCGGATTGCACCTTGGCGGGCGTCCGGTTGATCTCGTCTGCCAAAACAATATTGGCGAAAATAGGCCCTTGTTTGATGAAAAAGTCTCCGGCTTTCTGGTTATACACCAATGTCCCGATGAGGTCGGCGGGCAGCAAGTCGGGCGTAAACTGTATGCGTTGGAATTTGGTGCCGATGGCTTTGGCGAGGGTGCTGACGGTCAGGGTTTTGGCAAGTCCCGGAACGCCTTCGAGCAAGACATGCCCATCTGCTAAAAGGCCGATCAACAACCGTTCGATCATGTATTGTTGCCCCACCACTACGCGATGAACGCGCTCCAGTAAAACATCAATAAACGCGCTCTCTTGTGCTACTTGCGCATTGGCGGCCTGCAAATCGAATAAACTCATGGTATAGGTGCTAATTTTCGAGTAGAACGGCTTTCCGTACCTTGCTGAAGGTCTTGTTTGTACCCTGCGGAAACCGTAGAAAGTTGTGAATATACAAAGGGCCACGCCGCTTTTGAAATCAATTCTGCACCTTTAGGATTAGGATGCCCGTCCGGAACCTCCCAAGCCGTAAGATCAGACCGTCTTTTCAGCCAAACGTAGCGCGAAAAATCTGCGAAGGGAATCGAGTGCTGACGAAAAAAGGCGGGTGCAACCTCCCGAAATGCTTGATTGGCATCAGACGGATTTGGCGCGTCACCAAACCAACCTGTGGTACACACCCAAAGCGGGAGGTTGCGGGCATCGGCCCATGCCTTCATTCGGGTAAAGAGTGCTTGCCCCAATTGCACCCCCCTTTGGGCGGCTGCTTGGTCTTGGCGTTCAAGTTCCGGTACACTAATCACCCGCTGCAAGAAAACATTGCGTACTAAACGGAGCAAGTGGCTATAGGTAATAGCCGCATTATACCATTCGTCGCCCGCAAAAAAACGTTTATACCATACCACAGCGGTTCGCTTTCGGGCTAATGGTGGATTTTGCTTGGCATCAAAACTGACCAATGGGCTGACAAGGCTGCGGCTGATGTCGTTGTTGTTGTAAAAAACGAGAACAGCATCTGGTTGGATTTTATCGCCCAAGTTTTCTAAAAAAACCATTTGGTCTGCCGTCCCCCATCCTCCTGTTCCGGCATTTAGGAAGTGGAATTTTCCTACGCCAAAGACTTGATTTGCTTGACGTTGGAGTTTGGCCAAAAAGGTCTCGTGGGGATGTAGCAACCAGCCAAGGGTATAGGAGTCTCCCAAGACAAGCACTTCGTATGCCTGTGGACTTCGGGGTGTCTCGCGAAGATGAAAAGGCTTGAAGTTATACTGCACGGTACGGCCAAACATCTCGTCGGTGGTGGTTCCATGAGAGCGATTGACCTTTGAGCCGTCGGATAAAATCTCGAACTTCGGTCCAAAGAGGGTTTGTGGAAAAAACAACCGGACAAGTCCTTCTGCAAATAGCAGGGATAGACCGATGGAGCCAAGCAATAACAAGCGGTTTTTAAAGGATGGCCTCATGCGGATTCGGACAATACCGCTTCAATTCGTTTGGCAAGTGCCACGTCTTGTGCCGTAACGCGGTTCCCCGCATCGTGCGTGCGGAGCTTAAATTCCACCCTATTCCAGACGTTAAACAATTCGGGGTGGTGGTTTAGTGTCTCGGCCTCAAAAGAAATACGGACGATGGCCGCAACAGCCGCCCTAAAATCGGAAAAGTGAAAGGTTTTTTGGAGGGCATGGTCTTCGAGGCGCCAGCCCGGAAGTTGATCTAAGGCCTCTTCGCAAGCCTGAACAGAAAGTGGTGCGTACATTTGTGCAAAAGTTGATGTAATAAAACGCCACCGACGTAGCAGCGCATATCCGAACGCCTAAAACGGAGAGGGGTTTCCTGTAATTTTCGTACCGCACACGCAGATCATGCCTAATGTTCAACACCGTCTGATGGCAAAGAACGAATAAGACCGTACTTTAAGGTGTTAATTTTTAGTGCCAAATAAAAAACGGAGCATCTCTGGTACTCTTTCTGCCCAAGCAGCCTCGTTGTGTTGGGCATTCGGGGCAATCACATATCGAAGTTCATTAGGCTTCCAACCTTTTGCTTGGAGGGCTTCAACCAAGCGATTAGAAGTCGCGACGGCATTTGCACCTTCAGCAGTCCCCATATCCACCCAAATTTTCTGGCGATTTTTGCGTTTTAGCTGCTTTACGCGGCTTATAAGCGATTCTCCATTCCACCAAATCGAGGGCGAGACCACCAATAAACCACCAAAAACATTGGGATACGCAAGCCCCAAATCCATAGAAAGCAAACCACCCAACGACGAACCGCCTACAAAGGTCTGTTTTGCCTTTTTTTGGGTACGGTAATTCCGGTCAATAAACGGCTTAATCTCCTCGGTCAACATTTTTCCATACAAAAATCCGCCGCCGCCAATCGTAAGCCCTGTAATTTCCAATGCGTTAACCAGACCATCCTGATCCCGCAAAAACTGCAACTGAAGGTGTGGCGCTTCTGCTGTATAAGATCCATCCGTTTGTTTATCCAGTCGCAATAACGAAGCCGACGCATGAGACCGTAGCCATAGACCACGTTCTGCGGCTGTAACCGAAACGCCCGTAAGAAAATCGGTACCATAACGTGCTGGTGCGGCCACTAAATCATCGCCCCGGATTGGTTGATCCACTCTTTTTAGGTGTTGTTTACCTTTAAAAACAAGGGCATCCGGCGTATATTCAAAAATACGATACGGGGTATTGTCTATGCCCACCAAGATAAACGGTTGGACTTCTCCTTTTATAATGAATTGTTCTGCCGTCTCATCCATTTCCCATTCTTGCCCAATTACTGAGGCGTCTAACACATTACGGCCATCGTGCATATAGAGAACGGGATAACGTTTCTGCGGATTCTTATCATAATCAGGGGGCACATACACATATACATTTCGGGCTGGTAGATACTTAGACGCAAACGCTTCGTGTGTGATTATGCGGCCCGCGAAAGTGGGTGGAATAGGCTCCGGAAGTGCATTAAAACTTCTCTCAACCTTGCTTTGTCCATTCACAACAACCATTCTATTAGGACCATCTTCCCAGCCCGTATTAGACTCGCTTCCAACACGCTCAAGTTTAAACTTGTACGAGACCTTTACCACACGTTCGTTTTTCCGGACAAAGGGGATCCGCACCTCATAAACGCCATCCTTATCCATATCCGTTGCAAATACCGAGATAGCCCATGATAGCGGTTGCACGTTGCCACGAATCCCCACCCGATCTGTATCTGGCTTAAAATCCCCTTTAGAAATGAGCGATTGCATATTTATCCGAAACATAACCGTATCCGGACGAGCCTGCCCTAAGCCCAAGCAAGGGAGCAAAAAAAGCAATAGGAAACATTTCTTGAACATAGGACGTCTTTACTGTATGGGGAACTGTATTTCTCGTTTGTTGCATTGTAATTATGCGCACGTTGGGTTTTTTACCAAGGCTTACCCGTTTGCTCCTTGCTGTTTTACTGTCAGGCGGCTTGGTAATGCCCTTGGTTCATGAGGTGTCTCAAGCCTTAGAGCGCCTCGAGCACGACGAAACCCACCACAGCACCCAAGATAAACACGAACCCCACGCAGAAAAACCTTGTACATCGGATATACACCATCACGATTGTGCTTTGCATCATGGTTTTCCGATCTGGAATAAGGTTCTGATTTGGGAAAAACGTGTGGCATTGCCCTTACAGGACAGACCTTTTGTAGATCTAACCTCTCCTACAAACATCGCTTCTCTTAGTACCCCGCCAAGTCGTGCCCCTCCATTCGCATAGGTATCATTTACTTTCTAATTTATGCAAATAGAACCCTCTGCACCATGCTTTTTTTAAGGGTTCTGTTTCTCTATGCTTGTATTCGAGCGTTACATCGCTCCCCTTCTTTTTTACCCCTAAAATGTCTAAAATCATGTTGAATAAATTTTTCTCTGTATTGCTTCTTGCTGTACTCGCTTTTGTTCCGGCCTGTGATCTTGTAAATGGGCACGAAGAACACACCGAAGCCGAGGGCTTTTCTATTTATAAAGGCACAACCGAGGTCATCCGGTACTTTGACGGCAAAATAGAGAGCGGCAGTAAAATCATTCTTGCACTTAATGCAACCGATGCCTACACGGTTAAATGGTTGGATGCCGATAAAAAGGAAATCACCTCGCTTGAGGACGGCGCATCACTCCATATTGCCAGCACCGATGCTACCATATTTACGGTTGCCGCAGATGGGGCTTGGGGCTTGAAAGTGACGGGAAAAAAGGCCGGAACCGCCAATTTGGAAATTGGGCTGTTACACGAAGGTCACTTTGACTTCGCAAAAAGAACCCTTCCGGTGGAAGTCAAATAACTTTTTAGCCTTGTGGCATCTGGATCCAGCGTGGGTCCGGATGCCACTTTATAATATCGAGATGAGCCGTTTATACTTTTTCCTGTGGTTAATCCCAAGTTTGTCCCTTGCCCAAACATCTTTCCATACTCCTGCGGCGCCAACCACCTTTGACACGATAAAGCATGAAACAGCCCCTACCACATTATTGGTCGGGAGTGTTACCGATCACGCAACGGGTGAGCCTATTCCGTTTGTGCAGTTGTTGTTGGAAGAATTGCGTAGAACCGCCACAACCGACGGAAAAGGCATATTTGGGTTTCCAAATGTACCCATTGGAACTTATACCCTCAAGACCTTTCGTGTTGGGTATCAGCCCTTGGAGCAGAAAATCCAGATCAACAACCAAGATACCGTCCGGATATCCATCCGCCTGACAACTTCGGGGAATAATTTGGGCGAGGTAGAGATTCTGGGAGATGCAGGCAACAAACTTGAAAAAGCCGCTTTGGCCGTAGATGGAGCCACACTCCGCCAGAACCTTTCGGGAACCATTGCGGAAACGTTGTTGGGCACTGCCGGAATGGCGATGCGTGCAATGGGGCCAGCACCAGCCAGGCCGGTGCTGCGTGGTATGGGCGGGGATCGCTTAACCATTTTGGAAGATGGTGGAAGAACAGGCGACCTTTCTGCATCATCGGCAGACCATGCGGTGGTGATTGAGCCGCTCAATGCCGAACGAATCGAAGTTTTGCGTGGCCCTATTGCCCTTGCTTATAGCGCTAATGCGTTGGGAGGGGTGATAAACGTAATACGGAATTTCATACCTACTCATCAGCCGGAAGACTTGCATGTAGCAGCTTCAATCCAAGGGGAAAGCGTAAACCGGAGCCTCTCTGCGGGTTATATGGTTGGTGCACCCATTGGGAAATTTGCCCTTCATACCGATGGCTCCTTTCGGGCTGCACAAGACCTGCATACCCCATCTGGCGTTCTTAACAATACAGACCTGAAAACCTTCAATGCCTCACTTGGGCTTTCTGCGGTACGGAACTGGGGGCACGTAGGTGCGGCATATAGCCACTACAATTCACAATATGGCATTCCGGGCGGCTTCGTGGGTGCGCATCCACTTGGGGTGCGGATATCGCTCTATCGTAACCACATAGAAGCCGCCAGCGAATTTGTCCCGCAAAACAAGCAACACTTAACCAATATTGCGATAAAAAGCAATTTTACGTACTATTTCCATCAAGAGTTTGAGGCGAGTGGCGCCATAGGTATGGAATTTCAGACGCAGGAACTCCATACCAGAATAGACGCACAAACCAAATCTGTCGGCCCATTTGGGCGTGGAAAAGCCGGAATTTCAGCCTTGTTTCGCCAATACAATGTTGGCGGTCTGGTATTTTCGCCCAACGCAAAAGAGGTGGCTTCAAATGGCTATGTATTTCAAGAAGCCGCTTTTGGGAAGTGGACCACGAGTATTGGGTTCCGGTACGATGCACGCACCGCCATTCCAGAAAAAGAAACCCAGACCCGCATCGGCTTTATCCGAAAACGCAACTTTGGCGGGGTTTCGGCTTCTGCAAGTGTGAATAGCCAATTGAACAAGCGGCTTTCTACGGCACTTACCCTTAGTCGCTCGGTTCGGATGCCTGCTTTAGAAGAATTGTTTACCGAGGGGCCGCACTTGGCTGCGTATTCCTATGATACCGGAAACCCAGACTTGATCACCGAAAAGGGAATCGGCGCGGAGTGGCATACACGCTATCGTACAACTCATACCGAGGCTCAGTTTTCACTTTTCCGCAACCGCATTCCATCCTACATCTATTTGGCCAATACAGGGAAAGTCAACAATCGGACGTTATTGCCCGTCTATCAGTTTAGCCGAGGAGATGCCGTGATACAAGGGTTTGAAGCCGTGGTTCACCAATCGCTTTTTGCCGGATTGGCCGCAGAAGCCACACTAAGTTTTGTATCAGGAACCTTGGTAGAGACCCAACGTCCGCTTCCTCAAATCCCCCCTTTAAATGGTCGGGGGGCAATTCAATACCGTACTGGAAATTTATTACTATCTGGCGGTGTAAAATTTGCAGCCCAACAAAACCGATTAGGCGAGTTTGAGGAAGTCACCGAAGGCTACATCGTTCCCAATATTGCTGCACAGTACCACCTTACGACGGGAAAAACCCTTCACACCTTCAATCTAAGCATCAACAACCTAACCAATACAACGTATCGCGACCATCTATCGCGGGTTAGAAGCATTATGCCAGAACCGGGGTTTAATGTTAAATTGCTTTATCGCGTGTATTGGTAAATTGGTACAATACCTATTGACACCGCCTCTATCTTATATATAGTATGATGTGTTGTTCTATAATGGCAGGGCGGCTGTTAGTAAAATCCGCCGAATAGTTCAGCCACCGAACTTCGGCTACGCTCAGCCAGCGCTATTCTTGTCATATATAGATGTCGCCCCTACGGGGCTTTCTGTAAATTTGGAAACCGATTTCTACTAAGATGTTGCCTCTACGGGGCTTTGCCGTTCATTCAAAATTGGAAAAAACCCCTTGAAAAACCAGCATTTATGCAATCTCGTGGGGTTCCTCCATGATTCTTGAATGGCAGGGCGGCCCTTAGAAAAATCCGCCGGAGCAAGGATGACTTCGGCTACGCTTAGCCACCGAACCCCGATGAAAAGGGCGAGTTGCCTTGCCGAGTAGGATGTGTGGAGACGCACGATCGTGCGCCTTTACGATTCGTCCCATCGGGCATCCGCAGCATAGGCGATCAGATTTTTCTTCAGGCCGGGGCGGGATTCGGCTTAATTCAGCCGCCTTGCTTCTTTTGGCCGTACAAAAGAAGGCCACCGGCAGGCACTTGTATGCGTTCAGTTAGCAGGCTTCGATTTGATTAATCCAAAACACCTGTTAAATGGATACAAGTTAAAGGCTGGCTCAATGTTATATCCCCCAACTGGCAACCGCCACGCCTTGCGCTCTTTTACCATGACGCCGTTTATGAACCCACCAGCAACGAAGCCCAGAGCGCACTTTTCGCGAAGAACCGCTTGCAGGATATGGTCTCGGAAGAAATCCTTTGTTTTTTTGTTTTATACTTTGGCCAACATATGGTATAGTATTATTCTGATTTAACCATTATCCAAGCACATATGAATACATTCAGCGCATCGGTCTCTAAGCAAGAGGTTTTTTCAACCATTTCGGCAAGTATCACCGATATGGGTTTTAATGTAATTGGGAAAGATGACCATCGGCCTTGGGGAGGTTTCTTTGTCATCGAAGAGTCCCAGGCGGCGTTGTTTATCGCGTCATTTTTTCCGCATTTATCCATTGAGGATTTTGAAGGGTTTGAGAAATTAAGCCCCAAAATCTTGGTGGTTGCGCCCGAAAAGCGACTCTCATGGCAATATCACCATCGTCGTGCCGAGATTTGGAAAGTTATAGGCGGTATAGCTGGTGTTGTTATCAGTGATACCGACGAGGAAAGGCCACTCAAAAGATTGGGTATGGGCGAGGTGGTAGAACTACAAAAAGGAGAACGCCACCGTTTGGTTGGTTTGGAAACATGGGGTGTAATTGCAGAAATCTGGAAGCACACAGACCCGTACCACCCCTCCGATGAGGAGGATATTGTGCGGGTACAAGATGACTTTGGCCGTTAATCAGACCACCAAGTCCAGCACTTCGGAAAGCCGCTCCACGCCAATAACTTCTATGCCGTCGGGGCGGCTAATGCCTTTCAGGTTGGTTTTAGGCAAGACCACCCGCTCAAATCCAAGTTTTGCCGCCTCGTTTAGCCGGCGTTCCACATGGCTCACCGTCCGAAGTTCGCCACCCAAGCCTACTTCGCCGATAAGCACGGTTCCAGAATCTGCGGGAACATCTCGGAAACTGGACGCCACCGCTACCACCACGCCCAAATCCACCGCTGGTTCCTCCAACCGAACACCGCCGGCTACGTTCAAAAACACGTCTTGCTTGCCCAATTGCCAACCTTCGCGTTTCTCTAATACCGCCAGTAGCATTTGCAAACGACGATTATCAAAACCCGTTGTTGTGCGTTGTGGTACGCCATAGCTTGAATCCGAAACAAGTGCCTGAATTTCCACCAGAAGTGGTCGAGAACCTTCTATGGAACACACTACCACCGATCCGCTTTGTCCGTAACGCCGTTCGGAGAGGAATATTTCGGAAGGATTTTCCACCTGTCGTAACCCCGTTTCGCGCATCTCAAACAAGCCAATTTCGTTGGTTGACCCAAATCGGTTTTTCACCGTTCGTAAAATTCTATACGAATGATGGCGGTCGCCCTCAAAGTACAAAACGGTATCCACCATGTGTTCCAAGAGGCGTGGGCCGGCAATTTCACCCGTTTTGGTGACATGACCTACGATAAAAGTGGCCATCGGCAGGGATTTTGTTAAGTGCATCAATGCCGCTGCCGATTCCCGCACCTGCGAGACCGAGCCGGGCGCGCTGGTAAGGTCGGGACGAAATACGGTTTGTATGGAATCCACAATCATTACATCTGGCTCCGCTTCCTGCACAGCGGCTATAATTTCCTCTATATTGGTTTCTGGAAAGAGTAGAAATCCATCCCCTTTCACGCCCAAACGTTCTGCTCGCAACTTTACTTGCCTGCCCGATTCCTCGCCCGTCACATAGAGAATACGGGCATGATCCAGATACTTCCCCATCTCGGTCATGAGGGTGCTTTTCCCAATGCCCGGATCTCCTGCAATGAGGGTGATTGAACTTTGCATAATCCCACCCCCCATTACACGATCAAATTCCAAAACTCCTGTTTTCAACCGGATTTCCTCTGTTATCTCGTACTCACGCAAGGGTTTAGGTTTAGTCTGCTGTGCAAACGTAGGACGAATGACCGACGCTTTTACCTCGGTTCGTGGTTTTTCTTCTACCAAGGTGTTCCAGTTCCCACAACCGGGGCAATTTCCTTGCCAGCGGGCCGTTTCGTAGCCACACTCCTGACAGGCAAATCGGGTTTTTTGCTTTGCCATTTTTTGTTATAAAATACGTTGCAGGGATGCCAGATGTCGTCATAGGTAACGATATTTTATTTTGCACCTAAAATTACATGTAGGAATTATGTGTATGCCTTACCCATCAACGCTCTTTGGAAAGGTTGATGCTACTTCGTCAGTTCGCTTTGCTCGTGTTCTACATTAATACCAATTAGCTATTGAGATCGCCTCTATCTTATAGGAGGCTGTCTTGTTCAAGAATGGAAGGCCGCTGTTAGAAAAATCCGCTTAATAGTTCAACCACCGGGCTTCGGCTGCGTTAAACCCATATATAGATGCCACCCCTACGGGGCTTTCTGTAAATTTAGAAACCGATTTCTACTAAGATGTCGCCCCTACGGGGCTTATCTCAGCATTAAAAAGTGGAGTAATACCAATTAGGAACTAAGCACATGCTTTATCTCCATCAATGCTTTCACCCCCTTTGGGTATTGAAAGGTTGAAAACGAGTAACCTATAAACAGTGATTTTTCCTAATTGGTATAAGATGATTAGAAAATATCGCCAAAATAAACACAAAATCTTCCTAATTGGCATAAGTTTTTATAAACCACTTCTTAACCCATTTCGTCCATATCTATACTGTCATGTCTCATGCTTTTTGTTGTATCTTCAGCATGTTCACACTTTGTTCGTTTTAACCACGCCCCAATGCTCAGGTCTTTTTTCTTCATCCTGTTTTTTCCCTCCATTTTGTTTGCCCAAAACGAAGTTCGTTATCAAACAGACTTTCCACCGGAAGAGTTTGCAGCACGATGGGACAAAATTTATGATAAAATTGGGCAAAATATAGCCATAATACAGTCTGCCGCCGAGCCATTGGATTATCGCGTTTTTAGACAATCGAACGACTTTTACTATTTATGCGGTCTTGAGACCCCAAATTCATACTTGGTATTGGATGGCCGCTCTCGCCGTGCCACCTTATATCTCCCACACCGCGACTATGCACGCGAACGTAACGAGGGCAAGCGTCTTTCCGCCGAAGATGCAACAGAGGTACGCGAAAAAACAGGCGTTTTCAGTGTTTGGGCAGTAGAGCAACTCGGCAGAGATTGGGTTTGGGGAAATTTAGTTAGACAGCCCATGCCGATGATTTACACGCCCTTTAGTCCAGCAGAGATCGGAAATGATGCACGAGATCAATCTTTAGCGGCTTTTGCAAACAATGCTGCGGATCCTTGGGATGGGAGGCCCTCGCGCGAAGGTTGGTTTATTGATTTGCTCAAAAAACGGTATCCACAATTAGAACTTAAAGACCTCTCGCCGGTATTGGATGAAATGCGTATGATAAAATCTGCGCGTGAGATCGAATTAATCCGCATGGCTTCCCAGTTAGCGGCGCATGGGATTGTTGAAGCAATGCGTTCTACCGAGGTTGGTGTTTATGAATATCAACTCGAAGCCGCCGCACGATACATTTTCCAACTCAATGGCGCACGGCGGGAAGGCTATTCTGCAATTGTGGGTGGAGGCAAGAATGCTTGGATGGGGCATTATTTCCATAACGATGCGCCGCTCAAAGATGGCGATTTGGTGCTATTGGATTATGCGCCAGATTACCGCTACTATACCTCCGACATTACAAGAATGTGGCCGGTGAATGGGAAATTTAGTGCGGGACAACGCGAATTGTATGGTTTTATCATTGCCTACCGAAACGCGCTCCTAAAACAAATCAAACCTAACCGAACCAGTAATGAGGTAATGGATGCGGCAGCCGACGAGATGCGCCGCTATATCGAATCTCGAAAGTGGTCTAAACCAGAGTACGAGGTTGCCGTCCGTAATGCACTGGCGTTTCGCGGTCACCTCTCGCATGGTGTGGGCATGAGTGTGCATGATGCGGCAAACTATCGGGCAAAGCCCCTGCAAAAAGGGATGGTATTCTCGGTAGATCCGATGATCTGGATTCCAGAAGAGTTGCTCTATATCCGAATGGAAGAAGTTGTGGCGGTTACGGAAAGTGGTGTAGAAAATTTTACCGATTTTATGCCAACCACCATCGAAGAAATAGAAGCCACGATGCAAGAAACGGGCATTGTGCAATTCCGGAAGGCCCTCAATCCCAAAGAATAACCTTTATGGTGTCCGTATTGTATCTTGCCGAATTGTATCTTGCCGAAACATCAAACGTGTTCTCAAGCCCATGAATACCTTTAAAGACAAAGTGGTTGTGCTTACAGGGGCGTCTTCCGGTATTGGAAAAGCCCTCGCCCTACAATTGGCAGACCAAGGCGCAAGTTTGGTTTTGGCCGCCCGTAACCTTACTAAATTGCAAGAGACCGAAGCCCTTTGTGCCGAAAAAGGCGCGAAAACCTTGGTCGTTGCCTTAGATGTAAGCATTCGCGAGGCTTGTTCCACCTTGGTTCAAGAAACCATCGAGACCTTTGGCCAAATAGACCTCCTCATCAACAATGCAGGTGTAACCATGTGGGCAAATTTCGACGAAATTACCGAGCCTGAAGCCTTGCCCCGCTTGATGGAGGTGAACTTTTGGGGTAGCGTATGGTGTACCTATTACGCATTGCCATACCTTAAAAAATCCAAAGGCCAAATTGTTGGTATTTCGAGCCTTACGGGAAAAACAGGCGTTCCTACACGCAGTATTTATGCCGCCACCAAACACGCTATGGCGGGCTTTTTCGACTCGCTCCGCGTAGAATTGGCACCACAAGGTGTTGATGTAACCATGATTTACCCGGGTTTTGTGCAGTCCGATATTCGAGGGAGAGCGATTGGCCCAGACGGTAAACCGATTGGCGATAGCCCGGTAAAAGAAGGCGAGGTGATGACGGCTGAAGAATGCGCTCGCCAAATTCTGGCCGCCACCCGTTCCCGAAAACGAGAATTGGTTATGACCACAAGAGGAAAAGTGGGCTTATGGGTAAAACTCATTGCACCTCGCTTGGTGGATCGGATGGCGCGCAAGGCCATCGAAACAGGCAAATAGAAACTGGAAATGTTTTTCAAAAAACACTTCTTCTGAAACCTCTACCCTACCTTGGCGTGCAAGCCGCTTTTGTCCGTCGCTTTCACCATATGCGATCGCCTTTATAGGCATGTAGTGTATGATCAACCGTTTTCCATCTTCTCGCATGACACTCCCTTTTTCCGATCTTTCCGGTTTTGCACCACTTTTTCGCACCTATGTCACGAACTATGAAGCGTTGTCGGGCTACTTTGGCGGAAATCCTGCCGATGATGCCGATTTAGAAGACCTTGTGTATCGTGCTGTGGCACACCCCAGAGACCGCGACAATTTGGTTCTAGCGCTACACCGACAAGCAGAACTTTTCCACGCTGATGTTGCTTCTCGCAGCAACATTGACCAATTGCAGCACCCTGAAACGGCAGTTATTGTCACCGGACAACAATTGGGATTGACTGGAGGCCCACTTTATACGTTATACAAAACCATCACAACCATTCAATTAGCACGCAAGCTAACGGAAAAAACCGGAAAACCCGTAGTCCCCGTTTTTTGGTTAGAAAGCGAAGACCATGACCTCCCAGAAGCAGCCTATTTGAACATCCCAACACAAACGGAGCTTAAAAAGATTGTTTATTCAGGCCATATTTTGCCCGAAAAAGGCAATCTTGGCCCTGTCGGGCGCATCGCATTTAGCGAGCAAATCAATGAGGTTTTGGCCGAGGTAGAAGCGGTGTTAATGCCGACGGATATCCGGGCTGAACTCATGGCGCTGATCCGTTCAGCATATTTACCGGGCACTACATTTACCACTGCTTTTGCGCGTTTACTCTGTAAACTCTTTGCCGGAACAGGCTTGGTCATGATTTCGCCAGACGATCCTGCACTTAAAGCGCTTTCTATCCCCTTGTTCCAAAAAGCCATTCAGGAGAAAGATGCCTTATACCATGCGCTTTCCACCACCTCCAACGAATTATTGGCGGCAGGCTTCCATGCACAAGTAACACCGCGCATCGTAAACCTATTTTATGTCCATGAAGGCACTCGCTATGCCATCGAGCCAGTAGAAAACGGCTACCAGCTAAAAGGCCATCATCGGACTTTTACGGAGGACGAACTTCTTGCTGAAATAGCGGCTCATCCCTTGAGTTTTAGCCCAAATGTTGTCCTTAGGCCACAAATGCAAGATTTTCTGCTTCCAACAGCAGCCTATGTGGGTGGCCCCGGGGAAGTGGCTTATTTTGCACAATTCAAAAAGGTCTATGGGTGGAGTGGCACTCCTATGCCTGTCATTTTCCCGCGTGCCAGCGCCACACTAATGGAACCACGGGTACGGAAAATTGTAGATCGTAACCAATTGCACTGGCCAGACTTGGCCGGAAACGTTGATACCTATTTCCAAAATCTTGTGAGAGGGCTTTCTAATGGCAAAATGGATGCGGTATTTGATAGAACCCTACAGGTTTTGGCAACAGAGATGGATCAACTCAAGCCATTGGTTGTCGCACAAGATGGGTCATTAGATCGTGCGGTAGAAGCCACCCGAACCAACCTCTTCAACGAGTTGGAAAAACTCCGTAAACGGGTACTCCAAGCAGAAAAAAGAAATTATGATACCTTGCGGGATCAAGTTTGGAAAGCCCGCTTAGCCCTGTTTCCCGATGGCCTCCAAGAAAGAAGCGTCTCGTTTTTATATTTCCTAAATAAATACGGAACGGATTTGATAACCCTGCTCTTAGACAAACTCGACGTGGAGATACAAGCACATCAGGTGATTGAACTCTGACATACATCCCAAGGAATTTTTGTCTCTGAGGCAAATTTTACGGCCAGACCAAAATGCCCATTTTGAGTAAATCCGTAATGGGCGCTTGTGGGTAACGTTTTTGGATTTCGCGGAAGGCTTTACGTACAGTAGGCGACCAAGGCTCCAAATCATCAAAAACAACCCATGCACCAGAACGAAGGTGCGGCGCAATAAGCTCAAAGTAACGCAAGGTCGCCTCAAACTCGTGATGACCGTCCAAAAACACAAGATCAAACGGCCCGCTTTCTGGTAGAATCACTGGCAGAACATCTTGGAAAGCGCCTGTTACCACCCGTGTTGTTATGTTCGGATCTTGCGCAGAAAGGTGTTCCGTTGCTCGTTCCGATAAGTGAGGGCTACCTTCTATGGTTATAAACTGCTTCTTATTGGGTACTATATTTAGCTTGAGTGCCTGCAAGATATATGCGCCAGAAACACCCAAATTAGTCCCCAATTCTAATACGCTTTCCGGTTGTTTCGTCCTCGTGAGCCTAAACAATAGGACACCCCATCCATGCCTAATGGATGCTTTTTTAAGAAAATCCGAGATACTACGGGTTTGGGGTTTGGTAAATATTCCCGTATCCAAGGTGGTGGTTCGCCGTCCGCTACCCAAATCAAACATGGGTATTTCGGTGAAATCGTTTTGGAGTTGCTTGCGCAAGGCGAGGACGGGATGTAGGGCTTGCTTTTCGGTGTGCGTAAGTCTTAACGATAGCCCCATGCTAGTTTTTGGCTTATAAAAGGGCTTCAGCCACCAAAGCGCTATCCGCAACAATAGGTATCCTATGTAGTCTGCATTGTTAATGCGCATGTTATGTATTTTCGTGGGTTATGTACCATAAGCTACTTCCTCTTCTTGATTCCCGTTCCGAAGGCAACGATCACTTCACGAAGAGATGTTTTCAGCAACCTCTTTTGCGCTTATGGTAAGGTCTTTATCAGAAACTAAGAGGCGTGTTCGAGGAGAAAGGTTGCCAAAACGATGATGAACAAGTAGCTCGCTTGGTCACATAACACATGTGCAGCGGAGTAATCAGACGATCGCGATGAAGGAAGGCCAAATCTTACAGGGGTAAATTTCCGATGTACTTCTATCGAAGAGGTGCAATTCTTGGGCGTGTCAAAAATCAATAACTTGAAGAATTTGGAGGAGGACTTAGATTAGTCTTAAAGAGATAATTCGTTTAATAACAAAAGTGTAGAATCTACAACCCATCTTGGGCTATACCAATTATCGCCAATGGGCCCGCGATAGGCTTTGCGAATCGGATGTAAATACAATCGCACCTTCTGAACGGGTTTCCAAAACCTCTGCTCCGAAATATCGCCACCTTCCCAAAACACCCTCATTCGGAAGACCATAAACATTTCTTTCAGCAACACTCACAACTGCTTTCGTTTTCCGAAGGGCTACATGCCTGATAAATTCGGGCGTACTACTTGTTGCAGAGCCGTGATGTCCCACCTTAACGACGTCAGAAGCCAGCACAGACCCACTTGAGCGTAACAATTCTTGCTCGGTAAATGCAGTACCATCCCCCATAAAAAGAAATTGATGATGGCCATATTGTATGCGTAAAACCACAGAATGGCTGTTGACATCTTGGTGTGCAAGTGGCTTAACTGCTGGCGAAAGCACTTCAGCCTGAACGGTGTTGTCCATTTTGAGGATCATCCCTTTTTTTACGCCCGAAATAGGGACTTTGCGAACACGTGCAAGAGAATCTACTTTATGGCATATTTCGCTACTACAGGGTTGTTGATTGGTAAAAACATGACCGATCTCTACTTCCTGCAACAAGGTGAATAAGCCGCCCATATGATCTTGATGCGGATGCGAGATCAGAACGGCATCTATTCTTTTCTGGTTAAACCGCTTGAGGTGCGGGAGAATGGTATTTGCCCCTGCGTCATAAAATTCATTTCGGTCTCCTGCATCTATGAGCAGATTACGCCCATTCGGAAAAGTTACTAAGGCGGCATCTCCCTGACCAACATCAAAAAAGGTAATGGTTAGTTGCGGGTTTATACCAGAGGAAATACGAGGGATTGCAAAGCCCAATAGAGCAAAAAAACTTGACGCAATGGCCGTGCGGTAACGTATCCGAGGGAAAGACCACTGTACAACCATTAAGAGGATCAGAACAAAACTAATAACAAACAAAAAGTCGGTCACAAAATATTGAATCTGTAAGCCTCCAAAAAGACGATCACTCGCCGCCACAAAGGACGTAAATAAATCGGTGAGCATATTTGCCGTCGTAGCAAAGCCTTTTGCAATAAAAAAGGATACCGGATGAAAGGCAACCATAAGCAAAACCGATAAAATGGCCAGATTGGAGAGCGGGATCGCCAAAAGATTAAGCCACAAACCCGCCAAGGAAACTTGGCCAAAGTGGAAGAGCAAAATCGGAGCCGTAGTAGCTGTTGCGGCCAAGGAAACGCCTAAGGACTGGACGAGGCCGTTTAGCCAACTGTTTTGTAAGGAAAAGCGTTTGACCCACTCGGCCATGGCCGACTGAAACAAAACGATGCCGGCAACTGCCGCACAAGAGAGCTGAAAACCAATGTCGTACAAATTTCCGGGTTGTACAAGAAGCAAAACAAACATGGCTACGCCTAAACTGTTTAGCCCCGATGTCTCGCGTTGTAAAAGTGTTCCCGTCAAGAAAACGGCGGCCATAACAACAGCACGCACCACCGAGGGACTACCTCCCGTAATCCACAAGAAAAACATTAAAACAATGAACGTAGCCAAACTACGGATCACCTCAATACTGGTCCAACTTAGGCCGGGAATACGCCCGAGCAAAGGGCGCAGGAGGTTAAACAGCACCATGCCAATCAACAAGACGTGTAAACCCGAAACAGCAAGCAAGTGGGTAAGTCCGGTATTGTTAAAAGCTTGTTTTAGTTGTTCGGGAAGCGCTGTACGGTCGCCTATCAGCAAAGCTCGCTGCATTGCTGCCGTTTCCTCATTGGGTGCAAAATGGGTAATGGTGTGATGAATGTTATTACGAAGAAAATTGACAGAGCGATGTAGCCATGAGGGAGAAGGGGAAGACACGGAAAGGGTTTGTGCCTCACGGACATATAATACCGTCCGAATCCCTTTGTATTTAAGATAAGTGGCAAAGTCAAAATCGGCAGGATTTCGTTTGGGTCTGGGGGCTTCCATTCTGCCTGCAACCTGTATTTGATCCCCCCATTTTAGCTTAGGATGCTCCATGCCGGGTTCTATCCGGAGGTAAACCAAGACTTTTCCTGAAGTGGGCGTTTGGCGTCCATGCCGCTCAAGAAGATTTGCTTCAATGGTAAATTTAAGGCCACTACGGTATGGGCTTGGGAAGTCGTTAACCTTTCCAAACAGAAGCGTTGGATGGGCGTCTTTGGGTTCTGGGATAAGCTTCGAAACCTCATTGTGCGGCAAAAAAAATTCTACACCCATTCTTAATCCACCAAAGACAAACCACAATACCGCAATACCAACTGCACGGCTTAGCGGCCTCAAGGTTACGAATTTTTTTTCTGGCCAAAAGGTCGCTGCAAAAATCCATAGGATTGTGCTTGCCGTCGCCACCAACCACCAATAAACCGAAGCCAAGGGCGAAACAACAATGCCCAAGCCCATCAACAAAACGGCAATAAGCATAGGGAAAGACCGCCAGCGGGCAAAAAGCGATTGGCCAACAACCATAGGAATAAAATATTTACGTGCGGATTTTCTGCATAGACACCTAAATTTCAGGGTATATAACCCGCTACTCAAGCATTTTCCATCATCCCTTCATGCCATAAATCGTAGTTTCTAATTTGGAAAACATCCATGACATTCATTGAATATTTGTAGCATGAGTACCAGACGACAAGCACGGGAACGGGTTATGCAAGCCCTTTATGCCTATGAACTAAGTGGATCTGATGCACAAGAAGTCATTCGGACGGTACTCAAACGAGAGTTGGACCCGGCTGCACATGCCTTCGCCACGAGTTTGTTCCTCCAAACGATCAACCAGTCATCAGAGACCAACGAGATTATCAAGCGGCATACGAGGAATTGGGAACTACGCCGTATTGCATTAATAGATCGGATATTGATGCGTATTGCGATTACCGAGCTACTCGGATTCCCCGATATTCCGCCCAAGGTAACCATTAATGAATGTATCGAAGTGGCTAAGGAGTACAGTACGGCACAAAGTGGTAAATTTATTAATGGTATCCTCGATGCCATTCTGGGTGAACTGTCCAAGGCCGGTAAGATTAGCAAGACTGGTCGCGGTCTTGTGGACGTTTCCGCGACAAATCCGGTTCGACAGAAAACGGCTGTTCAAGAATCGGAATAAAAAGTGTTGTGCGTTGTCTTTCTGCACTTGTTTAGAAGTATATTGGTTTTCCGTTAAACTGTTTCAGACTCACCCGAAAGGCGAATAATAGAATGGGTTTCGTTGCAATCGGTGATATTCACGGCTGTCGAGTTACTTTAGAAGCCCTGTTAAAAGAGGTAGCGCCCAAAGAGGACGATATCTTGGTTTTTATCGGGGATTATATAGACCGAGGTCCGGACTCGAAGGGCGTCATAGATTTTTTGTTGGAATATCGCAATACACAAACGTGCGTTTTTTTGCGCGGCAACCATGAGCAAATGCTTTTGGATATGCTTAATGGTGGAATGGAGGCGCTTTGGCTCTCGAATGGTGGGAGGGATACGATGGACAGCTATCGCCGTGCTGGTTTTGATAACATCCCCAAAGAGCACGTTCGATTCATTCAAGACACCCTCTTTTACTACGAGGCAGAAGATTTTTTATTTGTGCATGGAGGGCTTAAACCCCGTTTTACGGTTCAACAAAACCTTTCCCTCTTTGATCAGGAGGTTTTTCTTTGGGAGCGTAGCCACCTCCGAACGGATTTTAACGAGTGGGAAAAAACCGTTATTTGTGGACATACCCCACAACCCCACGTCTTGATGCAAACAAATCTGATTTGTATAGATACAGGGTGTGTGTTTAATTACATCCCACAATTCGGAACCCTTTCGGCTATTAGACTTCCCGGGCGGGAAATTATCACAGTTCCGAATCAAGAGCCCTTATTTACCTAAAGCGTATGAAAAAAAAGCCTGTCCAATAAAGAACAGGCTAAACGCAACGTTGATGCTCTTTCTTAATTGAGTTGTACCCACATGCCAATACGCAAATATGGCTCGTTGGTACCTGCCTCAAAATAGGCTTGATTACCACTACTGAGCCTTGTAACCGCACGCAAGAAAGGCTCCACTTTCAATTTTAGTTCTGCTGGAATTTTAAGTTGTGGTCCAACCCTAAAGCCTACATCTATGTCCAAGTTCTGGTTAATGGGTTCGTTTACTTGGTTGATGAGGCTTAAAACCCTGATGGCTCCCCCAACCGAGGCAGATAGATGGAACGCCGTTTCTTTGTTACGGTAGGCAGGGGTGAAATTGAGCTGGGCCATTGCTTCGGCGGTTACAATCTCGTAAGGAAATACAATTCCAGCTTGTGCGCCTAATCCGGGAAGAATACCTAAGCCAAATTGGGCATTTCTTGGAAAAACACGGCGCGGGCTGTACGCATTATTGGCTTGTGCCATGCTCAGTTCTGGCAGTATCAAAACCACCAACATAAAGAGTACGTGTATTTTTTTCATATCGAATATATCATTCGTTAAAGGGACTTCCAACTTCAGGTCTTGTATTGGCTGAATTTAGGGTAAAAAAAGCGGATTCAGAAACGATGTTCGCAAGAAATTTCACGCTGGTCTTATCCAGACCGAGTATATTAATAGGCTTGTTAAAAATAATTAACCCCATAATATACCGATGGCATTACGTTGTGGCATAGTAGGGCTTCCGAACGTTGGAAAATCTACCCTTTTTAATGCACTTACCTCTCAACAAGCGGCTTTGGCTGCCAATTACCCTTTTGCAACGATAGAGCCGAATGTAGGCATTGTAGCCGTTCCAGATGCGCGATTGCAGGTATTGGAGAAATTGGTCAAAGCCCAAAAAGTGATACCGGCCACCATCGAGTTTGTGGACATTGCCGGATTGGTAGAGGGCGCCTCTAAGGGAGAGGGCTTAGGCAACCAGTTTTTATCCCATATCCGTGAAGTAGATGCCATCATCCAAGTGGTACGCTGTTTTGATGACCCCAATATTGTACATGTGAATGGCTCGGTTAACCCCACGCGCGATATGGGCGTTATTAGCTTAGAGTTGATTCTGAAAGACTTAGACAGTGTAGAGCGGCGCATAGATCGGGTGCAACGAGCGGTAAAAGCTGGAGATAAAAAAGCCGCACAAGAGTTGGACTTGTTAAAGCGGGTTCAAGCACATTTGTTAGACGAAAAGTCCGTCCGGACAATGAGTTTGGCTGGAGAACACGAAAAAGAACTCCTGGATAGCTTCTTTTTATTGTCCTCAAAGCCCATTCTTTATGCCGCAAATGTGGCTGAAACGGAGATATTGACGGGTAATTCCTATGTTGAGCAAGTAAAAACTTGGGCAGAAACGGAAGGCTCGGAAGTGGTGGTTGTATCGGCAGAAATCGAATCACAATTGGCCCAATTGGATCCCGAAGAGAAGCAAATGTTCCTTGAAGACATGGGCTTGGAAAACAGCGGCTTAGAACGCCTCATCAAGGTTGCCTATCATTTGCTGGGCTTGATTACCTACATCACAGCCGGCGTGAAAGAAGTGCGGGCATGGACTATAACCCGTGGCACAAAAGCGCCCGGTGCCGCAGGTGTCATCCACTCTGATTTTGAGCGCGGCTTTATCCGTGCAGAGACTATTAAATACGAAGATTATGTGCGTCTGGGCTCAGAGTCTGCCGCACGGCAAGCGGGTCTTCTCCGCGCCGAAGGTAAAGAGTATGTGGTTCAAGATGGGGATGTGATCCACTTTTTGTTTAACGTCTAAGGGGCGTTGTTGCATGGATCACCAAAAGTTGCATGGATCACCAAAAGTTGCATGGATCACCAAAAGTTGCATGGATCACCAAAAAGGGCATTAATTGCCCAAACCCACCTTTTTGCGGTCACGCGATTTTTACAGAAACAGGATTTGCGACCTGAATGAACACGTTGAGGACTGCCGCTCTTGTATGCGAGTTCTCAAATTTGTAGCGATTCAAAATATGAATTTGACACGCAAACATAAGGCCCTCTAAATGCAATAAAAACAAGCATAACAAGTCTGTTATGTATGAACTCAAAAAATGCAAGGTAGAACGGCATTCGTTCCTGTGAAATCCCGCGATGTGGCCTCAGCCAAGACCTAAGCAATGACTAAACACCTTCAATAGTATTTACATGTACTTCAAATTTGCCGTCTCGTCCTCATTTCTGGCGAATTCGCCTTGCCCGTGATTAACCATCTTGTGCTCGTAAAGTCCCGATAACCAATTGTAAATGTTATATTCATCTGTAAAAACGTTGGTTCCAGATTGGACAAAACGCTTTATCAAGGGTTGAATCGTTTTTTGTCGAACATTTTCTAAGTTCCGAATGATCAAGTACCGCTGCGTGCAATCATGCCCAAGACGGGGACTTTGTCATCTTGGGCTGTACCACGCCCCCGCTTGCCCTTCAATCGCCGCCGCCGCCGCCCTTTTCGCTTTTTTTTTTCACCGCTTCCGGATGCCCTTTGTGTCCTGCGATGAGATACACTTCATCAAATTCTACTTCACCCTTTAAGATTACTTCCGGACGTTTTGCATAAACCACTTCTCGAAGCAAACTTGTCATCGCATTGCAATCACTTTTGGTCAAGTTTAATTGTTTGACAACCTGATCATTCGACAAGTTGAGTTTAATCAGGTAGAAGCATATTACTCATGCCTTTATAGGCTGGCGATGGCCTTGAAAAACCTATTGGCCAGGTCGTCATAATATTTTCGATAGCTCTTGCATTGATAGCGATAACGGTGTACACTCGTATTGTAATAACCATGCCACATATGATCCTTGCTTTGGCAAGGAGGCATTGTACTCCTTCCGGCCAAGGCAACGCTCTTACCTTTTCGTAACAAAGACGGTCGTCAACGATTTCTTGAATGTGGAGTAAATCCATAACGGCAGGGGTTGAGGTTCTAAGACGAAATATATTATGACGCCGACGAAATGCAAGATGTACCTAAAATACAGGTATTGACGATCCAGTAACTTGGATACATAATAGAGCCATCCTTAATTTAAATTCCATAAAAAACATGATCTTAGCCATAATACGTTGCACTATTTTGGTCTTTGTTTTAGCGATAGGCATGATTTTTATCTTGTTGCTTGCGCTGGTTCCTTTCCGGTACAAACGGGTGCGTTTAGCAGCATGGGTACCCATGTGGATGTCACGCATCGTCTCTTGGCTTTTTCGATTAAAGGTTACTTGTACCAATTCCGAAAAAATCCGAAATCATCATGGTTTACTTTTGCCCAACCATCTTTCGTATGGGGACATTACGACAATGCTCTCGGTATCGCCGGTGCGTTTTTTGGCGAATCATGGCGTAAAATCAATTCCCTTTATCGGTTGGATAGCCTATGCAATTGATACGGTTTTTGTGGATCGTGGAGACCGGAAGTCGCTGGCAGAGGCAAAACGAAAGGTCTCTACCAAACTTCACGATACACCCTTTCCGCCCTTGGTCATATTTCCAGAAGGCGCTATAAACAACCGTGAAACCGATAATTTACTTCCGTTTAAATTGGGCGCTTTTAAATTGGCGGCAGAAAGTGATTTGCCGTATCTGCCCGTTATCATCCAGTATAGTCACCCAGAAGTTTGTCGTTGGTTCTCGGACACCGAAGACATGTACACAGCCATGTGGCGATTGGCCAAGGACAAACACCGGAAAACAGTCCTCGTACGTCCCTTAGAGCCGATTTCGCCAGACGCTAATCGTCGCGCCAATCTGATCGCAGAAGAAACCCGAATGTTGATGTGTGAGGCAATTCGAGAAGGTTTAGCGGCATAAAAAGTACGGATTGTGGGATAAAGCAAGGTTTTAAATATTTCCAAATACCTATTGGACACGAGCAACTTACGAAGTAAAGTCACCCTTTCAATATCCAATGGATTTATTGCATCGGTCGCTTCGTTCGCATCATCAGTTGCTTTCCGCTCGTGTGAAAGCGTTGGCGGATAACGCATGCCTTAAATTCCTAATTGGTAGTTAGAATCGCTTCTACAATGCCCAATATTTCATTCTGGCCAAATAAGGTCTTATATTTAGCGTAAACCCTCGATTTACTAAAATTAACCGTTACCTTGTGTGAACTCTTGCTACCGCATCTTTTTGCTGCTGGCTTTTATACTTGTGCGCTTTTCGGTAGAGACGAGCGCACAGTTTATACGCAATGATGTGCCCATCAACATCCGTGAAGGGCAGGAGGCAAATATATTCTTTGAATGGCAGGGGCGCGAGACCGTTCAGGCATTTCAGGTATCCTTGCCAAAAGGCTTACGGCTAAATGAGGCATTTTTTATCCCAAAATCCAACCCGAATCCACAACCTGCACAAATCCGGCTTTCAGGTCGTCAGGTTATAATAACGGCCAGAACCCTCTTCCGAGGCGGATATACCTTGGTGCTTCGCACGATACCGGAGTATGAAGGGAACGAATTTTTGGAAATTACACCCATCAGGCTTCAAGAGACAGACAAAACACAACCGCAGGAGAAGCTTTTATTCGGTTTATCGCAGCGCCGTGAGGTACAAATTACCCGCTCTTTCGCTAACTCCAGCGGAAAAGCCATTCTCTTTGGCGATCGCCTCTCAAAGCCTCTTGAAATTAGGCGTTCCGCCCTACCATCGCTCCACCCAAACCAACCCTATACGGTATCTTTTTGGATTAAGACGGTTGACTTAGATGCTGTTATCTTAACCTCTTGGAATGGAGATGATTTTATGTCCTATCCCTTAGAGATGCGCATAGATGCCTTTGGGCACTTGCAGACCTTTAGAGGACAACCGGGGTTTCACGAATCTTTGGTTTCCTCGAAGCCTATAGCAGACGGCCAGTGGCATCATGTAGGCATGGTCAACAATCCCCAAGCCCGGAAAACCTACTTGGTAGTGAATGGGGTGTTTGTAGATTCGCTTTTGCACCGCATGAATTTGGACACTTCCGGAAATCGCCTAAATTTAATGGTTGGGATGCGGCCAGATGGCAATACGGAAACTTCTTTTCAGGGTTCGATACAGGAATTAATGTTTTGGAGCCGTGCTCGGACTGCCAAAGCCATCCGAAGTACCATGCTTCAGTCTATATCATGGAGCAGTGAAGGGCTTGTCCGTATTCCATTTGATGACAGTAACCGCGACATATTGGCTGTTTGGCCACAAGAAGTTCGGCGTGTAGCTTCCGACCTACTGCTGCGCTACCCCATTCAAGACCTTTCGGTGGTGCAAAGGGCATCGTCTGTCTTTTTGTCTTGGCGTTCCCAACAAAACGATACGCGCATGTTTGAGGTAGAACGCTCTACCGATGGACTCCACTTTGAACGACTCGCCGCGATTTCAAAAGAGGAAGGTATCGGATTTGAAAATGGAAGAACCTATAGTTTTAATGATTACGCAGCTTTATCCGAGGGAGTGCTTTATTACCGTGTTAAACAATATTTTACGGATGGCGCCGAACGTTATTCGGGATTAATCAAAGTTGGGCGCGGAAAGGGCGAAGAACCCGTAGCGGAACTTATCGGAAACTCTCCGAACCCTTTTAATCCACAGACCCGCATTAGTTACCAATTACGTCAAGCACAAACCGTAGAACTAACCGTTTGGAGCATTGCAGGCAATCTTGTGGGCACGCTCGTCAACTTTGAACACCAGCCACAGGGCATCTACTATGTTGATTTTAACGGAAGCGATTGGCCAAGCGGAACTTATCTGGTGCGATTGCAAACCGAATCAACTGCTCAAGTCATTAAAATTGTATTGGCAAAGTAATCTAATACCAATTAGGAATTAAGAATATGCTTTGTCCATCAACGCTTCCACTCCCTTTGGGTGTTGAAAGGTTAAAAACGAGTATCCTATAAACCGTAATTTTCCCTAATTGGTATAACATTGGTTTTGGGTTGAGAAAAACACATATAGGCGAAAGTAGCACCATCTATAAAAGCACTTCATCAGAACAGCAACAAGAAACGTTAGACGCTAACGTAACCGTCTCCATGATAGCCGAAAACAGCGCCTATCATCAGCTATCAAAACAGCAAGTCTTTCCACCCTAAAACGATTATTCACGGTACACCTACATTTATAATAACTGTAGGAGAGGTAAGCTCTTTTGAGTAATAAGCTTATTTAATTAAGGTTTTTATCATAAAGAATTTATTAAATTATGAAATGAAAGCGCTTTTATTTAAAAACTTAGGATGTTCGTCTCTTTTAAAAACACATTGAAGGTTGTAGATTCTAATATAATTAAGTTTTTAGTTTGTTTAACCTAAATTAATTAATCAATGAATACGATATTCAAAACATTAACAGTCTTGCTATTGTTTATTGTCCTCAGCCCGCTTGTATGGGCAGGCCCACAAGAAATCAGTAGTGGGGACACGGCTTGGATGTTGCTCTCGGCGGCGCTTGTGTTGCTGATGACACCCGCTTTGGCGTTTTTCTATGGCGGTCTTGTTCGCTCCAAGAATGTACTAAACACCATGTCCATGAGTTTTTCTGCATTGGGTTTTGTAGGTGTAGCATGGGTAGTAGTGGGCTATACGATAGCTTTTGGTGCTGGTAATTTGTTTTTGGGTGATTTTAATTTTGCCTTTTTTAATCATGTAACAACGGCAGCAGACAATACTGGCTTGGGGATTGGAGTCATTACGATTCCCCATGTCTTGTTTGCACTTTATCAAGGAACTTTTGCGATCATCACTGCCGCGCTAATCTCTGGTGCAGTTGTAGAGCGGATGAAGTTTCCGGCATATGTGGCTTTCATAACGCTTTGGGCGATTTGTGTGTATGCACCGATGGCGCATTGGGTTTGGGGTGGCGGTATTATGGCTAAAATTGGAGACCTGATGGGCGGTTCGTTCACGGGGCTTTTTGCGTTGGATTTTGCTGGCGGCACGGTGGTACACATCAATGCGGCGGTTGCTGCGGTAGTAGTTTCTTTGATGGTTGGGCCTCGGAAGGACTATGCAAAAAAAGCTATTTTACCGCATAACGTTCCCTTTGTGTTGTTGGGCGCTGCCCTTTTGTGGCTTGGCTGGTTTGGTTTTAATGCCGGAAGTGCATGGGCTTCTGGCGAGCTATCGGCGGTCGCATTCGTGAATACAGCCGTTGCGCCGATGGCTACGCTTGTGTCGTGGAACCTGATAGACATCGTCAAGAAAGGCCATGCGACGGCGGTTGGAACGGCTACGGCCATTGTTGTTGGATTGGTGGCCATTACACCCGCAGCAGGATTTGTCTCTACGATTAATGCAATGATCATCGGTCTGATTACGGCTTTTCCGTGCTATTTTGCGATTGAGTATCGTGCCAAAACAAAACTTGATGACTCGTTAGATGTTTTGGCGGCACATGGTGTAGGTGGCTTTACGGGTGCTCTTCTAACAGGTGTTTTTGCACAGAAGGCCGTAAATACTGCGGGATTAGATGGTTTACTGTATGGGAATCCCGGACAGTTGGTGATTCAGTTTGTTGCAATTATCGTGGCCATGGTTTTTAGTGCCGTCATGACGTACCTATTAGTTAAGTTAGTTGGTCTGGTCTTGCCCATCCGCTCTAATGAAAAAGAAGAAGGTTTGGGGATGGATATTACCCAACACGGCGAGGAAGCCTATACCTCTGGCGAAGGAGCCATTTTGGTTTTAGACACCGAACTACAAACCTCGGATGCATCGGCGGAAGTTCGGAAATTTCGCCCCGCCTTAGCCTAAAGTATCGGTCTGTTAAAACTCCTGTAAAACGCTTAAAAAATAATCTCAATGAAACTTATTGTCGCTATGATTCGGCCTGAAAAGTTGAATGACGTGCTTCGGGCCTTGTATAAAATAGATGTGCGCGGTTTTACGACTTCTAAAGTAGAAGGTCATGGCGCCGAAGCCGAGGTGATTCAAACCTATCGTGGAACCACCGTAAAAATGACCCTCAACGAAAAGGTGAGGTTGGAGATCGGCGTCTCGGAGCCATTTGTGGAGCCTACCGTAGAAGCCATAATGATTGCGGCTCGGACTGGGGAAGTGGGAGATGGCAAAATTTTTGTATTGCCCTTAGAAAAGGTCTATCGCATTCGTACCGGCGAGGAGGATATGGCTGCCGTCACGCCAGTTCCTTTGTCTATATAAGTTGCGACCGACAACAACAAAAAGGCAAGTTTGTACATTGGTGCAGGCTTGCCTTTTGCTATCATGAGGGAATATGTTGAGTTTGCGTGGAAGTTGGTAAAATTTTGTAAGACCTGTATTAGCTTTGGACAACTTTTTTCAAAAGAAGTGTCCTCTTTGTATGCTTAAGATGTTCTGAAACTCAGGTACCTTGTATGTCGGAATTTATTTTATATAATAGCCTTACCCGAAAAGAAGAGCCGATTAAACTGATTGAACCGGATCATTTACGGTTTTATTCGTGCGGCCCTACTGTTTATTCCTATGCCCATATCGGGAACTTCCGCACTTTTCTAACAGCAGACCTAATTGTAAGGACTGCGGAGGCCATCGGGTGGCGTGTAACCTATGCCACCAATATAACGGATGTGGGACACCTCACCGATGACGACCATGCGGACGCTTCCGGCGAGGATAAAATGGCAAAAGCCCTGCGCTCTAAGGAAGGAGAACTTTTTGCAAATGTTTGGGACTTGGCGCGGTTTTATACGGAAGCCTTCGTGCAAGAATGGCAATTACTTAATTTGCGCGAACCGTTTGTGCGGCCACGTGCTACCGAACACATGCGAGAGCAAATAGCTGCGATTCAAAAACTCCTTGAAACGGGGCACGCCTACGAAACCATAAATGCGGTTTATTTTTCCGTTCCGAGTTTTACGACCTATGGACAACTTTCCGGCAATACCCGTGCCGAGGCGCTAGAGGAAGGTGTGCGGGAGGTGGTTCGGGATGATAATAAGCGAGATCCACGAGATTTTGCACTCTGGAAAAAAGATGATAAACACCTGATGCAGTGGTTTTCGCCTTGGGGTTGGGGCTTCCCGGGATGGCACTTAGAGTGCTCTGTAATGGCCATGAAGTATCTTGGCGAGACTTTTGACCTGCATGGCGGCGGGGAAGACTTGGCCTTCCCGCATCATGAATGCGAGATTGCACAATCGGAGGCATTGACCGGAAAAGCATTTGCCAATTATTGGGTTCATACCCGCTTCTTACAAGTCGAGGGCCAAAAAATGTCTAAGTCCCTCGGTAATTTTTATCGGGTGAAAGATTTAGTAGGGCCGGAGGCCGAAGGCGGTAAAGGTTTTGACCCACTCGCCTTACGTCTGGCATTACTTTCCGGTCATTATGGAAAGCCATTTAACTTCACCTTACAAAACCTCAGGGATGCGACTAAAAATATTCGTCGCTATCAAGAGTCTTGGGAGGCCGTAAAAACCATTCTACATTCAGACAAAGCAGATGGCGTGGATTTTCTTGGTAAACGGTTAGCGGAAAATTACAGTGCCATTCTTGATGCCATGACCCACAACTTGAATACGCCGGAAGCCCTTGCCAAAGCGCATTCAGGGCAAAAAATGATTCAAGGTGCGCTGTCTGGCATGGGAAAAGAGGCTGCAAAGCAAGCCGATGGATGGTTCCGGCGGGTGAATGCGCTCTTGGGCTTTATCCAACACGAATCGCCCATAAAATCAGAAGAAGCCACGCCCGACGCTGACTTAGAAGCAGCCCAAGCACTCGCGCTGTTATTAGACGTTGCAAGAGCCGAGAAAGACTTTGCCCGCGCCGATGCCATCCGCGCCGAGCTTTTAGAAAAAGGTTTTGAAGTGCGTACCACCAAAGAAGGGAGTAAAGTAAATAAAAAGTTTGCGTAAAAGCAGGAAAAGCGTTTAGATTTCTGGCTTCCAAGCAGTGTGAAACGCAGTTTGGGACAATGAATCATGCTAATCCTTTATGGTGGCTTCATCAGTGGTTTCTCTGGTAGAATACCGCCCTTAGCTTTTTTTTCTATGGCAACTCCCGAACGTTGGAAACGCATAAAAACGGTATTCGAACAAGTGTTGGAATTACCTTTAGCAGAACGTGCTGCTATTTTGGCATTAGAAACAAAGAGCGATCCCGAACTACGCTTAGAAGTACAGCGGCTTTTGGATGCGGAAGAAAATGCTGCAACCTTTCTGGAAAAGCCCTTTTTGCCTCAAATGACCTCGGTAGGACAAGAGATTGGTCCCTATCGTTTGGAGCGCCTCCTCGGTCGGGGCGGTATGGGACAAGTGTTCCTCGCCTCTCGGCAAGACGGCACATTCGACCGGAAGGTTGCCCTGAAGCTCCTACGACCCGGCTTTAATACCGAAGAGCTATTACGCCGATTGCACACCGAGCGCCAAATTCTGGCACAATTACAACATCCGAACATTGCGCAAATGTTAGACGGTGGGAGTACGTCTTGGGGTGATCCCTATTTTACGATGGAGTATGTAGAAGGGCTACCCATCACCCAGTTTTGTGACCAAAACCATAAAACCTTAAAAGAACGATTGGCTTTGTTCAAAACGGTGTGCGAGGCTGTGCATTATGCCCACCAAAACCTAATCGTACACCGCGACCTGAAACCGTCTAATATATTGGTAACGGCAGATGGAACGGTGAAATTACTGGATTTTGGCATTGCAAAAGTATTGGCGAAGGACGGACGTGAAGTCTTAACCCAAACCGCTTCTCAGGTAATGACACCCGAATACGCCGCTCCCGAACAAATCCGTGGCGAGGCCATTACCACCGCTGCCGATGTCTATGCGTTGGGCATCTTGTTATACGAGCTATTGACGGGGCAACGTCCTTATTCACTTCGTGAACAGGCTTTGCAGGAAGTGGTTCGAATCATCAACGAAGCGCAGCCTTCCCGCCCTTCCGATCGCGTAACAGACCCCCTTGCTATCGCTACATTACCGAAATTGGGCGAGGATAAAAACCGTTTGCCAAGCCAGCTTAGGCGAATGCTGCGCGGAGACTTGGACAATATGGTGATGATGGCTTTACGCAAAGAGCCCGTCAGGCGTTATGCCTCGGCGGAGGCATTTTATACCGATATCGAACGTTTTCTAAAGGGTGAACCCGTTTCCGCACGGCCAAATACAGCGGGTTATGTGATCCAAAAGTTTGCGCTACGCCATAAAAAAGGGGTCGGAATTGCCTTTGCTGTGCTCTTGATCGGAATCATATTTGCGTTTTGGCACGATTACCGCATTACCCAGGAGAGAAATCACGCCCTTGACGAAGCCGCACGTGCAACTGCCGTACAAAACCTCTTGGTTGGTCTTTTTGAAAAGGCAGATCCGGCACAGGCACGAGGATTAGACCTAAGCGCACGCGAAATTCTGGATATGGGGGCACGGGTGGCCGACGAGGAACTGGCGGCCCAGCCCCACGTTAAGGTCGAGGTTTTACGGGTCTTGGGAGAGGTGTATAGCAAGTTAGGCGAGGATACCCAAGCAGAGATTGTCTTGAAAAATGCCAATCGCGTCCTAATGCAGTCCATAAAAGCACCACACACCGCTATTGCACGCTTTTACGCTACCTGGGGAGAGTGGAATCAGAATATGGGGTATTACGCTGTGGCGGACTCTCTTTATCGGGCAGCAAATACGATGTTTCGTACTTTACACGCCGAAGAACAACCGGAATTTGCCGATTTGACGCATAAACGGGCTTATCTCGCACATGACCAAGGGAAAATGGCAGAGGCTGAGCAACTCTACCAAGAAGCTCTTGCTCTGCGCAAGCAATTGTATCCGCCCCAACATCCCAAAGTCGCACTTTCCTTGAACGATTATGGCGGTTATTTGATGAACGTGGGAAGATATGTGGAAGCCAAGCGGATGATGGAAGAGGCGCTACGCATCCGACGGGTAGTGTATGGAGAGGAGCCACATCCAGAACTGGCGGAAAGTCTCTACAACATAGGTTATCTCCATTTTGAAATGGACGAGCCCGAAAAAGCTATTCCATACTACCAAAGAACCTTGGCGATTGAAGAAAAATTGTATGTGCCCGACCATGTGGAGATTGCCACAACACTCAATAATTTGGGTGGTGCATTGCTGCTCTGTGATCGCTACGATGAGGCGCTGCACGCATTAAGTCGCGCTCTAATTATCCAGCAGGCCGAACTACCACCGGAGCACAGCAATATTGCCGTTACCCGCCGAAATTTGGGACTTACCTATCTTGGCCAAAACAAGTTGGCCGAGGCCGAGCAACAGCTACGTTTGGCCGTTGCTTCCAAAAACAATGCCGGAACGTACTATTTGGGTATAGACCTCACACTCTTGGCGCGGATACAAGTGCAACGCCAACAGTTTCAGGAAGTCGAAAACCACTTACGAACTGCCGAAAAACTCATCCGCAAAAACCTCCCGCCAGACCATTACCGGCTAAGTGAAGTGCAAACGGTTTGGGCGGAAGGGGCCAATGCGCAAGGCCGATATGCCGAAGCCGAGCAGTGGGCCAAGCAAGCTATCTTTGCGATGCAGAAAAAGCCTAAAGAAAACCGAAATTACCTTGCTGATGCCCGCGCCGCGCTTGGGATGGCATTGATTGGGCAACGGAAATTTACCCAAGCAGAGGTGGTTCTGAAGCAGGTTTTAGCCCACTACCAAGCGCCGGATCGCGAAGCACCCATTCGCAAACAAAAAGCAATTGCCGCTTTAACAGCACTTTATCGGGCAAGAGGGTAATTTTTTTTCCTTGTTCATGAACCAAAAGGCGTTCGGTTTGCGCATGTAGCATTAACTCACGCAAATCGCAAGGCTTATGAACCGATCTTACCCCCTATGGCTCTTGTTTTGGTTGTGCGGCACACTCCTTTCTAACGCCCAAACCATCGCCGAACTCGAAAAACAGGCTCCCGCCGTAAGGCATCCATTTGTATCACTGAATGGCCAAGTGGGTGGGAGTACGGACTTTTTCACGTCCAATCGCTCCAACAACCGTTCGCCATTTATTGGCCGAGCATTTATGAATACTTCCATTTCAGTTGGCGGCTTCAGGACGGGACTCAACCTGCTTTATTCCACCGAAAATGAGCATTTCCGCCAGTCACTAAACCGAATTGGCATAGAAGGCGGTTGGCCGTGGTTACAAGTGGGCGTGGGAGATACGTACCCGCAATTCTCGGAACTCAGCCTGAATGGCGTAACCTTAAAAGGGGCTTATGCTTTGCTCCAGCCACGTGGTTTCAGAATTGGTTTTGCTACTGGAACCACCCAGCAGGCGGTAGAAGGCCAGCAAGACAGTGGCGTATCCGCAGATGGTTTTTTGCAGGACGGGCAATTCCGTCGGGGTTTATTGGCTGCAACCTTAGGCATACAAGACAAGGCGTTTAAATTGCATGTGATTGGTCTTTCCGCAAAAGACGACACGCTTTCTATCCAGCATTCTGGCGCTGCAAAGCCCATGTCTAACCTGAGCTTGACGGGTGTTTTAGCCTTAGACACCAAGCATTTTTTATTGGAAGGCGAGGCCACTGGATCGGCCATTAATACCGATCTTTTTGCACCTAAGATCCATACAGATGACCTATTGGATGCAGAGGAAAACCCGATCCCAGAGGCATTAGATGGCGTTGTTCGGTGGGGGGTGGAGCGCTTTGTGCCCACATTGGGTGCATCCGCGAGTTATGCCGTTCGCGCAAGGTCGGCCATTCGGATGCAGCCTATTAGCCTCATAGGCCAATTTCGGTACATCGCTCCGGGTTTCCAATCGTTGGGGCTTTATACCACCCGCGACGATGTGCGCTCATGGCAAATACAACCTATGATAAACTTGGCGAAAGGCCGCTTTTCGGTTTCTGGACTTTGGGGATCGGAAGTAAACAACCTTTCTGCGCAACGGGCGGCAACCATTAGTCGAGACCAATGGATGGTCAATCTGCGGGCGCAACCCGGAACAGTCTTTTCTTTTATAGGCCAATTTCAGCAAATATCCACCGGATCGAGTGCAACTATGGGCATGAGTGCCGAAGTCCGCCGTCAGGTCGTTCAAAACCTGAGTCTTGGATCAGCCTTAAACCTGACCGGACGTAAAGACCGCACACACACACTCCAACTTAATGCCGGACTCCAACGCTTTAGCAACGAAATTCCGAACGAGGCCGCAACAAGCTTCGACAATCGAAATGCTTCGCTGTTTTGGAACAGCCAATTTAACCGTGACTTTGCTGTAAACCTCCAAACCGGATACATGGATAACCAAACGGCTTTTGGCAAAAGCCGGACGTGGATGGCCCAAATAGGTGCGAATAAGGCATTGGGAAAACGCAAGCTCCGCCTCGACATGCAAACGGGATTTACCCAGACCCAGCAGGAAATTCCCGAACAACCTATCGCCTCCTTTTTGCAATGGAATACCCGCATAGGGGCTACACTCCGCATAGATGCAAAGACCCAATTTCAGGCATATAGCACAGGAACCCTTAACCGGAGCGAAAACAACACCTTTCGAGAGTTAAGAAGCCGCCTACAACTCACCCGTCGTTTTTAATATACCCTTCAATCATAAGTACATGAAAAACAATTTTTTAGCTATCATCTACCGCTTGACAGGGGTACTGTTCTTCCTTCTGCCCCTTTCCTTACGTGCCCAATCTGTAGTGTGGTCTGTGCAAGTTTCCGGCGTGCCTGCCGATCCGCCGAGTGCCGCACGTGACCTTATAGACCTCATAGACTCCGGAAAGATTATGGTTTCGGTGCGCTACTTGGGTTCTGGAAGCCCAACTGTTTATGCCAATGCGCTGATTGTTTCGGATTATTCCAGTGCATCGGGCGTTATCACAACGGGTATTGGGAATGCGCTTGATCGGGCGCGATCCTTGGGCTTAAATACATCGCGGGTATTGGCCACCGCATTTTCGGATGCCCGTACCATGCAAAAAGGGCCTTTTGCCGAAATACGCACGCTACGCGACTGGTCAGAGGGTTTTAATTGGCGTACAAATTATGACGAGAAACTTCGCAACACTGTTGTTCAAACCAATGCACTTCCAGAAGGGCAACACGGTCTCTACGTTTGGCTTTCTACGAAGCCCGACGGACAAGGCGATTTACTCGCAGAATACGCTTATATGACATCGTTTAGCAGTCCGGAACCGCCCATTTTGATTGCGCCTTATGACCAAAGCATCCTCCGAGAAACTTATCCACGTTTTTCGTGGCAGGCAGCATCCTCCTCTTACCCATTGGGCACTGTTTTTTATCGGCTCCGTATGGTGGAAGTGTTGCAAGGCCAGACCAAAGAACAAGCCCTCCGTGCAAATCCTGAATATTTTGCCGCAAGCATCCAAAATGCCACACAAATTACTTACCCACAAGATGCTTTAAAATTGGAGCATGGGCAAGTCTATGCTTGGGAAGTGGCCGCATTAGATGCGAATGGCCAGCCCATAGCAACCCGACATCGTAGCGAACCTTTTGTCTTCACCTACTCCAATCCGCAAGAACAGGTCTTTATTACACCACTCAAACCAAGTAAAACCGACTACCGTGCGGGGGATCGTCTTGTAGTGAAGGCTGAACTAACGCCTTCTCCCAAGAAGGATGCTGATGCTTGGAAGGCATTGGGTGTGGAAAAAGTGTTGATTACCGATGACAAGTTTAACATGTCTGACCTACAAACGCCCGGCGTTTTTGACCGTTTGATGCGTTCGATCTCTTCCGGTTTTGAACCTTCTCGCGAGGAACTTTTCCTCCAAGACCAAGACCTACAAACCGCAGAATGGGTACTAACGGATGTGGGACAATCTTACGTCTTGGCATGGCGGTTTGTCGGTAGAGCGGCCACCGGAAATGTATATAGTGCTGTGCAATACGTGTTGGTACGGTCCTCGGCGCGTACACAACTACGCCTGACCGAAGCCGGAAGCCAAACCACCAAAAACTACGACAATCCGCTACCATTCTCTTTTGCTAAACTCCCAGAGGCCGGATGGAGCAACCTCACGCTTAAGGCAATCCTTTACCCCATACCAGAAGGAGCCGATGAAGCGGCCACTGCACAGACACTCTCCGGAGAGTTCGCTACTTTATACAGCCAGCCGCCACAGGGCGTACAAGTTTGGCAACAATCGCTTGGAAATGCCGAGAATGGCTTATTGACCCTTCCTGAACAAAATCAAGAAGGTAACACATTTGTGGCATTTCGTGTGGAAGGGAGCATCAACAGCCAGATCGTCCGGTCGGGGGTAGGCTTGTACAAACTAATGCCTACCCCGTCAAATACCGTACTCCGAAGCGTGTCCGGAACAATCTCAAGCCTCTCCGGAGACCCTCTGGCCAGTTACGACGTTACGCTCCGCTTTACCGTCGTTTTGGGGCAAATTCAGCGGAATGTCACCCTGAATACCCGTACCGATGCCAACGGAGGCTATCGTTTTGATTTGGAATTTCCAAAGCTATCTGCACCTACCGATCGTACACCAACATCGTTTGAAGTTACGGTGGACGGAAAAACGTATTACTTCTCTCAAGCAAGGGAAGGGCAGTTGCGAGGGCAAAATATTGTAAATTTTGACTTTAGCTTGTCTCCAGATCGTCAAGATTTTGTCTTGATGGGCGATGTGGAAGATGAGGCTGGGTTTAATGTGGAAGGTGCACAAGTCATTTTCCAGACCCGCAACACCGCAATTGGCTTGGCAGCCATTTGGGAGCCACTCCAGCCTTACACGGCAGTAACGCTCGGAAACGGTAAATTCCAAATTCGTTATTCCTTCCCTACCGCTCACGTCCCCACCGAGGCCAATCCGAAGGAATTCCGGCTACGCATTGTCCCGCCTGCCAATCTGACGGGTAAACTTTTGGAACGTACCTATTCCGGATTTTTAACAGGTCGCGATATTCGGAATTTTGCCGCCGAACTTCTTGGCGTCGGAGGGCAAATTACCGGACGTATAGAGCGCTTTGGCATGGCGCAGGTGTTGTCAAACGGGATCGTGGAACTCCGTGACAGCAACGGCCAGACGCTCCAGCGAAGCGGCTTACGAAATGGGGCTTTTACGTTCCAAAACCTCTTGCCCGGAACGTATAATCTTTTCTTTGCCAAAGAAGGTTATCAATCTGCACTACATCCGCACAATGCTATCTTGGCAGGTGGGATTCGGATAGCATGGGCAGATCAAGTTAATGTTCGTACCTTACTGGCAAAACCTTTAGAAAAACCATTTTATCTAAGTGCCCGTAACCGTGACAATGACCCCGCTGAAGCCACAATTTTTGTAATGAACGCCGCTCAGTACAATGCCTTCCAAACTTGGCGGCTCATGAATACGTGTGCTACGGCCATGCCATTACCGGCTATGTTTACCTACAACTCGGTGGCACAAGCCGATGCAAATGCACAACAACATCTGCACCTCTTGCCTGTTTTAGATGCTGATTTTGGGGAAACACGTTATCATTTTGTGTATTTCATTACGGGTCATGGCTTCCGTATGCGGACGGTGGAGTCAACAGCCGATACACCAGAAACGCAACAAGTTCGCCTTTCGGCTTGTCCAACAACGCTCTCCGGTGTTGTTCGCCGTAGCGATACCAATGGCCCTGTTCCAGATGCGTTTGTACAAATTCGGGCTGGCGACATTTCTTATTCACAAAATACCAATGCAGATGGCCTTTATGTGTTTCAAGGGATTTCTGCGGGAAATTACACCATAAATACCGCCAAATCCGGTATTGGGAATAGCCAATTGGTCGGCATACAAGTGGATGCGAATACCCAAAAACAAGTGGATGTGATGCTAAACAGAGAAGTGGGCACGGTTTCGGGATTTGTACGGGATACCAATGGTGTAGGACTCTACGATGCCCTCGTGACCCTTAATGGCTTGGGGTTGAGCGTGAGGACAGCCGCAGATGGTAGCTATCGCATTGCAATGGTTCCGCCGGGCAGTTACCGTATCACGGTATCTAAAACAGGTTTTCGCACGCAAACATCCCAACAAATTGCCGTTGTGGTCAACCAAACAAGTACGCTCAATTTTGGCTTAGAAGACCTTCGCGGCAACGTTCGGCTAACGGTTTTAGGCCCACAAAATGTTCCCATTCAGAACGCATTGGTGGAGGTACTCAACACAAACCGTAGCCAACGTACCGATACAAATGGGGCTGTGCTTTTTGAACTGGTACAAGCTGGCTCCATTACGTTTCGCGTTTCCACACCTAATGCCAACTTTACGCCCAAAACCCAAACCTTCGACGCCATCTTCTTGCTCTCCAACGAAGCACGCATTTCCGTTGTTCTAAACGCGGGCATGGTGGCACGGGGCTTTGTCCGGAACCAGCAGGGCCAGCCATTGGTAGGGGTACAAGTAAGTATGGATTCCCGCCCGGATCTATCGGCACAAACCAACGAACTCGGCGAGTACATTTTGCGGGGCATTGCCGGGTTTAGTGCCGGAAATGTTGGTGGATTTAATATTCCTGCCTCAACTCCTCTACTCTTGGCCAACAAATTGGGGTATCAAACAGGTTCTCAAAGCGTCACGTTTGCTGCCGGAGAAACGGTATTTGCGGATTTTACGCTCCAAAATGCCCCTTTCGACCGTTTGGCGGGATTTCAGGTATTGGTGGAGAACCTCCGAGAAGAAAATGGCCGTCGTTTTGTTTCCGGTGCGCTAACTGCCCTCCCCAATACACCACTCTTGACCTTAGCGCCGCAAGTACAACTTCCTTTCGATGAACTTGAGGTGGATGTAAACAACCGGCCTATTGGTGGTCGTGCGAGGCTTTCTATGGGGAGTGTATCGCTCCGGCTTTATGGGATAGAAGCGACATTGCGTGGGCCAAATGGCCAACCTTTGGAACTGGTTGTTCAACCTAATGGCATTGGGGCCATTCGTGGAGAAATCCTCTTACAAGCCGATCGCCTGCTTTCTCTTGTACCGGGCGCCTCGGCCACACCCATTTTGATCCCACTTCCAGTTTCTTGCAATTCTGGTCCATGCCTTACGGCAGATGGCCGCTCGGCGTTTAATGCGGATATTGTTTTACCTAATTTGAATTGGGATATTCAGATTTGGGGCTATCGCATGGAAATACAAAGGCTTACCCTAAACCGAAATGGCATCTGCCTAAACGGTGAAATTCCCGTAACAGGCATAGAACCGATCCGTTTTACGGGGCTGTGTATCTCGGCAGAGGGGCGAATATCCGGCCCAACCATTCCGGAATTTACCTTCGATGTATCGGCTTTCCATTTTCAATTGCGCACCATTCGTTTTGATGCAAGCGGGCTTAGTGCCGCTTCTGGAACGATCGGCATCAATGGTTTGGCAGCAAATGGAGGGCGGCTTGCCATCAACTTCCGGAATTTACGCATTTCCCCCGAAGGCCAAATCGTTCGTGCAGACATCGAAGTGCCGAACAATCGCTTGGCCATTCCGGGTTTTCCGGTGAACATTACCTCCGCCGGATTTGTAACGTTGGGACAGAATTTGGCGCTTCGTTTTGGGGGAAATATCCCATTGCCCGACCCGATTGGCCGTAGTCTTACGCTCCAATCCCTTGAAATTGCCCAAAATGGCACGGTATCGGCCTTGTTGCCCGCCAATACCCGCTTCGACTTGGCCGGAATACAGGTCTTGATTGCTAACATGAGTCTTGCGGTCAACGGCCCTTCTGTCCGTTTGGATTTAGGTGCAAGCCTTGATTTCCCTATTCCGGGCATGCCTGCTCCATCCGCCCAGTTGTACTTTACCCATCGCAATGGCAACGTAAACTTTGGGGTAAACGAAGTTGTAATGCCGCGCTTTAGCTTGGGGCCGGCTCGTTTAGACAACCTGCGATTTGGCTATCAAAATCAAAGGTTTACGGGCAGTTTAGACCTCTCAGTTGCGGGTGCAATCGAGGGTTTAGGAGCCTCCTTTTCCTATAGAGATGGTCGAAATTATGCGTTTGAGGTGCGCAACCAAATCCCAATTCCGCTTGGCCCTGTAGAGATTGCCGGGTTTTCTGGCGGCATAAACCGTCAAAACGACAACTGGCGCTTTTATCTACAAAATATGCAATTGGGCTTTCCGCGTACCCAAGATGCGTTGGCCTTGGTAGGTGGTTTAGACGTGCGTTTGTCCAATGGTGGGCCGCGCATCGAAGTGAATGGGCAGTTGACGGCGGCAAGTGGACAACTAACGCTGGGTAGGGCCAATATGCTGCTGGATGTCCCGCGAGGACGATTTGAAGGGAATACCACCATCAGCAATCCTTTTGGGGAGCCGATTCGAACCGTAGCAAATGCCGAGGGCGCTGTGGATATTCGGGTGGGCTGGCAACCCAATACCCGCGACTTGCAATATTGGTATGTAGGTGCACGATTAGATGTGGACTTGTTCGGGGTCATTGAAAGCCGTGGCCGATTGTTTGCCGGAGCCAATTACCGGCCATTTGGCGATGTAGATCAGCGCTTCCGCGATTATTTCCGTCATCACCCCGCTACAAACGATGTCTTGAACGGTATTTATGTATCGGGATATAGTGGCGGCAGTTTAGACTTGGGGGTGATTGATGGTGGTGCAAACCAAGCCATTTATTTCATCTACGATTGGCGACAAAGACGCGCTGCCGGTGGGGCATATGCACATATTTATGGGACTTTTGATGTGTATGTTGCCTCGCTTGGTGCATCTTTTGATGTAAAGGGAGAAGCAAACTACGATGGCCGATGGGATATTTCCGGGCGTGCTTCTTCTAACTTAAAAGGAACGGTGTGGCCCTGCGATAATGGTTCTTCGTGTTCGCGATGGTGCGCCGGATGTCTGAGTGTCAGTGCAGAACTAACTTATCGGAATGGTAAATTTGATGTGGATGTGGATTGGTAAGCGATCTGTTAATCTTTGTAAAACATTAAAAAATAATGATATGAAAAAGATTTTATTTTTTCTCTTTTGCCTAAGTCTGCAAACCTTGTGGGTAGATGTTTTGGCCCAAGAAGGAGGTTTTGCCTTACGTGGCCCCGGTGGTGTGGTGCTGGCTTGGGAAGGAGCCATCTTACAAACCTCCAATCCTATCGGTGGATTTGTAGGCTATCGGATTTATCGGGATTCTGCCGAAGGCGAGCCCCTCCGTCTAAATGAGGAACCTTTGGCCTTGCCCAGTGATGCAACAGCACTTCGCCAAAAAGCAGGGGAACGTGTAGAAAAATGGATCAAGGCTGCACGCGCAAAAGATGCCGAAGGGTTGCTCAGTCGCATCCAAAACGAGGACCCACGTACCAAGTTACTTTTCCTCTACGACCCTTTTTTTGCGGAGGTGGCGGGTGTGCGCTATACCGACCGAACAGCCAAGCCCCAAGTGGCCTATACCTATCGTGTGGTTCAGGTCAAAGCAGACGGGAGCGAGTCTGTGCCCATAGCTCGTTTTCAGGTACAGGCAGGACTTCCACCCGATCCGCTCAAGCCCACCAAGGTACTGGCTTTGCAACAAGGAACGATACCCATCATTCGCTGGTTGCCGGATAAAACCACAAAAGCGCCTTTTTATCATGTTTATCGCAGTACAAAGCCGGATCGGGGATGGATTAGGATACACCCAAACCCGGTGATTATCCTGCCACAAGCCGAGGATTCGGAACCGATGGGCGTTTTTGCAGATTCTACCCTTGCAGTGGGCGAGACCGCTTTTTATGGCATCCGAGCCGTAGATTTGGCCGGAAATGAAAGTGAAATCGCTGTTTCCGAGCAAGTTCGCATGCTCCCGCTATCCCAAACTGCCCTGCCAGATAGTATCCATGCTGTATCCGTGGGCAATACGTTGCAACTCCGTTGGAAATTCCGAAATACCGTGCAGACGGGCGGACTTGGTGTGTTAAGAGCCAGTTTAGAACATCCAAACGCGCTCCGGCTACTCACGCCAAAACCCCTTCCGCCACAAGCAACCGCCTTTTCTGATCCCGATGTACTGGGCGAGGGGGCATATCTCTATCGAATCTTGGTCTATGACGAAAAAGGCGTTGCAGCCGATACATCCGCCCAAGTGCCTGCTGTTTATGAGGCAACCGAACGCTTGCCTGCACCCGAAGCCGTGACCGTGCAACCCAATACCGACCAAACACACCTTGTGTGGGAACCCGTCTCTGGAGCCATCGGATACGAAGTGTTTTACATGGCAAGCATCGGTGCAGATCCTGTACAACTTTCTAACCGCATCCCCGCCGAGACCTCATCTTTCGCCTTGCCTGCCACAATTTTGCGACAAGGTGCAATGGCCGGATTTGCAGTTTATGCCCTAAATGGTTCTGGAAAACCCGGCCATATGAGCGATCCCATCTTTTTTACGCCTGTCCTTAAACCCAATCTACCAGAAAACCTCGAACTCACCCCAACGCTCGGAGGTATCCAACTGAATTGGCAAGCGCCTTACAAGCACTACCCCAATCAATACCGTATTCTACGTGCAAAAACCATTGGGGAGTGGGAGCAAATCGGGATGGTGGAAGCAGGTCAACCCTTACTGTGGGTGGATGATGCGCCAAAGATGGAGGCTCGGTATTATGCAGTTGTTGCTGTCTTAGGTATGCATCAGAGCGATACCGCAGTGGTTCATGCACCTATTAATGCGCTGCCCGGTGTGCAAAGCCTGTCTTTAGAAGTGGTTACGTCTGCAAAAGGTCTTGTTTTGGTGTGGGGAGATGAATCTCCGAAAAACATCTTTCGGAGAAGCGGAAATGGCAACCTTGTAAGCGTAGCTGAAACGGTATCTGGCGGGTCGTGGTTAGATGTGACCGCACAGAAAGGAAAACGGTATGCCTATGTGGTCGCCTTACCGGAAAACCCCGAAATTCGTTCCGAAGAGGTGGTCATTACCTTCCGCTAAGATTCGTATCTATGAGGCCAAAGAAAGGTTCTCTCGAAAGGAAAAACAAATAGGCTACACCACAAGATCCTTATACCTAATCAAAAGTTGAATGGGGTGTAGCCTTGCAAATTCCCAAAATGACGATATGGGCCTTGTTTGGTATAGGTAGTTGCTTTGAGGTTTGGTCAACGGCCAAAGCGATACCGTAAGCCAGACGAAAATTCTAAATTTCTGCCAGAGGTTGCATATCCAACATCCATATTCCCATAAAGACTATTAATAAACGCAGATTCTGACTGCAATAGCTTACCCCAGCTCCACTCCAAGCCAACCCCAGCGCCAATGCCGTTGTGGTCTCCAATATATGCTTTGGCAAAAACATAAGAGTCGGACCTTTTGTGATTCCCAACCCGATACCAGCCCGCGGCAGTAACATCCGTACCCCACCAACCCGAACCTAAGGTTGCATGAACTGAGACCTTGTTATTCACGTCATAGATGGCCGAAATGCCGTAAGAATCCAGTCCGAGGCCATATCTTTTGCCGTCGGCAACGGGAGCGCTGTTTCCGCCACGTTGGGCAAACGTGAGCATAGGGAATAGCAGAAGTGCCCAAAATAATTGTTTCATGGTTGTATTGGTTTTGAAGTGAAAAAAGATGGATAAGGCAAGATAAAAAATCCCCGCCAATTTACAACCGACGGGGAAAGAACTTTTGCGAGGATGTCCAGAAAATTAGGCTTTGTAAATTTGCTCAATATAATCGCGGACTTGACGCTCCGCCGAGAACTGATAAACGAGCGTTTTCATGGCCTCGCGCATCCGAGCCACCCAAGCAGTGGGAACGCCATTGGTGTCGCGGTTGTAGAACGTCGGAATGACTTCTTGCTCCAGTGTATTATAGAGAAAATCGGCATCTTCTGGGTCTTGGATTTTGGGGTCTTTAATGTCGGCAGAGGCGTCTGTGCCGATTGCCCAGCCGTTGTTGCCCTTGTATCCTTCAGGCCACCATCCGTCTAAAATGGAAAGGTTCAGACCGCCATGGATGGCCACTTTTTGCCCAGAAGTACCACTGGCTTCCATCGGACGGCGTGGGTTATTCAGCCAAATATCCGCGCCAGAGACCAAGTAACGGCCGGTTTCCATGTTGTAATTTTCCAAAAGCACCACTTTACCGCGCAATTCGCTGTGTTGTGTGTACCAGAATACCCGTTGGATGAGCTGCTTCCCGCCCTCATCTTGTGGGTGTGCTTTTCCAGCATAAACAATCTGGATGGGGCGGTCGGTATTACGGAAAATATTTAGTAAGCGCTCTTCATTCATAAAAAGCAATGTAGCCCGTTTATAGGTTGCAAAGCGCCGAGAAAAGCCAATGGTAAGTACCTCTGGGTCGAAATTGACTTCCATTGGAATACTCTGTTGTGGTGCACGCTGGTGAATAAAACCGACCAAGCGTTTCCGTAACGAACTTCGGTATTTCCACAGTACTTCATCCGGAATTTGGTCTAAAGCCTTCCAAAGCCCCGGGTCGGAGGCGCGGTTTTGCCAGTCGCCCACATGTTTAGACAAAAACTCTTGTGCCGGACGGGCAGCCCACGTACCAAGGTGTACGCCATTGGTCACATGGGTAATGGGTACTTTGGCCGCATCTTCAACCCCCCACATGTCCTTAAACATGCGGCGCGAAAGCTCCCCATTCAAGGCTGAAACACCGTTTTGCTTGCGCGAAAACCGGAAGCCTAAAATGGTCATGTTGAATAGGGCATATGGATCTGAAGCGTCCACACGGCCCAAACCAAGGAAGTCTCGCTCCGAAAGGCCAAGCGTTTCGCGCATGGTACGAAGCATATAAAGGGTGAGGTCGGGGTCAAAACGGTCGTGCCCGGCCTCTACGGGTGTATGAGTGGTAAAGACCGTTTGGGCACGAACCGCAGCCTCGGCTTGTTCCATCGTAAGGCCACGCTTTAGCGCCTCGTCTAACAATTCAAGTGTCAGGAAGGAGCAATGACCTTCATTCATGTGGTAGGTTTCTACCTCCACACCAAGGGTTCGTAAAAGACGGACTCCGCCAATCCCCAGTACAATTTCTTGCATAATGCGGGTATCGCTACCACCCGAATAGAGGCGATGGGTCAATGCACGCAAGTATTCTGGATTCGACTCAAGGTCAGAGTCCAACAAATACATCACCGTGTGCCCAATGTGCATTTTCCATGCTTGTAGGTTGAGTGGGCGATCCCCAACTTGTACAGTCACAATAACGGGAGCACCCGTGGCATCTTTTACCAAAGAAACTGGCATATCAGCGGGATTTACCACAGGATATTGTTGTTCCTGCCAGCCATCATGTGTAAAAGATTGTTTAAAATAGCCTTCGCGCAAGAAGAGACCTATGGCCGTGAAGGGCAGGCGCAAGTCCGAAGCGGCTTTACAATGATCCCCAGCAAGGATTCCAAGGCCGCCAGAGTAGAGAGCAAGACTTTCGTGGAGGCCATATTCCATGCAAAAGTAAGCCATTTTAGGGTACTCAGCATTCAGAGGTGTCGCCATGTATGCCTGAAATGCATCGTAAGCAGCATCAACGCGCTTCGAGAAGTCTGGGTCATTTAAAACGGTTCCTTTGGCATCACGAAGGGTTATGACTGGATTGTTTCCGGATGCATGAAACGCCGCCGGATTCAGTTCTTCAAATAAATCCAATACAGCAGGATTCCAACTCCACCAAATATTTTGCACCATATCGTGGAGTTTGGTGCGGGTTGTACTCATTTCGGTTTTTGGTTTGAAGTCTATTAGGGGGTAATTAGGGCAATGCAAAATCTACGCTCAAGCATAAAGATAAGAGGGCGTTGGTGGGTGATTTTGCCTCTTGTTATCGGTATGCGGGTTTGCATTTTTTGTTAGTTGTACAGAAAAGGTACAAAGGTAAGCGCTTACATGCTATGAGAATTGTGTATCTTCACGGGAAATCTTCATTGTAACCTGCCGTTATACCAAAAAAACCGCTACCAGAAAATAATTAGAACACCTTCACTTCATACGGCCCTATCCGAATACGTTTTTTTTGGTGTACTGTGGTGCGCGTTTTAGGGGTTAGGTTGATAAAAACGGTGGTTCGTTGTTTCCCAGAAAACCGCTCAAAGGCCAAAAGCGCATCGTCCGTTGTAGCGTGCCAACGTAACTCGCCCATAAAAAGTTGAGGATGTTGCTTGCGGTAGCGAATCCATTTACGATAAAAATGCCATCCGGAAGTGAGGTCTTCTTGTTGTGAGACCAAATCGTCTTTGGGTGGGAGGTTTTCTGACCACCAAGGGGCATCGGCTTTGTACCAAATGGCCGAGCCAAACGCCATCCGGTCTGGTTGCCACCGGAATGCTTGTCGCATGGGGATATCGTTCCCGTCGTGCCCCCATTCGCCTTTAACGCCTTTCATATCCAATTCTTGTCCGTAGTACAATACGGGAATACCACCAGTCAACAATGTGAGTGCAGCGGCTACTTGATAAGGGTGTTTGTTTCGGTTGGTGTCATGGTTTTCGACGAACGTAAGATAAAACTTGTTTTTGGGCGTTGTCTGACGTGTGGAATCTATGGCCGTCCGGATACGTCCAGCTTTTCCCGTCTGGAACGCATGCCATTGTACAAATCCAAATTGTGCATCGGCCCTGGCCTCCTTGAGCATCGGCTCATCGAATCCCCAGTTTGCTTGTTCGCCAATAAAAAAGACCTTGGGGTAATGCTGTTTAAGATCGGTAATAAGTGGCTTCCAGAAAATTTTGTATAAATTGTTGATAATGCCTTTGTTGTCTAAATCGTCCATCATATGGTCAATTCGGAAGCCATCAACGCCGTCGTTTGGGTTTCCGTCGCTGTTGGGGTCTGCCCAATAACGGAAAAGCCGGATCATTTCGCTTAGCGTCTGGGGCTTGGTCATGTCCACCGAAATCATCCCGATTTCCTGCCCTTGCCAATCTTTGTACGAACGAAGCCCCCATACGCCGCCTTCGGGTTGGGTATTGTTTGGACCATTGTAACGTAAAAGAGGCGAAAATGCGGAGTTCGGATTTTGGTAAGCATCTGTAAACCAAGGATGTTTGTCTGTCACATATTGCATCTCCATGTCCAAAATCAGCCGCATCTTGCGCTTTCGTGTTTCTTTGCGCAGTTCCAGAAAATCCGCCATCGTCCCCAAACGCGGGTCAATCCGATAAAAATCATTCGCAAAATAGTTGTGGTAGCAATCGGCATCTTGTATCGGAGAAAGCATGATCCCCGTTATGCCTAAATCTTGCAGATAGTCTAATTTCTGGGTGATGCCCTTCAGGTCTCCGTGGCGATCGCCATTGCTATCGTGGAAACTCCGCACAAAAATATGATACCACACATCCCGTGCAAAAGATGTAGGTTGCGCAGATGTGTCGTTAGGCATCAAGGTAAAAACCATAACCGTATAGATTACGGATTTGCTGATTCTTTTAATTTTACGTCTAAACATTACCATTCAAGCGTTTTTGGAAAATCTTTTATATAACGGAAAGTGGGCACGTCGCCTCCAACTTTCGAGGTCAATACGGGTTTTATTCATGGTAGGAGCGGAAGAAGGTCTTTGAGGGTTTCGAGGGTGCGGAATCGTTCGTTTTCGATCTGGACTTCAATCACTTCATGCGCCCAAGTGGTATGATAAGGCACATGGAAACCCCATCCACCCATTTCTAACACAGGTAAAACGTCCGATTTTAGTGAATTTCCCACCATCAAAAATGCCTCTGGCGGGATGTCTAAGTGACGCAGTAGTTTCGCGTAGTCACGCCCTTTTTTATCGGACATAATTTCGATATGGTGGAAATAGGCCGCCAAGCCGGATTTCTCTAACTTTCGCTCCTGATCTAACAAGTCGCCTTTTGTGGCTACAACCAAGCGATAACGGCCTTTTAAGGCTTCCAAAACCATTTGAACATCGGGCAAGAGTTCTATGGGCTGGTGCAACATTTCTCGGCCTAAGTCAATAATGCGTCGGATGGCATTGGCTCCCACACGTCCGTCTGTTATGCGGATGGCTGTTTCGATCATCGAGAGCATAAAGGCTTTGGCGCCGTAGCCATACAAACTTAAATTGTCCATCTCCGTCCGAAAAAGCTCTTGAGAAACCGTGTGCCTTGGTAGGAAATTTTCCAATAAGCCACAAAACTGCTGCTCTACATGCTGGTAAAGAGGCTCATTCACCCAAAGGGTATCATCGGCGTCGAAAGCAATAACCTGAAGATTCATACTGCTTGTTTTGAATATCGTTGTTGAGATCATTTCTTGATGGCCTTGTGGGCTTTGAGGTCGTGCAGAAGTAAAATAGGACATAAAGCCGCCATCTCTTTTGATTTGCAGAATAAAAATGGTAACATGCAACAAAAACATGTCTAATACCGATGTCTTCGCCGCTACGCTTGGTGATAAAGCGACTTTTCGCAAGCAGTTTTTGCACTATCGGGCCTCCCTTTCTCCCAAATCGTATGCAGACCACTCGGCGTGCATGGTGAAACAACTTCAAGAATTGGCAGTGTTTGAGCAGGCAAAAACCATCATGGTCTATTATCCCGACCTGCAACGGCGCGAGGTGGACCTAAGACCTCTTATTGAGAAATGGCATCAGGCGGGCAAAACGTTGGTACTGCCCTACATTACCGACATGAAAAACGGCATGATGCACGCGGTTCGGTTTTCTCCCGACGAGGTACTTAAGGCCAATCGCTGGGGTGTTTTGGAACCAGTATTTCCGCAAACCGTCCCGAAAGACCACATCGAGGCCGTTCTTGCACCCGGACTTGGGGCGGACAAAGACGGCTATCGTTTGGGATATGGTAAAGGATTTTATGACCGTTTCCTGAAACACTTGGCTGTTCCAGTCGTTTTAGCCACATATCAAGACACTATTGTTCCTTTTTTACCACACGAAATACATGATCGCCCCGTAAATTTGGTAATTTCGGAAGAAGGAGCGTTCAGAATTTTGTAAATTGCAACTTGCGCTTATTCGGATCGTACCCCTTTCGGATTCTTAACCATACCCAAATCATGAGTACCCGTTTTAACACTTCCCGCGTTGAGGACGCCCGCTATAATGAACTGAACAGTTTAGATGCGGTTACCGATCACGACATCGCTTCGGTTCTGTCTGGCTCCGATACCAAAGAGCAAAAAGAATCTGTTTGGAACCTACCTACCATTGCGGGTATTTCCACGATTGCCGTTGGCTTTGCGTATATGTTGCAGTTTTTTGGCATCAACTTGGTCGGCTTCAGCCTAACCGCTTTGGTCAACTCTATGACCCTCATTGCCGGCCTTCTCATCGTGCTGTTCGGTTTTGGTGTCCTTTCTTGGCGCCCCAAAAAAGACAAAAACCTCGCAAAGTCCATTGGTAAACAAAAAGGTCATACGATGGCGGCGGCAAGTCGTGATGGTAAGAAAACCTTGTATAAATCCCTGACCAATAAGAAAATTGCAGGTGTTTGCGGGGGAATTGCAGAGTACTTCAACCTTGATCCAACACTTGTTCGGATTGGGTTTGTTGCGTCTCTGTTTATCTTCCAGTTTTTTCCGCCTTTTGTGTTGTACTGGATTATGGCTGCGGTCTTGAAAAACGAGCCAGTCGTGCCCATGAATAAGATAAACGAGTGGCAAAATCGTAGCGAAAATCCTCCACGTGATAACGATCGGATCCGCATCACCCGCGACTAAATTAGACCTCTAAAGGACTTTAATAAAAACGCCCCTTCCAGCACGAAGGGGCGTTTTTTTAGGCGTATTATTGAGATCGCCGCTATCTTATAGTATGCTGTGTTGTTCAATAATGGCAAGGCGGCCCTTAGAAAAATCCGCCGGCAGACTTGTCTGTCCTCAACTGGCAGGCTTCGATTTGGTTAACCCAAAACACAAGTTAAATGCTTGCAAGTTAAAGACTCGGTCAATAGTTTAACGGGTACGGTACAAAAACAATGAAATAAGGGTGCCAACCACTGCCGTATAAAGTGCAGAGCCGAGCCATAAGGTTCCGATGTGGTAGCCGCTCCGTACTTGGGTCATCAGCACCAGAAAAATGACCATTAAACCGTTATGGAACAAAGAGATAATGAGCGCTGCCGAGAAGACTTGTTGGGGCATCATCATAGGGCGATCGCGGCTTTCCGCAGGGAAAAAACCCATTAAAAACCCCACTAAGGTTTTGATGAACATGGAAACGCCCCAAGTTTGATAAATGGCATCGGTAATAAATCCCAGTACAAATCCAGCAAACATCCCAACCGTGCGACCATATTGCAAGGCGATAAAAATGAGATAAATCAGGATCACGTCCGGATAGGCTCCTGCAATGGTAAGGCGGCGGAACAGCAACCAGTCCAATAAGATGACCAGAATTCCAGTTAATAGGTGTCGGACAATCGGGGGCATAGTCTATTTAATGCGGGGTTTTTCAGATAAAATATGCTTGGCGGCTGCAAAAACGCCACAGCTTTCAAGCAGGGTCAAATTACAAAGATTCTTTCCCGAATGAATAACAAAAAATAAAGAGAATCGAAAGATTCTTGCTTTGTGATTTGACAAATTGATAAAACTGCATGTATGTTAGTTTATTGGGCATTAAACTGAATGTCCCTATCCTCAAAACATTAGCTTCCCCAAACCCTTATGGCCAAGCAAAATCGTCAGAAAAACACTCCAAAGCCAGCCAACCCTATTACAGTAGGCAAACCTTCCACCGAAGAGCCTAATCGTCGTGCAGAACGACGGATGAACGCCGTCCTTAACCGAAAAGGCCCCGTACAAATGCCCTTTGATCGGCAAAACTATGTCATCCTTTTCGGATGTGTAGGGCTTTTGGTTCTTGGTTATGGACTTATGCGCACGGAGAACGATGCTTTTGGCTTCATCAGTTTATACCTTTCGCCCTTGCTATTGCTTACGGGCTATCTCGGTATTATATATGCTATTCTGAAGCGGCCTAAACAGGAGGAAGTTCATTAATTCGTAAACCGTCACCTGTTTATAACGGGACAAGCAAAAACAAACAGGGCATTGCGGTGCTTCGTCCCAATGGGTTCAACTCCCACCATGCGTGGTTCCAATCGCTCTAAAGCCGATTAAGCTGCTGAAAAAAGTAAAGGACAGGGCAATAGCCCAAGCCGGAGTATAGCCTGCAAGATAGGGGATACCGCATAAATGCTTAACCTACCTTCCCTCTACTCCGGTGTCCGCTACTTTTTATACGTGTGGAAACCGCTTATTAATACCAATTAGGAATTAAGTACATGCTTTATCCATCAACGCTTTCACCCCCTTTGGGTGTTGAAAGGTTGAAAACGAATAACCTATAAACAGTAATTTTCCCTAATTGGTATAAGTTATGTAGCGGAGTTCTTCATCAGGCGCACAATCAAGCAATACCATGTTGACATTCAAAAAAACCTATCAAGTAAAGCCTAATACCATTGGCTATTTCTTTCGGGACAATGCCTTAGCACAAGTTTGGGCGCCGGGGTATTATGTGGTATGGGATTGGAAGAATCGAACAGAATTGTTTACCCTTCCCGAAACGCCAAAGTTACTCACCATTGTCAATCAGGAAGTGCTCACCAAAGACAATATCGCCCTTCGGTTTTCATTCAATATTTTGTATCAGATTACCGACGGAAAAAAATTTCTTAGCCGTTTTACACTTGATCGGCCCGAATTTGCCCTCATCCTTGAGGCTGAACAGCAACTCCAGAACATTGCACAAATTTACCTAAGAAGCCGAATTTCTGAAATGGATAGTGAGTCGTTGAACGAAAAACGGAATACGTTACTCGACTTCAAAAACGACGAAATGGAAGCAGAAGCCGCACGATTAGGGGTTTCGATTGTACAAGCACAACTCCGTGACCTCACTTTTCCAAAGTTTATTCAAGACTTGTTTGCAAGGCACTTAGAGGCCAAAATTCGAGCAAAGTCCGATCTCGAAAATGCCAGAACAGCCGTAGCAACGGCGCGTGCCCTCAAGAACGCATCGGACCTGATGAAGGGCGACGATAATATCAAGTTTTTCCAACTCCTCGAAACCCTTACTAAAATTGCCGAGAAAGGCAAACACACCTTTATGATTGGCGATCTACAACAACTCACAAAAAAAACGTAGAGACGCAAATGGGGCTTTACGCCTCTGCAGGAATCGCTTCTTTACCTCCAATAGGGCTGGTCAATGGTCCATTTTTGGGGATCAAACAAGGCTGTTGGTAATGTTTTGTGCGCACGAATGTTCTGGTAATACTCTTCTTGTACCAGTTTGCCATTCAGATAAATCAACATAGACTCCTCTTGCCAGACCTTGCCCATCTTGCGGTATCCCGTCACATGTACGTCTAACAAGAGGTTGCCTTTAGGTTCAATCACCCGAAGAAGCGTTTTACGTTCTTTGTCCACCCAGAATTGGGCAGCCTTCAAATCGTCTTTTGCTGCACCAACCACATAGATTTTCCGGCCATTCCAAACATCTTCCCGAAACACATTGAGGTCGAATTTTAGACTGTCTAAGACAAAAAGCGTGTGTTCCGTCTTGTCTTGGAAAACATCCATGAGAAGGGTTTGCAAGATATTTTGATCCGAAGCTGTGTTCACCAATTTGTGGTTTCGGAACATCATGCGTTTGTTGCGAAAATAGAAAACGCCATTTCCATCTGTTATGGGAGCAAAATCTATACGCAGTTTACCCGGAACAGCGGCCTCGTACCAAGTAACCGTATCGGCTTTTCCATTTGGACGATGGAAGATGGTTTTTTGCTCGAATGTAAGGGCGGGTTTCCGGTGTTTGCCGGCGGATTTCATGGCGGTTATTAAGCTACGGCCATTGTTGACTTTTTGTGCAGTTGCCGCCTGAGCAATACAAAGGCATAAAAGTAGTAAAAAAAAGGTTTTGGCATTCATATGCGTACAAGTTAGGTAAAAGAAATCAGGAAGACCTCCTGTGATCTACATGCAGACAGGACTGGGCGTAAGATGGTAACGGGAAAATATAGAGATAACACCAATTAGCAATTAAACAGGTATTTTATCCACCAATGCTCTCTTGGCTTTTGGGAGTTGAAAGGTTGATTCTGGTTCGTCGGTTCGTTAAGATTTATACCTATAACGAATTTTGCGTAAAAGCAACAAGTACGTCGGTTGTGTGATTAAATCGTAATTGAAACCTCAATTTATCCTTGTACGCTTGAAATCGGTTTTGTCCGCTTTACCTAAGTAAAAAGGCGGTCTCCCCTTTTAAAAGGCGATTTGTGGATTTGGCTGGGCTGGTTAATTACAGCGCTTCGTACTGCTTTCCACTTTTCTGTTTTTTAGACAACCTTGTGATGAATCTTCATTTTGGCAGTTGAAAAAAGATCGTCCTGCACTGGCGGCTATGATACGGCTGGCCGGAATCCCATTTTGCGTGTAAAAACTTTTGACGGTCAATGCTCGTCTGGTGGCGAGGTCATTAGACGCCTCCGGGTAGTCAAAATAACCGGAGGCTTGTACGCAAACACTTTTGCAGCGTTGTATAAAACCCACATTGTCTCGCAAAGCGGCCATGTCCTCTTCGTCCAATACCGCGCTGTTTTGCGAAAAATAAATAGGCTTCAGGTCTAAGCCAATACAAGAGCTTTCGCGCGCCACCTCTGCTGCTATTTGGATAATTTCTGTTTTTAAGTCTTCCCCACCACAATTTTGGGCTTGTAATGTCACTTTAAAGTTCCCTGCACGGGGGTATGTATATCTTGGAAATTGGGCAATGGACGTATTTCCATCTCCGAAATCCCAGATATATTCCATTGGGAGCGTCCCCTCTACTTCTGGGGCAAAACTAACGGTAATCCCATCCCATCCATCTCGTTTGTGGGTGATGTGCCGGATAACAGGCTTCTCGCACTGGATGGGTGGTTCTTCTACAATGATTTGAGCCGTTCTTGTGTCCGTTCCACCACAGTTGGTTGCAGAAAACGAAACCGTGTAAGTACCCGGTTTGGGGAAACGATGATCTACGACCTTGCCCGTTCCCATACGCCCGTCGCCAAAATCCCAAGTGAGGTCTATCGGCTGGCTCGCCTCATTCACAGCTCCAATCATGGTTGCTGCTCGGTTTGCATTGATACGCAGTGGAGCATTTAATGAGGTAGCCCTTACCGGGAGGCAAGAAATTTCATTGGACAAATTATACCTTACCCCAAATCCTAAGAAACCGAGAATGTCGGTATTGGTCAAGTCTCCGCCCTTATCTGGATTCCCGATGGAGCCAAAATCTCGGCCATAGTCTGCAGAGTCTGCTGCATCATCTGGCGTGATTGCGGATATATTCGTCTCGATATAAAGAGCTGTTTGTCTATTGAGCATGTAGGCCAGTCCCAATCCTCCTGTGATACCGATGCCCGGTCGAAAGACTTTTTTCAAGGTTTGTGGGCGATAGTAGTGCCCAAGCATAAGATTTCCCCCCAGTGTCAGATAGGTCTGCATGTCGGCTCCGGGGTTTAAGATCATTTTCCCATTTCCTACAAACTGGAGTCTTCGGGTATCGTTGGCATTCGGTACATACTCATCCGGCTCGATTTTGGGGTAATTCCCAAGTACTCCTCCGACGCTCACCTCATAGCGTTTACTCAGCCGATACCCTGCTTCTAAGCCAAACAAATACCCTCTATCCTTGATGTATGTACCCCACTGGCCCAGTCGGTTGTTGTCCGTATCTCCCCCATATGTTGTCCAACCAAATTTGCTGCTTATAAACAGTCTTTTCTGGTCTATTGGTAGCGAAGATGGTAGCTGGATAAGAGGTTGGGCGTGAACAGGCAACGCTAATGTGGCGCACATTATCAGTGCAAAGTGTGCTATTACACATTTAGCTTTATACAAAGATATTTTTTTCATCTTTAGTTCGGATATACAAATATACAGGGCAAAAGACTTTGTACACTTGTCTTTGATTTTTTACCAATGATGTTATTGCCGTGAGAAAAGATTGGGCAATTATGTGTGGGGGTGTTAAAGATACTTAACGGAACGTAAAAACCAAAACGGACAAGCAAGGAAACTTACTTGTCCGTTTTTTTCAATGGGTAATCAATCTTCTTTTTTTAAGCCTTAGGCCCTTATTTCTTAACAGGGAGAGACTCTGCCCTGCGATTTCTCCGGCAACCTTTTCCCGGGTCTTCCTTATCACAAGAAACAGCGTCACGTCCTTTCCCAGAGGTTCCCAAACGGTTGGATGTTATCCCTTTAGAGATATAAAAATCTGCTACTGCTTGTGCACGGCGTTGCGTAATGGTCATTGCGTTTGGCTCTAAGTGATCCGCATAGCCATTTATACGGATATTTAGGTTTTGGCAGCCTTTTAGCACATCTACGTTCTCCATAAGGCGGCTTTGTGCATTTGCGTCCAGTTGAGAACTACCAAAGGCGAAATAAACAGAATTCAGCTCGGTTATGGCATCACAAGCATCTATCGAAGATCTCATAATCTCGATCGTTTGCATTCGACGGTCAATACCAGCCGCGTTCTGTGCTTCCAAGATCACGGTGTAGGTTCCGGGTGCGGTATAGCTATGTGTTGGTGTGGTGGCATTAGAGGTGCTTCCGTCTCCAAAATTCCACCGATACGAGATTGGCGCCGTTCCGCGAACTTCCGAATTAAAGCGGATGACTTCCCCAACCTTTGCAGAGGTCATCGAAGGTGTTAACGAAACGATGGACAAGTTGGGCTGCGTTGTTGCTCCCGAAACGGTGATCGGGAAGCTTTCTACATCTGTCCCTCCGCAGTTGGTCGCCGAAAAGGTGACGGTATAGGTTCCTGGTTTTACAAATTTATGGGAAGCATTCATGCCTTGCGCCACCGTTCCATCTCCAAAGTCCCAGTAGTATTCGGCGGGCGTACTGGCAGCGGCGTTAAGGGTAGAAGTGAATTTGCCTTCATCGTTGAGCGTCAAGGTGCGTGGTCCATTGATTTGAAGAATGTCAATTGGTGCACAACCAGCGCCGCTACCAATTTTTAGTTTTGCGCCAATACCATAAAAACTTAGCCAATCATGGTCTTGGTCGTCTCCTATAGATCCAAACTGCGCCCTATAGTCAGCGCCATCAACGGCAATATCTGGAAAGACTAACGCATGGTTGTTTTCCAACACCACACTGAATCTATCACTTACCTTCACGTCCACACCAAAGCCACCAGAGGGGCCAAAGCCCAATTTTGTGGATTTGGCGGATGTCAGAATATCGGTTGTTTTACCGAAAGTTAAGTTAGCCCCCAGCTGTACATAGGGGTTTATGGTGTTGTCTGGTAAGACATTAAAACGACCAAGTAGGTCTAAGTGTAATCTTTTTTCATCACTAATCTTGCCTTGTGAAAATGGAAGCGCAAAAGCCCCTTCACTGGGTTCAATGTTGGGATAATGGCCATATTCTCCGGCCAATGCCACATCAAAACGCTTTGTTATCGGAAGACCAATTTCTAAACGTCCTGAATATCCAAGTGCTTTTAGATAGTCCCCAATCTCGACGAGAGAGATTTTTTTATAGTGTGGAATCCCGTCTGTATCACCGCCATATACGTTAAGCCCTCCCATAAGCTTGACATAAAGGCTTTTTCCGTTTCGTGTTTGTTGAGCAACTTGCGACGCTGTTTGCCCCATCACTCCCCCGTAAAACAAAAACAATAGCAGTAGCGCGTGACCAATTTTTTGGATGTTATACATGGTGGTTTGGTATTTATATAAAATGTGATTGATTTTTGATAGCTTGTTTTGCAACGTTGATGTGATGGGCGAACACGAAAAAGGGTTTAAAAAATAATAGTCTAAGTTGTTATTTTTTAAATACTTGTCTAAACAGATATTATGTTTGTTTAAACAATTTTGTACCATGTATTTTCAGCTAATGTGATGGTATTCACGGATGGTTAACCCTTACTTCAGCTATCTTCCTTTATTAAAAAGAACTTACCCACAAAACGAGAATTTCTTTATGAAACAACAACAACTCCGAAATATTGCCATTATTGCGCACGTAGATCATGGCAAGACAACCTTGGTTGACGCAATGCTCTGGCAAAGTGGTACTTTTAGGGAAAATCAGGATGTGGCAGATCGTGTTATGGATTCGATGGATCTTGAGCGGGAAAAAGGCATTACCATCATGGCAAAAAACACGGCCATTCATTATGAAGATTTCAAAATAAACATTGTAGATACACCCGGACACGCAGACTTTGGAGGAGAGGTGGAGCGAACCCTGCGTATGGTGGATGGTGTATTGCTTTTGGTGGATGCGGCGGAAGGGCCATTACCACAAACCCGTTTTGTGCTACAAAAGGCGCTGTCGCTGGGTTTGCCTCCCATCATTGTGATCAACAAGATAGACCGCCAAGACGCACGCCCTCAAGAAGTCCTTAATGAAATCTATGATCTGTTCTTGGATTTGGATGCAAACGACGAACAAATAGAGTTCCCATATCTATATGCGGTGGCACGAGAAGGTAAATGTACCGATGACCTCGAAAAGCCATTAACGGACCTTAAGCCTCTGTTCGAAACCATTATCAACCATGTACCACCTCCAGCGGGTCGTCCAGAGGCTTCTTTTCAGTTTTTGGTAACGAATGTTATTCCAAACGAGTACTTAGGCCCACTCGCCATTGGTCGGGTAATGCAAGGCAGTATTCGGAATAAACAACGAGTTGCCCTTTGCAAAACAGATGGATCCCAATCGTTTATGCAAACAACTGGCTTATTCGACTATGAAGGACTAAAACACGTCCCGATGGATTTGGCTGGTCCCGGTGACATTATTGCCATTGCTGGAATGGCTGGAATTGGATTAGGAGACTCCATTGCCGACGCCGAGAACCCACAGCCCTTACCTCCTTTGCATGTGGACGAGCCGACGCTTTCTATGGAGTTTCGGATAAACGACTCGCCATTTGTGGGAAGAGAAGGGAAGTTTGTTACCAGTCAACGTTTGCGCGAACGGCTCTATAAAGAAGTGGAGACCAATCTGGCAATGAAAGTGGAAGATACCAGCACCGCCGATACATTTATGGTTTTTGGTAGGGGCGAACTCCAGATGGCGATTCTAATAGAACAGATGCGCCGAGAAGGATATGAGTTCTCTGTCGGGCAGCCACAAGTGTTAATCAAAATGGTGAAGGGAAGTAAACACGAGCCTTTCGAACAAATCTTGGTGGATGTAGATGAAGCATATAGCGGTGTTGTCATTCAAAAATTGGCTTTAAGGAAAGGAACCATGACCAAAATGATTAATCATGGTTTAGGGCGTGTACGTATGGAATTTGAGATACCCAGTAGGGGGCTTATCGGATACCGAACGGAGTTTATGACAGATACCAAAGGAACGGGCCTCCTTAACCATTTCTTTTTGGCTTATCGTCCGTGGGCTGGCAATATCGTTCACCGGACAACAGGTGCTTTGGTATCGGATAGAAATGGCAAGACGACAGGATATGCCATCCTTGGGTTGCAAGAACGTGGCGAGCTTTTTGCAGGGCCTGCGGAAGATGTTTATACCGGCATGATTATTGGGGAAAATGCACGAGATGCCGATTTGGATGTAAACATTACCAAGGAGAAAAAGTTGACCAATATGCGTGCGGCCAGTGCCGATTCTTTCGAGAAGCTGATTCCACCCCGTAGAATGTCGTTAGAAGAGATGATTGAGTTTATCCGTGAAGATGAATTGATCGAGATAACGCCAAAGTCACTCCGGTTGCGGAAGCGATACCTTGATATTAATGAGCGCAAGCGATACATGAACCTCCAGAAGTCCGAACAATCCTAAACCAGTTTTTTTGGACTTTATGCACTTGGGCTTTACAAAAACGGGTTTCGGCAAAACCGAAACCCGTTTTTTATGCGTTTACGTGCAGGCGTTGTGACCCCGTTGCTATTCGGTTTCTTTTTTATACTGTTCGGTGACAGTGTAAACGATATAGCCTGTAAGCCAACCCACAACCCCTTGACGGGCGAAGTACAGCTTTTTCTTCGGCCCCGATGCACCCCATTCATTCACCAATGCCTCAAGCCAAATGGAGCCAGCGATCAGCGCCTCTTGTTCAAAGGTAGAGGTTACCCGTCCTACTTCGGTTTTTGCTTTTTCGAAGAGTGCGTCATCATCAATACCAGAGAGATTAGGATCAATCAATTTTTGATAATCATTGATGGCCATTTCTTTGAACTTACGGATATCAGCAGCCGTCAATTCTACAAATAGGTCATTGACCTTGTCTGCCTTAAGGTAGGTAGCAATGGCCCAAACAATACCGCCAGAAAGATAAATGTTCGGGCGATTTTTTAATACAGGGTGACGATTTACCTCATCCGCGATTTCACCCTTGAAGCGCCCGTCTATGAGCAATTTACCCATGTTACCAAACTCTTGTGGTGTAGCATACTGGTATTTTTTGATCTCGTTTGCGAATGACTTGGTGCCAAAAGGAAAGGCAATGGGGTCAAAGGATTCGCCTCCGCTTGTAAAGGCTCCGCCTTTGGTGTTACCACTCCCGACATCAAGTACCGAAACCGTCTGAAGTTGACGGGGTGGGACAATCCCTTTTGTCAAATACTGTCCTTCTTGCTCTGGTGTTATGTAGTCAAACTTATACCCCGCATTTTTAATGGGCGCAACAATCTGGGCATCGAAGGTAGCTTGTACACCCTTTTTGTCAATTTCCTGCTTAAGCCCACTACTAACAACCACAAAAATGCGGTCTTTCGTAATGGCGTGTTTGGTTTCAACCTCTGTTAAATATGCCTGAACTGCTGCCAATGTTGCTGCGTTGGACTGCGAGGAAAGCACCATCGGATCGGTGTTTTTGGTGTTGTCATACTTCGTAGCATATTCATATTGTCCACGAGCATTTAAGGTCACCCCGATTAGGCTCAATTTGACCCCTTTAGAGCCAACATCAATTCCTGCATAAACCTCATCCACACCACGAATACCACTGGAAAGGTCTCGCACTGCACGTGCACTCACACCCATATTGATGCTATTGTACAACTCAATGGATTTATTAAAAGCACGAATCGCTTCCACATTTCGGCTGGTATCGCGGTACAAAAGCCCAAGATACTCTTGCGCTACTGCTTCCCAGTAAGAAGCCTTGCGTTGGCGTGCATCTTCGAGGCCACGTTTAAGGTAAAACTCTGCCTGTTCAAATTGGTTGGCCTCGCGTAACGAATTTCCGGCCTTCAGATAACGCAAATAGGCATCTGGTAATTGGGCATATGCGGGCATTATGCCAATCAAAAGAAGAAATACGAGGGTAAGTTTCCGCTTCATAATTAATGTAGGTTGTTGTGGAACATGTTCTGAAAAACCAAATGGAGTTGATGACCAAAAGGTAGTAGAAATTATATATGCTAATAAAGTTTTTTGTCAATAGCAAGGGTGAGTACTTTTAAGAGCGTTTTTTTAATGGTTACGTTTAGCCTCAATACACAATTTTAATATTTGAAAGTTTTTTGGTGTCATGTCGCATTTCTTGCGTCAATGGGGTATTAAAGTATGTGGTGGTTTAATAGATGACTATGCTCGATCGCAACTTATCGCTATACGAGCAAGCATTTTCTAAAGGTCCGAGGTATCTCCCTGCTTCGGGCCTTCTTGTTTTTAAGCTACAAAAAAACCCTCGTACACCTATGATGCAGAGGGCTTTCAAGTTCTATACCGTTGTAAAACTTACTTACTCGTAAGGATGGCCTTGAAGTATTCCCTACGCATCTTAGCAATACCAGCAATAGAAATACCTTTGGGGCAAACGGCTTCACATTCGCCAAAATTAGAGCAATCCCCAAAGCCTTCTGCCTTCATTTGATCTACCATTGCAATTACGCGGCGTTTCCTTTCTGGCTGTCCCTGTGGCAGTAGAGCCAATTGGCTTACTTTGGCGGCCGTAAACAACGAAGCAGATGCATTGGGGCAAGCTGCAACACAAGCGCCACAACCAATACACGCCGCATAGTCAAATGCCTCGTCTGCTACTTCTTTCCCAATCGGGGTGGCGTGTGCATCGGGAGCAGAACCCGTTTTGACAGAGACATAGCCGCCCGCTTCTTGGATCCGATCGAAGGAGGTGCGATCTACAACCAAGTCCCGAATAATCGGAAAGGCTTTTGCTCGCCAAGGCTCCACCGTAATGGCGTCACCATCTTTGTAGTGGCGCATATGCAACTGGCAAGTAGCTGTGCGTTGTTGTGGTCCATGCGCGGTTCCATTCACAACAACCCCGCAACAACCGCAAATTCCTTCACGGCAATCGTGGTCAAACTCCACCGGAATTTTGCCTTCTTTGGTTAGCTTCTCGTTCAGCACATCCAGCATTTCCAAAAAGGACATGTGCGGGTTTACGGTATCAAGGGTATATTGCTCAAAGTCGCCTTTGGCATTCGGGCCGGATTGCCGCCAAACCCGCAGGTGTATGGTCATGTTATCGTGGCTCATAGCACTTTTTTTTCTGGGTATCTATAAATGGTCAACCATTTTGGTCTTATTTATAGCTCCGCTGGGTTAGTTTAACATATTCGAAGGCCAATGGTTCTTTGTGCAAGACAGGTTCGGCATGGTCGCCTTTGTATTCCCATGCTGCCACATATGCAAAATCGTCGTCATTACGTTGAGCCTCGCCCTCCTCCGTCTGGTATTCTTCGCGGAAATGGCCACCACAAGACTCTTCCCTATTCAGCGCATCTCTGGCCATAAGCTCGCCCAACTCCAAGAAGTCGGCCACCCGATCTGCAAATTCCAAACTCTTGTTCATGGTATTGGCCTCTCCGGGCACATAGACATTCTTCCAAAAGTCTTCGCGGAGGGCACGGATATCCTCGATGGCTTGTTGCAGCCCCGCCTTATTACGTGACATCCCCACCTGATTCCACATGATCTTGCCCAATTCGCGATGATACTCCAATACGGTTTTTGTACCTTTGATGCTCAGTAATTTTTGAATGCGGCTGCTCGATTCTTCCTCGGCGGTCGCAAATGCTTTGTGGGATTCGTTTACGGCTTCAAACGTATTGCTCGCAATATAATTCGTTACGGTATAAGGTGCTACAAAATAACCATCCGCCAAGCCCTGCATCAAAGCGCTTGCCCCTAAACGGTTTGCCCCGTGATCCGAGAAATTGGCTTCTCCTAAGGCAAAAAGCCCCGGTATTGTGGTCATCAAGGAATAATCCACCCAGAGACCACCCATTGTATAGTGTACTGCGGGATAAATACGCATCGGCACCTCATAGGGATTCTCGCCAGTAATCCGCTCGTACATCTCAAACAAGTTACCATATCGTTCCTCTATCGTATGTTGACCTAAGCGTTTGATAGCGTCTGCAAAGTCCAAATAAACCGCTAAGCCAGTGTCGCCTACGCCTCGGCCTTCGTCGCATACATATTTTGCATTCCGCGAGGCGACATCCCGTGGTACTAAGTTCCCGAAACTTGGATAACGGCGTTCGAGGAAATAGTCTCGGTCTTCTTCCGCAATCTCATTCGGATGTTTTTGGCAGTCTTCTTTTTTCTTGGGAACCCAGACTCGTCCATCATTCCGTAGTGACTCCGACATCAGCGTGAGCTTAGACTGGTAGTCTCCCGAAACCGGAATACATGTTGGATGGATTTGCGTAAAGCAGGGGTTTCCGAAAAGCGCACCTTTTTTATAGGCTTTCCATGCTGCCGTTACGTTCGAGTTTTTAGCATTTGTGGAGAGGTAAAAAACGTTACCGTACCCACCCGTACAGAGCAATACCGCACTACCGGCATGTCGCTCAAACTCGCCCGTGACCAGATTTCGGCAAATTACGCCCCGTGCCTTTCCATCCACAACCACCACATCCACAATTTCGTGTCGAGCATACATCTGCACCTGCCCGGCTTTGATGGTTTTGTTCAAGGCACTATATGCACCCAGCAATAACTGTTGTCCGGTTTGGCCACGTGCATAAAACGTCCTAGAGAGTTGTGCCCCACCAAAAGAGCGGTTATCCAATAGACCACCATATTCTCTTGCGAAGGGAACCCCTTGTGCCACACACTGGTCTATGATGTCCACACTTGTCTCGGCAAGACGATACACATTAGCCTCTCTTGCTCGATAATCCCCACCTTTGACCGTATCATAAAAAAGGCGATAAATAGAGTCGCCATCTCCAGCATAGTTTTTCGCGGCGTTTATACCCCCTTGGGCAGCAATGGAGTGCGCACGGCGGGCAGAGTCTTGGATACAAAAAGCTTTTACATTATACCCAAGTTCTGCTAGGCTTGCAGCAGCCGCTGCACCGGCCAAACCAGTCCCGACTACGATAATGGTGTGCTTGCGTTTGTTTGCCGGATTTACGAGTTTCATGCTTTGCTTGAACTTCGTCCACTTCTCCTCGATGGAGCCGGCTGGAATACGCGCATCTAATTTCGACATAGCGGTTATTCTATAATATTGAAAGGATTTTGAATGGTTAGGGCACTAGGTGCAAATACAAGGGTAATACAAAAAAGCCCAAGGCAATCAAAATAGCAAAAAACAACGCTGCGGCATACATAGTATGCGAGAGGCGCGAACTCATCGCGCCGATGCTCTGGAAAGCACTCCAAAAGCCATGACGGAGGTGAAAGCCCAACAGCACCATCACACCCATATACACGGCTACCCAAAGCGGATTTTCAAAAACATCTACGACCACTTTATACATATCTCGAACGGGTTCTACCCCGCCGGGTAACATGGTATCGTAATGTGGGCCAAAGCGGAATTGCCAAACATGAAGAATGATGAACAAGAGCAAGACAACGCCAGTCCAGATCATGCTTTTGGATGCAGGGGACATCCGGCTTGGTGCACCTCCCGAAACATGCATGGCATAGCCTTCTGGACGCGCTTTTTTCTTTTCTTGCGCAATGCTAATGCCCAAAATGGCATGGAATAGCACGATCGCAATAAGACCGATTTCCACGATCACCACCAATGGTCCTAAGCTATGTAACTTGGCGGTATAGGCATTTACGGCATCCGCGCCAATAAAAAAGCCTAAATTACCGGCCAAATGCACCACTAAAAACCCCATCAGACCAATACCAGTGACCCCTGTAATAAATTTACGGCCTGTTTGTGAACGATAAAACTTAAGGATTTTGGATTCTGAAGTTTGGCTCATGGTATCCTTATATTGTTTATGCCTTGAAAATTTGAACGAAGCGTTTTTATGGAGCTTGCTAAATGGCCTTCCCGCCTGCTCGTTCTTTTAATTGTTCTAAATTAAACCATTCGTAATACGATAATTTATCTCTATTTTGCACTTGAAGGCAAATTTAGATGAATATACCAACAAAGCACAGTGAAGTTTTTGAACAAACGGTTGTATCAAAAAAACCTTACAAAGCAACTAAATATTCCCTTACACGTTTACATTTTTATTCCTTACTTTCCCCAGTTCTCACTCCATCTGCTATTTGGCCATGATTCAAAGTTCAAATAATATCCTGCTCCTATTACTTGGGATATTGGTCGCAATCGCGTTAGGCGTCGTGATGCACCAACTTGCTTCAATACTACTCCCCCTCATCATTGCCCTCTTGCTCTCGAACTTGTTTTCGCCTATTATGATTTATTTCAAGAAGCGCAAATTTCCGGCATTCATTGGGTTACTGATGGTGTTGTTGGTTTTTGGATTGGTGGTGACGATCTTGGGGTTGTTGATCTATTCCAGTATTGCTTCTTTTGTGGACGGTATTCGGATTTATCAGCCCAAACTGACGCAATTGGTGGTGGATATGGAATATCAGTTGAGGCAGGTCTTGGGGAATTTTGATATGCGGATAGAGGATATCCCTTGGCAAGACGCCCTTAGTGTATCATCCGTTGCGGACTCTGTGACCTCCGGCGTTGGTTCTTTTTTGCATTTTCTAACCAATACATTTGTCGTTATCCTTTACATGATGTTTATCTTGGCCACCTCCGGCCAACTAACCCAGAAGGTGAAATCGGCGTTTCAGCCCGGATATGCCAATGCAATGGCCGGTATTATAGAGAATATAGACAAGCAAGTCCGGCAATACCTTTTTGTAAAAACCCTTATGAGTTTGTTGATGGGTTTTGTTACAAGTCTTATCCTTTGGCTTATCGGTTTAGACTTCCCTGTTATGTGGGGATTTATCGCATTTTTACTGAACTACATCCCCAATGTTGGTGGTACTATTGCGACGGCGCTTCCTGTGGTCTTGGCTATTCTGCAGTTCAATAGCTGGGTAGAGCCTATTTTGGTCTTGGCAATCCCGCTTACAGCCCACATGATTATTGGGAACGTCTTGGAGCCTCGCGTGATGGCAAACAGCTTAGACCTGAGCGCCGTTTTGGTGTTGATCTCCCTTATTTTCTGGGGATGGCTGTGGGGGATTGGCGGCATGATCTTGGCTGTTCCACTGACGGCGACCATCAAAATCATTTTCGAAAACATAGCCCCCTTACATCCGCTTTCGATCTTGATGAGCGGCGAAATACCCTTAAAAGAAGAAGTGATGGACAAAATAGAAGAACAACTCGAACCCGTTGATCTTGCCCAAAAATAGCCTCACTATTGAGATCGCCTTTAATTTGTAAGTATTTACATGTGTTTTGGGCTAATCAAATCGAAGCCTGACAAGAGTTCGAAGCCTGACAAGAGGGCAGACGGGCCTGCTAACTGGGCCAAGTCGAAACCCTGTGGCTGAGCCAGCCTCAAAGCCCTACACAACAAGTCTCATTCGTTTTTTTGGCAAAGGCTTGCATTTCATACGCCATATCACGATCTTAGCCCTTTACCTTCAATTCACATATTCATAACACTGTGTAGCAGATGACAACAGCGATTGAATCGAATGCTGGAACCGCTTCCGGCGACGTCTATACCGTAAAAAATTATATCGGTGGGCAATTTGTAAATGGGACGGAACGGTCTTTAGACATTATTTCGCCCATAGATGGCGCTAAGTTGGGGCAAGTACCGCTTTCCACTTCTGTGGAATTAGATGCGGCGGTAGCAGCGGCAAAAGCAGCCTTTCCGGAATGGAGTGCAAAAACCATCAAAGACCGTGTACAGGTTTTTTACCGTTATCGGGCACTGTTGGAAGAACATATGGCGGAACTCTCGTCATTGATCCAATTGGAGAACGGGAAGACATTTGAGGAAGCCCGCGCCGAGATCGAAAAAAGCATGGAACTCACCGAATTTGCCTGTTCGCTTCCGCAAATGGTGGCCGGGGAAATTATGGAGGTGAGCCGAGGTGTAGAATGCCGGATAGACCAAAAGCCTTTGGGTGTGGTTGCTTCCATTGCGCCCTTCAATTTCCCGCATATGGTTCCGCATTGGACGATACCTAATGCCTTGGTACTGGGTAATTGCATGATTTTTAAGCCCTCGGAGGTGGTTCCTATTACGGCCAACCGCATTGCCGAGATGCTGAAAGAAGCGGGATTGCCAGATGGCGTATTTAATGTGGTCAATGGCGACCGCGAAATTGTAGAAGCCATCTGCGACCACGAAGGCATAGAGGCTGTCTCGTTTGTGGGTTCTACCCGCATTGCGAAAGTGGTGTATCGGCGGGCAACCAGCAACCTAAAGCGTGCACTCGCTTTGGGCGGCGCCAAAAACCACCTGATTGTAATGCCAGATGCCCACCCCGATATGACCGCAAGCAACGTAACAGCCTCTATGTCTGGCTGTGCAGGCCAGCGGTGCATGGCAGCTTCGGCGATGGTGGGCGTGGGAGACATAGAGCATATCATTGAGCGTATTTGCGACGAAGCACGGAAGGTGGTTCCGGGGGAAAATCTCGGCTCTGTCATCAGTCTGGCCGCAAAGGAACGCATTGAACGTTACATTACCGAAGCAGAGGCCGCTGGTGCTAAAGTTTTGGTGGATGGTCGCAATGCCGTTGTACCGGGCAAAGAAGGCGGTTTTTATGTGGCCCCCACCGTGATAGACCACGTAACGCCCGAAATGGCGATTGCGCAAGAAGAGGTTTTTGGGCCGGTTTTGGCCATTATGCGCTCCAGTTCCTTAGACGATGCGTTGGCGATTGAAAACGGATCGGATTATGGGAATGCGGCAGCCGTCTTTACACAAAGTGGTGGCATTGCTCGTCGGGTGATGGAGCAAGCCAGTGCCGGAATGATTGGGATTAACATTGGCGTACCTGTTCCCCGCGAACCGTTTTCGTTCGGTGGCTGGAACGAGTCTAAGTTTGGTGTGGGTGATATTACAGGCGTCAGTTCTATTGAGTTCTGGACACAGCGCAAAAAAACATCTATTAAATGGAATCCCGAATCACGTACTAATTGGATGAGTTGATGACAAACGCACAAGAAATCTTACACAACAACCTGAATTACACCCTCTTTTCGTGGTCTAAGCAATCTGGCCTAAACCCACTCAACATCCAATCGGCAAAAGGGGTTTATCTTTATACCCGTGAGGGCAAGCGCTACATAGACTTCTCCTCCCAACTGATGAATATGAACATCGGGCATGGGCATCCGCGCGTAAAAGAGGCGGTGATGCGCCAAATGGACGAGGTGGCCTTTGTACATCCGGGCATGGTTACGGAAGCACGCGGAAAATTGGGCAAAAAATTGGCCGAGATTACCCCCGGCAACCTCCGAAAAGTGCTGTTCACCAATGCCGGCGCCGAGTCTATCGAGAATGCCATTAAGTTTGCAAGACTCTACACCGGACGCTACAAGGTGGTAACACTCTACCAAAGCTATCATGGAGCGTCATATGGGGCGCTTTCGGCGGGTGGAGATCCACGCGGTATTCCGCATGATCAACAAGGCGTACCGAACATCATCCATGCAGAAAATCCATATTTTTACCGCTGCCCGTGGCACAGCGAAACACCGGAAGAATGTGCCCAACGTGCCGCCGATCATATGGAGCGCCTAATCCAATACGAAGGCCCAAACCAAATAGCGGCTGTTTTGTTGGAGGGCGAAAGTGGAACCAGTGGTTGCATCAAATATCCCGCCGGATACATCCGTAAAATCCGCGAAATCACCGCCAAATATGGCATTTTATTGATTGCAGATGAGGTGATGAGTGGATTTGGGCGCACCGGAAAATGGTTCGGGATGGATCATCATGGGGTAGAGCCAGACATTATGTGTTTTGCCAAAGGACTTACTTGTGGGTATGTGCCACTGGGCGGAATGATGGTAACGGAAGAATTGGCCAATGCCTTTAATGATCGTCCGTTGCCGCTTGGTCTTACCTATTCTGCCCATGCGGTTGCCTGCGCTACTGCAAATGAAGTCCTTTCGATCTACGAAGACGAAAACTTGATCGAAAATGCGGCACAAATGGGCCAATACATCGAGGCGCAAGTGGCCAAATTAAAAGAAAAGCACCCTTCGATCGGAGATTTTCGGAATACCGGACTGCTGGGGTGCATCGAATTGGTCAAAAACCGCGAGACCAAAGAACCCATGGCGCCGTTTAATGCCAATGCTTCCGAAATGGAGGTTATGAACAAGGTAGCGGCCAAATTGGGCGAATTAGGGCTGTTTACCTTTGTGCGGTGGGGATACATTTTTACGGCTCCACCGCTTTGTGTAACCGAAGCCCAAATAGACGAAGGCTTAGACATCATTTCTAAAGCCATCTCGATCGCTGACGAACACTGTAATTAATCCGTAAAGGGGCACTTCATTGGACGAATCCATAAGGTAAGCCCCTTTTCTTTTTTCTATAATCCCTGCTTTTATGTCGCTCCCGTCTGATGTCTTATCGTCGCCGCTCTATAGCGAAGACCTTGCACCCGTCCCACCGGAAAAACGAACTTGGCAAAAGTGGGATCTGGCCGCACTCTGGGTGGGCATGGCCGTTTGTATCCCTACCTATTTACTGGCATCTTATATGATGCGGGCTGGTCTTAGCTGGCAGATGTCCTTGTTTATTATCGGTTTAGCAAATTTGGTTATTACCATTCCAATGGCCCTGAATGGTGATGCAGGTGTGCGGTATGGCATCCCATTTCCGGTGATTGGTCGGGCGGCATTTGGTACAAAGGGTATTCATTTAGCCGCGTTGGTGCGGGGTTTTGTGGCTTGCGGCTGGTTTGGCGTCCAGACGTGGATTGGTGGCCTTGCCTTTTATTCGATTTGGAATGTGCTGACGGGAAGCGTGGGTACGCCGGAGCTTTCGTTTGGGAAATTTGTGGCGTTTGCGCTCTTTTGGGTGGTGAATATTTACTTCATCTGGCGTGGGACGGAGAGCATCAAGTGGTTAGAAGACTTCTCTGCGCCCATTTTGATCATAATTGGTTTGGTTTTCATCTTTTGGGGCTATCAACAAGGCGGCTCCATGTCCAACGTCCTTCGGGTAAGCGAGCAAATGCAGCAACCCACTGCGGCTTGGGCAAAAAAAAACGCTTCTTCTGCCTCCGACGCCGAATTGGTCTTGACACTCCATCCTTTGGAACGTGTTGATGGAACACGCAAGGCAATGGAATATCGGGTAATGTGGGCAAATGACGCCCCTTTGGCGTGGCAACCTATTCCGCAAAATGGGACAATAACGCTTCCGAGTAAATGGCGGGCGGCCAACAACGAATCCAGCATAAAGGTACAATTCCGCAAGGGCAATGGCCAAACCTCGTCGTGGATTACAGCCTTGCAGAAAAAGCCCGATGCCGGTGTTCCCTTTTGGCAATACGTGCTTTGGTTTACGGCAATGGTGGGTTTTTGGGCTACCATGTCTATTAGCATCTCGGACATTACCCGTTTCGCCAAAAGCCAAAAAGACCAAGTCTTAGGACAATTTATTGGTCTGCCCGGAACCATGATTTTTTACTCCTTCGTGGGCATTTTTGTAACCGCCGCTGCACTCATTGCCTTTGAGGAAGTCCTTGTGAGTGAAGATGCGCCTTGGGATCCGGTCTCGCTGGTAGCCAAATTTCAAAATCCGGTTGTGGTGGTTTTTGCACAAGTGGCCATGCTGATCGCAACCCTAAGCACCAATATCGCCGCTAATGTCATTGCACCAGCCAATGCCATTTCCAACCTCTTCCCGCAAAAAATTAGTTTTCGTATGGGCGGTGTTTTGGCCGGATTGGTGGGCGTAGCCTTGTGCCCTTGGTGGTTGATGGATCAGATTAGCGCCATTTTGGTGTTCGTGAGCGGGCTTTTGGGGCCGGTTCTCGGGATCTTGCTCTGCGACTATTTTGTGATTCGGAAAAAACAACTCGCTCTTGCAGACCTTTACCGCGTGGACGGACCGTATGCCTACGGTGGCTCCGGTATTAACTCGGCAGCAATCGTGGCGCTTTTGGCAGGCGTTTTGGTAGCGCTTTCAGGATATTGGGTTCCGGCATTGGACTTTCTCTATACGCTCTCGTGGTTTTCTGGATTTATAGTGGCCTTTGGCGTGTATTATGCCATGATGAGAAACCGGAGCTAAGCATTTTTTTTCATTTTAACTTATTGAACCATGTCTATCCTTATTCAAAACGGTACTATCGTAACATCCGATGCTGTTTATCAAGCAGATATTCTGGTGGAGGGCGAGACGATCTCGGCGATTGGACATCATTTAAAAGCATCGCCAGACCGCGTATTGGACGCCTCCGGACTACTGGTCATGCCCGGCGGAATTGATCCACACGTGCATTTGGATATGCCTTTTATGGGTACGTTCTCCAGCGACAACTACACCACCGGAACCACGGCTGCACTGCATGGCGGAACCACAATGGTGATTGATTTTGTGCTTCAGACGCAAGGCAGGCCACTCCGTCATGCGCTTGAAGCATGGCAAGGACGCGCCGCCGGAAAAGCATGTTGCGACTATAGCTTCCATATGGCCGTCACCGATTTTAACGACGAGACCCGTAAGGAAATCCGCGAAATGGTGGAAGACGAGGGCATTACGTCTTTCAAAACGTTTATGGCCTACAAAGGCGCCTTGATGATAGACGATCGCCAGATGGTGGGCTTGATGAATGAGGTGAAAGCACAAGGCGGAATGGTAACCGTCCATGCAACCAATGGGGATTTGATAGACTTCTTAGTCGCAAAATTCCGTGCCGAGGGCAAACGAGCGCCATTATACCACTATTTGTCTCAGCCCGAAATCACGGAGGCGGAGGCTTCGGGACGATTTGCAGACTTGGCAGATTATACGGGCGTTCCAGCCTATATTGTTCATATGACTTGCGAGGGCGCACTGAATCAGGTGCGGAGGGCTGCACATCGAAACCAAAAGGTTTATGCCGAAACTTGCATCCAGTATTTGGTATTAGACGCTTCATTGTATGAGCAAGATTTTGACGGCGCAAAATGGGTGATGAGTCCGCCGCTCCGCGAGAAAAAAGACCAAGCAGCACTTTGGGCGGGCATTAATCAAGGAACCGTACAAGTAGTTGCTACCGACCATTGCCCGTTTAGTTGGGCGCAAAAACAAATGGGCCTCGAAGACTTCTCCAAAATCCCCAATGGTCATCCGGCCATCGAACATCGGATGGAATTATTGTTCTCGGAAGGTGTAAACAAAGGCCGGATTTCACTCCATAAATTTGTGGAGGTAACTTCTACAAATGCGGCCAAAATCTTCGGCATGTTCCCCAAAAAAGGAAATATTGCCATTGGTACAGATGCCGACCTCGTTCTATTCGACCCTAACGAAGTCCATACCCTTTCTGCACAAACCCACCATATGAATACCGATTATTCAGCTTACGAAGGAATGGAGGTGAAAGGAAAAACCAAAACGGTACTCATGCGGGGCGAGGTGGCCATCGAGAATGGGGAGCGTAAGGTCGCTCCGGGATACGGTCAATTTGTAAAACGAAATAAAGTAAGTGGTATTATCTAACCGCCAATAACCTCTTCAAACCTAAAAAACAAGAATATGCCAAGAAAGATAAAATCCGGCCTCATACAAATGAGTTTGCCCATGACGGAGGGCGAAGGCTCCATTTCCGACATTATGGAAGCAATGGTGTCCAAACATATCCCATACATCGAGAAAGCAGGCGAGCAAGGTGTTCAGATTTTGTGCCTTCAGGAGATTTTTAATACGCCCTATTTTTGCCCGGGCCAAGACAGCAAATGGTATGCCTCGGCGGAGTCTGTTCCCGGCCCGACGGTGGAGCGAATGCAGGAATATGCCAAGAAATACCAAATGGTGATCATCGTCCCGATTTATGAGCGGGAGCAAGCTGGTTTTCTCTACAATACGGCAGCGGTTATTGATGCCGATGGAACCTACTTGGGCAAATACCGCAAAAACCACATTCCGCACACCTCCGGCTTTTGGGAAAAATACTTCTTCCGTCCGGGCAATTTGGGATATCCGGTTTTTCAAACGGCCTATTGCAAAGTAGGCGTCTATATCTGCTACGACCGCCACTTCCCGGAAGGCGCACGCGCACTTGGACTAAACGGCGCCGAGATTGTATATAATCCTTCGGCAACGGTGGCAGGGCTTTCGCAATATCTCTGGAAGTTGGAGCAACCCGCTCATGCTGCGGCAAATGGCTATTTTATGGGGTGTATCAACCGAGTTGGTGAGGAAAAACCTTGGAGCATCGGCAAATTTTATGGCTCTTCATACTTTGTGGATCCGCGTGGGCAGATTTTTGCCATTGCCTCCGAAGACCAAGACGAATTGTTGGTGGCAGAATTTGATCTGGATATGATCGAGGAAGTCCGGTCCACATGGCAGTTCTTCCGTGATCGTCGCCCCGACTCCTACGGCCCCTTAGTCGCACCCTGATTTTTTTGTATTGACTTTTTACCCACCGCCGGAGGCTCCAAGGGGTTCCGGCGGCGTTTTTCCATCTCCTGAACCCCTGATAAGATGGCCCTTTATCATCCTCCCGCTTCAGAATCTGATTTTGAGCGCAATTTTTCGCAGCTAAAACCGCTGATGAACGAAACAGAGGCGTATTACGAGAGTGCCCGATGTTTGTTTTGCTATGATGCACCTTGCGTAAATGCTTGTCCTACGGGCATAGATATTCCACTTTTTATACGGCAAATCAATGCCGGAAACGTAAATGGTGCCGCAAAAACCATTTATGAGTCGAATCCATTTGGTTATGCGTGCGGAAAAGTTTGTCCCACCGAGGTACTTTGCGAAGGCTCTTGCGTGTATAACCTGCAACAAGTCAAACCCATTGAAATTGGCCGCCTCCAAAGCTATGCAACCGGAGCCGTCATACATCAAGAAAAACAACTGTTTGTATTGCCACCCTCGAATGGTAAAAAAGTGGCCATTATTGGTGCTGGACCGGCGGGGCTTTCCTGTGCCTGCGAGCTACGAATGCGCGGTTTTGAGGTGACGGTGTATGAGGCAAAAGAAAAACCTTCCGGCCTAACCGTCTATGGCGTTGCGCCCTACAAGATCACCAACGAAGAGGTGCTGAACGAGATGGCATACCTCGAAAAACAATTTGGTTTTCGGGTACAATACAACCACCGGATCGAAACCCGCGAGCAATTGGCTGATCTGGAATCAAATTTTGATGCCATTTTTCTGGGAATTGGGCTGGGCGAAACGGCTGCACTGAACATTCCGGGCGAGGACTTTGAGAACTACTTTGGTGCGGTCGAGTTTGTCGCACGCTTGCGCATGAACCACCATAACATTAGCGTTCCGACACGGGTTGTTGTACTCGGTGGCGGAAATACGGCAATGGATGCCGCTTCGGAGTGTGCCCGAATGGGGGCAGAGGTCGTCATATTGGCCTACAGGAGATCGCCCGAAGAAATGGGCGCATATCATTTTGAATATGATTTGGTGAAAGGCGCTGGCGTACAAAGCTTATTTAATGCCGCACCCGTAGCAATTTTAGGCGAAAATGGAAGGGTAAATGGCGTGAAATTCCAGAAAACGGAAACAGTGAATGGTAAACTGAGGGTTGTGCCGGAAAGCGATTTTGTACTAGCAGCGGATTGGGTGATTCGTGCAACAGGCCAAGCAAAGCAAACAGGGTTTCTATCCTTGATTCCCGGACTTATAACCGATGCAAAAGGCCGGATTGTGGTAGATAACACCACAGGACAAACTGGAAACCCGAGATATTTTGCGGGTGGCGATGCCGCAAATGGCGGTAAAGAAGTGGTAAATGCCGCCGCCGAGGGCCGAGACGCCGCCCGAAGCCTTGCCCAATGGCTCTTGTCTTCCTCTTAATTTTTCCAACAGCAAAATAACAATAACATGGCAGATTTATCGGTAAACTTTGCAGGCATCCAATCCCCCAATCCTTTTTGGCTGGCTTCTGCACCGCCCACAAATAGTGGGTATCAGATTATGAAGGCATTCGATGCCGGTTGGGGCGGCGCGGTATGGAAAACACTGGGCATTCCGGTGGTGAATGTTTCGAGTCGCTATGGATCAGTAAACTACCGCAATAGCCGGATGATAGGGTTTAACAACATCGAATTAATCTCGGATCGTCCGCTTTCAGACAACCTCCGCGAGATCGAAGAGGTTAAAAAACGGTTTCCGCACCATGCCGTCATTGCCTCGTTGATGGTGGGGCCGCGTGAGGAGTGGCACCAAATTGTACGAGATGTGGAAAATGCTGGCGCGGATGGTATAGAACTGAACTTCGGCTGTCCGCATGGTATGTGTGAACGCGGCATGGGTTCGGCGGTAGGACAAGAACCAAAGGTTTTGAAAACCATCGTGGAATGGGTAAAAGAGGTCTCCACCATTCCGGTTATCACCAAATTAACCCCCAATATTACCGACATCACCCAACCAGCCCGTGCAGCAGTGGCCGGTGGGACCGATGCCATTTCGCTCATCAACACCATCCAAAGTCTTGTGGGTGTGGATATTGACCGCTTTGTACCGTATCCCATTGTGGACGGTAAAAGTACAAATGGTGGTTATTGCGGCCCCGCCGTCAAGCCCATTGCGCTGAACATGACCAAAAATTGCGCCCAAGATGCAGGGGTAAATGTTCCTATTTCCGGCATTGGCGGTATCGAAAACTGGCGAGATGCGGTAGAATTTATCTTGCTTGGTGCCGGAACCGTACAGGTTTGCACCGCCGTTATGCACTTCGGCTTTGGGATTATTCGCGAGATGGTGTCGGGCTTGGAAGGATATATGGACGAGAAAGGATTTGCGACCATCGAAGACTTTCGTGGCAGGGCTTTAGACAATGTTCTGAACTGGGAAAACCTGAACATGAAGTACAAAGTGGTGGCCGAGATCAACGAAGAAAAGTGCGTGGGCTGCCAGTTGTGCTATACCGCTTGTGAGGATGGCGCGCATCAAGCCATTAAGCTCGCCGCTGGTAGCCGTGTTCCGCATATTGTAGAAGAAAACTGCGTGGGGTGTAACCTCTGCTCTTTGGTTTGTCCGGTAGAGTCGTGCATTACAATGGTGCGCCGCGATGATGGGACGGAGGAAGTGACGTGGGCAGAACGCACCATGGCCGGAGATGTCCCCGTTTCGTTCAACGACTCCTTGGCCGGCGGGCTTCACCACGCTGTTCCCGCACCGTCGGAAGCCCTGAATACGTCCGTTCCACAGCACTACGGACTTCGGTGATTATATTGTTATCGTCGTTAACTTCATAGCATTAGGTTTTTTCAATAGAGTTTAGGTCAGTTTATTTTGGGGTATTGAAAAGGTTTGAGTTGAAGTCGAAAATTGTGCAATGCAGCGCAAGTCGGAAAAATATGATTTACAAAATTGTTCTTTCTCAAACGGCATTCATCTT